>Ga0070666_10001970_pt1 | contig 12506 bp, 11 predicted proteins | sample KBSS23metaG_FD_64677 | JGI IMG/M metagenome (GOLD analysis project Ga0070666, IMG submission 64677) | Switchgrass rhizosphere microbial communities from Kellogg Biological Station, Michigan, USA - KBS S2-3 metaG | ecosystem: Host-associated > Plants > Roots > Rhizosphere > Soil ... | reverse complement strand
TGGCACCCTTTCTCCCATGACCCCGCCCTATACTTTGCACGGCTTGGCGCAGGGCCAACCCGCCAACGACCACGCCGAGCAGCCCGATAAAAGCGGCAATCGTCGCCCAGGCTCGTCCGGGCGTCACGCCCTGAACCGTGGTGGCAGCTGGCTCGGAAAGATTCGCGGCAACTAGCACCAGATGCACAAGCCCGGCGAACAAGGCGATAGAAGGCAGGGCGACAAGAATAATAATCAAAGTTCGCTTCATGGATTCCGATTATCCAATAATGGATAAGTTCTGTATTGGAAAAAATTGACCTGACCAAAATAAGGCAGGTGCTATCGATTGACGTGCTCGATGAGGCTGTTGTGGCGATCTATATAATCGGTTGGGTTAAGTCCGGAGAATTCACGAAATTCGTTTATCAGGTGTGATTGGTCGAAGTATCCGAGATCAATGGCGAGTGATGCCCAGTCGGGCGAGGGATCGCGATGGATCAATAACCGGGTTTTCTGAAACCGCTGGATCCGGCTGAACAGTTTCGGTGTCATGCCGACTTCTGTTTTGAAAACCTGAATGAACCGACGCTGGCTTAGTGCCAGATGCTTTGCGGCCTCTCTTACTACCGGTCCACCGTGATTATTCGTGAACATTTCCAGAGCCGCAGGAATCGCGTAATGATGCTCGATGCCGCGACACAAACGGTCGAGGAGGGCCTCTTCAACAAGATGAAACCGCTCAGCGGATGTTCTGGCTTCACAAAGGCGCTCCCGCAGCCGGCCGGCGAGAGCCCCCCAAAGTATATCCAGATCGACGTGAGTATCTGCGAGATCGCTCGCTGGAAGTCCCAGAAACGGAAAAGCGCCGCCTGGTTTGAAATGAACTCCGATGACACACAGCTCTTCCCGGGCCGCGGGCACGAACCTTTGCCCGTGAGCACCTGAAACGACCGCCGCGGAAAAGCGGGTTGAAGTTTTCGATACATCGAAGTCATGGAACCGCATCTCGTCTTGTCGGAGATTGATCGCCAGTTCAAGCCTGCCGGTCGGAAGAATCGGTCCGGTCCTGCCCTCAGCGTTGTACCCTTCGTAAAGCCAAAAAATATCGACAAACTTCGAGAGCGGCGGTTTGGGTTTGTAGAAGTTGAATATCGTATCGATATTCAATATCTCAAACTGCTGCGATTTGCCGCCAGCTAGGGTCGGACACATAAATGAAATTCTAACTAAAATATCAAAAACATCAAGGTAAAGATCTAGCGAACGGGACGTCAGAGCTCGGCTGAACGTGGGGCCCTTTGCTACTCCTTATATTCCAAAATATCTCCAGGCTGACATTCTAAAGCTCTACAAATTGCCTCCAATGTTGATCGAAAAATCTTGGGGTCGGGCCTGCGATTTTGACGAATCTTGAATCTGCGGAGCAGACGGCATATTTGTAGCCTCGCGGGACGCGAAGTGAAGCGATAGCGGAACGTGGGGTTAGCAGGCATCAAATGACCGGAGCGTGTGAAACACGCGACATATGTCGCATGGTTCTGGCGTCATAGACCCGCCAGTGTTGCAAAAGACGCAACCGCGCAAGCTCGGGAATTCGTTCCGGACGTTACCACGCGTTAGCACGGTGTGGCTAAAGTTATTTCGCCACCTCCCGCAGGCTTGGGTAAGATACTGTTATGACGCGTGCCGTAAATGTTATGAGAAAGCTATCGACCCTGTTTACATTGACGCTGGTGCTCGCGGGAGTCCGGGTTTCTTGCGGGCAAGACGAGCCGGCGGCTTACATGGACAAAGATGCGTATGACGTATATTCCGTTCTTCTCGCACGTGAATTGCAGAGTGACAACTTGAAAGCCAAGCTTGTTATTGAGATCGAGTCGACCGATTATCCTCAGTTCGGCGGGAGCCAGTCGGATTGCCTGATACCGGCCGAAGGCGAAAAGGCGATGTACGATCCCGTCGTAGCAGCCTATCGCGAGGCAAACAAACGGAAATGGCTGCTGCAGCCGAAATTTGCTGCCTCGATTCCCTACCAGCTCGTTTCCGCGAGTTCGGTGAAGGAGATATTCGCCAAGAAGGGTGTTGACGGCTGGAAAGATTTTTATAAGAAATATCCGAATTCCGGCGGCGTTACCTCGCTGTCGGCCGTTGGTTTTAGTTCCGACAAAACTATCGCCATCGTGTACATGGGCAATAGCTGCGGCGGCCTCTGCGGCGGCGGTACATACCACCTTCTCAAAAAGACCAAGGGAGTCTGGACCAAGATCGACTGGCACGGCGCTATTTGCACTTGGGCCTCGTGATGGCGGGGCTCTGTTTTTGGAGGAACCGGTTTCCACGGGCTAAAGCCCGTGGCAATTTATCGCTGCAATTTGCCGGTGGCTATTTGCGCGTCGCGGGGCGGCTTTGCCGCTCTATTTGCGGTGTACGGCATTAGGTATGACGCCCGTTAAAGACCTCAACCGCCCTCCGTACCGGGATCTTCTGACCCTGAGCGCCAGACACCATCAGTTCACCCGTCACTGTAGATTCGCCATGCGCTTTTGTTAGGAGATGACCGAGCTCGTGAGCCCAGACGCGGGAGTCGGCGTCGTCCGCGACCAGCGCGAATTTAAAGGACGTATCGGTCAGCCCGTTGGTAACGCCCGCGAAGGCGGAGATCGCATGCACCACAAATAGAGTGAAGTCCGTGTTGTTAACCGGATCCTTCCGAAGATACGACAAAAAGACTGGAGCAAAACTCCGCAAATTTCCGTTGTTCAACATCTGGATACTCGGCTGGAAGACGCCTTGTTTCGTGTCTGGCGTGAAGCCGTCGGCTTGAAAGGCGCCCATCTCGCGTGCGTTCTCGTCCGGGTCGTTGTCTATGAGAGCCGGTTTGGAAGGATACAGATCGATCAGCACGTTTGCTTGCGGAGTCCAGATCTCGTTCATTTCATAGACAAACGCGACTGGATCCGGAAGAACTTTCGCATGAAAAACCCCTGGGGCTGTTTGTAACGGGCGCACCGCCAATCGGACGATCCGATTCTCGAGAACAAAGACACGCAGTCTTGCAATAACCATATCTCCGCGGCGGGCTAGCACTAATAGACCACCTTTGCCCGGCAATGCCTTGCCTTTGAGCCGGAACATACGTGGCTTCAGAAGGTCTTGTCTCACAAAATTCTTGACCTCCGTGATCTCGAGCATATTCGGAACCTCGGCTTTTAGGTCAAGGCCTTCTCCATCGATGAGAAAAATATGATTGGTTCCTCTCAGAGGGACGATCATCTCTGGAAACGGACCCACATTGTCATCGACTCCGTAGTTGGGAAGTACTTCTATAAATCGAGTCGCCATGAAGCGGAACATGCCTCCATACGTCTTTTTAAGACGGACCGGACGTAATTATTTCAACTCCAGGGATTCTGAGTCGATCCCCGAGCAGTTTTGTGTGAAATCGTAATTAGCAGCGGCCCGGAAAGCCTCGTGCTTCGTCTTTATTTCGCCTCGGTGATCAGTACAGTATCCGTACGGTTACAACGAAGGACGGCCGTACTGTTTGTAGGCCTGTTTGAGGTCGATCCGTGGGACGAGGATCGTTCCGTTAGACTGCTTTTCGCCCGCGAGCGGATCGATACACTCGCGGCCCTCAAAGTCTTTGGCCCACGGCCGTATCGAATACGGAAGCATTTCGCTGCCCAGTCTAACGCCGATATCGATCAGGATTTTTTGGATTCATCCCTGCTTCATAGCCCGAACTCCACCATCGGCCCCCGAGATGCCCGACGGCGGCATTGTTTTCCGGAGTTTTATCGCAGGCAACACCCAGCGTATATCCAGTCCACGGGTCATATGGATATCGCGAAGGACGATATCCGGTCTCAAGCGAATAGAGCCATGCTTTCCTCAACCAATATTCATGCGGGTATTGTACGTTTACACCCGTATTCATCAGGATGAGCCGGTCATAGTATTGCAGCGATCCCGTCTTGGTCAGAGCCATCAGCCGGGCGAAAAGATCCGTGTCATCATCTATCTGCATGTGGATGCGATGATAGCTTAACGGCTGATACCCAGAAGGCTCCTCATACACCTCAAACTTCCAAATATTCAAAGGCGCACCAAAATAAAAAAATCCTTCTAATTGCCATTCGGTATCCCAACCCATTTCTTCACCCCCGTATATGCTGTTAAGACGGATAAGGTGTAACTATTTCAAAAAAAACTGCGGGCTTCAAAATGTATGTCCTAGACATTTGAATACCAAAATGCAGATGAAGACTATCGACCGGTGAAGGAGATCAACCCCGGCAAGGTGAGCTCTTCGATGATGTGTGTGTCCGCGCGGTGAAGGTTCGATCGCGATGGAAGGGATATCAATTGGCTATGCAGGTTCCGCCGGCGATCCCGACACGCCACCGCCGGGCGAAAAACGCGCCTTCCGCGTTTGCGACGCCTATGCTTACTTTTACTCGCAGTATCAAAACGGTCCGAAATTCCAACTATTCTGGCCCCAGGAAAAACGCGACGCGGGAGTTTTGGCCTGCCGCAAATGGCTGGAGGCAAAAAAATAAGGCAATGGTCCTGAAAAAGATGAATGCAATAGCGTAGGGTAAGGTCGGGGCCGCAACCCACGAATCGGCAGCACCCAACATTCTCTCCCGAAAGCGGAAACAATAAACGTAAGTCCGGTCCCCGTTTTCCAGTCCGAAAAAGTATTAACCTTTCCAGCCGAAAGTGATATTATTTTCGCGCCCACCACGAACAAGAAAATCAATTAAAGGTTACGCCTTTGCCCGCGCAACCTAAGGGAGGGTTCAAATGGCAACGTTTTTGAGGGCTATGATGCCCGATCTTACCGCCGAGGAGCATTTCACGCTCGCTCTAAAACTAAAATCACACCAAACTCGAACGATTATCAAATACTCAAGAGGCTCGATTTTGCTGCTATCTTTGTTTCTCCTTTGTGCTACGGCGCAGGTTTCCGCTCAACATTATAAACAGACTAATCTCGTGTCAGACGTGCCGGGCTTGGCTCCGGTTACCGATCCAAATCTGGTCAATCCGTGGGGACTGATCGCGAGTGGGGCCAGTCCGTGGTGGGTGGCCGACAACGGTACCGGCGTCTCGACTCTCTATAATGGCGCCGGTGTAAAACAAGGGTTGACCGTGACTGTCGCGACGGCGCTAGGGAATCCGAACCCGGCGACGCCGACTGGCATTGTTTTCAACGGGAGTTCGGATTTTCAGCTTGTACCTGGTTTGCCCACGACGGCGGCGCGCTTCATATTTGTGACCGAGGACGGCACGATCTCCGGTTGGAATCCAACAGTGGCTCCGACCGCCTCGGTTCTCAAAGCGAACAACGCGGGCTCGGCCGTCTATAAGGGGGCGACGATCGCGCAGGCGGGCGGCATTAACTTTCTCTATGTAGCCAACTTTTTCAATGGCAGTATAGACGTCTTTAATACGAATTATGCACAGGTTAAGCTGCCCGCGGGCGCGTTTACCGATCCGAACCTGCCGGAAGGCTTTGCGCCATTTAATGTTCAGAATATTGGCGGTGATGTCTACGTGACGTTTGCGAAACAGGATGCGGACAAACACGACGAGGTGGCGGGCCGCAAATTAGGTTATGTCGATGCCTTTGACGCGAACGGAACGCTGCTTCAGAGATTCGAGAATGGTCCCTGGATGAACGCTCCGTGGGGACTTGCTCTGGCACCGTCCGGTAATGGCTTTGGAAAATCAAGCGGCAAGTTGCTCGTTGGCATGTTTGGCAGCGGGCAGATCGCGACCTTTGATCCGGCCAGCGGAGAATTTGAAGGGTTATTACGAGATCGCCACGGTAAGCCTATCCAAATCGACGGACTGTGGGCTCTGCGATTTGGTAATGGCGGGGGTGCCGGTCCCGTAACCACGCTGTTCTTCACAGCCGGTATCGATGACGAAGCGCATGGATTGTTCGGCACCATCACGCCGATCCCGAAAAAGAACGGCGATCATGATGATGACGATGATGATGACGACTCGTAAAGAATCGGGAATCACTTAGTCTTTGCATCGACCAGACGCCGCTTGCGGTATCGGGTCAAGGGCGGCTTCGGCCGCCTTTTTTCTTTGGACATCCACAGTGGTGCGGTGTTGCTGAAACCATTAACAGCAATCACCTCATCGGATATGTTGATCGGCAGTATGAAGATCCTTTCGGCGATAATTTTTGGCTATTTTTTTTCGCTTTAAGTAACGAACAAACCTGGTCATCGCTCTCCTTACGGGGAACCTGAAATGAATTCGCGACCCACCTAGGTTCTATCGTTTCACTCGCTCTCCCTAGGCTATAATGTCGGTCGCCGTTTGATTTGAAGAGTTTATCTGTGGCAGAATCGCGGCGTTCCAAGACGAGTCAGTCGGTCACAATAGTCGTCGTCTAACACGCTTTACACATACAAATTCCATGATCAAGAAAGTGATTCTCTTCGTTCTACTTTGCGTCGGTGCGGCCCAGGCACAGCATGGTGATTGGCCGACGGCGACGCCGAAATCGGTAGGTATCGATGAAAAGGCTCTGGCGGCGTTTGACGCTGAGATCGCCTCGGGCAAGTTCGGGAATATCGACGGCCTGACGATCATCCGACACGGCAAGCTGGTCTTTGAAAGGAGATATCCGCACGACTATGACAAGATCTACGGCGAGGACGCCAAAAAACAGAGCCCACTCGACGCTCACGACCCGAGTGGCCCGTACAACTATTACAACTCATGGTGGCACCCGTGGTATCAGCGCGGCGAACTTCACACGCTGCAGTCCGTCTCCAAGACGATCACGTCGATCATCATCGGCGTCGCCCGCACGCGAGGCGATTTTCCGGATATTGACACTCCGGTGATGAAATACTTTGACGAGTCAAAGGTTGCAAATGTCGACGACCGCAAGCGTCGGATGACGATCCGGCATCTGCTCACAATGTCCGCCGGCCTCGACTGGAACGAAGGACTTCCCTATTCCGATCCGAAAAACACGGGCAGTCAGATGGAGGCGGCGAACGACTGGGTCGAATACACTATCAACCGGCCGATGGCCTTCGAGCCGGGAAAAACCTACGCATACAACTCGGGGGCGACCCAGATCCTGGCTTATGTCTTTCGCGTCGCGACCGGCATGGACATCGAGGAATACGCCGTCCGCCATCTCTTCACGCCGCTCGGCATAAAACAGTATTTCTGGAAACGCTCTCCCAGCGGTCTCGTCGACGCCGAGGGCGGCATTTATCTGCGTCCACGCGATGTTGCCAAGCTCTGGTACCTCTTTCTTAAGGGCGGCAAATGGGACGGCAAACAGATCGTCTCGCCCGGGTGGGTCAAGGATTCGCTCACGCCTCATATGACCGTCAGCCCCAATGCAAAATACGGTCTGAAATGGTGGTTGTATCCTTACGGCGCTGATAACAAGTTCCTCGCTTGGGGCGGCAGCGGTTTTGGCGGCCAACGCCCACTCGTCCTGCCCGAATACGACCTGGTCGCCGTCTACACAGCATGGAACGTCAATCCGGGACCCGGCCTAAATGGAAAAGATGCGATCGGCCGCCTAACCGCCATGATCACCGACGGTCCAAAATGACTGCCGCTAAATATTTATGGAAGTGACGCGAGTTCTGCTGCAAGGGCCGAGCCCCAATCTGAGCCGTTGGCCCGGTCGGACCACCGATAAGGAATCCGCAAGTATTCATCACCAGTATTTCTCAAACTGGAATCAAGATCGACCCAATCGAGATGAATGTGATCCGAATGGCGTGTATCTGCTGTATACGGATTTCTATGCAGCATCCCGTTTGGCCCGCCAAACCCGCCGCCTCCCGGGATATGAAAATAGGTTACCGTCGTTCCGTCATAATCCGAATAGATCAGGTCCGACCATTTCATTACAGGATGCAGCCTGATAAAAACTTCGATCAGCGCATGAGCGCGTGTGCGCTCGCTCGTCGTGCGAACGTCCAGCATTATGTCGATCGCAAGTCCTGCCGTATGCCGGGTACCTGGTCTAACGTTGTTGGTGGTTAGCAGCGACACCGCGGGAAACCGACGTTCCAGAGCATCCGCCAGCGTCCTGATCGCCGGACTCTCCGGATTTGTTGCCGATGTATTTTGCCGCATACTTTTTTGTCGCCTCGCAAACTAGACGCCGTTCTCGCAAGTGTTTTGCGTCGATCTGATGTAAACCCCTTCTCGCAGGCAGTAGCCAAAAAAAAATAATTTACATGGCTGTATACTGTATGATACATTGTTGCATGAACGGCGTTCGCGGCGTTTTGTTTTTGCGCTGTTTCGCAGTTTCTGCTGCTGATAGTAAAGGAAGGTAGGTACCGATTTGGATCAGAACAGTTGTCCTACAAAAATAGTGAAAACCGTGGAACATGGAACAGTTTGTCCTACAAAAATAGTGAAAACCGTGGAACATGGAACAGTTTGTCCTACAAAAATAGTTGAAAACCGTGGAACATGGAACAGTTTATCCTACAAAAATAGTGAAAACCGCGGAACACGGGACAAAGTGGTTCTACAAATATAGATTTGTCACGCCCAATGGAAATCGAATAACATCGTGCGCAATCTTTGGATACGCGAGCCTTTTATGGAACACCAGAGCGAAATCGACACTCAAAAGCTCCCCGGGACAGGTGATGAAACTGTGTTCATGCCTTTGGCAAACGAATCGGAGAACAAGCCTCGACCCTCGCAAAGATCCAAGGAGTTAATACTTCAAATCATTCTCGTGGCACTTGGTATGTTTCTATTGTATGTAATTGGGTTCTTCTACGACTCGGAGCTTAGGGAAATATACCGTAAGAATTTAAGACCGGCGATCCTTGCATATTGGCTAAATGTCTTGGCAGTGCTCCTGGTGCTCGTGCTTGGTTTTAATCTTTACCTCTTTCGAAGTTATCGACGGTTCTATTTTGGCCTCAGTGAAGTAATTGTTGGCCTCGTTGTGAGCTGGTACGGCGCCACGATAGCACGAGATGTTTCGATCAGAGATGGCCTGTTGTTGGGCGTTGCCGCATTATATCTCGTTGGAAGCGGATTTAGAAATCTTTCCAAGACAGTCGATGCTATCCGGGTGGAGTCGGAAGACAAATGACTCCGAGCTTTGCCGTTAAGATTTCCTTCGGAATATGACCGGCCTGTGGTATTTTCATTGGGACCGTCGTACGTAATTCCTGGCTAACCTGACTCATACTTAAGTCGTTTAGTCGGGTGCCCGAATCGCCGCGATCGAAGGAATTCTGTTTACCCTTGGAGAAAATGAGATCTATGAAACTAACGCGTTGCCTATCGGTCTGTCTTTTGCTTCTTACCGCCAATTCGTTTGGGCAGACCCCCGAAACATTCGATATCGCGACGTTCCACGTACCGACGGGGTGGCAGAAAAAAGTCACCGCCGATACCGTCCAACTTTCCTCTAATAAGGCCGAAGCATTCTGTCTCATCACAGTTTACAAATCAGTTCCGGCTCTGGGTGGCCCGGATGAAAACTTCGAAGCTTCGTGGAAGACGATCGTGGCCAGTGCCGTAAATGTGCCGGCGGCCTCGCAGATGTCGGCACCTGAAACCAAGGCCGGATGGGAGATCCGAAGCGGGTTAGGGGAATTCGATAAACAAGGGGTCAAAGGAATCGTGTACCTGGTCAATGCCAGCGCCTTCGGCAAGATGGTAAACGTCATCCTCATCACCAACAGTGCGGATTATGAAAAAGACATCTCTGAGTTTCTTAACTCCATCAGTCTGAAAATGCCGGAGTCTAGCGCAGCTCAACAATCGAGTGCAGGACAACAAGCCGCGGGTGGAACCGACGTCACGGCCGTCGTCGGCACCTGGGGAGCGGCCTCAAGCAACCAGAGTAGTTATGCGGTCAGCAACGGGCTCGGCGGATATATCAAAAAGCAATACACCTTTTCGCCGAACGGCACCTACGAGTTCCTTGTAAAGACGTTCCAATACACGATGAGGAATCTGCTCTTTACGAAAGAGACTGGAACATATCAACTCAATGGCAATAGTCTGACGCTTATCCCGCAAAAGGGATATATCCAGGCATGGACGAAAGGATCGGTTGTCGACAGCACCGGCAGGCGATCGGAAACCGACAACTGGGGAAAGCTCGTTTCGACGCAGCCAACCAAGCTCGAAAAGGTTACCTATCAGATCTCGAAACAGTACTTCTCCGGAATTCAGGAATGGCAGCTGGTAATGCAGGCGGTTAAACCCACAGAACGAGACGGTCCTTTCACGGCAAATGCCGCGTTTCCGAATTCATGGCTGTACGGCACGCAGAAATTTCCTATCGTACCGCCGCAATGAGTTTAGTCTTTAGTCTTCTTGAGCCGAGGAAAATCTCTATGAAACCAGTACTTTTGTTGATCGTTTGCTATTTGTCTCTCACGGCTAATTCTTTCTCTCAAGCTGCCGAAACATTTGATATTTCAACGTTTCGAGCGCCAAAAGGCTGGAACAAGCAGGCCGGAGAAAACTCAATACAGTTTTCAACCGAGGACAAGGGCAACTTTTGCCTTGTGACGTTGTTCAAGGCCGTTCCTGGTCTCGGGAACCCGAAGGAAAACTTCGATGCAGCGTGGGAAACGATTGTAAAGGAAGCAGTAACCGTGTCGTCCGCCCCGCAGATGTTTCCCGCTGACACCAGAGGCGAGTGGCTATTGGCCGGCGGATTCGCCCCGTTTGAAAAGAACGGCGAGAAAGGCGTCGCACTGCTCTACACCGCGAGCGGTTACGGCAGGATGATGAACGCGCTGGTCCTCACGAACACTCAGGCCTTCGAACCCGAGCTTACCGCGTTCCTGAATTCGATCAGCTTCAAGAAACCTGCCGGCACGAGCCAGCCACCTATTGGGGCCGCACAGACGGGTCAAAGCATCCCGCCTCAGCCGGCTGCACGGAAGAGCAGTTTTAAATTTAACACCTCTAATTTTGATGACGGCTGGACGAGCACCGAGAAGGAAGATTGGGTAGAGGCCGTGAAAGGACAGATCAAGGTTTTAATTCATTACCCAAAGGCAGGTACGATATTCCCTGCCGACCCGGAACCGTTGACAAACGCCGCTTGGGATATTTTAGTAGCTCCGCGATACAGCAGCTTGAAAAATTACAAAACAGCTTACATCAGCACCTACAACAGACCTTATCTAGGTATGGGATATGCGGCTGAGAGAGCCTCGGGAAAACAAGTATTTGTTCTTCTTTTTCGGCAAGGTGATACGGGTTGGCTTGAGTTTATTGCTCCCGACAAAAATAGCTTCATCCAGCAATTCAAATTTGACCCTGAGACCATAAAGTGGGATAGCGAAAGCGACTTGCTCAAGCCCCTTGTTCAAATGGTGAACTATAACAAATTCGCCGTTGCTGAAAGCGACTTCAATGGCACATGGACCAGTGATTTTACCGGTGTCCAACAACTCTATAGCGTCTATACCGGAAACTACGCCGGAATGAATATCAACCAGTCAAATGAAGAGTTTGTATTCGGCGCAGGCAACTCTTACAGTTGGAAACTGCTTGTGGTAAGCGGCATGGTTGGCAATACAAAATATGCCAACGTGAAGTCCGCCGGAAAATTCAGTGTTACAAATAACTGGCAGATTCATTTTTCAAATATAGAAACCGGTCCAAGAACGTATAACGCTCATTGGTCATGTATCAAGGGTGCCAGACTATTGCACCTTCTCGACGCAAAATCCCCGGGAAGCGGGATCTATACCGTGTTCGGAAAAAAATAACCACATTGACGAACATATGAAGAATGTTAGATCGAGTTATTGCGTTCGTCGTGCTCGCGGTTTCCATCTCGTGCAAACAGTTGTCGCCGGATCCCAATTCCGCGAACAACAGGCCGCCGGCATGCCCAGGCGACGGAAGTAGGAATGGTGAAGCCCAGCGAACGTACTAATATGTATTGGCCGAAGGGGGCAATTTGATCCGATAGTTATCGATCACCGAAACCAACGGAGAGTGAGGTGAATTATGAAAAGAGAAAACTGCTCGCAGGCAATGCGGAAGCCAAACAAAACAACGACGCTCCGATATGCTTGTCAGCTCCAAAAAACTTACGGGTATCTCAATTCAAATGGTGCTAAAAACCGATCCGGAAAATCTGTGACTCGAGAATGGTCAGATCGTATTGAAGTAGAAATTGTCGTGAGGTGAAACATGGAAATAAGAAACTATAAAAAACTAACCGCCTTAACATTCGTGCTCGCGTTCTTGTGTGCTGGTGTTGCAAATGCCCAGATCGAGGCCGCAGGCGGCGGATATTATCGCGCGGGCTACCCCACTATTTACGGTTCGTTCGGACAGGCAAGCGCTGCCCAAGGCCGGGTGTACGACCAAGTTAAAGTGCAAAGTCGCAGGATGACCGAGCGTGACGCCCTGATAAAAAAGTATGGACTCGCCGCGGTTGAGAAAGCGGAACGTGACGCGGCCGCCCCAAAAGGCTCGGCACCCTCAAATCCGCAAATTGTCGTACCGCC
>Ga0070666_10001964_pt1 | contig 12522 bp, 14 predicted proteins | sample KBSS23metaG_FD_64677 | JGI IMG/M metagenome (GOLD analysis project Ga0070666, IMG submission 64677) | Switchgrass rhizosphere microbial communities from Kellogg Biological Station, Michigan, USA - KBS S2-3 metaG | ecosystem: Host-associated > Plants > Roots > Rhizosphere > Soil ... | reverse complement strand
GGAAGAAGCTCGCTTTGATGGCGACGATGCTGTGGGCATCCGAATCCATGATTTACCGCACTGGCGCCATGCTCGACGACGTGTTTCATCAGTGGGGTGGAACAGTTGAAGGCAATAAGAAAGCGGCTGAGGAATATTCGGTCGAGTGTTCGATGTGCAAGGTGTTCTCCACCGAAGCGGAGTCGGCAGGAATCGATGAAGCCCTTCAGTGCTACGGCGGATATGGATTTACGGAGGAGTTTCCTATCGCCCGTAATTATCGAGACGCACGCGTGAGCAGAATTTATGAAGGCACGAACGAGATCAATCGCGTGTTCATCGGATCCCGACTGATGCGGCGAATCGCGGAAGGGCGTACAGAGGGTTCATCGGCGAACGATTCATTCGTAGCAGAGCTCGCGGGTCGAGCGATCAAGGCAGCACCTAAAGATCAAGTCGGTCAGGCTGCCATATCCGATCTCTTGATGTATCAATACGCTGAGCAATCGGCGCGACTTAGAGCGAAACAGGGCGGGATGCACGAAGCGTTGTATAGACGGTTCGTGGATTGGCTGAATCCACGCGCGGCTGAGGCTTTTCAAGCGGTCATTCCCGAAGCGGTTCAGCTGCCAGCATCAAGCGGTGTTGGAGTTGATGAAATCGCAGAAGCTGTTCTTGCTCGGCGCTTGCCTTAAGTCAAGTTCATCGCATCGACTCGCATGATTCGCTGGGGAAGCTCCGTGAGCTGGGCTCCTTCTCGGATGCTCTTCTTCTGCTGACTCTTGCGCAGGCCAACCAGCGTGGTGCTGCACATCAGCATGAGCATGGCTCCTCCAAGAACGATGATTGTTGCAATTCCCTTCATGACGCTATCCCCCATTCATTGACCTCTACCCAGTAGGGTTTCGTTCAGAGGGTGGGTCCTTTAGCTAGTCCTGGGTATTTAGACAACTGTCTAAATATGTGATAGAATCGTATCCATGTTGGTAGCGGTGGCAGCGTTTATGACTATGCAATTTACGACAACCGAAGTTGGTTTCAGGGGCGTAGACGGGTTCGAGCTTAAAGGCACGTTTATCGAGCCTATGGCGGCGAAGAACGTTCCAGCAGTTCTGCTTCTTCCTGGAAGCGGTCCGACGGATCGGGATGGCAACACTCCACTCCTGCCGATGAAGGTCGATAATCTCAAACAGATTGCGGAGTCGCTCGCCAGCGTGGGAATTGCAAGCCTGCGCTTTGATAAGCGTGCCATTCACTCTTACAGCGATAAATGGCCAAAGGATATGGGAGAGATCGCCCAGTTCTTTTCTTGGGAGCATTTTGTTGGCGATGCGAAACTTGCTTACGAGTTTCTAAAGACTCAGCCGGGTGTGGACGCTTCTCGTGTTGGCGTGCTTGGTCATAGCGAAGGCGCGCTCATCGCCTTGCGAGTTGCATGCGATCCGGCGGAGAACGTGAAGGCCCTTATCATGGTCGGTGGCCAAGGGCGGCCGTTGGATGTGGTGATCTCGCAACAGTTGCGCGAAAAGTTGCCACAGCAATTGCCTGCCGATCAAGTTCCTCTTTATATGGATTACGCGACTCGCGCGATGGCGCAGATTAAGAAGGATGCAACGATTCCTCCTGATCCGCCGGCAGGTTTGAAGGGGCTGTTCAATCCTTCCACTTTGGTCTTCCTTCATCAAAACTTTCAAGATGATCCAGCCGCATTGGCATCTCAATTCAAAGGGGACGCGCTCGTTGTAAATGGCGAGTTCGATAACCAGATATCTGCTGAATTGGATGCAAAGGCGCTTCATACAGCGTTTGCCGAGAGGAAGATCGGAGACGTGAAGTTAGTGATCGTGCCGGGTGCGAGCCACGCGTTGAAATCGACGCCGAATCGGGAGACCGATGCGATGGAAGGGCCGATGGTTCCCCTCTCGCTCAAGGCGATCGACGACTGGTGCGTCGAGCATTTGAAGGGGTAAGTGCAAGTGTTAGGGTGTCGAGTTTTTAGGTGTTGAGGGCTTAAGGGGTTAAGAGTCTAAGAGACGGTCACATTTGCGCCGGAAAAATTTCCATTCTTCTCTGCAGTGACTGAGTAGGAGCCTGCCGTGTCGGGCGCGGTGTACTTGCCGCTCTGAGTAATGGTGCCGCCCGAACAGGTCCAATGCACGTCGGTTTGGGTGAGCCCTTTCTTGACCAACTGGAATTGAATCGTTTGGCCACCGTTCACGACGATGCTGTCGGGGACGACGCCGTTGTGGATCGTCGGTTGTTTAGGAACTCCGAGGCCGCCACAGCCAGCCGCTGCCAGGGTGGCGATGAGGAGGAATCGCGGATTCATATCCACATTGTAAGACTATCGCAAGCCGTTGAAGCGCAAGTCGAGATCTGCAACCGCTTCGGCTAGAACAGTTTTGCGGTGGTTATCCACGGCGTTTCCCACCAGAGTGGGCACTATGTTATGACTTCAGACGGAAAGGCCTTGGCGGACGATTCTGGCGAGTGCCAAATACTCAGCAATTGGACTCAGGGGGCCTATCCAAGGGGTGGCCGTACCAGCGATAATACAACAGTCCGCGAGGCAGCGTGGCCCGGGGAATTTCAGTAGTTAGCCCGGAATTGCCCGTTCCGGAAAATTCAGACTCGTTGTGCATGCCTTGCCATGGGCGTGCCTCAGCCGCGTTCAGAGCAGACCAGCCAGGAGAGAGATCAAAATGAATGCCGTCGCAGAAATCCAAGCCATGAGAGTTAACACATACGATGGAACCAGTCCACAGGAAGCCGTCCGGTTCGTCCGAGACAACGGCGCGCTGATGGTGGACATCCGCTTTACCGACCTGCTAGGAACCTGGCAGCACTTTACGATTCCCGCGACGCACTTCACGGAAGATGCGTTCGTCGACGGTCTTCCCTTCGATGGCTCGAGCATCCGAGGATTCCAGTCGATCAATGAATCGGACATGTTGCTGATGCCAGATCCTTCGACGATGTTCATGACTCCGTTCACGGCAACGCCTACAGCGGTCGTGGTCTGCGACGTCGAAGATCCTCTCACGCGACAACGCTACTCTCGCGATCCGCGATTTGTCGCGAGCAAGGCTGAGCAGTATTTGAAATCGACGGGCATTGGAGATACCTGCTACTTCGGACCAGAAGCCGAATTCTTCCTGTTCGACAAGATCCTCTTCGACAACAAGCCGGAGGGTGCGTTCTACAAGTTGGACAGTGTGGAAGCGCACTGGACGAGCGGCAGCGAAGACTCCGCTGGCTTTACGATCAAGCCGAAGGGTGGTTACTATCCAACGGCACCAGTCGACAAGCTGCAGGACGTTCGCTCTGAGATGGTCCTTCGCATGATGGACATCGGCATCGAAGTCGAGATGCAGCACCACGAGGTCGCAGTGGGTCAGTGCGAAATCGACATGAAGTACGACACGCTCAAGTCGATGGCGGACAAGTTGATGAAGTACAAGTACGTCGTCAAGAACGTTGCCTACATGAACGACTTGATCGCGACGTTTATGCCGAAGCCTTTGTTCGGTGACAACGGATCGGGCATGCACGTTCACCAATCGATTTGGAAGAACGGCGATACGCAGATGTACGACGAGACCGGTTATGCGGGCCTCAGCGATCTCTCCCGCTGGTACATCGGCGGCTTGCTGAAGCACGCGCCCGCGCTGCTCGCATTCTGCGCGCCGACAACGAACTCCTATCGACGGTTGGTGCCGGGCTACGAAGCGCCGATCAACCTGCTTTACTCTCAGCGCAACCGCTCGGCTTGCATCCGCATTCCGATGGTGAGCAAGTCGCCGAAGGCAAAGCGGATTGAGTTCCGCGCGCCAGATCCTATGGCGAATCCTTACCTGGCTTTCTCCGCGCTTCTGATGGCTGGCATCGATGGTATCCAGAACCGAATCGAGCCAGCGAAGCCTTTGGACAAGGACCTTTACGAGTTGCCTGCTCTTGAGCGGGTCGGCATTCCGCAGACGCCGGGTTCGCTTCGGGCGACGCTCCACGCGTTGGCGGAAGATCATGAGTTCCTTCTTAAGGGCGACGTGTTCACTAAGGACTTGATCGAGACCTACATCGATTACAAGTTGACGAACGAGTGCGATGCGGTCGATCTGCGACCTCATCCTTATGAGTTCTACATGTACGCGGACGCTTAAGCGCGCTGCTTTACGGGTTGAATGTCTTCTTCAAACGCCACGGCTTATAGAAGAAGACATTCAACCTTTTTCTGTTTTTCTTGGGTTCTCCGCTCCACCTCGCTAGGCTCGGTGTTCGCTACGAACCCGACTATTTTTCGGACACTCATCCGTTGATAGCGCTTGGATCAGGATTGGTGCGTATGCACGTGCTCAGGCAGCGGGCCGATGGCGATGAAGCGTGCGATGCGCCTGCGAAGGAAGGGCAGGAAGCGAAGCATGGTCAGGAGGAACCGTATACGGCCGGTGTTTCCGGGTCGCGCGTTCACGATCTGCTTGTGCAGGAAGACCTGCATGTTCTGAATGGTTATCGTTGGAGGCTCGCGTCGCGCTTGCACTGAAGCCAGATCGCCGTCGGTCACCGTTCTTTGTTTGATCTTTTCTGCGAGCAAATTTGCAGTGGCGACCGCATCTTGGATCGCTAGGTTGATCCCCACTCCACCGGCGGGTGACATAGCGTGGGCGGCGTCACCGATGCACAATAAACCGGGCATCGACCATTTCGTCAGGCGATCTATGCGAACGGTCAGCAAGCTCACCTTGTCCCAGGAGTCGATCTCGGAAGCAACAGGCTGCAGGAATGGCGCGCAATCCACAAGTTTTTGTTGAAACGCTTTGATGCCCACTTCTTGAAAAGCTGGGAAGGTTCCTTTCGGAATGAGTAGGCCGCATTGATAGTAGTCGCGGCGATTCAATAGCACCATGAACTGGCCCTTCGAGAAATAACCCAACGTATTCTCAGGCGGATTCGGGGGCATGGGAATGCGCATCCATAAAACGTCGATGGGTACGCCGAACGTTTGCACGGGAAGATTTGCCTTTTCTCGCATCAGCGAATGTCGTCCATCGGTGGCGACGACTAGATCGGCGCGGACCTCCATTTGGTCAGTAGGCGTTCTAACCGAGACTCCGACCACCTTTCCGTCTTCACGGATGAGGTCGACAGCCTCGTGATTCGTTAAGAGGTGGAATCCCGGAAAGCCCTTCCCTTTCTGGGCGATGAAGTTCAGGAAATCCCACTGAGGCACGAAGGTCATGAACTTACATCGCGTGGGCAATTCTGAAAAGTCAGCAATCGGCACAAACGTGCCATTGAGGTTTATCTGCGCGATGTGTAATTTATCGTGCGGGAGTTTGAGGAAATCATCGAGCAATCCCAATTCTGCCAAGACGTCGGCGGTTGCCGGATGAATGGTATCTCCGCGGAAGTCGCGAAAGAAGTCGGCATGTTTTTCGAGGACGATGACTTCGACGCCCGAACGGGCAAGGAGATATCCGAGCATCATGCCGGCCGGGCCCCCACCTACGATGCAACAAGTTGTCGAAAGCTTGTCCACTCTGCTAGGATACACGTCGAGGTAAAGGGCCAGGGCAACCTGCGCTGGCCCTTTGACTGATTTATAGAGTTGGCGGTGCGGTGACCATTCGCGGCCCAAGCTTCTTCTTCTGGGAACGATAGATCAGCCAGCCTACGATCGCGAACGGAAGATAGAACGGGCTCATGAAGACCAGCCACATCAATCCAACCGCGACGGCGCGGAAACCGGATGCTGCACCTGACGAAGATTCACCGTACGCCTGAGCCAACCAGTTCGGGTCCTGACCGGATGCTGGGACTGCGCCCTGTCTCAAGGTCAGGGTCAGATCTGCGAAAGAGGCTAATGCGGACTTCGAATCCCGTTGCGATTGGAGTGTTGTGATTTGGCGATGTACCTCGTCCATGTTGTTGTAGTCCCTCGGATCCTGCTTATGATTTTTGATCCGCCAAGCTTCTTCTTTCTGCGCCCGCAATTGCGAATCGTAGGCGAGGAGTTCTGCGGTGACATCCTGCATAGAGATCGACTTCGATAACCGAGTTCCAAGTCCCTCTATCTTCCCTATGACATCATCGACTTTCTCGACAGGCACCTTCGCCTGAATCGAAAGGGACGCATCGGCACTTGCAAGGTCGGTGCTGTCCAGCGACTGCTCAAATCCACCACTGTCCTTTATCGCAGAAGCCACCTTCTTCTCCGCGTCGTCGAGTTTCGCAACCCGAACTTCTAGGCTTGCGCCTCGCACCTGTGCGCGCCCCCCTGCTCCGATGTCGGCCACTGCGGGAGTTCCCGAGGAGCTCCTCTTCGAACCCCTCTGCGTACTCGAGACATTTTCGTCGGCTTGGGACGCGCAGCCGACGACGATTACCGCGAGTGCGGCAAGCATCGCTACTTTTCGAATCATATTAAGCACTTCCTATGAGCCGGCTCTTACGGCTCAACGCTGAGTGCCAGGGGCGGTTTCTTTGGTTCAAAGTTCGATTTTGTGGTTCATTTGGCCGTCAAATAGCGACTCAACGACGCAAAGTCTGGAGCGTCTATTCCCATGTAACTCGCCGCCCTAGCGGGTGGCTAATCAAGCGGCTGAAGCCGCCGAAACAAAGGAGACTGGCATGAAATACAAAGCTTTAATTGCGGGCCTGGCGGCCGTTTCAATGGTCGGTGGCATGGTTGCTACCCCAAACCTTGCGATGGCTCAGTCGCGGGCTTCCAAGCATCGACAGACGACCAAGAATGACTGGCGCAACCTCGCCTATCTTGGTGCCGGACTCGGAATTCTTGGCGCATTGAATCACGATTCGACGCTGACGTTCGTTGGAACTGCTGGCGCGTTGTATTCCGCTAATCGTTACGAGCAGGATCGAAAGAGCCAAAGCAAGATCGACAATGCCCGTGCACGAGTCTTCGCGTTACATTCCTTTACGCGAAACGGTCACGAATACCGGCGCTACACGACCTATAAGAATGGCAAGAAGTATTACTACTTCAAGCGTGTTCGCTAAGCCAAGAAGATTGGCTAGAAAGATTTGGCTGGACACGGATGTCCGGCCAATTTACTATGTCCGCCAACCTAGATGGAACTAGCAAGCGGCAACAGGAGCCTAACACTTAGGACGGAATATTGCATGAAAATTAAAAGTTTATTGACTGGCTTAGTCGCTCTCATGATGATTGGCGGCTTCCTGGCCACGCCTACGATGGCTTCGGCCCAATCGCAGGCATCTCGACATCGACAAAAGACAAAGAATGAGTGGCGAAACGCTGCCTATGCGGGAGCGGGACTAGCAGCTCTGGGTCTTCTGAAGCACGATTCAACTCTTACGTTTGTCGGCGCGGCCGGCGCACTCTACTCTGCCGATCGATATGAGCACGATCGAAAGAGTCAGAGCAAGATTGATCGAGCACGTGCACAGATGTTTGCTCGTTCGTCGTTCACCCGTAACGGACACAGCTATCGCCGATATACGACGACGAAGAACGGCAAGAAGTATTACTACTTCAAGCGCGTGAATCCGGGCGCCAGCCACGGCAAGAAGAAAGGTTGGTACAAGAACGGCAAGCGCAAGTAACCGCTGTCGTCTAAAGACTCAGAAGCCTCCACTACATGAAATTGCAGTGGAGGTTTTTTTATGTTTTCGCAATCCTCCACATCAATTGATGTGGTCGAAAAAAACATGTGCAAACTTGTCCCCGCCGTCATCTAACACGACAAACAATCGCACTTCCATCCCCATCGCTCTTCCCTGGCTGTCGTCGCCAAGCAGGAAGCCGAATATCCAAGATTTCCATGTCGACATTGGTGGCACTGCCTTCACTCCGTATCGGGACGCCTGGCTTTCATCCACGGGTAACTCGCCGCTATCGACTTCGACCCTATTTGGAGCGAACGCGGGCTCGCGCCTTCGTAGCTGGGTCAGGATTTCGTCGTACTGTTTTTGGAGGTCACCGACTGGAGTGCTTGCTTGGAAAGCTGAAGTCGTCATCGCGTACGCGCTCTTCCAGTCTCCGGCAATTACGAAGTCTCCAAACTGTTTCGCAAACGTGCTGCTATCGCTCACCATCTTACGGCTCCTCCTTCTTTAGGGCCGTACAAATTCGACATGCCCCAATCTGTCTTGACCATTTACATCAACGATCAAGACTTGTGCTTCGGGGCCCGACGCGAATTCATCAGCGCTGCCAACTCCAATCAAGACAAAGGACCAGGCTCTCCACGTGTCTTTTGGCGGCACGACTTTCCAATGGTAAAGCCTCTGCGCTTCGTCCTCGTTCGAAGGCAATGAACCATGATCCACTTGTACGGTCGACGGTTTGAAGTTTGGATCGTCCTTCACGAACTCCGCTTCCACATCATCGAATTGCTTTTGCAGGTCTGCTTGAGAAGTGGTTGCTTGGAATTCGGGCGTGGTTAGCGAATACGCCGCGCCCCAGTCTCCCTTCAGAACGTCGTTGCCAAACTCCTTGGCCACTGCATCGTGGCTCGTGTTGATACTGCCATCACCCGTGCCCCCGGCTTCTGGGGACGAGCCACCCGAACACCCATAAATCACGATGGCAGCGCAAACCGAAGAAACAAAAAAACGAATCGAACCTCTCACGAATCCTCCCAATTCTTTTTGCTGCTGGCGTTAATCGCCGTACTCGAACTCGACGTACTGGATCTTGTTTTGACCGTTTTCATCGACGACAAACAAGTCCGCGCTGATACTTCGTTCCATCCCGTCTTTGTCCCCAACTCCGACCTCCGCGAAGAGCCAAGCTTTCCATGTCGATTTAGGCGGGACATTCTTAAACTCGTACGTTTCCTCCGCATCCTTTTCATCGTCCGGAAGTTCGCCGTGGCCAACGTCGACCATGTTCGGCGCGTAGGTTGAGTCGTCCTTCTTGATCTCGGCCACCATGTCGTCGTATTGCTTCTGCATCTGCGCTTGGGTTGTTGTGGCTTTATATGCAGCGGTGGTCAAGGAGTAGGCGTCCGACCAGTTGCCATCCTTCATATCGTTGCCGAATTGCTTTGCGATGCTGTCGTAGGCGGAGCTGTCCGAGCTCTCGTCTCCTGCTCCCATCGAGAGGTCAGAGGAGCATCCGATCGCTCCAATTGCGGCTGCAGTGAGCAGCGTGACAGACAAGAAGACACCAAATTTCACAAACCCTCCAGGATCCCAACGAATATAGATGGATGGTTACTGCCGCTTTGTTTCAAGAATTTTAATAAAGTCTTTGGCGTTGCGGCACGCGCCCCCATCCCCGCTTCGCGGTACTTCCCCCAATACTGGGGGAAGAGCTATCGGTTCCGCCAGTTCAGGACGTTGTCATAGAAGAGGTACTGGTGCGCCCATCCGGCGAGGTTTCCTAGCCGATCCCTGAAGAAATCCGCGGCTTCGTAGTAGCGCTTGTCGGTAAGGGCTGCGTCTTTGTACTGCGGGAAATAGAGGCGGACCATCGCCTGCCAGATGTGGGTGTCGACGGGTACGGCTTCATCGTGATGGAGACCGAAGAGGCAGATGCAATCGGCGAGCTTCGGGCCGATGCCCTTCATCGAGGCGAGTTCCTTGTGGGCTTCCTTGTACGGCCCGTTTTTTAGATCCGTCAGGTATTTGCGGTCGCCGCGCTCGATGAGTTGCTGGGCTAAGTGCGGGATCGTATTGGCCCGATATCCGAAGCTTTCAGTTCTGAGGTCCTGCTCGGGGATCGCGGCGATGACCTCCGCTTCTGGGAATCGATGAAGTTCGATGCCTTCGATAGTCGTCACCAAGGGTCCACGAGCGGCAAGTTTGTGGACCATCTGGGTGATGCGTTTGATGTTGTTGTTGGGTGTGCAGAGAAACGTGAAGAATGTTTCAATCGGGTCGCTCTGACGAAGGACGCGTAGTCCTTTGAGCGCACCCATATACGGTTGGAGTTCTGGTGCTTTCTCTAATATTTGCCGCTCGATGCCGTCTGCGTCCCAGTCAAGACGCAGGAAACGAACGAGATCGTTTGTTGTTGCGTTCGATTCAACGTCGATATTGTTGTCGAGTTGGCTCAGCCGATACCAGCGATCTCCATCAATCCCAATCCATGACTCGTCTGGGAGCCGTTGCCATCGAAAGACTTGTCCGCTCGAAAAGCAGAACTCAAGGTCTGAGCGATCTCTTGGTGCATGTATTCGAAATATCGACATCTCTCAACCCATCTTGTATATGCCGGATATCAGGAGGTTAACCACACCGGTCCGCCTGGCTCATTTCAACAGTAGTACACAATGGGCACGAAGGGGCAAAGGACGGTCGGAATTAGCCACCGTTGTCCTCCAATACATTGCTTGAGTCCAGTTCTAAGAAATGCCGCTGCTCATAAATTAAGTCGGAGAGTTCTCTGCGAGTATTAGTTTTAACATTGAGCCACCCATAGGTCTTACCTTCAACCATCTCAACATCAACAAATTCAAATAGGTGATCTATCGATCCAACCTCATTCGGCCATTCGGCAAACTCGCCTATGCATTTAGGCGGCGACGCTATTTGCCCATTCCCATCGACCCAAAAGTAAGTCGCCATCGCTTTGTATTCCGGGTCGCCCCAAGCCATCCAGGCAACGAACACCAGTCCCGGAATTCGCTCATCAGTCCAGAAGCCCAGTGGAACATGATCTTCATTCCAAATCGCTGGATTCGTCTCAAACGTTCGTGTGCAATCTGGGAGGCTTATGATTCCAACACGATAGTATTCAGAAGCGATGATGCCGAAGTCTCGACCCTTTACGGTGGTCACGGCAAGGTTGCCGCGATAAGGTTGCCCGTATGGTCGATCGAAGCTTCCTATGATTTCATCATGCAACGTGATATCAATGTGGATTGAACTTGGCCGCTGTTCATCTGCGTTGCCAACAGCTTCGGCCAACAAACCGTAGCCATGAACAGGAGGTTTCGACGGTTTCCCGATCTTCATTAGCCTTCACTTAGTGTCGCGCGCATGTCGTCCGGCACGAGTTTCAGGAACCCATCCTCATCAAGAACATCCACGCCAAGTTGCTCCGCTTTCGCTAACTTCGATCCCGCTCCTGGACCGGCAACGACGTAGTTCGTATTCTTGCTCACGCTTCCCGCCGCCTTTCCGCCTAACTTATCAACCAACTTCTCGGCGTCTTCACGAGTGAACTTCTCTAGCTTGCCCGTGAAGACAAAGGTTTTCCCTTCAAAGATGTCGCTGACGGGTTTCTCGGGCTCTTCAGGTTGCACTCCGAGGTCGAGGAGATCCTGGATCATCTTCTGATTGTTCTCATCTTCTAACCAGAGAGTCAGTTCCCCTGCGGTTCGGGGTCCGACATCGGGGATTGCTTCGAGTTGCTCAAAAGTAGCGGATCGAAATCCGTCCAGGCTCTTGAAAGCACGGGCAAGGTCCTGTGCGCCACGATCTCCGACGAAGCGAATTCCTAATCCGAAGATGAAGCGGTCCAGTGATTTGTGTTTGCTTGCTTCGATGCCGTTGATCAGGTTGTCTGCACTTTGTTCGCCCATTCGGTCCAGAGCGATCAACTCTTCCCTTCTGTCTTTCAGTCGATAGATGCTCGGAATGTCGGTGAGCAATCCTAGATCGAGGAATCGCTCAATGGATTTCCACCCGAGCTTTTCTATATCCATCGCGCCGCGCGATGCCCAGTGGCCGAGTTTCGCTGCGACTTGCGCAGGGCATTCGCGGTTCGGACACTTGATCGCCACCTCACCGGGCACCTTCACAAGAGGCGTGTTACACTCCGGGCAGTGGGTTGGTTCTTCCGGCGTCGGAGGATTGCCTTTGCGCTTATCGAGGACCGGTCCGACCACTTCGGGAATCACATCACCTGCACGTTGGATGATGACGGTATCGCCCACGCGCACGTCCTTGCGTCGAATGTCATCCCAGTTGTGAAGAGTTGCGCGCGTGATCGTGACACCGCTGATCTGAACGGGCTCGAGATCGGCCACGGGAGTTACCGCACCGGTGCGACCCACTTGAAGAAGCACAGCATTTAGCTTAGTGAACGACTGCTCCGCGGGATATTTGAACGCGATCGCCCAACGTGGGCCACGTGTCGAAAATCCTAATTCTTGTTGCTCGTCGAGCTTGTTGACTTTGATGACCGCGCCATCAATGAGAAACGGAAGACCGGCGCGTTTCTTTGCTGCTTCCTCAACGTAGGTAATTACTTTGTCGATGCCTTTCACAACGGCCGTGTCTTCTCTTGTTGCGAAGCCGAGCGTTTTGAGAAGTTGGAGTAAGCCGTATTGCGTATCTGGAAGCTCAGTTACTAAGTGATCATCAGAACCTTTTGCCCCCATCCCCCGCTTCGAGGGTACTTCCCCCATACGTGGGGGAAGAGTTATTCTGACTGAGCCCAAGCCGTAACCAAAGAAGCTAAGTTTTCTTTCGGCCGTCAGCTTGCTGTCGAGCTGCCTCAATCCACCGCTTGCAGCGTTGCGAGGATTGGCAAGTATTTGCTCGCCGGTTTTGGCGCGCTTTTCGTTGTACGCCTTGAAGACGTCTTTGAACATGACGACTTCGCCGCGC
>Ga0070666_10001962_pt1 | contig 12523 bp, 3 predicted proteins | sample KBSS23metaG_FD_64677 | JGI IMG/M metagenome (GOLD analysis project Ga0070666, IMG submission 64677) | Switchgrass rhizosphere microbial communities from Kellogg Biological Station, Michigan, USA - KBS S2-3 metaG | ecosystem: Host-associated > Plants > Roots > Rhizosphere > Soil ... | reverse complement strand
GTTGACGAAGGGGCCGATCATCCCCTCGGTCTCGACCAGGTCGCGGCCGGCCGTGGGGGAGCCCACCAGCACGTCCTCCTGGCCGCTCAGGCGCGCCAGCAGGGCCTGGAAGCCGGCCAGCAGGACCATGTAGAGGGTGGCCGAACCGGCCGCGGCGAGCCGGTGCAGCCCCGCCGTCAGCCCGGCCGGCAGCAGGACGCCGACCGCGCCACCGTGGGTGGAGCGCACCGCCGGCCGGGGCCGGTCCGCGGGCAGCTCCAGCAGCTCGGGAGCCCCGGCGAGGGCCTCCCGCCAGTAGGCGATCCGCGGCGCCAGGGCCTCCTCGGTCAGGGCGGTGCGCTGCCAGGCGGCGTAGTCGGCGTACTGGAGGGCCGGCGCCGGCAGCGGCGAGGGCTGCCCCTGGGCGAAGGCGGCGTAGAGGGCCGCCAGCTCCCGCACGAAGACCCCGATCGACCAGCCGTCGGAGACGATGTGGTGGAAGGTCACCGAGATCAGGTGCTCGGCGTCGCCCAGGCGCACCAGCAGGACCCGCAGGAGCGGCGCCCGGGTGAGGTCGAAGGGTCGGCCGGCCTCGGCGCGTACGAGCCGCTCCCCCTCCTCCGGCCGCCCTTCCAGGTCCACGAATTCGATCGGAACGGCGCCGAGGGGCTCCACGCGCTGGACCGGCTCGCCGCCCACGGTCTCGAACCGGGTCCGCAGGGTCTCGTGACGGCGGGCCATCTCGTCGAAGCTCGCGGCCAGCGCCTCCCGGTCCAGGCGGCCGGCGATCCGGAAGGCCGCGTACATGTTGTAGAGCGGGCTGCCCCCCTCCAGCTGGTCGAGGAACCAGAGCCGCTTCTGGAGATGGGAGAGCGGCGCCTCCGACGGATCGGGCCGCGGAGCGATGGCGGGCGCGGCGGCCTCGCCGCCGCGGCTGCGGCGCAGGAGCAGCTCGAGCCGCTCGGGGCTGAGCTGGGAGATGCGCTGGCTGAGGTCACTCATGCGGCGTCTCCGTTCCCTCAGCTCGCCGCCAGGCTGGTCTCGAACTTGCCGTAGAGCCGGGCGGCGTCCAGCAGGTGGGGACGCACGTCGGCGATGAAGCGGTCGGACTCGCGGACCTGCGGGGAGACCTCGGTGTTGCCGAGCCCCATGCAGTACTCCAGCCATGGCTCGCAGCCCATGGCGTAGTTGTAGACCCGCTCGGCGCCCAGGGCCTTCACCATGTCCTTGCCGCGGGCCGCGTTGCAGGCCTGCGTCCGCCGCGTCTGGTCGTGGTTGCGGTCGAGCTTGACCGGCATCAGGGCGCCGTAGAGCCAGGAGAGGGGGGCGCCCACGCACTCCATGCCCATGAACACCGTGTCGACCGTGCCGATGGCGGCGCGGATGTTCTCGTAGACCTTGGGGTCGAGGCAGTTGGAGTCGGCGGCGAGCAGGATCCTGCGCTCGCCGGCGCGCACCACGTAGCCGCTCTTGCCGTGGGCCAAATCGGCGTGCTCGCCGAAGAAGGGGATCGGGATGATCTCGCCGTCGACGCCCCCGGGGAACGGGACGGCGTCGAGCGCGTCGACCTCGACCACGTTGCGGAAGCCGCAGGCGCGGGCGGCCTGGCGCAGCGAGTTGTCGGCGTAGAAGATGCCGTAGGAGCGCGGCACGATCAGGGTGCCCAGCCGGTTGCGCAGGCGCAGCAGGGTCTCCATCACGAAGTGGTCGTGGTGGCCGTGCGAGATCATCGCGTAGTCGATCCGCTCCGGCAGGTCGCGGAAGGAGAAGCGCTCCACCTGGCGTTCGTCCGAGAGGGGGGCGAGCCAGGGGTCGATCATCACCGACACGCCGCCGAACTCGATCAGCACGCAGGCGTGGCCGAAGTAGCGGATCTGCACGCCGGGGCCGTCCCACACCGGCCGCGGCTTCAGCGGCTCGTCGGTCAGCAGCGGCAGCAGCCGGCCGTCGGCCTCGGGGCCCACGCCGAGGATCTCGCGGATGCGCTCCAGCGGCTGCGGCTCGCGGTCGAGGGCGAACAGCGCGTCGATCCGCGGATCGTCGAACGGCACCTGCCAGTCGATCTGGTCGGCGTCGACCAGGCGCGGCGTGCTGAGGAAGAACCGGCGGTGGTGATCGCTCGGCTGCCGGAACAGGCGCATCGACTGCAGGTTCTTCTTGTAGTAGGGGCTGCGGTAGAGCAGCGGCTCCATGAACCGCACGATCGGATGGTTGAAGTAGTCGTAGAGCAGCTCGACGTACCCCTTCAGCGGCTCCGGGGTCTTGGCGTAGAACGGCTCGATGCACTGCCCCTTGGCCTCCCTCGACAGCATCACCTGGAAGTCGGTGGCCGCGCGGGCGAGCTCGAGGTTGTCCTTCTCCTCGCGGAGGGTCGAGTCGAGCAGGGCCTGGACCTCGGAGGCGCGGGCCTCCGGCACGTCCACCCAGGGGCCGCCCACCAGCTTGGGGTTCTGCGACGCCTTGATGTGGATCTCCGGCTTCTGCAGGTAGGACTGCAGGGTTTTGATCTGATAGTTCGCCACGTGATAGCTGTGGGTCACCGGCGCGATCAGATCGGACCACACGGACCAGCTGTTGATCAGCGGCTCGACGACGGCCGCGTCGGCCAGCCGGAAAAGCCTTCCATCAGGCATCGGAACCTCCTCTTGGCTCCGCGGCCAGCAGGCCGCGGATCTCTTCGTCGGAAAGGTTTTCGAGATCGGCGATCAGCTTCGCCATCTCGGCGGGATCGGCCCGCAGCGCCCGCGACTGCGCCAGCGCCACGGCCATGCCCGCCACGCTGGGGGCGGCGAAGAAGGTCTGCAGGGAGACCTCGGCGCCGAACTCGCGCCGGGTGCGGGCGAGCAGTTGGGCCACCAGCAGCGAATGGCCGCCGAGGGCGAAGAAGTCGTCGAGCACGCCCACCTCGGGCTGGCCCAGGACCTCGCGGAACAGGGCGCAGAGCTTCTCCTCGACCGGGGTGCGCGGCGCCACCATCTCGCGCCCCACCAGGCCGTCCAGCCGCCCCGGCTCGGGCAGGGCCCGGCGGTCGACCTTGCCGGTGATGGTGCGCGGCAGCGCCTCCAGCACCACCCAGGCCGAGGGGACCATCGCCTCCGGGAGCCGGGCGCGCAGGATCTCGCCCAGCGCCGCCGGGTCCACCGCCCCCTGGAGCACCAGGTAGGCGCAGAGGAAGGTGTTCCCCTGGGGATCGGCGCGGTCGACCACCGCCACGTCCGCCACCGCCGGCTGCGAGCGCAGGAGATCCTCGATGGGCGCGATCTCCACCCGCACGCCGCGCACCTTCACCTGCTGGTCGCGGCGGCCGATGATCTCGAAGGCGCCGTCCTCGCGCACCCGCCCGAGGTCGCCGGTGCGGTAGACGATGTCGTCCTCGGCGCCGCTCAGCGGGTTGGGGACGAAGACCTCGCGGGTCAGCTCGGGCCGGTTCAGGTAGCCGAGCGTGCGGTAGGGGGTGCGCAGGTAGATCTCCCCCATCTTCCCCGGCGGGCAGGGGCGCTGGCGGTCGTCGAGCACCACCGCCCGCGCTCCCGGCATCGGCCGGCCGATGGGGACGATGGCGGCCTCCGCGTCCTCCGGCCGCACCCGGTGGAACAGCTTGATCATCGTTGTCTCGCTGGGGCCGTAGAGGTTCACCAGCTCGACGCGGTCGCCGAACGCGGCCCGCCAGCGGCGGACGTCCGCCGGCAGCACGGGCTCGCCCGCCAGCAGCACCCGGCGCAGGGCGGGGAAGCGGTCCGCCCCCGGCTCCTGGGCCAGGATCAGGCGGAACATCGAGGGGGTGCAGTGGAGCAGGGTGAGGCGGCTGTCGCCGATCCAGTCGACCAGCCGGCCGCCGTCGAGCACCACGTCGCGCGAGGGGGGCGGGCAGACCGTGCCGCCGGCCACCAGGGGGACGAAGGCGTCGCGCAGGAAGGCGTCGAAGGCCGGCGAGGTGAGCTGGCTCACCCGCTCGCCGGGGCCGAGGCCGAAGGCGTCGATCTCCCAGCGGATGAAGTGGTCGATCGCCTTCAGCCGGCCGGCGATCGGCTTCGGCCGGCCGGTCGAGCCGGAGGTGAAGTAGACGTAGCAGAGGTCGTCGGGACCGGGCTCGACCTCCGGCTCCGGTCCCGGCGCGGGCTCGCCGTCGAGGCTCACCGCCGTCGCCGTGAAGCCCACCTCGCGCTCGAGGTCGCGCAGGACGCCGGCGCACTCGCCGGCCACCAGCCAGAAGCGCGGGCGCGCCTCCGCCACCGCCGCCTCCAGGCGGGTGCCGGGCGAGCGCAGGTCGAGCGGCACGAAGGCCCCTCCCGCCCGCAGCACGGCCAGCAGGGAGGCGATCACGTCGGCGCTGGTGGGAGAGAGGACGGCCACCAGGTCGCCGCGGGCCACCCCGGCCGCGGCCAGGGCTGCGGCGAGGCCGCGCACCCTCTCCTCCAGCTCGCCGTGGGTGATCCGGCGGTCCCCCCATTCGATGGCCGGCTGGCCGGCGAAGCGGGCGGCCGCCTGCTGCACCAGGCGGTGGATCGGCTCGTGGGCCTCGGGCTCGAACGGCATCAGGCGGCTCCTCGCAGCTCGAACAGCTCGCAGAGCAGGTGGGTGGTGAGGACGACCATCAGCAGGTCGGTGTCGAGATGGGGGTGGACCTCGCGCCCTTCCCGCCGGTACTCCCGCGACAGCCAGGCGACCGCGTCCGGATCGAAGACGCCGTGGCGGCGGACCGTCTCCGGCGCCAGCAGCTCCTCCACCCATTCGTAGCCCCCCCGGAGCAGCCCGGGGCTGCCCGGCGCGCGGAAGCCGAACTTCTCCCGCTCCACGATGGCGCGGGGGATCCTGCTCTCGGCCATGCGCCGGACCAGGTACTTCTCGGTCAGGTCTTTGAGCTTGAGGGCGGGCGGCACTCGCCGCGCCAGGTCTATCAGCTCGAGATCGAGAAACGGGTATCGTGCTTCTACCGACCGGGCCATCACCATCCGATCACCGTGATCTGTCAACAAGTGGTCCGCGAGCCTTAGCTTGAAGTCGAGATAGGACCTTTTATGGAGTGCGTGTCGATTGGATAACCGTGACTTGTCGACGAGGGGGTGGGCCATGCAGTCGATCTCCTCGAACCGCTCGGCCACCTCCCGGGCGTAGAGGGCGGTCTTGATCTCGCGCAGGGGGACCTGCTCGCGCTCGTAGGCGAGCCCGCGGTCCCCCCAGGCCCGCTCCCGCAGCTCCTCCTCCAGGACCTCCTCGACGCCGGCGGCGCCGCGGACCTCCCGGCCTCGCGCGGCGTCGTAGCGGTAGCCGGGGTACCCCCCGAACAGCTCGTCCGCCCCCTCTCCCGCCAGCACCACCTTGACGCCGGCCTCGCGCGCGGACTCGGCGAGGGCCAGGGCGCAGGTGTTGTAGCTCTCCTTCACCGGGCACTCGCAGTGGAGCACCATCTCGCGCATGCGGTCGGCGATCGCCTCGGCGCCGAAGCGGATCTCGTGGTGCCGGCTGCCCAGCATCTCCGCCATCAGCCGCTGGTAGGGGGTCTCGTCGATCTCGCCGTCGTCGAAGGCGATCGAGAAGGTGTGGCGCATCACCCCGGGGGTCTGGCGGGCGGCGAAGGCGGCCACCAGCGACGAGTCGAGGCCGCCGCTGACGAACAGCCCCACCGGCACGTCGGCCTGCAGCCGGCGGGCGACGCTGCGGCCGAACACCTCCCGCAGCTCCTCGACCCACTCCCCCTCGGGCCGCGTCTCCCCCTCCTCCCCCTCCAGCGGATAGTCGAGGTCCCAGTACTGGCGCGCCCGCGGGCCCTCCGCGTCGACGGTGAGGCAGTGGCCGGGAGGGAGGCTGGAGACCCCCGCGAACATCGTCCGCGGGCTGACCAGGCCGGGCAGGGAGAGGACCTGGTCGAGACCGGCCAGGTCGAGCCGGCGCTCGACCGCGGGGTGGGTGAGGATCGCCTTCACCTCCGAGCCGAAGAGGAACAGGCCGTCGGCCACCGTGTAGTAGAGGGGGGTGACCCCGAAGTGGTCGCGGGCGAGGAAGAGCCGGCGCCGCGCGGTGTCCCAGAGGGCGAAGGCGAACTGGCCGTTGAGACGCCGGACCAGCTCCTCGCCGTGCTCCTCGTAGAGGTGGACCAGCACCTCGACGTCGGTGCGGCTGCGGAAGACGTGCCCCTTGCCGGTCAGCTCGCGGCGCAGCTCCCGGTAGTTGAAGATCTCGCCGTTGCAGACCAGGACGAGCGAGCGGTCCTCGTTGAAGATCGGCTGGTCGCCGGAGTCGAGGTCGATGATCTTGAGACGGCGCACGCCCAGGCCCACGTCGGGGGTGAGGTAGAGCCCCGAGGAGTCGGGTCCGCGGTGGACCAGCGACTCGGTCATCGCCGCCACCACGGGGGGCTCGACCCGTCCCGCTCCGCGCAGGTCGAAGACGCCGGTGACGCCGCACATGGCTCAGCGCCCCTTCACAGGGCCGGGCCCTCGTTGAACTGGTCGGCCAGCAGGAAGGCCTCGGGATCGTCCCCCCTGCCAAGGCCGCTCAGCGGCTGGTCGGGATCGGCGGCGGCGCCCGCCAGCAGAGCCTCGAGCTGGCCGGCCAGGCGCGCCACGGCGGCCGGCTCGAAGACATCGGTGTCGAAGACGAAGGCGCCCAGCAGCCTGTCCTCCCCCTCGGCCATCAGCACCATGAGGTCGAAGTTGGCGGTGTGGTGGGCGAGCTCGACCGGCGCCGTCTCCAGGCCGGGCAGCCGCCAGGCCAGGGGGAGGAAGCTCTGCATCACGAACATCGCCTTGAACAGGGGGGCATAGCTGCCGTGGCGCTGCGGCTGCACCTCGGCGAGCACCCGCTCGAAGGGGACGTCCTGGTGGGCGTAGGCGGCCAGGGTCATCTCCCGCACCCGCGCCAGCAGGCCGCGGAAGGAGGGGTCCCCCGAGAGATCGGCGCGCAGGGTGAGGTTGTTCACGAAGAAGCCGAGCAGCCCCTCGACCTCCTCCCGGTTCCGCTGCGCCACGTTGGTGCCGACCAGGAGGTCGGTCTCCCCCGTGGCCTGGTGGAGCAGCGCGGCGAAGCCGGCGAACAGGGTCATGAAGGGGGTGCTCGCCTCGGCGCGCGACAATCGCAGCAGCGCCGCCGACGTCTCGGGGAGGATCTCGAAGCGGTGGACCGCGCCGCGGAAGCGCGGGGTGGCCGCCCGCTCGCGCTGACCGGGCAGCACCGGGGCCGGGGGCGCGCCGGCGAGCTGCCGGCGCCAGTAGGCGAGCTGCCCCGCCGCCGCCGCCCCCTCCAGCCAGCGGCGCTGCCAGAGGGCGAAGTCGACGTACTGGCAGGGGAGGGCCGGCAGCCGCGGCGCCCGCGCCTGCGTGAAGGCCTCGTAGAGCTCCGCCAACTCGCCCAGCAGCACCTCCAGCGACCAGCCGTCGGCGGCGATGTGATGGACGGTCATCGCCAGCACGTGCTCGCGCTCCCCCAGCCGCAGCAGCGCGACGCGCAGTGGCCGGCCGGCGGCGAGGTCGAACGGCAGCTCCACCACGGCCTCGGCCAGGCGCCGCATCTCGCGCTCGCGGCCGGGGAGCTCCGAGAGGTCGATCACCGGCAGCGGCTGCGACATCGACGACATCGACGACCTCGGCGGCAGCACCTCCTGCCGCGGCACGCCGTCCATCTCCAGGATCCGCGTGCGCAGCGCCTCGTGGCGGCGGCGGATCTCGCCCAGGCTCGCGGCCAGGGCGGCGACGTCGAGGGCGCCGCTGAGGCGGAAGGCATGGGCGATGTTGAGCACCGGGCTCTCGGGAGCCAGCCGCTGCAGGAACCAGAGCCGCTCCTGCCCCCAGGAGAGGGGGATCTCCGGCGGGCGGGGCCCGGCCCGCAGCGGCTCCTCCTCGCTCTCGCCGCCGCCGCGGCGGGCGGCGTCGAGGAAGCGCGCCAGCCCGTGCGCGGTCGGGAGCTGGAAGAGCCGCGCCAGCGGCAGCTCGACGCCGAAGACCTGGCGGACCCGCGAGGAGATCCGGGTGGCCAGCAGCGAGTGGCCGCCCAGATCGAAGAAGTTGTCGTGCACGCCGGCCCGCTCCAGGCCGAGGACCTCCACCCAGATGCCGAGCAGCAGCTCCTCGGTGGCGGTGCGCGGCGCCGCGGTCTCGGACGCCGCCTGCACGTCCGGCGGCGGCAGGGCCCGCCGGTCCACCTTGCCGTTGGGGGTGAGCGGCAGGGCGTCGAGGAAGACGAAGAACGACGGCACCATGTACTCGGGGAGCAGCGCCGCGACGTGGGCGCGCAGCTCGCGGATCGACGGCGCCGCCCCCTCCGGCGCCAGGTAGGCCACCAGATGGGGCTCGCCCCCCTCCGGCCGCCAGAGCACCAGGGAGACCGCGCGCACCGCGGGGTGCCGCGCCAGCGCCGCCTCCACCTCTCCCAGCTCGATGCGGAAGCCCCGCACCTTCACCTGGCTGTCCGCCCGTCCCAGGTGGTCGAGCTGGCCGTCGGGCCGGTAGCGCACCAGGTCGCCCGTGCGGTAGATCCGCTCCCCCGGCCGCTCGCCGAAGGGGTGGGGGAGGAAGCGCTCGGCGGTGAGCGCCGGCCGGTCGAGATAGCCGCGGGCCAGGCTCTCGCCCCCCAGGTAGAGCTCACCCACCACTCCGGCCGGCGCGAGCTGCAGGAACCGGTCGAGCACCCAGAGCCGGTTGTCGGCCACCGGCCGGCCGATGGTGGGCTCACCCGTGTCCCCCCGCTTCGAGAGCGACACCGTGGAGTAGGTCGTCGCCTCCGACGGGCCGTAGCAGTTGTAGATCCGCTCGACCGCCGGCTGGCCGGCGAAGATCCGCTCCACCAGCGAGGCCTTGAGCGGCTCGCCCCCGAGATTGGCGGTGGTGACGCTCGCCGGCAGCCGGCCGATCAGCTCGCCCATGGCGGTGGGCACCGTGCAGACCAGCCTGACCTCGCCCGCGGCGGCCAGCTCGGGGAAGGCCAGCGAGCTCTCGGCGAGCAGGATCCGGCCGCCCAGCGACAGGGTGACCAGCAGCTCGAACACCGAGACGTCGAAGCAGATCGAGGTCGAGGCCAGGACCCCGGAGAGCTCCTCCGGGGTGAAGAAACCCCGCGACCAGTGGACGAGCTGCGCGGTGCTGTGGTGCTCGATCGCCACCCCCTTGGGGCGGCCGGTCGAGCCCGAGGTGTACATCACGTAGGCGAGGTTCCCCGGCACGGCCAGCGGCGGCGGATCGCTCTCGTCCCCCTCCGGCCAGCCGTCGACGCAGACCCCCTCGATCCCCGGGAGGGGGCCGAGCTGCTCCAGGCGCGCCGCCTCGGTGACCAGGGCGCCGCAGCGGGAGTCCTCGACCATGAACCGCAGCCGGTCGGACGGATAGGCCGGATCGAGCGGCACGTAGGCGCCGCCGGACTTCAGCACGCCCACCAGCGCGGTCACCAGCTCCGGCGTCCGCCCCAGGAAGACCCCCACCCGGTGCTCCGGGCCGATGCCGCGGCTCCGCAGGTGGCGGGCCAGCCGGTTGGCCCGACCGTTCAGCTCCGCATAGGTGAGGCTCCGCTCGCCGGCGACCAGCGCCACCGCCTCCGGCCGCAGCCGCGCCTGCTCCTCGATCAGCTCGTGGACGCAGCGGTCCCCGGGCGGACAGGGGAGCCCGGCGCTCCACAGGGCGAGCTGGTCGCGCTCCGCGGCGGCCAGCATCGGCAGCTCCGAGATGCGGCGCCGGGGGTCCTCCGCCAGCGCCGACGCCAGGCTCTGGAAATGGGCGAGGGCGCGCCGCGCGGTCGCGGCGTCATAGAGGTCGGTGTTGTAGCGCAGGGAGAGCAGGAGGTCCCCCTCCAGCTCGGCCACGCCGAGGGTCAGGTCGCGCTGCGCCGCGCGGCTCTCCAGACGCGCCGACTCCAGCTCCAGGCCGCCGAGCCGCAGCCGCGCGCCGGGCTCCCCGAGCGCGAAGGCCGGGAGGGAGCGCTCCTCCTCGCGTACCGCCTGCTCCATCACCAGCACGACCTCGACGATCGGCGGCCGGCTGGGGTCCCGCTGCGGCTGCAGGCGCTCGGCAAGCAGGGCGAACGGATAGTCCGGATGGCGGAGCGCGCCGGTCACCGTCCTCCGGGCGGCGGCGAGGAGCTCCGCCACCGTGGGATTGCCGCCGAGGCCGGTGCGCAGCACCACCGGATTGACGAAGTAGCCCACCACCTCCGCGAAGCGGGGAGCGCCACGGCCGGCGAGCGGCGTGCCGACCAGCAGGTCGTCCTGCCCCGAGTGGCGCTGGAGGAGGACCAGGAAGGCGGCGTACAGGGCCATGAAGGGGGTGCAACCCTCGCCCCGGGCGAGCTCCCGCAGCGCGCCGGCCGCGCCGGCATCGATGCGCAGCGATTCGCTGGAGCCCGCGTAGGTCTGCACCGGCGGCCGCGGCCGGTCGGTCGGCAGGTTCAGCGAGGAGGGGGCGCCGGCGAGGGTCTCCCGCCAGTACGCCCAGAGCCGCTCCCCCTCGGGGCCGGCGAGGAGCTCGCGCTGCCAGTCCACGAAGTCCAGATAGGTCGCCCGGAGGGGCGGCAGCGCCGCCGGCGGCCCACCGGTCTCCTCCGCGTAGAGGGCGCCCAGCTCCCGCGCGATCACCGTGAGCGACTGGAAGTCGCCGGCGATGTGGGGCAGGGCGATCGCCAGGGCATGCCCGCCGTCCGGCAGCGCCAGGGCGACCACCCGCAGCAGCGGCCCGGTCTCGAGATCGAACGGGCGGTAGACCTCCCGGTAGAGGCGCGCCTCCAGCTCCGCTCCCTCCTCGCCGGTTTCGCGGGCTATGAGCTCGACCGCCGGCTCGCTCTCCACCCGCTGCCAGGGCTCCCCCTCGGGGGCGTGGAAGGTGGTGCGCAGGGCCGGGTGGCGGGCCGCCAGCGCCCGGCAGGCGCGGTGAAGGGCGGCGAGGTCGAGCGCCGACGAGGCCCGCGCCGCCACCACGATGTGGTCGGCCACGCTGGCCGGCGCCAGCCGGTGGAGGAACCAGAGCGCCTTCTGGCCGTCGGAGAGCGGATGCTCCGCGGCCTCCAGGGCCGGAGCGGCCCTCTCCGGCTCCGGGACCTCCGCTTCCAGGCGGGCGCACAGCTCGGCGGCCAGGTCGTCCAGGCTGCCTCCGTCGAGGAGGGCCCCGGGCTCGATCCGGAGGCCGAAGGCGGTCTCCAGGCCGTGCTGCAGCTCCACGGCGGCCAGCGAGTCGAGCCCCTGGCGGACCAGCGGCTGCGCCGGATCGAGGCGGGAGACGGGCAGCCGCACCGCCCGCGCCAGCTCCCACTGCAGATGGGCCGCCAGGGCCGGCAGGCGCTCCGCGGCGGGCAGGCCGAGCAGGGCCCGCCGGTCGAGCGGAGCGCCGGCCGCCTCGGGCTCCGGGGCCTCCGGCAGCGCCATCCGGCCCACCGCCTGGAGGGCATCCGCGAGGAAGTCCGCGCGGGTGGCCCCGCGCCGCACCTTGCCGCTGGAGGTCTTGGGCAGCGTCCCCGCCCGGATCAGGACCACCTCATGGACCCGCGCCTCGTGCTCCTCGGCGACCGCCCGCAGCACGGCCGCGGCGATCTCCTCCGGATCGAGCGCCCCCTCGCGCCGGCGGTCGACCTCGGCCACGATCACCAGGCGCTCCTCCCCCCCGGCGTCCACGGAGACGGCGGCGACGCCCCCCGGGCGCAGGTCCGGGTGGCTCGCCTCGACCGTCACCTCGAAGTCCTGGGGGTAGTGATTGCGGCCGCGCAGGATGATCAGGTCCTTGGCCCGCCCCACGATGAACAGCTCGCCGCCGCTGACGAACCCGAGATCGCCGGTACGCAGGAACGGTCCGCCCCCGGCCTCGCCCGCCAGGCGCGCGCCGAAGTCCCGCGCGGTCTCCTCCGGCTGCTCCCAGTAGCCGGCCGCCACGCTCGGACCGGCCACCCAGATCTCGCCGACCCGCCCCTCCGGCAGCTCCCGGGCGGTCGCCGGATCGACCACGGCCACCCGCTGGCCGCTCCAGGCCGCGCCGCACCCCACCAGCCGCCGGACCTCGGGATCGTCCTCCCCGGCCGGAAGCGCCTGGTCCGCGGCCAGCGCCTCGGCGTCGAAGGCAGCCACGGCGGCCGGCTCCCCCCGCCGGGGACCGGCCACGAACAGGGTCGCCTCGGCCAGGCCGTAGCAGGGGTAGAAGGCCTCGCGGCGGAAGCCCGCGGGCGCGAAGGCCTCGGCGAACCGGGAGAGGGTGGCGGCCCGCACCGGCTCGGCGCCGTTGAAGGCCACCCGCCAGGTGGAGAGATCGAGCCCCTCCCGCTCGGCCGGGGGGATCTTCTCCACGCACAGCTCGTAGGCGAAGTTCGGCCCGCCGCTGGTGGTGCCGCCGTAGCGCTGGATCGCCTCCAGCCAGCGGCGGGGGCGCTGCAGGAAGGCCACCGGCGACATCAGAACGCAGCTCGCGCCCGCCCACAGCGGCTGCAGGACGTTCCCGATCAGCCCCATGTCGTGGTAGAGCGGGAGCCAGCCCACCACCACCGAGTCCGGCCCCTGGCCGAAGGCCTGCCGGATCATCTCCTCGTTGTGCGCGAGATTGCCGTGGGTGACGATCACCCCCTTGGGCGTGCCCGTCGAGCCCGA
>Ga0070666_10001961_pt1 | contig 12530 bp, 14 predicted proteins | sample KBSS23metaG_FD_64677 | JGI IMG/M metagenome (GOLD analysis project Ga0070666, IMG submission 64677) | Switchgrass rhizosphere microbial communities from Kellogg Biological Station, Michigan, USA - KBS S2-3 metaG | ecosystem: Host-associated > Plants > Roots > Rhizosphere > Soil ... | reverse complement strand
GCTGGGGTTCCTTGACCTTCACGATCATGTCGGCGGCGCCGAATACCTCGTCCGCGGTCTTCAGGATCCTGGCGCCGGCGCGTTCGTACATTTCGTCGTGCAGGCCGATGCCTTCGCCCGCGTTGGTTTCGACGAACACGTCGTGGCCGCGCGAGGTGAGTTCGCGCACGGCCGGCGGCGTCATGCCGACGCGGTACTCGTGGTTCTTGATTTCCTTTGGAACACCGACGCGCATGGACGAATCCTTCCCGCTGACGCGCGGGAAAATACGCGCCCTGCCCTGCAAAACTCAATCAAGCCGCGTTGCGGATCGCATGCGATTGCAGACCGAAAGTTTCCGAAAGCGGGGCGTCCAAGACGCAAACGGCCCCCGGCGCTTGGGACACCGGGAGCCGCTGCCGCATGAAACGCCTTACTCAAGGCGCCATGAACTTAGTGGTGATGACCGCCGCCGTGGTGGCCGCCGCCGTTCCAGTGGCCACCGCCGCCGTTCCAGTGTCCGCCGCCGCCGTTCCAGTGACCCCCGCCATGGCTGAATCCGCCATGGTTCCAGCCCGAGCCGCCGTGCCAGCCATTGTTGTAGTAGAACTGGCGGTGGCCGCCGTACCAGCGCGAGCGATAGCCGCCATTCAGCCAGAGACCGTCGATGAAGACGGGACCGTTGTAGTAGTCGTCGTCGCCATAGGCGTCGCAGCGGTAAGGATCGTACCAGCGGCTGTAGGGATCGCAGACGCGATTGTCGTAGCCGCCGTAGTAGCCGGCTCCGCCGAAGCCAAAGCCGACGGTGACGCGCGCATCGGCTGCCGTGGTGGTCAATGCCGTGGCGCCTGCCAGCATGGCCAGACCGAGCGCCGCCTTTTTGATGATGTTCATGTCACTCCTCATGCGTGATTCAAGCTTGAGGATGACAATGGCGGGCCCTGGCTGAACCGCACATGAATACGGTTGTCAGCAAACGATCACAGGCTAAGTGTCAGGCAGACCTGCCTCTTCCGTCCACGGGCCAGATAGCCTCCAGCGTATCGCCGCGAACGCAGTGATAGCGGTCGTACAGGTTCACGGTGGGATCGCAGTGCGGAACCACGCAGCTTACAACGTCACCAGGTTTCAATTGCGCGCCATCGCGCGGGCATGTGATGCCGCCCTGCTCGTCGCCGAAGAAGAAGTAGACAGCGCCCTCCGGTGCGCCTGACTTCAGGAACGGCGGTCCGGCGTCTGTGGCGAAGGATTTGAGGCCAGCATCCGTGGTGGCGAGGCCCGCGCGGTTGGCGCTGATCACCGTGGATTGGACATAGAGGGACGTCTCGAACGGAAGGCGGTCGCCGGGCTTCTCCCAGACGTCGTTGTATTGCTTGTCCATGAAGACGTAGGAGCCGACCTGGAGTTCGGTCAGCACGCGAGCATCGGGATCGATGTCGAAGGTGCCGGTGCCGCCGCCGGAAAGGATCTTTGGCGCATGTCCGGCCTTGGCGAGAGTGCTACGCAATTCGCCGAGATCCTTCATCGCCTTCAGCGAGGCGTCGCGGCGTTCGTTGGGCGATTCCATATGCTGGACCTGGCCCGCGTAACATTGCAGCCCAAGGTAATCGAGGCCTCTGGCCAGGGCGACTTGCGCGACCAGCGCGGGTGCGTCGACGGCACGGATACCGGTGCGGCTCATGCCGGGGTCGATATCGACCAAGAGCTTTAGGACCTTGCCGGCGGCCTGTGCGGCGGCGTCGAGGCGCGCGGCGACCGTGGCGTTGTCGGTGACAACGATCAACTCGCCGATTTGCGCGTTGAGCGTCATCAGGCGCGCGATACCCGCGTCTGTCACGACCGGAGAGGTGAGCAGGATCGAGTCGATCCCCTGCGCGGCCAGTGCTTCGGCTTCCCCAAGCTTGGCGCAGCAAATGCCGTTGGCGCCGGCGGCGATCTGCCGACGCGCGATCTCGGCCGATTTGTGAGTCTTGGCGTGCGGCCGCAGGCCGATGCCCACCTTCTTGGCGTGCGCCACCATGGTGGCAAGGTTGCGCTCGAAAGCATCGAGGTCGATCACCAGCGCCGGCGTTTGCAGTTTGGCGCGTCCACCGGCGACGCCGATCAAGGGTTCGTTGAGAGCGGTCATGCGCGAACGCTAGCGCATCGCGAGTGCTTCGCGCAGCAGGATTTTCTGTTCCGGCGTGATCACATTGGCGGCTTCGCGCGTGGACATCAGCCGGGCACCGGTCTCGATCTCGCCCTCACGCTTCAGCAAGCGGCGATCGTAGCGCGTGCCCTCGACGAGGTAGATCGGCTGCACGAAGTCCGGATAGGCGTATTTGTGGCCTTTCGGCTTCGGCGTGAGGTGGTGGTAGTGCAACACCGCCAGCGGGCGCGGGCGTGCGATGCACCAGCCCGCCTCCTCGGCGGCTTCGCGGCGGAGCGCCTGCATCTCCGTCTCGCCCTCCTCCACCCGGCCACCGGGCATGATGTGGGACATGATGCCGTCGTCCGGTGTCTGCGCCGACACGACGACGACACGCGCGCCGCGGAAGATCACGCCGCGAACGGAGACGAGCAGTCTGGCCGGATAATCCGTCCAGCGGTGCAGCTTGAGCACGAGGCGGTTCTCGGCCCATTGAACCGTGTGCTCGAACAGCAGTTCGGACCTGAGCGCGAAGGCCACGCTTCCCCCACAGCAGCGACGCGCGCCGAGTATTGCGCGGGCGACGCGAGACCGTAAGGTCGAAGCGCCGTGACCTTTGCGCTCATCCTGATCTTCCTGTCCGCCGCCGTGCACGCCGTGGTCAACGTGCTGACCAAGCGCGCGGACGACAAGTACGCGATGCGCCTGCTGATCGGCGTGTTCAGCGCCGTGCTGGTAACGCCGGCGCTGTTCTTCCTGCCGCTGCCGGGCGGGCGCGCCATCTGGTTCCTGGTGGCGACGGCGTTCGTGCATGCGCTGTACGAGCTGTTGCTGGTGAAGTCGTATGAGAGCGCGGCGTTCTCGGCGGTCTATCCGGTGGCGCGCGGGACGGGGCCGCTTTTCACGGCCTTGGGCGCGATCGTCGTGCTGCGCGAGCATGCCGGGTGGCTGGAGATCGCCGGTATCGCGATGGTCTGCGGCGGCGTTATCGCGATTGGCCTTTCGCACCGCGCCGCCGAGGGCGCGATGAAAGGGCTGGCGTTCGCACTCGCCACTGGTTTCACCATCGGCATTTACACGCTGATCGATGCGTCCGGTGTTCGGAGCGTGCCGGAGCCGCTGACCTATGTCGCCTGGTTCTTCGTGGCGCATGGGGCTTCGGTGATGCTGACGGCCCCCGGTATTCGTGGAAGAGCGGTGATCGTCGAGGCGCGGAAGCAGTGGAAGCTGGGTGTGGGCGTCGCAGCGTTGTCGGTCGTCACTTACGGCTCGGCGATGCTGGCCTACCGGTTTGGCGCGACGGCGCAACTGGCGGCGCTGCGGGAAACCTCCGTTCTTTTCGGAACAGCGTTGGCCATGTCGTTTCTTGGCGAGCATATGACGCTGCGGCGCTGGATCGCCGCGTCCGCCATCGCCTGCGGAGCGATCCTGCTTCAGTTCTGAGTCAGTTCGGTTTTGCTCCTGCTGCAATGAGGGCCTTCTTCTTCGCTGCGGCGATGTCGTAGGTGCGGGTCATCATGAAGCGTTGCGCCGGCAAGCCGCCGCCGGCCTGGAGCGCCACCACGAAGTGCCAGCCGCCATAGGCGTCGGCGGTGAGGTCGCGGATCAGGTTGTAGACGCGCATGCGCTGCTCGACGTCGACGCTGTTCCTGGTGTGCAGGTATTTGCGGATGTACTTGCCGCTTTCCGGATTGCGCAGGTCGGCCTCGGACGGGAGCGTCAGCACCAAGCCGCCGCTGAGGTCGTGCAGGTACTTCACCGTCTGATGGTAGTTGGCGGCGTAGTAGTATTTGGCGGCGTTGATCGCCAGCGTGTTGGGATAAACCATGCCGCTCTCGGTCTTCTCGTAGTGCCGGCAGGCATAGTCGAGCGACATCTTCAGCATCTGGGCATAGGTGATCAGCTCGGCGATCGAGGACTGCGCGACCGCGTCGTTCTCCTTGCCCTGCATCTCGGTGACGAGCTGGGCGAGGCCGACGAACAACTCCGATGTATCGACCGCACCGATCACGCCGCCGGTGCGCTCCCACAGGCCCAGCGAGCGGGCGAGCGCGGAGGCGAGCTGCACTTCGCCGGCGAGGAACACGCGGTCCCACGGCACGAACACGTCGTCGAAGATCACGAAGCCTTCCGGCATCGAGTGATGCGAGCTGGCGGGATAGTCGAAGGCATTGAGCTCGGCAGGGGCGAAGTTGCGGTTGATGATCTTCACGCCGGGCGTGTTGACGGGGATGGAGAAAGACACCGCGTAGTCGGTCTCGTCCTGGCGCATGCCCTTGGTCGGCATCACCACCAGTTCGTGGATCACCGACGCGGCGGTGATATGCAGCTTGGCGCCGCGCACCACGATGCCGTCCTTGCGGCGCTCCACGATGCGGACATAGAGGTCGGGATCGTCCTGTTCATGGGCGCGGCGCTTGCGGTCGCCCTTGGGGTCGGTGATCACCTCGGCGCCGCGCAGGTCGTTGTCGCGGCAGTATTTGTACATGCGCTCGATGTTCGCGGCGTATTGCGGGTTCACCGCGGCGACCTGGTCCTTGACGCTCATCAGCGCCATGAAGACCGACGACACCGCGGTGCCGATGGAGGTGTGACTGAGAAGCTCGACGCGCTTGTTGAGCTCGTCCTCGCTGCGCGGGATCTCGAAGATGCGATGTGCGTCGGTGCCGTCTTCGGTCTTGTAGCGGCGCAGCGCGCCAAGCTGCGGATCGTCGTAGCCGTAATCGGCGGCGGTGTTGGCGATGGGCACGCGGAAGCGCGGATGCCTGGTGATGTCGGGGATGTTCTCGCCGTCCCAATAGGTAACGCGGCCGTCGTTCAGGCTCGCGACGTAATCTTCGGGTCTCATCAAGCCCATGATCGCCTCCCATTTTCGTGCGGCGATGGTAGCGAAAGCACGAGTCCGGCGGCAGCGGCGGTTGACGCAGCGGCGGCGCGGTGGACCAATGCCTGCATGAAGATTTTCTATTCGCCCGCGCATCTCGAGCACGCCCCGCCGGAGGAGTTCGAGATGGGCCGGCTGGCGCCCGCCGTCGAAGTGCCGGCGCGCGTCGAGCGTGTGCGCGCGGAAGCGGAGCGGCGCAAGATCGGCCCCGTTCTGATGCCGCGCGATTTCGGGATGGAGCCGGTGTCGCGCGTGCACGATGCGGGGCTGGTGACGTTCCTGAGCGAGGCGAGCGCGTTGTGGCGCAAGGTTTATGGTGAGGACGCGCCGCCCGCGATCCCTTCGTCGTGGCCGTCGCGGGGGATGCGGAACCGGTTTCACGGCGACGTGGAATCGCGGCTGGGTACCTATGCCTTCGACACGGCGACGCCGATCGTGCGCGGGACCTGGGGCGCCAGCCTGTCGGCGGCCAATTGCGCGCTGAGCGCGGCCGAGGCTGTGAAAAGCGGCGAGCGCGCGGCGTTCGCACTGGCGCGCCCGCCTGGACATCACGCCAGCGCCGACGTGTTCGGCGGTTATTGCTACCTGAACAATGTCGCGGTCGCGGCGCAGTGGTGCGTCGACCACGGACTGAAGCCCGCGGTGCTGGACGTCGACTATCACCACGGCAACGGGACGCAGAGCATCTTCTATGGCCGCGGCGACGTGCTGTTCGTGTCGATCCACGGCGATCCGTCGTTCGCCTATCCGCACTTCCTGGGCTTCGCGGACGAGCATGGCGAGGGACGCGGCGAAGGCGCCAATTTGAACCTGCCGCTGCCGATGTATGCCGCGTGGGATGCGTATGCCGGCGCGCTGGACGCGGCGGCGGCGAAGATCCGCGCATTCGGGCCGGACGTGCTGCTTGTGTCGCTGGGGCTGGACAGTTTCGAGGCCGATCCGATCTCGAAATTCAGACTGCGGGCCGAGGACTACCTGCGCATGGGCGAGGCGATCGCGGCGCTGAAGCTGCCGACGGTGTTCAACTTCGAGGGCGGCTACAATCTGGACGCGCTCGGCGCCATCACGGTGAACGTGCTGGAAGGATTCCAGAGCGCCGCCTGATCTCATCGCCCGATCCTTTCGACGATGTGCCGCGTGCGCATCGGCAGGCGGCGGCCGCTTTTCGTCGTGGAGCGCGCCACCCACACCTGCCGCACCAGCCAGTTCGACTCCCGGACATGGGCGCGGACCGTGGCCATGAAGCCCAGGCGCTTGGCGGTGAACTTGCCGTGGATCAGCCGGTTCTTGTTGCCCTTCGGCGCGCCGCGCCGGGAGGGGGCTGAAACCGTTAATTCGCGGTTCAATTCAGGGGTGATCTGGGGGTCAACCGCCTGATGCGATTGCGCGATCGCCTTCGATGCCGCCCGCGAGCGAGGCCCCGGCCGGCGAGCGAGGCGTTCGTCGGTGGTCAGTTTTTTCCTCATCAGATTGCTTCTCGATTCTCTCCCGTGTGTTCTACATTTGTTCTGGACGGTTCGCTAGCGCAAATTTGAGGCCGCAAAGGACGGTAGAAACTGGCCCACCTCCTCGTAGCTTATGAAAACGTCGAACAATTCTGATTCTTTTGCGTATCGCGTGCGAAAGCTTGTCGGCGCGAGCAAGACAGTTTGAAAATCCGAGTGTGACAGGTACTCGGACCTATTGAGCATATGCCGCGCTCGCGGCGCGTAGGCTGCGGCTTGTCCGGGATTGAACTTGTAGTGGTCGCGCTTGTTTTCAAAGTGGAGCGCAAACCGCTCCCGCGTCGATATGACCTCGAACACCATAAAGATGTCCGTCTCCCGTTGCTTAGACAACTCGGGCACAGCGCACCACCAATGTCGCCACCAACGCAACCTAGGACGGATAGATAATTGTTCGTCGCGTAATAAACGGCACTCACCAGCAGACGAAGCGAATTTGGTTTTGCTCAGAAGCCACAGGGACAACTCGGGCGAGCCGCATATCGCATCGGCAAATTCCTCGCAGAGTTGATCTTCGGAGATTTTCACAGTGGTCCACTCAGTTGGCTGCCCGCGTATGGTCGCGCGGCACGGACGAGTGCGATCGGCCACAGCTTGTACAGTCGTGCCATTCCCAACAATCGGTAAGACTAGCAACTTTAATCACGTGACGCGCGCCGCGCTGGATGGCCGGGTCGAGCCCGGCCATGGTGAGTGAGGAGACAGTCGGAGAGATCGCACCCCACCCGAAAAACGCTGCGCGTTTTTCGACCTCCCCATAAGCGGGGAGGTAGCCATTGCTGCTGCTTGAATAGCTCTGGCGGCCAAGTGTGGCCTCCGATCATTTGTGAGCGTCACGGTCTGTCGCGTAGAGCGCGTTGTCCTTGAATGCGAAGAACAGACGAAGCCGCTCGAGCTCCTTCAATCCAAGCGATATGTCGCCTTCGGTGTACAGCGGCACATAGTTGCCCATGGGCATGCTCTCCGGCCGAGTAACAAGGGGAGAGCTGTCGTGGTCACTCAGCAAATCGATTTGCGGATCGGCAAAGGAGATGCCGGCCGCCGTTAGAGATCGAAAACCGTAACGGAAGACATCCGGTGTTCCGTCCGGATTCCGTGCCGTCACCGTGACGCCCGCAGAGGTCGGCTTGATACCAAGCAGGAGTCTTGCCGTGACCATCGCCATCGTCGTGCCAACCTCCATCGTGGACGGCACGACGACGACATGCTTTCCGTCGAGCTGCATATCGATCTTCAGACTGCTAAGAACTCCGGGAGTGAACGGCAGGGCTGCAGCGGCATCGGCCCAATAAACTACGCCTATTCCAGTGCAGTGATCCTGCGAGAAGACATTCAGTTTTCTCGATTTGAAGTCGAATTCCAGATCCACTTTGCGAAGGACGTCCGCGCCGAGGATTCCGTCGACGCCATCGGGCATGCCCTTGCCGTCGAGGTCGGCGACCGCGCCCTTGTCGGGGATGAGGAAAACATCGAGGTCGCCTATCGAGGCCGTGCCGACACGTATGCTAGGCACTTTGACGGTCGAGGTGATGAGCTTTCCGAAGTAGAAAAGATAGAGCCGCTTCGGCCGCAGGGGCGCCGGCACAAGTTTGAGCTCGCCTGCAAGCGAGGACGAGACGCTGGATGTCATCGCCCCTATGTCAACCATCATGTTGCGGTCGCTACCGCCGATCTTCACGGGGACCGTGAATGTTCCGTCGGGCCGGAAATGCATATCCAGCGAAGCATATTGTTGCAGAACACAGGACGGGGTCTGCGCCGAGCAGGGAACGGACAGCAACACGGTCAGCACGAGGGCCAGGAGGGCCGCAAAGGACCGGTTCATTGCGTGAATAACTTCGGCGGCCAGGTGCGTTGGGAGGCGCGACGGTACGCGGGGCGTTCTTTGAGACGGTCGAGGGTACGGAAGACCGGGCGGTCGAAGATGCGGTTGTTGAACCATCAGGCCGGCGGCGGGGGCGTGGGCGGGCCGGCTTCCATCTTGGACATGGAGTCGTGGAGTTTTTCGGCGGTGGTCTTCACCGCGTCGGCCAGCTTGTTCGCGTGCACGCCGGTCCCGGCCTGCATCTTGTCGATGGCGCGGTCGACGGCGGCCTTCACGCTCGCGGCGGTGCCGCCCTTCTCGTATTCCTTGATGATGACGTCTTCCAGTTTCCCGACCACGGCGTCGACCGTGTAGTCCTGGTTCAGCTTGCGCTCGCGGTGGGCGACGATGGAATAGATGTCGATGGAGTCGTCGATCGTGCGCCCCATCTCCACCAGCTTGTAGAAGCGTTCGCCCTGGACCTTGCCGCCGGCGACGAGGTCGAACACCGCCACCGCGAAGGTCAGCGGGATCTGGAAGAAATTGTGCAGGTTGTTGAGCGCGAGCTTGAGCTCGAACACGCCGACGTCGCGGATGAATTGCCAGCGCTGGTCGGCGTTGGAGTCGGCCGGCGCCGGCGGGGCGGGCGCGGGGGAGACCGGGGCGGGGATCGGATCGCTCATGATTCCAGTTTAGCGCAGCGCGATCAGAACGGCACGCCCTGCGCGGCGCAGAGAAACTTCATGAGCGGTTTCGCCGCGGCGAAGGTCTGCGCCACCGCGTCGGGCAGCTTGGGCGATTGCGCGACCTTCAGGCTGCCGCCGGTCATGACGAAGAAGCTCTTGAGCTTGATGTCGCCGATCAGCGGGTGCCCGGGATCGAAGCCGCGCGGGGCCTTGCTGAGCTTGTGGTCCTGGCCGAGGCCGCCGAGTTTCGCGAACGCCTTGTCGGCTTTGACCGCCTTCCAGGCGGCCGGCTTGGCGACGATGGCGTCGCGGATGTGGGCGAGCGCCTTGGGGTCCGGCATGTACATGCCGCCGCCGTAATAGACCTCGTTGTCGCCGAAATGCATGTAGAAGCCGGGCGCGTGCACGTCCTTGCCGGCGGCGTGGCGGAAGTGGCAGGCGGCATGCTCCTTGTACGGACGTTTGTCCTTGGAGAAGCGCACATCGCGATAGATGCGGAACATGGAGCCGCCATTGGGGCGCGGGTCGGCGACGAAGTTCTTCGAGATTTTCGCAAGGCGCGGGCGCATGGCCTCGATGAACTCGGACATCGGCGCCTGAACGGAATCGCGGAAGCGCTGCTTGTTGTCCTCGAACCAGGGGCGTTCGTTGCGGGCCTTCAACTCCTTGAAGAAGGCGAAGAAATCCTTCGGGAAGCCGGTGAACGCCATCTAATCCTCCGTCATGCGCGGATCGCCCGCCTCGTGCCGCCCGCCGGTCAGCCAGCGCGCCAGGGCGGGCGAGGTTTCGCGGGCGAGCCTATTCTCATACAGGGCGATGTCGTCCGCTGTCAGCACCGTGCGCCAGCGGGCGTTGGTGCCGGCGTGGAAGAAGGATTCGTGGCCGTTCCGCCAGGTGCCTGTGCCGCGGGGCATGAGGCGGGCGCCGGAGTCGCGCATGGTCTCGAAGCGGGCGGCGTCGACCAGCTTCGGCCAGAGGCTTTCGTTCACCGGGATATCGAGGAAGGCGGAGACGCGGCGCATCTCGGCGTCGAGGCCGGCCTTCAGGTCGTTGTAGTGGACGAGCAGCACGTTGGGACGATGACGGTCGGCCCAGAAGCTGCGTTCGATCTCGAAATAGCGCGCCGCGGGGTTGTCGTCGGCGAGGCGGGCGCCCTCGCCTTCCGTCATCCAGGCGCGGAAGAAGGCATGGATGCCGGGCGGCATGCGCGGATAGGGCCGCGCGATGGTCTCGTCCTGGAGGCCGATGGCGTCCATGGCGCCAAGCACCGCGGGCGTATAGGCGCTGACGTGGTTGTGCCAAGACATGAAGGCGTCGAGGCCGCCGCGCGCGACGTGGATGTAGCGCACATTGTCGTGCAGCGGCATCGCGTCGGTGGGCGTATGGGTCTTGATCACGCGGCGGCGGGTCTGTGTCTCGAGATTGGCGAGCAGCTCCTCCACCGGATAGTCGCGCACGTCGAGCCAGGGGGAGAGATCCCAGATCGGTTTCGGTTCGGGCGACTGCTCGACCAGCAGGTTCGCGATCTGGATCATCCAGGTCGTGCCGCACTTGGCGGGGGTGGCAATCATGATGTCGCTGTCGCGTGGCTTGTAGTGCGCCCAGCGGCGGGTGTCGGTGGTCCAGCTGCGGATGGTCCTGGTCGGTGCGCGAACGGCCACGGGTTCTAAAGCTTGCCGAAGCTCACGGCGCGATAGGTCCAGCCGGCGCCAGTGATGGCGTCTTGCACCGGCGTCTTCATTTCAGCGGTGTTGAATTTGTAGTTGTAGACCTGGCCGTAGGTGAGCTTCTCGGTGAAGGCGTAGGCGGTGCCGAAGGAGATTTCCGCCTTCTGGCCGCGGAAGGCGCTGGCGGTCATGGTGAGCGCGGGGATGCCGGCGCGCCATTCGACGGTCCATTCCTGGTCGACGGCGCGCACTTCCTTCTTCGCGTCGTCGAACTTCAGGAAAATCTTGAAGACAGATTTGAGACCCGCCTTGGCGAAGATCTCGTACCACTTGGCGTCGACGATGCGCCATTCCACGACGAGGTCGCATTTGTCGTCCGGCGTGGCCTCGCGGACCTGGAACGGGGCGGTGTCGCGGTTGACGGCGAGGATCGCGGCCTTGACCTCGGCCTGCGGCTTCACCGGCGTACCGGATTTGGGCTTCCTGGCGCCCGTCAGCGCATCGAACAATCCCATGGTGCTCTCCTGTTGAGCGCCGAGGATAGCAGGTCAGGCGCCGCCGAACATCGCCATCGGGTCGGGGATGTGGCCCATGGGCTCGGTGACCTTGAAGATGCCGCTGGCACGCAGGCACAGCACGCCGTCGGCGGTCGCCGTCCCCTGCGCGAAGAATAGGGTCTTGCCGGAGCGCAGGAAATCGCCGGTGCCTTCGACCCACGATCCGACCTTGGCCGGCGCGATGAAGTCGAGGGTAAGGTTCACGGTCGGCGCGAAACCGACATCGGCCTTGGCCTGCACCCGCGCAGCGATCGGGATGAACATGTCGGCAAAGGTGGCGAGCATGCCGCCATGCGCGACCCCGCCGGGGTTGCAGTGGCGCATCTCGCAGCGAAAGCCCATCAGCAGCTTGCTGCCGTCCCATTTGCCGTAGAGCGGACCGACCGCCTCGATGAAACCGGTCGAGAACTTGAACGGACGGAATCCGTCCGGGATGTTGGCCGTCATGCGCCCCTGGATGAATAGCAGTTAATGCCACTGTGGCGGCGATTGTGGACGCGCACAACATCGCGCCTCACATTTGCGTCACTGTGCCCGTGTGGCTTGCGGGACCGGAGCGCGATACTTACGCTTCGTCACGTCACCTTCAGCCCTCGATCTTGTCCGGTGCGAAGACTTCTCCTGCTTCTGCCGCTGCTGGCGGTCGCGCTGTTCGGCAGCGCGCGCGCCGGGGAGCACAAGGAGCGCGAATTCCAGGAATGCACCGACTGTCCGGTGATGGTGGGCATTCCGGCGGGCGCGTTCACGATGGGCAGCGCGGCACGCGAGACGGGGCACTTCGACAATGAGGGGCCGCAGCATGCGGTGAACGTGCGCGCCTTCGCGATCGGCAAGTTCGACGTGACGAACGAGCAGTTTCTCAGGTTCCTGCAAGAGACCGGCTACAAGCCGGCGCCGTGCAATTCGATCCTGGATTTCGGGTGGAAGCCGGCGGAGAACGGCTTCGCACGGCCGCCGACGGAAGTGGCGCCGCCCAACTGGCCGGCAGTGTGCGTGGCGTGGAAGGACGCGCAGGCCTACATCGCGTGGCTGAACACCAAGGCGAAGGCAGCGCATCCGGGGGCGAGCGGCACCTATCGCCTGCCGACGGAAGCGGAGTGGGAATACGCGGCGCGCGGCGGCACCGCCACGGCGCGGTGGTGGGGCGACGAGCTCGGCAGCAACAACGCAAACTGCAATGGCTGCGGCAGCACGGCGGATGCGCGGGTGCTGACGGATGTCGATGCGTTCGCCGCCAACCCGTTCGGACTATACGGCGTGCTGGGCAATGCCTGGCAGTGGACGACGGATTGCTGGCATCCGGACTATCGCGGCGCGCCG
>Ga0070666_10001957_pt1 | contig 12540 bp, 11 predicted proteins | sample KBSS23metaG_FD_64677 | JGI IMG/M metagenome (GOLD analysis project Ga0070666, IMG submission 64677) | Switchgrass rhizosphere microbial communities from Kellogg Biological Station, Michigan, USA - KBS S2-3 metaG | ecosystem: Host-associated > Plants > Roots > Rhizosphere > Soil ... | reverse complement strand
CGCCGCGGCTCGCTGACGATCCCGCGCTCACGCCGATCTACGAAGCATGCGTTGCGTGGGATCTGCCCGTCTCGATCTCGCTGTCCGGACTGCTGAGCGCGTTGGCGGGGCACGACCTGTCGTGGTGCAGCCCGATCCCCGTGCAGCGCGTGGCGATGAAGTATCCGAAGCTGCGGATCGTCGTCTCTCACGCGGCGTGGCCCTGGGCGGAACAGATGGCGAGCATCGCGCTCATCTGCCCGAACATCTACGTGTCCCCGGACCTCTACACCGCGACCGCTCATATGCCGGGCGCGCGCACGTACGTCGACGCGGCCAACTGCTTCCTTGCCGACCGCATGCTGTTCGGCACGGCGTATCCCACGCGTCCGCTGGACGAGTGCGTGCACGATTTCCTCGGGATGGGCTGGAACCCCGCGATCGTCGACAAGATCCTCTACGACAACGCCGCGCGCCTGCTCGGACTGCCGCGGTGACCTACACGATCCAGGCGCTGGAGATCGGCCGGCGCAAGGCCGACAGCGCGCTGTTCCTGTATCTCACGGATTTCGGCGTCGAGATCGAGATCGCGTACCGCCTGTGGTTGTTGCGCGGGCCCGCGGGCCTGGTCGTCGTCGATACCGGACCGCCGCTCGAGGAGGCGCATCGGCGCGGCATCACCAACGTGCGCGAGGTCGACGACGCGCTGGCCGAAGCGGGCGTCGCCGCGCAGGACGTGCGCACGATCGTGCTCACGCACCTGCACTGGGACCACGCCGCCAATGCGCAGAAATTCCCCAACGCGACGTACCTGGCGCAGCAACGCGAGATCGATTTCTTCGGAAGTCATGCCCGTGAGCACCCGGCTATGAACCGCTTCTACAGTCACCAGGCCTATCTCGGAAAGCTCATCGAGCAGGGCCGCATCAAGGCGGTGGACGGCGATCGCGAGATCGCGCCGGGACTCACCGCCATCCGCGTTGGTGGCCACACACCGGGGTCGCAGATGCTGGTGGTCGACACGGAGGAGGGCACGGCGGTGATCACCGGCGACGCCATTCCGCTCCATCGCAACTTCCGCGAGAACATTCCTTCGGGCATCGTCGTGAACACCCTCGAGGCGCTCGCTGCCCTCGACCGCGTGCGAGCGATGCAGCCAGCCGCGCTGTACACGGGCCACGATCTCTCGCCGTGCCTGAGACCCACCTAGACGCTACACCCGACGCATCGACCACCAAGGAGGAGAAACGCATGTCCAATCAACGATCGGCCCGGATACGGTCCGGGATGAAGCTCTTGGCGCTCGCTCTGCTGGCCGCCGCGTCGTGCACGGCCGCCGCAGCCGATTTCTCGAAGTCGCCCAAGATCACGCTGCGCCTCACCTCCGCGTCGCCGCCCGGCATGGAGGACAGCAAAGCGCTCACGGATACCGTGGAATTCCTGAAGAAGGCGACCGATGGCACGGTCACGCTGCAGCCGTTCTACAGCTCGGCGCTGTTCGACGAGATCGCTGGCATGGGTGCCGTGCAAAGCGGACTGATCGACATGGCGGTCGCGTGCACCTGCAACATGACCAAGCAGACCAACGCTTATCTCTTCTCCGACGTGCCGTACCTGTGGACGGAGATGGACAACGGCCGCAAGGTCTGGAACGGCCCGATCGGCGAAGGCGTCAAGAAGGAGCTCACCGACAAGCTCGGCATCGTGCCCGTCGCCTACACGCCGAGCGGCGGCGGCTACCGCATCCTGTGGAACAACAAGAAGCCGATCAAGGTTCCAGCCGACATGAAGGGCATCAAGATCCGCACCACGGCTACGCCCATCGAGCAGGAGTTCTGGAAGCGGATGGGCGGCATCCCGACGCCCGTGGACGTCAAGGAGATCTACACCGCCCTGCAGCAGGGCCTCGTGGACTCCGAGCACCTGCAGCCCGTATGGCTGACGCTCCTCAAGCACGACGAGGTCGTCAAGCACGGCACCGAGATCGGCGCGCTTGCGGTGTACCGCGTACTGGTGATCGCGCAGAAGTCGTACGACAAGATGGACGCCGCGCAGAAGCAGGCGTTCACCGACGCCATGAAACTCTACGAAGACAAGGCGTACGCCTACAACCGGTCGCTGCGCGAGACCTCGCTAGAGACGATCAAGAAACGCGGCATCGTGCTGTACACGCCGACGGCCGAGGAGATGAAGCAGTGGCGCGACTACGGCACGCAGTTCCAGCAGTCGGATGTGGTCAGCGGCAGCGTGAGCAAACAGACGATCGACGAAGTTACGAAGGCCCAGCACTAGCCGCGAGCACCCTTGCGGCCGGCGTCGATGCCGACCGCAACTATCGCCTGGAGGAGGGCGAAGCCGATGATCGGACTCTACGATCGCCTGACGCGCTTCTATCGCGCGCTCGGCGCGCTGTGCGTCATCACCATGATCGCGGTGCTGCTCGCCGCGATCGTGATGCGCGAGGTCATGGCGCTGGCGCTGGTATGGGCCAACGAGGTGTCCATCACGCTGTTCGTGTGGTCCGTGTTCCTCGGCGCCGGCGTCGCCATCGCGGAGAATGCGCACATCCGTTTCAACATGATGGTCGAGCGTTTGCCGCTTGCCGGCAGGCGCTCGGTCGGCCTGTTCGTCAGCTACGTCGGATTGGCGTTGCTGGTGGGCTTCTGGCTCATCAGCATCTACGTCACCTGGGTGTACCGAGGTCAGGTCTTCACGACGATCGCTACTTCCGTCGCGTGGGAGTGGGCCGCCGTGCCCGTGGGCATGTTGCTCGCCATTCTCGGTTGGCTGCGTTACGGCAAATGGACGTGGGAGTCTGCCGAGCTCACCGAAAAGCCGGCCACCGAGATCGCCGGCACGTGAACCCCTCCTTATCCACGCATCACGAGTCCGCGGAGACATCGTGGAACTGATCCTCCTGACCGGTGCCTTCCTGGGCGCCATCGCGCTGTCGTTCGACATTGCACTCGCCATGATCCTCGCGAGCGCCGTGCTGTTGCTCGTCACCGGCGCTGTACCCTTGCATCTGATCGCGGAGAAGGCCGTCTCACAGATCTCGTTGTTTCCCCTGCTCGCCATCCCCGGCTTCATCGTCGCGGGAGAGCTCATGAACCTGACGGGCCTGACGCAGGCGCTCGGAGAAGTCGCCCGCGCGCTGGTGGGACGCTGGCGGGGCGGTATGGGCATCGCCACGATCCTCGCATGCATGATCTTCGGAGGCATGACCGGCTCGGGGCTTGCCGAAACGGTGGCCATCGGCACGCTGATGATCCCGATGCTCGCGCGTCACGGGTATCCGAAGGCGTTCTCCGCGGCGATGGTTGCGTCGGGCGGCAGCCTCGGACCGATCATTCCGCCCTCGATTCCGATGGTCATCTACGCGAGCATCGCGCCCACCGTCTCGGTGGCGGCATTATTCGTGGGTGGCGTCATCCCGGGCATCCTGATCGGGCTGAGCTTCATGGTCGTCGTCTGGCTCCGCAGCCGCAAGCTGCTGGCCTCCGGGTCGACGGAGGCGGAGGGCATCGGGCCCGTCGGCAAGGTGTTCGTGCGCGCGCTCCCCGCCGTCATGGTGCCGGTGATCATCCTGTATGGCATGCTCGCCGGCTTCGTCACCGTGACCGAAGCGTCGATCCTCGCCGCGACGTATGTTTTCCTGTACGGGCTCTTCACGCGCACGATCGGCTGGAAAAGCCTGTTCCACGCCGCGTCCAACACCGCCGTTGCCACGGGCCTCTTCGGATTCATCATCGCTGCGGCCGGCCCGTTCTCGTTCTTTCTCGCCCTGTACCAGGCGCCGGAGGCTGTCGGCCAGCTGCTGCTTGCAATGTCCGGGGGCAATACCGACGTGCTGATGGTGGGCCTCACGATCATCCTGCTGATCCTGGGCTGCCTGGTCGAGGCGACCTCGCTCGTGATCATCCTCGCGCCCATCCTCGCCGGCACCGCAACCGTGGCCGGGATCGATCAGCTGCACATGGCGCTGGTGTCGATCGTCGCGTTGATGATCGGACTCTTCACGCCGCCCGTCGGCACGAATCTGTTCGCCGTCGTGGGTATCTCCGGCGAGCCGATCGAGAAGGTGTCGCGCGAGATCATTCCGTTCGCCCTCGTATCCGGCCTGGTCGTGCTCGCGCTCGCTCTGATGCCGCGGCTCGTCACCTGGTTGCCCAGGATCGTGATGAACTAGCAGAGGAGACGGAAAAGCGTGTCCACCATCACGGGAGGCGCCGCGGTCGTCACGGCCCTCGAGGCCGAGGGCGTGCGCCACGTCTTCGGGCTGATCGGCTCCGCGGGAATGGAGATCTTCGATGCCCTCTACGGCCATCGAACCATTCGCTTCATCGGGGTGCGCGACGAGCGCACCGGCACGCATATGGCCGACGGCTATGCGCGCGCTTCCGGCCAAGCGGGCGTATTCCTGGCCGGTCAGAACGGGCCCGGTGCCACCAATACCGTGACAGCGCTGGCGCAAGCGTATGCCGCGTATTCGCCGGTCGTGCTGCTGGCCGGATCGTTGTCGTCCGCGCACGTCTATCGGGACGCTTTCCAGGAAGTGGATCAACAGGCGTTGTTCCGCCCCATCACCAAGCGGACGATGACCGTCACGCAGGCGTCGCGCCTCACGGAGGCCGTGCGCGAAGCGTTCCGCACCGCGCTCGCGCCGCGTCGCGGACCGGTGGCGCTGAACCTTCCACGCGACCTGCTGGCGCAGACGCTCGAGCCGACACCGATCGCGCCGAATACGGTGAAGGACGTCGTTCCCGCCGGGGATCCCGACGCGATCGCGCGTGCCGCACGACTGCTAGCCGCGGCGCAGCGGCCGCTGATCCTGGCCGGCGGCGGCGTGAAGAACGGCCGCGCGCACGAGGCGACGCTGCAGCTCGCGGAGCGCCTGAACGCGCCGGTGGCAGCTTCGCCCGGTCACGGCGACGCGGTTCCCTATACGCATGCGCTGTACGCCGGACAGGTGGGGCCGCGCGGCAACACGGTGGCTTCACGGCTTGCGCGCGAGGCCGATGTGATCCTCGCGCTCGGCACGCGACTCGGCTTCAACACCACGTTCTACACGTACGATCACCTGAATCGCGGCGCGAAGATCATCCAGGTGGAGATCGAGCCCACCGCGCTTGCGCGCTTCTTCCCGGTCGAGGTAGGCATTCTCGGCGATGCGGGCCGCGTGGCGGTGCAACTTGTCCACGCCTTATCCGGACACCGCGTCGAAGCCGCGAACACGTGGACGTCGACCTTTCAGGCGGAGCGCGCGGCGCTGCGTGCCGAGCGGGACGCTGCCGGCCGTGCCTCAGGTGTGCCGATGCAGCCGGGGGCGTTGTTCAAGGCGCTGCGCACTGCCGCGCCTGCGGACGCAATGTTCACCATGGACGCAGGTACGCTGTGCCTGCAGGCGACGGACCAGATGCCCTACGTGCAGCCACCGGCGCTGTTCACGCCGCTGGACTTCGGCCTGGTCGGCTTTTCGTATGCGTGCGGGCTCGGTGCGAAAGTCGCGTGCCCCGAACGCACGGTCATCAGCCTGATGGGCGACGGCGGCTTCGGGATGACGGTGAGCGAGCTCGGCACTGCTGTTGCGGAAGCCATCAATACGGTGTGCGTGGTCATGAACAACGGCTGCTGGGGCGCCGAGAAGGCCTACCAGCGAGACTTCTTCGGCGGCCGCTACATCGGAGCCGACGTGCCCAATCCGCGCTACGACGAGCTCGCCCGGCTCTATGGCGCCGCGGGCTTTCGCGTCGAGAAGCCGGCCGAAGCCGAGGGTGCGCTGCGCGCAGCCATGACCTGCGGCCGGCCTGCGATCGTCGACGTGATGATCGACCCGGACGCGCTCTACAGCTTTCGCCGCGATTCGTTCCAGCATCGCGCGGCCGAACCCAAGGCATCGGCATGAGCACGGAGGTCTACGACTACGTGATCGTCGGCGCCGGCTCGGCGGGCTGCGCGCTGGCGGCGCGGCTCACGGAGAACGGGCGCTATCGGGTGCTGCTCCTGGAGGCGGGCGGCGAGGACAACAGCGTATGGATCCACCTCCCGCTTGGTGTCGGCAAGCTGCTCAACAACGAGCGCTTCGCGTGGAAGTTCGAGACGGAGCCGCAGACCGAGCTCAAGGGCAAGAAGATCTACTGGCCGCGTGGCAAGGTGCTCGGTGGATCGAGCTCGATCAATGGGATGGCCTACATCTGGGGCGATCCCCGCGAATTCGACCATTGGCAGCGCGACCTTGGCCTCGACGGGTGGTCGTTCTCGGATGTGCATCCATTCTTCTGCAAGCTCGAGTCCAACGAGTTCACGCCCGATCCGGGTCGCGGCCACAGCGGGCCGGTGAAGATCACCGACCGCGGCCAGCGGGACCGCGACGTCCTGTCCGACGCCTTCGTCGCCGCGTGCCGTGAAGCGGCGATTCCCGAGACGCGCGACTACAACACCGTCAGCTACGAGGGGGTGCGATACCTCGAGCAGACTGCCTATCACGGCAAGCGGTGGAGCACCGCCACCGCCTACCTGCGCGAGGCGCGGCGCCGCCCCAATCTGCGCATCGAGTCCCACGCGCTCGCGTCGGCTCTGGTGTTCGAGAATACTCGTGCGTCGGGAGTGGAGTACTTCCAGCACGGCGAGAAGCGCGTCGCGCATGCGGCGCGCGAGGTGGTGCTGGCGACGGGTGCGATCCAGTCACCGCAGCTGCTCGAGCTATCGGGCGTCGGCGATCCCGAGCGTCTGCGCTCGTTGGGCATTCCGGTGGTAGCTGCGTCGCCGGCCGTGGGCGAGCACATGGTCGACCACCTGCAGATCCGCTGCACCTACCGCACCAACGTACCGATCACGATCAACGACCTCATGCGCAGCACCTGGCACAAGGCGCGCGTCGGCCTGCAGTACGTGTTGACGCGCCGGGGTCTTCTCGCCAACACGTCCTCGACCGCGCATGCGATCACGCGCACGCGACCTGACAGCCAGAGCCCCGACGTGATGGTGCGCATCTACCACATCAGTGGACGCGATCGCTTCTCCCGCTCGAAGGGCGGTGGCATCGATCCGTTCTCGGGCTTCTCGATTGGCGGGTTCAAGCTGCACCCCGAGTCGCGCGGATACATTCACATCCGCTCGCGCGATCCGCGCGAGTACCCGCGCATCGATCCGCATTATTTCGCCGAGCGCGCCGATCGCGAGACGGCAGTCGGACTCCTGCGGTTGATAAGGCGCATCGCCGCGCAACCGGCGATGAAGCCTTACATCCTCTCGGAAGAGCGGCCGGGCCCGGCGACGGACGACGATGCGGGGTTGCTCGACTACGCCCGCGAGACCGGCCAGACCGCATGGCACACGGTGGGGACGTGCCGCATGGGGCGGCCCAGCGAAGGCGTGGTCGACGCGCGGCTACGTGTCCACGGCGTCGCGGGCCTTCGCGTCATCGACACGGCCGTCATGCCGACGATTCCGTCATCCAACACCAACGCGGCGGCGATCATGGTGGGCGAGCGTGGCGCTGCGTTCATCCTGGAGGACGCGCGATGAGTGCCAGGCCGAAGAAGACGTCGCGCAAGGCGAGCACGACACCGCACACCGATCGCCAGATCGAGCGGGGGGGTGACTGGAATCCGCTGTGGGACACGCTGCGGGCGTGGGACCCCGCCTTCGTGGAGGGCTACCTCACGATGCGGAATGCCTCGTTCGGCAAGGGGCCGCTGCCGGACAAGACCAAGGAACTGATCCTGATCGCGGTCAACGCCGCGACGACGCACCTCTATGCACCGGGCGTGCGCCGCCACATCCGCAACGCGCTGCAGCTCGGCGCAACGCGCGACGAGATCCTGCAGGTCATCGAGCTCACGACCGTGCTGGGCATCCACGGCTGCAATCTTGCCGTCCCGATACTGGCCGAGGAGCTGGCGGCAACCTCGAAATGAACACCATCGGACACTTCTGGGGCCCCGGCCACGTCGCTTTCGGGCGCGGCTGCATCCGCGAGCTCGACACGCTTTGCGCGGAGCTCGACGCGCGCCAAGTGCTCGTGATCGTCGATCGTCACGTGCGCGCGAACGCCGCCCTTCAGGCAGCAGTCGACGCGATGCGCGAGGGAAGGCGCGTGCACGTCGCCGAGCACGATGGCTCCGAACCGTCGCTGGCTCAGGCGACTGAGCTGGCTGCAGCCGTGGAGGGCGCCGTCGGCGCGATCGTGGCCGTCGGCGGCGGCAGCACGATCGACATCGCCAAGGCAGTCGCGCTCGCGCAGGGGTCCGGCGGGCAGCCGCTCATCGACTTCGAAGGGGCCCAACAGCTCACGTTCGACCCGATTCCGCTGATCGCCGCGCCGACGACGGCCGGCACGGGCAGCGAAGTGACGGGGTCCTGCGTGCTCACGGACTACGCATCGGGGCGAAAGGTATCGATCCGCAGCCCGAAGCTGCGCCCTCGCATTGCGCTGCTGGACAGCGCCTTCCTATCCAGCGTGCCGAAGGGCGTCATCCGCGCAACCGGCGTCGATGCGCTCACCCACGCCCTCGAGGCCTACCATTCGACCGGCGCCAACGTCGTCACCGACCGTCTCGCGCTCGGCGCCATCGCGCTCATAGGCAAGTCGCTCCGGCGCTACTACGCCGATCCTGCGGATCCGGATGCGAGCGCTTCGATGGCCGTCGGCTCGTGCATGGCGGGGATGGCGTTCAACAGCGCGCGCGTTGGGCTCGCGCACGCCGTGGCGTCGGCCATCGGACCGCTCACCGGCTTTTCGCACGGGCTATCGGTGGGATTGGCGTTGCCGGCCGCGATGCGCACCAACCTCCGAGCACGGGCGGCGAACCGCGGGGAACTCCTGTTCCATCTGGGCCTCGATGATCCGGGCGAGCGGATGTGGGAGCAGGCGGTGCTCGCCTGGCTCGACGAGCTCTACGCGGCGCTCGACTTTCCGCGCACCGCGCGGGATGCCGGACGACCCTTCGATGTGGACGAGCGACTCGTGAACAACATCGTCCGCAGCGGGCGTCTCGACACCAACCCGGTGAAGCTGACCGAGGCCGCCTTGCGCGACGTGCTCGAATCGATCCGTGGCTAAGGCGATGAGGTCCAGCCCGTTTCCGACCGAGGCGACGAGGGCGCGTACGGCCGCTCCCACCGGTGCGTCCACGGGCGGTGTCGCGGCCGACCTGATTACGCTCGACGACATTTCGATCTGGTACGGTGAGGAGCAGGCCGGCCCCGTGCTGTCGAACGTGAGCCTGTCTGCCAAGGGCGGTGAATTCATCTGCCTCGTCGGCCCGAGCGGTTGCGGCAAGTCGACACTGCTGAAGGCGATCGCGGGATTCACGCCGATCGGCCGCGGCAGCATTCGCGTGCTTGGCGTGGAGGTCACCGGTCCCGGGTCCGACCGCGGCATGGTGTTCCAGGAGTTCGCGCTCTTTCCCTGGCTCACGGTGGAGGAGAACGTGCTGTTCGGCGACAAGGCATCCAAAGGCTCGGCGCAGGAGCGACGCGAGCGCGCGACGCACTATCTCGATCTCGTTGGGCTCACCGCCTATCGCGGCTATCGTCCGGCTCAGCTGTCCGGCGGAATGCGCCAGCGGGTGGCGCTGGCGCGCGCGTGGGCCAATCAACCGACGGTGCTCCTGATGGACGAGCCCTTCGGTGCGCTGGACGCTCGCACGCGACAGGAACTGCAGGAGACGCTCCTGCGCATCTTCACCGAGGAGCGCACGCTCTGTTTCTTCGTCACCCACGACACCAGCGAAGCCGTGTATCTTGCCGACCGCGTGATCGTGATGCATGCGCGCGGCGCTTCGCGACACGAGGTCGACGTGAGCCTGCCCCGGCCGCGCGACCGCCATGCGGATGCCGTTCGCCTGCACGTCAAGGACGTCGATCGACTCGCCTGGGACGCCAAATGAGTACGCCAACGCTCTCGCTCACTCGCCCGTCCGAACGCTCGCGCCGACTCCTGTTGCGGGCCCTGCCGGCCGCGAGCGTCGTAGCGGTGATAACGCTGTGGCAGCTCGGTGGGACGGTGCTGGCGAATCCGCAGGTGCTGCCAGGGCCGCTCGCGGCGGCGACGGCAGCCTGGCAGCTGATGCAGAACGGGTCATTGTTTGCCGATATCGCCGCGAGCCTGACGCGCGTGATCGAGGGCTGGCTGCTCGCGCTGGCGATCGCCATTCCGCTCGGGGGTGCGATGGGCCGCAGCGAGGCGCTGCGCCGTGTGTTTGGCACGCTGATCGAGCTCGTGCGTCCGATTCCGCCGATCGCCATGGTGCCGATCGCCATCCTGTGGTTCGGCATCGGCTGGGCCTCGCAGCTCTTCATCGTCTGCTACGGCGCCTTCTTTCCGATGGTGATCGGGATCTACGACGCGTTCCGCAACGTCGACCAGCTCTATGAGCAGGCAGCCCGGAGCCTCGGCGTCCACGGAGTGGCGCTGTTCAGGCGAGTCGTGGTCATGGCGGCGTTGCCGACAGTCATCTCGTCGATGCGCATTGGACTGGGGCTTGCGTTCGTTTCGCTCGTCGCTGCGGAGCTGATTGCGGCAAGCACGGGTCTCGGGGCGCTCATCGCAAATTCGCGCGTGACGTTCCAGACCGACCAGATGCTCGTAGGCATGATCACCATCGGCGTCGTCGGCTTCGTGCTCGGCTGGATCATGCGGAGAATCGAAGAGTACTTCCTGAAGTGGCGGTAGCAATGGACCCGTCCCCCACGGACACGAGACACGGGCGGACGTTCAACGTTTCCGAGGAGGGTGCATGAGGCGATTGGCGAAGACGATCATGGTGTGCGTGATGGCGCTGGGGTCGCTGATGTCGTGGGCGACCGTGCTGGCCCAGTCCGGGGCGCCGAGCTTCACTATCGGCAGCGTCCTGGATCCCAACATCAACATTCCATTGCTCGTGGCAGAGCAGCAGGGGTATTTCAAGCAATTCGGTGTCCCGGCGACGGTCAAGTTGTTCCCGAGCGGTGCCGAGATCGTTCAAGCGATTGCGGGTGGAAGCATCGAGTTCGGCGCTACCGGCGGCGTACCCGCGACGATCCTGGCCGGGCGCGGCACCGACGTCAAAGTAATCGCTCGGGTCGCGGATATCTCATACGAGCTCGCGCTCGTGAGCACCAAGTCCACCGGCATGCAGAAGCCGCAGGACATCCAGGGCAAGACGGTCGGCATGACGAGCGGTACGGTGTCGCAATACCTGGTGCTCGCATTCGCGAAGCATTGGAACATTCCCCTGGACAGCTTCAAGCGCGTGAACCTGGGTCCCGCCGATCAGCTCAACGCCCTCGCGACTGGCAGCATCCAGCTAGCCTCGGTCTGGGAGCCGTTCACCAGCCGGGTCCGCGAGAGCGGCGGCGTGATCCTGCAGACGGCACTGCAATCCCACTGGCCCGGAGCGGAAGGCAGCGTGCGCCTCGTGGGCGATCCGGGGATCGTCTTTGCGCGCAACACCTACCTGACGTCGTCGCCGGCGACCGTGCACAATTTGCTTCGGGCGCTCGACGCCGCGACCCGCTGGGCGAACGCGAATCCGGAAAAGGCCGCCGAGATCGCCGCGAAAGCGCTCAAGGCGACACCCGCTTCGATGCTCGCCCTGATCCAGACCAAGAACATCTATTTCAATTTCGACCAGGACCTCGTCGACGAGCTGACCGCGGAAGCAGCGTTCCTGCAGGAGCAGAACCTGCTTCCGAAGACGTTCGTCGTCAAGGATTGGCTTGCGCCGCAGTACATGAAGGCCGTTTTTCCGCAGCTCGTGACGTACAAGGAATAGCTGTTCCGACGGATCGTGCAGTAACCGACCAGGAGAGCAACGTCGTGAAAGTGGCACCGAGCGGCACGCGCCTGTATGTGCAGCACCATGGCAACATGCACATGGATGCGCGCCGCATGGCGGGAGTACCCGATTACTTCCAGCGCGCGAGTAATCGGCTACCGCTTGACCTCTGGCTTCCGTGTCCGTGCCTGACCTTCCTGATCCGGCATCCATCGGGAAACATCCTGTTCGATGTCGGCTGCAGCGAGGATTGGGCGGAAACCTGGAAGGCCACGGGCATTGCCGAGATGGTCCCCTACGACGAGTGGACCGCAGAGCAGCAGCTTGGACCGATGCTCGAACGCCAGGGGCTCGGTGGCCGCCGCATCGTCCTCGTGGTAGCCAGCCATCTCCATATGGATCACTGCGGCAAGCTGGACCTGTTCCAGCGCGCGCGCGCCGACATCCTGATCCAGCGCACGGAATACGAAGGCGCGATGGCCATTCCGGCACCGGGAAGAGGGGGATACGTCACCTCTCAATACCGCGACCTGGACGTGAAATGGCGTCTCATCGAGGGCGATCTCGACCTCGTCGTGGGTGTCCAGGTGCTGTCGCTGCCCGGACACAGCTACGGCTCACAAGGGCTCGCCGTGCGCCTCGAGGTGGCAGGTCTCTTCGTGCTCGCCTCGGACGCCGCGCAAGTCGCGCCCAATCTGAACGATCCGCCGATCGCGTCGCCCAACGTCTACGACAGCCTTCGCTGGCGCGAGTCCATTCGTCGCCTGCAGCACCTGCGCGATCACGAAGGTGCGCTCAT
>Ga0070666_10001953_pt1 | contig 12552 bp, 5 predicted proteins | sample KBSS23metaG_FD_64677 | JGI IMG/M metagenome (GOLD analysis project Ga0070666, IMG submission 64677) | Switchgrass rhizosphere microbial communities from Kellogg Biological Station, Michigan, USA - KBS S2-3 metaG | ecosystem: Host-associated > Plants > Roots > Rhizosphere > Soil ... | reverse complement strand
ACCACCTGGCCCGTCCGCCAGCCGCCGTCCCATTCCGCCAGGGTGAGCGCGAGGCCGCCCGGGACGCTCTCCATCCGTTCCACCGCGACCTCCCGGCCGTCCCCTTCGTCGTGCACCTCGATGCGATAGAGACGGTTCTCCAGCCGCGGCGTCGCCGGCCGCTGGCGCGTGGCGGCCATCCGGCCGCGGGCCAGCTCGCGAGCGATCAGGCGGGGCCAGATCTCGTAGACCTCGCGGGCCGTCAGCCTTTCGGACCGGACCGGCAGGGGGAGGGACTTGACCTGCGCCATCACGCGGCTGCGGGTGGCCGTGTCCGGGCCGCCGAGGGCGATCTCCCGCAGCTCGGGGTCCTCGACGGCGGAGACCGCGCGCTCCCAGACGTCGAGATAGAAGACGTGGTGCTCGGGATCGCGGCCCGCCGGCTGCGGCATCGGCGTCTCCGGGGTCTCGGGCTGGGCGGTGAAGGAGACCGGCTCCAGGCCTTCGCAGAGCACGCCGTCCACGTAGTAGCGGCCGGCCCCGAGCCGCAGGTCGGCCGGCAGCCAGCGGGGCGGGGCGCTGGAGCCGCGGACCACCGCGTCGGTCACCGGCGGCTGCGCGTAAGGGGTCCGGTCGGGGACGCTGGCGCCGTCGCCGTCGAAACGCCAGTAGCCCAGGAGGTGGGGCTCGTCGCCGCCGAGCTCGCGGTCGCGGTGCGACGCGAGGTCCTCGGCGGTGCGCAGGCACCCCCAGAACCGGAAGTCGTAGAACAGCCCTTCCAAAAGCGGCGCCTGCCGCCCCCCCACCTGGAGGAAGACCCGGCCCGGCGGCAGGGAGAAACCCTGGTCGTCCCCCTTCAGCCGCTCGCCGTCCAGGTAGATGCCCGAGCCGGCCGGGCTCCAGCTCACGGCAACCCGCAGCAGGCGCCCGCGCAGATCCGGGCGGACGTCCGTCACCAGGTCGTCGGGGACCCCGGCGCGATGGAAGGCCAGGGCGCCGTCGCGCAGGTGGAGCGCGCAGGCGGGCCGCGGCCGCCCTTCGTCGTCGCGCTGCACCCAGACGCCGAAGACCTGCCCTTCCGTCCGCGCCAGCAGGCGGACCTCGGCGGTGAAGCCCGAGCCGTCGATCCCCTGGCCGGGCAGCCGCCACCCCTCGCGGCCGCCGATCAGGACGTACTGCTGGTCGAGCCCCAGCTCCAGGCAGCGGCGCTCGGCGGCGAGGCCGAAGCCCGCCGCCTCGGCCGGGGCGCCGTCGGCTCCCAGCAGGTCGGCGATGGCGGTGCGCACGCGGTGGTCGAACAGGTCGGCCTGCTCGTTCCAGTCCGCATCCAGGTGCACACGCCCCTGCTGCATGTGGACGGCGCTGTAGCGCTTGCGGCGCTCGAGCGGAAATCGGCTGAAGTCGCCCTGACGGGTGCCTTTCATCGTGGTCTCTGCATCATAGCCGCACGGAGGCTCCAGCGCTCTTCAGGTGACGAACGAGATGCGCGCCGCCATCCCCCAGGGGAGGTATTCGTCAAGCACCTCCTCCAGGTTGGCGAGGCGATCGGCCTGGCGCAGGGCGTTACCGATGCCGATCTCGTTGCCGTCCTCCCCGCCGGTGCGCAGCGGCGCGCTCGCGTCCGGGCTCAGCTGGGCATAGCCCGGATCGCCGTAGACGGTGGAGGTGAAGGCGGGCACCGCACCGGGTCCGCCGGCCGAGCCCGGCCCCACGCAGGCTTCCTGAGTCGGCACCCGCGACCCCTCGGCGAGGTGGCAGAAGCGGACCGTCCCCTCCCCCTTCACGGCGACCGTCACCGCCTCGGTGAAGAGGACGCTGGACGCCAGCGTCAGCCGCTCCAGCTCCAACGGGCCGAAGAGGGTGCTGCGGACGAGGGTGGCCGCCGTCCGGTTGCCGCGGATCGCCGGCTCCCCCCCGCCGTCGACGACGCACTCGGTCAGCTCGAGCTCGACGTCCAGCTCCTGCAGGTGCATCGATCCCAGGATGCAGCGCTCGGCGCGCAACACCACCCGGCCGGGGATCTCCCGGTAGGTCACCCCTCGGATGCCGGTCACAAAATGGCCGGCGCTGAAGAGACCGCTCTCAGGGGCCGGCCGGGGCGGATCGAGGGTGCAGTGCGCGAGGTGGATCGTGGCTCCGCCGGTGAGGTCGATCCCGTTCTCGATCCACAGCCCCTGGAGATAGATCTCGTTCTGCCGCAGAGGGTCCTGAGTCCTGCTCCCCGACACGGCGGCGGCTTTGAGCCAGCCGCCGCGGGAGCCGGCCAGGTGGAGCCGGTCGCGCAGGAACGGCCGGCAGCCCGCGCCGGCCTGGATCACCAGGCAGCGCCCCTCCAGCTCGACCCGATCGGGGAGGTCGTAGGAGCCGCTGTCGCTGATCCGGATCAGGCCGCCGTCAGGAACCGGCGAGACCTGTCCGGACGAGGGGAGCGGCCGGCGCGGGCCGTGATTCCAGTAGTCCAGGGCCCCCTTCAGCGTCCTGAAGTAGTGCACCCCCGTCTCGGGATCGATGCGCGGCTCGCAGTCCCCGGCCACCACGGCCTGCCAGTCCACGGAGGCCGGCGGCTCCGGGGCCGGCGCGAAATAGGGCCCTCCCCCGAGATCCAGGAGCATGCCGCAGCTGTAGTCCACCAGGACCTGCTCGGGATCGTCGCCGCCGAGTTGGAAGCGCCCGAGCGCCGGATCGACCAGGACGCTGGCCTCCTCGGAGACAGTTCCGGGAGGCCCGCCCGAGAGGTCGCAGATCTCGATCTCGCGCGGCGGGATGGCGCGCAGGGAGCCCCCGGCGTTCCGCACCAGGATGCGGAAGGCGGGGTCCTCGCCGAAGAACCCCTCCAGGGTCTCCTTCCCCTCGCGCAGGGCGGCGATCTCCTCGCTCAGGACAAAGGGGCGCAGCACGACCGGCAGGTTGCGCTCGGTGCTCGCGTAGACAGCGCCGTCGGCCGTGCGCGGCGGGTTGAACAGCGGCGCGTCCAGGCCGAACGGATTGAAGGTGTAGGCCGCCCCGTTGCGGCCGGGAGCCCCACCGGCCACCGGCTGGCTCTCCAGGCGCCAGCAGGCGAGCCCCACCTGCAGCGGGTGGAAGCCGCCGCGGTCGTCCACGGGGGGGTCGTCGGCGTCGGCCGGCTTGAGATCCACCGTGTGGGCGATCTGGTTGAAGGGCCCGCCCAGGCGGTCGAGCTCGAGGTCCTGGCGCAGGTCGGCGTAGCGGTTGCGCTCCTCGCTCTCCTCGTCGGCCGCCGCCGTGGCGGCCACCGTCTGCCGGAACTCGGTCACCCGGCAGGGCCAGCCGGTGGCGTCCGCGGCCGCCCGCTCGACCACGGCCAGGGTGCCCTTGGCGCGCCGGTAGGCGAGGGTGTTGGCCACCCGGGTGCGCTGGGTCGGCACCAGGCGGCGCGCGCTCTCCAGGCCGCGCACGCCCAGCAGGTCGCCGATGTAGGGGACCAGCCACTCCTCGCAGGTCTCGATGAACCAGCTCCGGTAGAGGGTGTCGATGTCCTCCCGCAGGACGGCGAACGGGATCTCCAACGCGTCCATGACCTCCCGGAGGGTCTCCCCTTCGTAGGCGTCCCGGTACCGGATCCAGGCCGGCAGCAGGTCGTAGAGACGGGGCATCGGACGGCTCATGCCGGGGAGACCTCCAGGATCTCCCATTCGTCGGGAGCGGGGAGGTCGAGGAGGACCAGCTCGGCCGGCGTGATCGCGCCGGTCTCCGGATCGACCGTGGGCGGGGCCGCCCGCCGCTCCCAGGGGTGATCCGCCGTCTCCTCCCGGCTGCCGTCCCACTCGTCGAGATCCACCGCCACCACGCCGGGCACCCGCTGGATCACGCTGGTCACGGCCGCGGCGCTGACCGCTCCGCCGAAACGGCTGGCGGCGAATCCGAGCTCGGCCTCCAGGGCCCCGTTGATCTCCTCCCCCAGGGAGATCTTCCAGTCCTTCGCCGGATAGACCTGGGCGGCCTCGGGCCGGTAGAGCTCCTGCCAGAGATGGAACGCCTGGGAGTCCCCCCGCACCACCGCGTGGAACCTAACCCACACCGCGCGGTAGCCCTGGACGTCCATCGGCGTGAGGTGGGAGCGGCGCGCGTCGATGGACGCCGTCAGATCGGCCACCAGATCCGGGTCGGGCTGGGCTCCCCCGGCGGCCGCCAGGGTGATCTGCACGACGGGTCCCCCGTTCGCGGTCAGCGGCCAGGCGCCGGCCTTCTCGACGCCCGGGAAGAGGCGGGCATAGTCCTCGTAGTCGCGCAGCGAGACCACGCGGTCGAGGGTGCGCACCTTCAGCGGCGCCCGGACGCGGATCTGTTCGTGGCCCTCGGCCGGCGCTCCCGGGGAGGTGGGCAGCGGGTTGGTCACCGCGTCGAGGCCCAGCGGACGGGTCACCAGCAGGCTCAGGCCCCCCGGCGAAACCGAGCTGGTGGTCATGCCGGTGCGGTAGGTCGCCTTCACGTTCCCCTCGCCGCTGGGCAGGCGGGCGCCGGCCTCGCCGTCGCCGAAGATCAGCGTCGCCCGCCCGTCGTGGTCGAGCTGCACGCGGTAGACGCGGCCGTCGCCGCCCTCGGCGTGGAGGGCCGAGACTTCGGTCCAGCGCTGGTCCTGCACCGTCACCTCGAGGGTCGGCTGCGGCGGCTCGTCGCGCAGGAAGGCGGGCGGCCGCGCGATCTGGAAGGACTGGTTGGCCTTGGCCGCGTCGCCGTCCCCCACCACCTCGGAGCGCACCGTCACCCCCTCGGCCACCGCCACGACGTTGCAGTAGACCACCAGGGTCGAGGCGTCCAGGGTCACGAGCGGGCTGGTCGGCCGGAGGGTCACGGTGTGGAGAGGGGCGCCATCCGCCCCCGACTCCCCCTTGACCGCCAGCGGCTCCCGCAGGGAGTCCGCCAGGTCGGTCGCCCACAGGGCGGCCCCCTCCGTCCGCGAGGCCAGGAACAGGGCGACGACCACGCCGCCCGCCACCGGGGTCACCACGGTGGGCCGGGCGATCGACAGCAGCTTGGTGGCCTCCTGCGAGCGGGCGATGTCATCCCGCGACCGGGCCCCGCCGCCGGGCTCGTCGAGGATCTCCTGCAACTCGCTCGCGAGCACCCGGGTCTCCAGGAGGGGGAGCTCGTCCTCCTTGCCGGCCGGCCAGACGCGGACGATGATCTCCTGGGCGGGATCGAGGGGGGCGACCTGCGTCGCCAGCCCGTTCAGGGCGCTGATCAGGTCCCCTTCCTTCGCCAGCACCTTCTCGCCGAGCCGGGCCGGGGGCGTCTTGCCGACCACGATCACCCGCCGCGGCTGGTCGCCGAAGGCCAGGAGCTCGGCCCGCAGCAGGCCGATCGACGCCGGCACCACGGCGAACGCCTGCGCGTGCAGGGCCAGCGATTCGCTCAGGAGATAGACCCGCGTCTGGCGGAGGTCGTACTCGGCGAGCCGGGCGTCCGGGCTCTCCACCTCCAGCCGGGTGATGGTCGCCGAGAGCCCGAAGTCCCGCCGCTGTACGGTGGAGACCCGCCGTACCCGGTAGATCCCCACTCCGGGGGAGACGGCGGCGTCCCCCGGCCGCAGCGCCAGCCAGCTGCCGGAGACGATCCCCGGCACCACGCCGTCGAGATCGATCTGCCCGTTCCGGATCCGGAAATCCGGCCACTCGGGCCCGAAGGTCCCGAACGGCGTGGCGGCCAGGACCGGCTCGCCCGCGGGCCCCGCGGCCAGCGCCTCCACCCGCGGCGGACCGCCATCGAGCGCGATGGCCGTCCAGCTCTCGCCATGGTCGAGCGAGCTCCAGATCCCCTCGGGAGTGCCGGCGTAGACCCGGATCACCCGGGTCACCGGATCGTCGGAGACGGCCAGGGAGAGCACCTCGGCCGGGCCGCGGGTTCCGGCGCCGGGACCCTGCTGCGACGCCCGCCAGCTCGCGCCGCCGTCGCTGGAGAGGAAGAGGCCCGCCGAGGTGCCGGCGACCAGGTGATGCGCGCTCTGCCGGCGGTCGCGGTAGGAGACCAGGGCGTGCACCACCGTGGTGCTCAGGCCGGTGAACGGATCGGAGGCGGGGATCCCGCGGTTGGCGTCCCGCCAGCGCCGGCCGCCGTGGGACGACTGGAAGACGCCGCGGACCGTGCCGGCGTAGAGCTGCCCGTCGTCCGGGCCGGCGGCCAGGGACTGGACGACCAGATCGGTGACGCCGGTCGCGGCGTCCGTGCCCGGCAGCCCCTCGTTGGCGGGGAGCCAGCTCCGGCCGGCGTCCTCGGAGCGGAAGATCCCGCTGTCGGTGCCGGCGAAGAGCACCGTGCGGTCGTCCCAGGCCGCCACCGCCAGGGCCCGCACCGTGGTGGCCGGCAGGGCTCCGGGCAGCGGCCCCCGCCGCAAGGGCCACCGGCGGCGGACCGTCCCGGCCATGGCGCTGCCGTTGGCCGGCTCCCAGATCTCCCCCGCATCCGTCGATCGGTAGACCCCTCCGCCGGGGGTACCGGCGAACAGCGAGCCGTCCGCGGTCACCGCCAGGGCCTCGACCCCCGGCTGCGCGAGCCCCCGCCGCGCCGGCTTCCAGGTGGCACCGCGGTCCGTGGAACGGAAGACCCCCTCGGTGCTGGTGCCGGCGTAGAGGCGGCCGTCCGCGTCCACGGCCAGGCAGCGGACCGCCGTGGTCACCGGCAGCCCCTGGTTGGCGGACTGCCAGGCACCGGGAGCGGCGAGCACGACCCCGCCCGGCAGCGGCTGCGCCTGCAGGCGGATCTCCGGCGGCAGATCCTTCCAGCTCGGGGCGTTCTGGCCGAAGAGCCCCGCCTGCTGGCGCAGCCCCAGGATCTCGATCCCCGTCAGCTCGCGCTGCGGATTGGCGAGGTCGAGCGGATTGGCCCAGGCGACATCCGTGTAGGCCGGGGATCCCGGCTGGACTTTCACCTGCGTAAGGAGCCGGAAGAAGGCCTCCTTGGGCTCCTGCCAGCCGGCGCGGATCAGCAGGCCGCTGCCGGTCGCCAGGCCCGTCGCGGTCCCCTGGAGGCTGGCTTCGCGGCTGGCGCCGAGCAGGTTCGGCGGCTGGCTCGCGGTGGCCGGCACCGGCGTCAGGCGGTTCCAGGCCGCCCGCGCCCGCAGGGGGTGGAGCGTCTCGAAGACCTGCGGCTCGGCCCCGGGGGGAGGCACGCTGCGGATCACCAGGCCGGGCGGCAGATCGAGATCCTGGGGCAGCCCTTTGACGTCGCTGATCAGCAGCGCCACCTCGCCGCCGCCCGCCACCGCGGGGCGCGGCCGGTAGCCGATCATCTGCACCAGCTCGTGGATCGAGCGGTCCTCCACGGCGGTGCGCAGGAACCCCTCCTGGAGGATCCGCTCCTGGTAGAAGGTGAGGACGTCGGCCACGGTCGCCCACGATTTCACCAGCGCCGACAGCCAGTGGTCGGGGCCGCCCAGATTGATGCGGATGGGGAGCTGCGGACGGCCCTCGGCGTCGGCCGGGGCCACCCCCGGGTTGCCGTTCTCGAGCATCAGGGCGAGGCGGTCCATCATCTCCCGGGTGAACATCTCGAAGCTTCGCACCCGGTAGGTCAGGGCCGGCCGGCCGGGCGGATTCGGCGGGAAGGTGACGCCGTGGAAAAGACCGCGACGGTCGGTCACACGCCCTCCACGAATCGCAGCCGGAAGACACCGCGCTGCGGGGCGGCCGGGTCGTTGTCGAGGCGGGCGATCTCCAGCGGCCCGATCTCGATGCACCCGCTCTCCCGCTCACCGGTGTCCGGCCGGCCCCACCGGCGGAACGTGTCGGCGCGGACGCCGAGGACCCCGGGCACCGCCATCACCCGGGCGATCAAGCGGCTCAGGTAGACGTTCTGGCCGAAGGTGAAATCCGCCGCGCTGAACGGCGACAGATCCTGCCCGTTGGCCAGGACCTGCGAGGAGACCGCTTCCGGCCGCACCCCGGCGGCGAGCGTGGCGGTCAACTGGATCTCCAGCGGCACGTACCGCGGATCGCGCAGCACCAGATCGCAGCCGGCCATCAGGAAGGGCGACAGGAAGCGGCGCAGGCTGCGCTCGAACACGGCGTTGATCGGCAGGCCACTGCGGCGCTGGACGTAGAGCGCCACGGTCGTCGAGTCCCCCGACCAGTGCTGCCGCGCCACCGCCCGCGCCACCTCCGGGTGCCGCTCCGCCCGCATCGCGTGATCGCTCTCGGTCACGCACCGGCGCTGGTACACCTGGCTGTCGATGATGTCCGGAGCGTAGACCCGCGCGGACTCCGTCGGCTTTGGATGGCTGCCGCCGCCCCCCGGCAGGGTGTTGGTGGCGAGCAGCACCGCCGTTCTCGACTCCTTCAGCCGCTGCCGCAGGTCGGGGGTCAGCACCACGTGATGAATGGCGTGCGACCCGACATTGCCGCGCGGGCCCTGGCCGAGCCGGTAGCGCGCCACGAACCGCGAGCCGGCCGCCGGCCGCCGGCCCGCCCGGCCGTCGCCGAAGCGCAGGTGGGCCCAGCCCTGGTCGTCGATCTCGACCGCAAAGTCGCGGGCGAACCGGCCGCTGTTGAGCAGATCGTAATGGGGGCTCCAGCGGGGCAGCCCCGGCCGCGCGGCCAGGGCCAGGAGGTCGGCGTCGGTGACCGCGGCGGCGTGGAGATGGGCGGGGAGCTCGATCAGCTCGATCTGCGGCAGCGCCAGCCACTCGACCTGCTCCAGGGCGGCCGAAGCCGGCTGGTCGCGCGCCACGGACTCCCCGAACGGCTGGCGGAAGCTCAGACCCCGGCGGGGCAGGATCGGCTGATAGGGCCCGATCTCCGGCACCGGCCCGAGGAGGTCCTCGACCGTCTCCCCATGGTCGGCCAGCACCAGGTTCCCCCAGACGGTGCTCATCCCCTCCTCCAGCACCCGGCCGGCCGTGCGCGAGACCGGGTAGTCGGTCTCCAGGGCGTCCTCCTCGAACCAGGCGATCTCGGTGAGGTCCACCCCGGTGAGGGGGTCGCGGGAGAGCACCGGCGCGCGCGACAGGCGCACGGCCCGGCGCGCGCGGGGGTCGAGCGGCTCCCCTTCCCGCAGATCGTCCCCCACCCGCTTCTCGAACAGCAGCACGTCCCCCGCCTCCAGCCGGGGCCAGTGCCCCACGAGCGCCGCCGACGTCGCCCCGGGCTCCAGCGCGTAGTCCTCCGCGCCCCAGGTGTAGATGTCGAACTGATCGTGCTCCGGGTAGAGCCGCTCCGGGAGGACGGTCTGGAAGACCAGGGCGCCGTCCTCCAGGGCGCGGACGTACTCCCGGGACCCGGCCTCCACCACGTTCGGAACGCGCGAGCGGGTGAGCAGCCGGGTGCCCGCCGGCAGCGCCAGCGGGCGGAGCAGCCGGTCGGCTCTCTCGCGCTCCAGCCGGAAGTGCACCCACACCCGGGCGTTGGTCCCCTCGACCATCCGGAAGTCGAGCAGCCGCGTGTGCCGCCGCACCGAGATCCGGCGCCGCGCGGTGTCGAGATAGGCCTCCGTGGCGACCGCGTCCTGGTAGTAGCTCAGGTAGTCCGCCGCGTAGGCGAGCACCTCGACCATGGTGACGCCGAGGTCCGACGGGTTGCGCTCCTTCCAGTCGGGAACGTAGAAGGCCATGCGCTCCAGCATGAGCTGCCGGAAGCTCTCGTAATCCTTGGCGAGATAGTCGACGTCGTAGGGCTCGGCCGACCCGGGCTCGATCGCCGCCCGGGAGCCTCTCGGCGCCACCGTCTGGCCGAGCGCGAAGGTCACGTAGGCGCTGGAAAAGATCGGATCGATGTCCCGCAGCCCGACCAGCTCCAGGAGGTGCACCGGCGGATCCAGCTCCCCCGCGGAGTCCTGAAGGCTCTGCTTCCGCACCTGCACTTGCAGGACGTTGGAGTCGTCCCCCGGCCCCGGGAGGCTCACCTCCTCGACCCGCAGATAGGGATCGGGAGCCCCCTCGAGCAGGATACGGATGTTCTCCGGCCCGATCCCCGGCGGGATCGGCGGCTTGTCCGCTCCCACCGCGGGCACGAAGCTGAGCCGCAGCGTCCAGATCTCCGCCCCCGGGCGCGGCTTCGGCAGATCCCGGATGACGATGAAGTCCAGCCCCTTCAGCACGGGGCTCCCCATCAGCACCTTGCGGCGCTGATCGCGGGAGGCCGAGGTCGAGACGGTGCTCAGGACTCCCACGGCACTCCCGCCGGCGCCTCGAAGGTCGAGACCCGCTCCTGCTGGTCGCGCAGGACCACGTAGGAGATCCGCACCTGCAACTGGCTGTTCACCGGCCGCACCTCGACGCTCCGCACCCGGATCACGTCGCCCAGCCAACGGCTCAACGCCGTCTGCACCAGGTAGTCGGTGGCGCTCGCCACGGCATCGGTATCGGGCCCGAAGATCAGTTGCAACAGCCCGCACCCGAACTCCGGACGGTTGACCCGCTCGCCGGGCGCGGTGAACAGCACCAGCTCGATCATCTGCTCGACGTGCAGGTCGTAATCGGGGTCCGCCACCCGCCCGTAGCTGTCGATCGTGAACGGGAACCCGACCTCGACCGAGTGCTTCCGCTTGGCGTTTCCGGCCATCGCGTCCTCAGGCCGGCAGGAAGGTGATCGAAGCGCCGCCGAGCGACAGCGAGGTGGCGCCCGATACCTTGGTCGAGGCCACCGACGACACCGTGGTGCTCGCCTGGCCCGAGAGGGTGAGCGAGCCGGTCGCCTGCACCGTCGCGCTCGCCCCCGCCTTGAGCGTGGCCGACGCCGACGCCGACGCCGTGAGATCGGCGTTCGCCGTGATCGAGCAGTTCATCCCCTGGAACGAGGCGTCGCCGGTGGCCGTGACCGCCACCTTGCCCGTCGCCTTGAGCGTCATGTCGCCGCTCGCCGTGGCGGTGATGTTCTCCTGCGCGGTGATCGTCGTGCTCTTCGACGTCGTCGTGCCCAGCGTGGCGCTGTTGGTCTCGATGTCCTGCGGGGTCATCGTGACCTTGCTCGTCCCCTGGCTGCCCTGGACCGTGATGGTCAGCCCCGTGGCGTCGAGCAGCAGCGTCACCGTCGGGCAGTTCGAATTCTTGGGATCGTTGAACTTCAGCGTCACCTGCCCCTTCTGATCGGTGTCGTCGACCCACAGCGACACCACCCGGGTCTTGAACACCTTCACCTGCGACGGATCGTCCGCGTTGGTCTGCACCTCGGCCGGCACCTCTCCCGACTGCCAGAAACAGCCGCTCCAGATCGGATAGGTCGGGTCCCCACCCTCGAACTCGATCCACACCTTGGCGCCAACGGGCGGGATGGTATAGAAGCCGACGCTCGCGCCGGCGTAGGGTGCGCACGGCAGCGCCCAGTTCACCGTCATGCCGGGGATGGCCGGCACCGTGGCCTGGATGCGCCCCAGCCCCAGCGGATCCTTGTTGTCCTTCACCAGCCCGCGGTACTTGCCGAAGAACCGCCCCTCGCTCCGGCGGATCGGATCGTTCATGATGTCCAGCGCGTCTCGGATCGACATCTCTCCTCCGTAGCCTTCGTAAGCCTCGGCCCCTAGGTCGTCTGGACCTGGGTGATCGTGGAGCCGACCCCGTCGCGGGTCAGCACGAACTTCTGCAGATAGCTCCACTCCCCCTGCTCGAGCGACAGGCTGTGGGTCACCTGCTTCACATAGTAGGTGCCGTCGTAGCGCCCGCCCACCCCCCGCACGTCCACCAGCCCGGGCGCCGTGAGGATGGCGTCGTAATCGGCCGTGTCCAACTCCCCCTCGGCCACCACCACCTCCTGCACCGAGCGGTTGATCTTCGCCTGGCCGAAGCTCTGCGCGTCGGTGGCCGTCATCCCGGGATGGAGAAGCAGGCTACCCCGCACCGCCAGCGTCGAGAGCTGCGAGGTGAACGTGGCCGGCGTCTGGGCCAGGCTCGTCGCCGACGAGGCGATCGCCGCCGTGCTGGCGAGCCCCGGCGCCTGCGTGGCGCTGCCCGCCGACAGCGGCACCGCCTGCGCCGGCGTCTGCGTCAGGTCGAGCGCCATGCCGTAGGTCAGCGTCGGCGCCAGGGCGTCGTAGGTGAAGGAGATGGAGCGCAGGTTGTCCGCCTTCCCCATGTTGGTGGTGATCGCCTTCTGCCGCGTCCCGGTGGTCACCGGCGGACCCCAGTAGGCGGTGTTCTGCCCCGCCTGCGTCCCCGGCTTGAGGTAGAACAGGTAGGCGTGGCGGGTGGCGAGCATCTGGAGGAAATAGCGGTCGGTCGAGTTCTGCTGCGGCACGAAAGTCTGCGGCGCGGATTCCCCCGTCGGCGAGGTGACCGACGGGGTGATCCCCAGCGAAGAATACTTGTTGAGGATCTGCCGGGCGATCGCCGAGTCGGCCAGGTTCTGGTACTCGGCCGAGAGCTCGAACAGATCCATCTTCACGCTCACGTCCTCGCCGATCACCGTGATGGTGGCCGTGTCCTGGTCCTCCACCCCCATCGCCAACTCCTGGCGGGTGATGAAGCCGTCGATCAGCACCTGCTGCGGCGCCGTTCCGGCCTGCACCAGCACCTGTACCCGGACGAACGGATCCAGCAGACCGGTGGCGAGCAAGGGGTACTCGGTCAAAGCCCCCGGCACCGCCGGATAGCGGTCGGCCTGGAAGCTGAGCCGGAACCCCGAAGGACAC
>Ga0070666_10001952_pt1 | contig 12555 bp, 12 predicted proteins | sample KBSS23metaG_FD_64677 | JGI IMG/M metagenome (GOLD analysis project Ga0070666, IMG submission 64677) | Switchgrass rhizosphere microbial communities from Kellogg Biological Station, Michigan, USA - KBS S2-3 metaG | ecosystem: Host-associated > Plants > Roots > Rhizosphere > Soil ... | reverse complement strand
GCGGCATGCAAGCATCGCGACGCACACTTTTTGCGAGCGCGAAGAAATCCAGACTGGGTGGCCCGCAGTTGCGGGCCATGACAGCGAGCTAGATAAACCGCCGCTTCAGCCAGTCGATCATGATCGTGTTGACCTGGTCGGGGTGCTCCTGCTGGGTCCAGTGGCCGCAATCGCGGATCAGGGCCTTCTCCAGGTCCGGGACATACTGCTCCATCCCTTCGGTCATGGCCGGCGACAGCACCACATCGTCCTCCGCCATGATCATCAGGCCGGGCACGTTGACCTTCTGGGTGACCCCTTCGCTCTTCTCCCAGTTGCGGGTGAAGTTGCGGTACCAGTTGATGCCGCCGGTGAAGCCGGTCTTGGTGAAGGCATCGACGAAGTACTTCTCTTCTTCGGCATTCAGCAGCGGCTTGCCGCCCCACATCGATTCATCGGCCTGGAGCGCATGCACCAGCGCCAGGTTGCGCTGTTCCTGCGGCAGTTTGGCGTAGTCGGCGGCCTTCATACCGCTCTTGCGCATGAAGAAGCGCATCGACTTGCCGGCGTCCTTGGCCAGCGCCGCATCCGCGACGCCCGGCTTCTGGAAATAGACGATGTACATGTCCTCGCCGAACGCCGCGCGCATGCCGGCGATCGGATCGAACGGTCCGCGCGCCATGAAGGGCGTGTTCACGCCGATGACGCCGCGCACCCGCTTGGGATGAAACAGCGGCATCTGCCACACCACCAGCCCGCCCCAGTCATGGCCGCAGAAAATCGCCTGGTCGATGCCGTAGGCGTCGAGCAGCCCAACGAGATCGCCCGTCAGATGCTCCATGTCGTAGTCGGCGACCGCCTCGGGACGCGAGGTGTTGCCATAGCCGCGCTGATCCGGCGCCAGCACATGAAAGCCCGCCGCCGCCATCGCCGGGATCTGGTGCCGCCAGGAATAGGCGAGTTCCGGAAAGCCATGGCACAGCACGACCGGAATGCCGTCCTTCGGCCCGGCTTCGTACACCGCCATGTCGATGCCGTTGGTCTTGATCGTCTTGGGGGAGGGAAAGGCAACCATGGTCAGCTCCAATCAGGCAGCAATATTGAGCAATTTGAACATCTCGGTGCGCTCCGGCCCGGCCTTTGCGGCATACAGCCCGCGCCGCTTCTTCTCGGCGCTCGACGTCGCCCACATGCCCAGCACGCCCATCAGGACGCGCGGGTTGCGCAGCATCGTCGCCGGCTCGTCCAGCATGTGGAATGTGCGCGACATGGCGCGGCTGACTTCGACATTGCCGCGCGAGGCCGGCATCAGGCCTTCCTCGGTGAAGCTCTTCATGATGCGGGCGCGCAATCCGGGCTGGTAGTTCGGATCGCGCTCGTGCTCGGCGCGGCGGATCGCCTGCAAATCGAGCTGCACCATGGAATCATAATACGGCCGTATCGCCCTGGTGATTTCGCGCTCATATGTCAGCGCACGCTCCACCGGATCGTCGGTCGAATCCAGCGCCCCGCGCAGAAGATGCGCCTCGACCACGCCCGAAGAACAGCCGCGGCCATACAGCGGATTAGTGCGCACGGCCGCATCGCCGATCGCGAAGAAATTCAGCACCTGTGGCACGCCGTCCTTCACATAGTGGCGCCAGACATTGTGCAGTTCGCCCATCGAGAACACGCGGCTCACGGGCTCGGCGCGCGCCGGATCGACCCAGCGTGCGGCGCCCGGCATCGCCATGCAGGCGGCGTCGAAGATTTCCGGCTTCACGATGGCCGTGCGCAGCACGCTTTCGATCTCGGGGACCGCAACCGTGACGGAGAAATGCCGGTTGTCGGCAATGAACACGCCGAACTTGATGTAACCAAGATCACCGCCGCCGGCTGGCGCATCGCCGCCGCGCGGCGGCTCGTCCTGTCCGTCGCGCAGCTTGTAGTGCCGCGTGTAGTAAAGGATGCCGCACGGCTTGGAGTCTTCGCGGATGGTCGCGCCTTCCGCACGCATCCAGTCCGGGAACAGCGTGTTGCGTCCCGTCGCGTCGACCGTGACGTCGGCACGCATCTCTTCGACCGCGCCGCTGCGTTCGACCTTGAGACCGTCGACGAAAAGCTTGCCGCCCTCATGCCGCGCGATCGGCCCGCGCACGCCGGCGTCGTTGATGAACGTCACGCCCGGCTGCCGCGCCGCGTAACGGCGCAGGATCAGCTCCAGCGTCGTGCGCCGGCTGAACAGCAGCTTCAGGTCTTCATCGCCCTTCGACGGCACATAGCCCTGCGCCAGCGTCGGCGTCAGCCCATCCTCGAACCCGAACAGCCGTGTGCCTTCGTGCAACAGCTCCGCCATCAGGTCGGGATAGCGCTCGCGGATCAGCGTGGTCAGGCGGCCCAGGAACGCGTGGCTGTGGCGCAGTTGCGTCGCGCCGCGGCGCTCCCACGAATAGAACGCTTCTTCGGCCGAACCGGCCGGTGGCGGCGGATCGCGGTCCAGGATGGTCACGCGGCGCGTACCGCCGCCGAACGCCAGTGCCGCACCGAGGCCGGCAATGCCGCTGCCCGCGACCAGAACGTGTTCGTTGTTGCGCATCACACCTTCAATCGCGTCGCCGCATACGCAAGCGACGCCCAGCCAACCAGAAAACACAGCCCGCCCACCGGCGTGATCATCGCCAACGCCCGAACGCCGGTGGTGCTTACAAGATAAAGCGAACCACAGAAAAGCAGAATGCCTGCGAGGAAAAATGAAGACGCAACAGTTGCGGCACCTGCCGCTGCGTCACGTATCGCGAAAGCGGCCAAGGCCATCGCGAGCGCGTGATACATGTGATAGCGCGCCGCTGTCTCCCATAGCGACATCGCGTGCGCATCCAGCCGCCCTTGAAGCCCGTGCGCCGCGAACGCGCCCGATGCCACGGCCAGAAAGCCGTTCACCGCCGCGATCAGCAGCCAAAGCCTCATCGTGCACAGCCGCAACCGCCGTGCCCATGGCCACTCGAAGCGTGATCGTGCCCGGTCTTCATCGGCTCCCGCGACCGCGCGATGGCCGCGCGGGAAAGATCGGCGGTCGCTTCGAAATCGTTCTTCACCGCCGCCAGCTTGTGCGTGTCGAACATCAGGTCGAGCGCCGTCATCGCCATGGACTTCGCGCCGTCCAGCACGGCCGCATCGCCCTTCTCGGACGCCGCGAAGCGCGTGAATTCCGGGTTGTGGATGATGACGCCCGGCGGCGCCACGCCCAGCATTGGGTGGATCGACGGCACGCGGTGGCTGACGTTGCCCATGTCGGTCGAACCGGCATAGCCCGGCGGCAGGTCCTTCACCGGAAAGAACTCGCGGCCCAGCTTGATCGCGTTGCTCTCATACATCTCGGCCATCGGCCAGTTGGTCTTCAGATCCAGATAATCGGTATCGCCCCAATGCACTTCCAGACGGCAACCGGTCGCCAGCGCGCCGGCCTCGAAACACGCCTGCACCCGCGCCTTCAGCGGCGCCAGCTCATGCGCATCGGCCGCACGCACGTAGAACCGGCACGCCGCACGGTCGGGCACGATGTTCGGCGCCAACCCGCCCTCGGTGATGATGCCGTGGATGCGATCGGTATTCTTGATGTGCTGGCGCAGCTGCGCGATCGACTGGTACGCCGTCACCACTGCATCCAGCGCGTTCAGCCCGCGATACGGCATCGCAGACGCATGCGCCGTCTTGCCGTGGTAGATCGCCTCGACCTCCGAGATCGCGATGCACGGCATTGTCACCAGGTTCTCGTTCGACGGGTGGATCATCATCGCCGCATCGCACTTATCGAACGCACCTTCGCGCGCCATGATCTCCTTGCCGCCGTAGCGTTCCTCCGCGGGCGTCCCCAGATAGCGCACGCGTCCAGGCAGCCGTCCGTTCAGCTTCGACAGCGCAATGGCCGCGCCGTAGCCGGAGGTCGCGATGATGTTGTGGCCGCAGGCATGTCCGATGCCGGGCAGGGCGTCGTACTCCGACAGGATCGCGATGTTGGGTCCATCCGCCTTTCCGAACTCGGCGGCATAGCCGGTCTTCAGCCCAAATGCCTCGCGCTGAACCTTGATGCCGTGCCCCTCGACGCCCTTGGTCAGCCGCTCCGCCGCCTTGAATTCCTCCAGCGCCAGCTCGGGCTCGTCATGAATCGCATGGCTCAGCGCGAGCAGTTCCGCGCGCATGTCGTCCACCGCCGAGCAAACGTCTTTCTTCAACTGTTCCAAGGACATACGGGGACCTTCAGGAGGTTGTTTAGCGAGTTTGCCATCATAGACAGACCCTCACCCCTTTGCGAAGGTCAACAAATGACTCAATTCGCCACCGCAAAAGACGGCGTCCGCCTGGCCTACGAAATCGCGGGCGAAGGCGCCGACACCGTCGTCCTGGTTCACGGCTTCGGCTCCAGCCGCCGCCAGAACTGGAAGGACCCTTCCTGGTACGACGCGCTGACCAAGGCGGGATACTGCGTCGTTGCGATGGATTGCCGGGGCCATGGTGAGAGCAACAAGCCGCACATCACGCCCGGCTACGGCCACGACGAGATGGCGAACGACGTCCTCGCTGTGATGGACGACGCCGATATCGAGAGCGCTTTCGTCATGGGCTACTCGATGGGCGGGTTCATCACCATCCACCTTTTGATGAACCACCCCGAGCGCGTGAAGAAGCTGATTATCGGCGGCGTGGGCGCCAGCTACCTGGACTCCGCTGCAAACAACCGCGACCACGTCGCCGATCCGGCCGTCCGGGCGCGGATCGCCGACGCCATGACGGTTGCCGACCCTTCGACCATCACCAATCCAACGGCCAGGGCCTTCCGCGCCTTCGCCGACCAGCCCGGCAAGGATCGCCTGGCGCTCGCCGCCTGCATGCGGGCGCCACCGAAGAACCTTCCGCGAGAGATTCTTGCGCGCTCGACGCGGCCTGTGCTGGTGGTCTGCGGCGAGAAGGACGATCTGACGGGCGGCCCGGATGAACTGGCCGGGGCATTCGCCGACGGGCGCGCTGTGACCGTTCCCAATCGCGACCACATGACCGCCGTCGGCGACAAAGTCTACAAGCAGGCGGTTCTCGACTTTCTGGTATCGTAGACAGCATGAGAGTGCGGGGTGCCATCGTTGCACTGCTCGGCTGGCTGACAGCCTTCGGCTGCGCGCCTGCCGCTGCGGAAGACTGCAAGCCGCAAACCCGCATCACGACGCTCCAGATGGAGCCGACCACCGACCGCCGCGAGGAGTTCGTCCCGGTACGGATCAACGGCGTGCGCAAGCTCATGCTGCTTGATACCGGCGGCGCCATGACGGAGATCACCACCGAAACCGCCGATGAACTTCATCTCAATCGGCGGCGTGGCAACTTCCGGCTTTACAACATGTATGGCGAATTCTCCGATCATTTTGCCGAAGGTTCGCTCGAAGTAAGCCCGCTCAAGGCGGATGCCGTCGCGCTCGCCATTGCGCCCGGATACAAACTGTTCGGGGACGACACTGCAATCGCAGGCGTGCTCGCGCCGGACATTCTGAAGAACTATGACGTCGACCTCGACTTTGGCAGTGACACCATGACTCTGTTCGCGCCCGATCACTGTCCGGGCAAGGTCGTCTATTGGAACGCGGATACCGTGGCCGTGATTCCGATGCGCGTGCTTCATTCCGGCCACATCGTCGTGCCGGTCGTGCTCGACGGAAAGCGCGTGATCGCGACGCTCGATACCGGTGCGTACAACTCGACTTTGAGCATCCCGATTGCGGAGTCGACGTTCGGCCTGAAGCTCGGCTCGGAGGCCGCGCCGCGTGTTGGAAATCTTATGGGTAAGGCGAGCGCAGCCACCTATCGGCACGTTTTTCAGACGCTCGCCTTTGATGGCGTCGTCGTCAAGAACCTGCAAGTCCAGATTATCCCGGATTTGCTGCATCAGGTTCTGGTGAATGCCGCCATACCGCCGACCGGCACGCGCATTCACGATCCGCGCAAGCTTGAGGCCGATGCCGGGATGCTGATCGGGATGAACATCCTGCGGCACTTCCACATCTACATCGCCTACAAGGAAGAGAAGCTCTACATCACGCCCACGATCGAGAAACCTCTCGACGTGCCGACCGCCGAAGTGCCGCCGCCCGCAATCCCCGCGAACTTCCGCATGCGGGCCGGTTTGCTACCACCCTGAACGAGAGACTGGAAACAGTATGTCCGCCGCCGAACATAAAGCCGCGAAGCCGTCTGCGAAGATCGACCGCAACCCTTTTCATTGGGAAGATCCGCTTCTGCTCGATGGCCAGCTCTCGTCCGAGGAGCGCATGGTACGCGACAGCGCACACGAGTACTGCCAGGACAAGCTGATGTCTCGCGTGAAGGAAGGTTTTCGCAACGAAACCTTTGACCGTGCGATCATGACGGAAATGGGCGCGCTCGGCCTGCTCGGTTCGACTTTGCCGGAGGAATATGGCTGCGCCGGATTGAACTACGTCTGCTACGGCCTGGTCGCGCGCGAGGTTGAACGTGTCGACAGCGGCTACCGCTCGGCCATGAGCGTGCAGTCGTCACTGGTCATGCATCCGATCTACGCCTACGGCTCGGAGGAAACCCGGCGCAAATACCTGCCCAAGCTTGCCAGCGGGGAGTTCGTCGGATGCTTCGGTCTCACCGAGCCCGATCACGGCTCGGATCCGGGCAGCATGATCACCCGCGCCGCCAAAGAAGCGAACGGCTATCGCCTCAACGGCGCCAAGATGTGGATCACCAACGCGCCGATCGCCGACGTCGCCGTCGTGTGGGCCAAGCTGGACGACATGATTCGGGGCTTCGTGGTCGAGCGCGGTATGAAGGGTTTCTCGACTCCCAAGATCGAGGGCAAGTTCAGCCTGCGCGCCTCCGTCACCGGCGAGATTGTGCTCAACGACGTGCTGGTGCCGGAAGAAAACCTGCTGCCCAACGCCAGGGGCCTGGGCGGGCCGTTCGGTTGCCTCAACCGCGCCCGTTACGGAATCGCCTGGGGGGCGATGGGCGCGGCGGAGTTCTGCTGGCACGCGGCGCGGCAATACACGCTGGACCGCAAGCAGTTCGGCCGCCCACTCGCCGCCAACCAACTCATCCAGAAGAAGCTCGCCGACATGCAGACCGAGATCACGCTGGGCTTGCTTGGTGCGCTGCGCCTCGGGCGACTGATCGACTCCGGCGATGCGGCCGCGCCGGCGATCTCGCTGATGAAGCGGAACAACTGCGGCAAGGCACTCGCCATCGCCCGCGAGTCGCGCGACATGCACGGCGGCAACGGCGTCAGCGACGAGTACGGCGTCATCCGCCACGTGCTGAACCTCGAGGCCGTGAACACCTATGAGGGCACGCACGACGTCCATGCGCTGATCCTCGGCCGCGCCCAGACCGGCATCCAGGCGTTTTCGTGAAGCTCACCGGTATCCGCGTCTTGGACCTGTCGCAGTTCCTGCCCGGTCCGCATCTCACCATGACCATGGCCGATCACGGTGCGGACGTGATCATGGTCGAACCGAAGAACGGCGTGGGCGAACCGACACGGCGGATGGGCACGGTCGCGAAAGACGGCGAGCGCGTCTGGTTTCGCAACATTGCACGCGGCAAGCGCAGCATCGCACTTGATCTCAAGAACAAGGATGACCTCGAAACCTTCCTGAAGCTGGCCGGCGACGCCGACGTGATCGTCGAAGCCTTCCGTCCCGGCGTCGCCAAGCGCTTGGGCATCGGCTACGAGGCCGTCGCCGCCCGCAATCCGCGCATCGTCTACTGCTCGATCAGCGCCTTCGGCCAGGACGGTCCGTACCGCGACAAGCCGAGCCACGATCTCGGAGTGCAAGCCATGGCCGGTACGCTCGACCTCTCGCGTGGCTTCGCCGATGACAAACCGAATATGCCGAACCTCGTCGCCGCCGACATGGCGTCGTCGCTGACCGCGCTAAGCGCAATCCTGATGGCCTTGCTGGCCCGCGAGAAAACCGGCAAGGGCGACTACATCGACGTCGCGATGTACGACAGCCTGATCGCCTGGACGCCCAACGTCACCGGCGCGGTGCTCGGTGAGGACAAGGCGCCGGTCCCGCGGCTGATGCGCAACTATGGCGGCCAAGCCATGAATCGCATCTACGAGACAAAGGACGGCCAGTATGTCGTGCTCGCCGGCAACGAACGCAAATTCTGCGAGAATCTGCTGACGGCGCTCGGCCGCTCTGATCTCGTGGATATTGCAGCCGGGGAGCCCGGCGACGGCCAGAAGCCGCTCATTGCATTCTTTGCCCAAGCCTTCGCCGCGAAGACTCGCGGCGAATGGGAAACCTTCCTGGAGCAGATCGATTTGTGCTGGGGAACGGTGCGCTCGTTGAAAGAGGGCTTTGGCGACGAAAACGCCGTGGCCCGCGGCATGCTCCTGCGCGATGAACAGGGCAATTCGCACATCGGACCGGCCATCAAGTTCTTGAAGGATCCAGCTCAGCCGCGCTTTGAACTGCCGCCCTATGGGGCGCACGGCTCGGGCTGGAAACCCCGATGAAAAAACCCCGCCGGCCTTGGCCCGCGGGGTTTTCTCAACACTCAGTGTGCGGTGGGAAGCTCTGCTTCCCGGTTGCTCCCAAAAGAGAGCTTTTCATGCGGGCAACGCCCGCTTTCGCAGTTTCAATTGTGGGTGGCGGCCGGCCTTTCGCCTCAGCCGGTCGTGGCTCCGCGGACGCGGAGCCCCGGTCGCTTGCCCGGTGGAGTTTCTTCCATGCGGAACCTCCCTTGGGTTTCTCGTCGCTCGGCAGACTCCGCTGGATCCGTCTCTGTCTGGATCGCTGCGCCTATCGCGCGGTGTCATCCGTCTTAGCGGCTGAGCAAATCTTCAGCCCGCGAGATAGGGGAGTCAACCGTCAATTCCAGGCGCCGGATCGGCGTGGAACTCGCGCGCTTGACCATAGTTCAATGTTACGATAATTCACTAAATAGTTAAACATTATGGGCCGATGGAAAAAATCTTCGAAGCCTTGGCCTCGACCCCGCGACGAAAAATTCTCGCCTATCTGTCGCAGATCGACCTTACCGCCGGAGAGATCGCCTCGCGGTTTGACATGACCAAGCCCGCCATCTCCAAACATCTTCAGATACTGGAAAATGCTGGACTGGTTCGGGCCGAGCGAAAGGGGCAGTTCATTCTCTATTCGCTGGTGCGCGAAAATCTCGCAAATACCCTGACCAGCTTTGTGCAGAACGTATGTCCGGTTTCGCGCCCTCTCAAGAAAGAGAGCGCACGCATCCGGCGGATCAGGATGCCAACACGATAGGAGCCTGCAATGCAGCTTGTACCGGGTTCGGACCGTATCTTCGCCGAGGACAACGACGATCCGTCGTCGGGCACGGTGCGTTGGGCGCCGGGGAAGTCAGTCTGGATCGGTACGATGACCGCAGGAGCACTGGCGTCGCCGTTTTGGTTCTCTTGGAGCGGGTTGGCGCTGTTCTTCGTGAGCTGCGGTGTAACAGTGTGCCTCGGCCATTCGGTCGGCATGCACCGGCGGCTGATCCACAGCAGCTTTGCCTGTCCGCTCTGGCTGGAACGCATTTGTGTCTATCTCGGCACGTTGGTCGGCATGGCGGGTCCGGTTGGAATGATCCGGCTGCATGACCTACGCGATTGGGCGCAGCGCCAGCGACGCTGCCACGATTATTTCTGCCACCGGCGCGGCCTGCTGCACGACGCTTGGTGGCAATTGCATTGCGAACTCGTTCTCGACAGTCCACCGGGGTTTCGGCTCGAGAGCCGGCTGGCTTTCGATCGCTTCACGGCGCTGCTGGAAAGCACGTGGATGTGGCAGCAACTTCCCTGGGCGCTCTTGTTCTACGCATGCGGTGGTTGGAGCTGGGTCCTGTGGGGAATCTGCGCTCGCGTCGCGGTGTGCGTAACGGGGCATTGGCTGGTCGGTCACTACGCGCATCGCGAAGGCAGCCAAAGCTGGATCGTCGAAGGAGCGGCGGCGCAAGGCTACAACATCGCTATCGCCGGGCTGATCAGCATGGGAGAGAGTTGGCACAACAACCACCACGCATTCCCAGGATCGGCGCGGCTTGGCCTGTTTCCGGGTCAGATTGATCTCGGCTGGCATGCGATCCAGACGTTCGCGGCACTGGGGCTGGCAACCGATATCGTCACGCCCGAGGTGCTGCCCCATCGCCCAGCCCTGCGACGATTGTCGGACGTGCAGCGCGAGCACGCTGCGCCCGTGCCCAGGATGCTGGCGCCATGAAACGGGTGCTCCAGTTCCTGAGCTTCAGCGGAACGATCAATCGCCTGCCCTACCTGCTCTGGTCGTTCGTCGCGTTCCTGCTTCCATACGCGACGACATGGCTCGTCTTCGCAGCGTTCAGCTGGCGGCCCTACATTGGGCCACGGTTCTGGCTGATGCCCCTGCTCTCGTTGGCGCAAATTCCCCAGATGCCACCGGCGTTGCTGCTGCTGGCGTTCTTCGAGATGCTGTTCTCTGGCTGGCTGCTCGCGGCGCTCGCATTCCGGCGCGCGGCAAGCGCCGATCTGGACGGCTGGGTCGCGGCGCTGGCTGCAGCGCCCGTATTGCAAATACCGGCAATCCTCATCCTCGCGGCTTGGCCGCCTCGACCGGCAACTGAGCCTCGCCAAATGCCCGCGCCGCCGCGGGACTGGGCAGCGGCAGCGCAAGGTGTGCTTGCAGGCATGGCCCTGACGCTGTTCGCGGTCGCGCTAGGTGCGCTGGTCTTTGGCACTTACGGCTACGGCTTGTTTGTGTTGTCGCCATTCGTCATCGGCGCTGCCACTGCATTTCTCGCGAACCGCACGCAGGAAATATCCTTCGGGCGAACCTTGCGCCTCATGACGCTGTCGCTTGCTCTGGGTGGTATCGCGTTGGTTCTAGTCGCGCTGGAGGGCATCGTCTGCATCGTCCTCGCGTCACCACTTGCATGGCTTGCAGCTGCACTTGGTGCGGCTCTGGGGCAAGCAGCTGCGCAGTCGAGCCGGCGGCGCGCGCGCAGCACATTGATGGGCGTCGCGATCATTCCGTTGATCTTTGCCAGTGAACGCGCCTTGCCCGAAACGACGCGGTTCGCGACCGACGAGCGGATAGAAATTGCGGCGCCACCGGACGCGGTGTGGAATGCCTTGATCCACATGGACCGGTTCGAGACGCCGCCTTCCCTGCCGTTCCGCCTCGGCGTCGCGTACCCGGTGCGCGGTGAGATCGTCGGAGAGGGGGTGGGTGCCATTCGCAAGGGCATCTTCTCGACTGGTGTCGCGATTGAGCGGGTCATCGCTTGGCAAAAGGACCGAGGGCTGGGCTTCATGGTGCTCAGTGACCCACCTGCGATGCGCGAGATGAGCCCGTACGCGCATGTGAACGCGCCGCATGTCCACGGTTATTTTCGTACGGTGACGACGACGTTCGAGATCGTGCCGCTTGGGCATGGCCGAAGCCTCGTGCGCGAGCACACCGAACACGAGTTGAAGCTCGATCCGGTCTTGTATTGGATGCCGTTCGCACGCTGGATTATCCACCAGAACAACGCGCGTGTACTCGACAGCGTACGCCAGCATGCAGAACACGCGCAGCTGGCGCGCCGTTGAATTCAGACGCTGCGTTGTGCTTTGTCTTTGTCGTTTGCTGAACGAATTTGCCCGCGGATCTGGTCCCACGCCGCATCGTCGAGCGACGCCAACCGCGAGAAATTGCCGCCGACGAGCGACATGCCGCCGTCGATCGCCATGGTCTGACCGGTTAGGTACTCGCAGCCGTCCGCCATCAGAAAGGTCGCAAGATTGCACAATTCGAACATCTCGCCGTTACGCGCGATGCCGCCCTGCACGCCGCGCGCTTCGGTGCTGCCGCCGCCGCTTGCCGCCGGATTGAGACGCTCCCAGGCGCCTTTCGTCGGGAAGGGACCCGGCGCGATCGCGTTCAGGCGGATGCCGTGCGGCCCCCACTCCTGGGCGAGCGACATGGTCATGACATTGAGACCGGCCTTCGACATCGCGCTCGGCACCGTGAATGGGCCGCCGTTCCAGATCCATGTGGTGAGGATGGAGATTACAGATGCCTTGTTGCCGCCTTCGATCCAGCGCTTGCCGCAGGCCAGCGTCACGTAGAACGAGCCACGAAAAACGATGTCGGCGATGGCATTAAAGCCGCGCGGCGAGAGGTCCTTGGTGCGCGAGATGAAGTTGCCTGCCGCGTTGTTGACGAGGCCTGTCAGTGCGCCGCCGTCGGCCCAGATCTGGGCGATCATGTCATCGACCGCTTCCGCCACGCGGATGTCGCAGGCAATCGCCTTCACTGTACCCTTGGTCTTGTCGGATAGCGCCTTCGCGGTTTCGTCAAGCACCGCTTTGCGGCGCCCGCAGATGTAGACCGTTGCGCCAAGCTGCGCGTACGCCTCGCTCATCACTTCGCCGAGGCCGGTTCCGCCGCCCGTCACCAGGATGCGTTTGCCCTTCAGGATTCCGTCCCGAAACATCAGGTTTTCCATGCTGTCCTCCCAGATTTCCTTTGTCCAAGTAGCGCACGTCGCGCGGCGCGAAAAAAGAGGGTTGCCGGTTTGTTCTGCGATGCTGTTAGA
>Ga0070666_10001950_pt1 | contig 12557 bp, 10 predicted proteins | sample KBSS23metaG_FD_64677 | JGI IMG/M metagenome (GOLD analysis project Ga0070666, IMG submission 64677) | Switchgrass rhizosphere microbial communities from Kellogg Biological Station, Michigan, USA - KBS S2-3 metaG | ecosystem: Host-associated > Plants > Roots > Rhizosphere > Soil ... | reverse complement strand
CGACGCCGTTGTACGGCACGTGCTGCCCCGGTACTTTCTGCCGGTCGCGGAACATCTCCCACCACAGGTGTCCATAGCTGCCGATCCCGCCCGTCGTGTACTGCAGCGGCGCCGCCTGCGCCTGCGCGTAGGCCAGCAGCTCGCGCAGGTCCTTCGCCGGCACCCCGGGACTCACCACGATCAGCAGCGGCTGCGTGACCACCAGCGACACCGGCGTGAAGTCGCGCACCGCGTCGTACGGAAGCTTGCGGCCCAGCGCCGTATTGAACGCGATCGGCACGCCGGCCGCGAGCAGCGTGTAGCCGTCCGGCTTCGCCTTCGCCACCGCGTCGCTGCCGATCACCTGGCCCGCGCCCGGCTTGTTCTCGATGACGATCGGCTGTCCGAGCAGCTCCGACCAGTACGGACCGATCGTGCGAAACGCCGTGTCGATGCCGCCGCCCGCGGCCACCGGAACGATGAGATGGACGGGCCGTGCCGGAAACGCTTCCTGCGCGAACGCCTGCAACGCGGCGATGGCGAGCACGAGGACGGCGAGCGCGCGCGTGAGGACGGCGGGTAATGGCATTGGGGAGCGCTCCGGCGTGGCGAAAAAGGGTCCGCTATGATAGACAAGCGCATGCAGCCGAACAACACGGGCACGGCCGCGCCACCGCCGTCGCTGGGCGTCACGGTGATGCCGGAGTGGTTCCAGCACGAGGGCATCGAGCCCGTGCTGGATCGCGTCGAAGCGCTCGGTGCGCGCGCGATCGCCACGAGCCCCTACGTGATGGAGCGGTGCGCGGACGGCGAGGGCGGCCGCGAGCCGCCGCCGGATGGCGAAGCCGGCAAGGTGCGTCCGCTCGAGCGCGATCTCTTCGGCGCGCGCGAGCTCCACGTGCGCACCGCGCCGTCGTTCGAGCACGACTTCGCGCGCTACCGCGATCTCCGCTACCAGCCATCGCCGCCGACTGCGCTGACGCACCGCCACGCGCGGCTCCTCGACGACCTGTGCAGCGCCGCGGCGCGCCGCAGGATCGACGTGTACCTGCAGGTGATGGCCGCGAGTCCGCCCGGCTATCGCGTGCAGTTCTCCGGCGCGTCGCCGGCGGATCTGTGCCTCCTTCCCGACGGCCGGCCGCATCCCGATCGCGTCGATCGCAACGCGAGCCTCGCGAGCCCGCACGTCGTCGCGTACATCGCCACGCTCGTGGCGGAGCTGGCCGACCGCTATCCCGGCGTAACGGGCCTCCGGCTCGACTGGCCCGAATATCCGCCGTACGACTTTCGCAGCGCGCTGTTCGACTTCAACCCCGCGCTGGTGGCACGGCTGGCGGCGGCGGGCCACGCGCCCGCGGCGACCGCGCAAGCGGTGAGCGCGTGGGCGGCGGACCTTCGCGCCGCTGCGGCGGATGCCGCGCCGGCCGGATCGCAGGCGGTCGTCGACGCGCTGCAGGACGCCGGCTGGGATGCGCTCTTCGACCACGCCGGGCCGCTGGCTGCGCTGTACGCCGCCAAGCGGGGCGCGGCGCGCGACCTTCTGGCTGCCTGCCGCGCGACGCTCGACTCGGTGCCCGGCGCGCGGCGGCGCCTCGAGCCGCAGGCGTTTCCGCCGCCGCTCTCCGCGATCTCCGGCTTTCCGATGGCCGCCCTCCACGGCATCGCCGACGCCGTCGGCGTCAAGCTCTACACGATGCACTGGCCGATGCTCGCCCGCTACTGGGCCCGCGACCTTTGCGGCGCCGCTCCGGCGCCTTCGCACGACGCGGTCACGGCGGCGGTCGCGTGGCTGCTGGGCTTCACCGACACGCTCCTGGAGGACGGCGCGTCGCTGCGCTATCCCGAGCCGCACGTGGCGCACCCGGTGGGCGCGAAGGCGCAGCGCGCCAAGCTCCAGGCGGCGCGCGACATCGCCGGCAGCGTGCCGGTGATCGCGTTCGTGCACGCGTATGGCCCGGTCGACGACGTGGCGCGCCGCCGCGACATCGCCGCCGCGAGCGGGACGCCCCTCTGGATCAACCGCTATGGCTACCTGTCGGATGAAAAGATCGCGGCGCTCGGCCCGGCGTCTTTGTCGCCGCCCGCAAATGCGGCATGATGGCCGGCCCGCGCACGCTCGACGACCGCCCATGAAGAACGTTTCCGCCGCCGCCCTTACCGAGTACGTCGCCGCGATCATGGCCGGCGGCGGAAGCCGCGACGAGGAGGCCCGCACCATCGCGCGCCGGCTGGTCGACTCCAACCTCGTCGGGCACGATTCGCATGGCGTGCTGCGCGTGCCGAAATACCTCGAATGGGTGCGCGAAGGGTGGCTCCGCCCCAACCAGGCGCCCACCGTGGCGTTCGACTCGGCGGCGCTCGCCATCGTCGACGGCAACCGCGGGTTTGGCCAGGTCGTGGGCGAATACGCGACGAAGATGGGCATCGCGAAGGCCGCCGCGACCGGCATCGCGATGATCGGGTTGCGCAACTGCGGCCATCTCGGCCGGCTCGGCGACTGGGCCGACATGGCGGCCGACGCCGGCCAGGTGTCGCTGCATTTCCTCAACACGTCGGGCGCGCAGCGCGTCGCGCCCTTCGGCGGCAGCGACCGACGGCTCTCCACCAATCCGATGGCCGTCGGCGTCCCTCGCGCGGGACAGCCCCCGGTCATCCTCGACATCACGACGTCCACGGTGGCCGAAGGCAAGCTGATGGTGGCGATGAACAAGGGCGAGCAGGTGCCGCCCGGATGGATCGTCGATCGCGACGGGCGGCCCACCACCGATCCCAGGGATTTCTACGACGGCGGCGCACTGCTGACGATCGGCGCGCACAAGGGCTCGGGACTCTCGATCATCACCGACCTCCTCGCCGGCGCCATCACCACGGGGCGAAGCTCCGATCCCGCCGACACCGTCCTTCGCAACAACATGCTGTCGATCTTCATCGCGCCCGCCGTGTACGACCGTGACAACCACGTCGCGCGCGAGGCGACGCGCTTCGTCGACTACGTGCTCGCGTCCCCGCCCGCTGCGGCGGGCCAGCCGGTGCAGGCGCCCGGCGACGTCGAGCGCGCGACGCGCGCCCGACGGCTGGCCGAAGGCGTGCCGCTCGACGAGCGCACGCTCTCCGATCTCAACGAGGCTGCCCGCTCGGTCGGCCTCGATCCAACGCGAACCGCGGCGGCACTGTAATGACCGCGGCGCGAATCACGAGGAGGAACGCATGAAGCGAACGACGCTGCTCCTGCCCGCGCTGCTGCTCGCCGCTGCCACGGCGCCCGCACACGCGCAGGCGCCTGCCTACCCGACGAAGCCCATCCGGTGGGTGGTGCCCTTCGCGCCCGGCGGCACGACCGACATCCTCGCGCGGACGGTGGGCGAGAAGCTCGCGATCGCGCTCGGCCAGCCGGTGATCATCGAGAACAAGCCCGGCGCGGGCGGCGGCCTCGGCGCCACGTACACGGCCAAGGCGGCGCCGGACGGCTACACGATCATGGGCGGAACGATCAGCACGCATGCGATCAACGCGTCGCTGTACAAGGATCTCCAATACGATCCGGTGAAGGACTTCGTGCCGATCACGCTGATCGCCCGCGTTCCCAACATGCTCGTGATCAATCCCAAGATCCCGGCGAACAACGTCGCCGAGCTGATCGCGCTCATCAAGGCGAATCCGGGCAAGTACACGTTCGCGTCGAGCGGCAACGGCACGTCGCAGCATCTGTCCGGAGAGCTGTTCAAGTCGATGGCCGGCGTCGACATGCAGCACATCCCTTACAAAGGAAGTCCCCCGGCGCTGCAGGACGTCGTCGGCGGCGCCGTGTCCATGACGTTCGACAACATCACCACCGCGCTGCCGCTGGCGAAGAACGGCAACCTGCGCGCGCTGGCCGTCACCACCGCCAAGCGCTCGTCGGTGGCGCCGGAGGTTCCGACGCTCGCCGAGTCGGGACTGCCCGGGTACGAGATCGGATCGTGGCAGGGCGTGTTCGCGCCGGCAGGCACGCCGCCGGCGATCGTGAAACGCCTCAACACCGAGATGGTGAAGATCCTCAACATGCCGGACGTCCGCGAAAAGCTCGTCGCGCTCGGCGCGGAGCCGGTGGGCAACACGTCCGAGGAGTTCACCGTGCTCGTGAAGGCGGAGGTCGTGAAATGGTCCGACGTGGTGAAGAAGTCGGGCGCGAAGGTCGACTGAGACCACGGCGATGGCCGCCAGCGACGATCTTTTCCCCGGGTTCTCCGCGCACCGCATCCGCACGTCGGGCGCCGAGATCCGCTGCGTCGTCGGCGGCAGCGGGCCTCCGCTGCTGCTGCTGCACGGCTATCCGCAGACCCACGCGATGTGGCACAAGGTGGCGCCTGCGCTCGCCAGGCGGCACACGGTGGTCTGCGCCGATCTCCGCGGCTATGGCGATTCGTCGAAGCCGCCGACCACGCCGGACCACGCGCCGTACGCCAAGCGCGCGATGGCCGCCGACATGGTCGAGCTGATGCGCGACCTCGGCCACCGGCAGTTCTTCCTCGCCGGCCACGATCGCGGCGGCCGCGTGTCGCACCGGCTGTGCCTCGATCATCCGGACGCCGTGCTGCGCGTCGCCGTGCTCGACATCTCGCCGACGCGCACCATGTTCGCCGGCACCGACCAGGCGTTCGCCACCGCGTACTACCACTGGTTCTTCCTCATCCAGCCGTTCGACCTGCCGGAAAAGATGATCGGCGCCGATCCCCTCTACTACCTCCATCGCAAGCTCGGCGGCTGGGGCACCGGAATGGCGCACTTCGACGCCCGCGCAATGGCCGAGTACGAGCGCTGCTACCGCGACCCGGCCACGATCCATGCGAGCTGCGAGGACTACCGCGCCGCGGCGGCGATCGACCTCGCGCACGACGACGCCGACGTCGCGGCCGGCAAGCGCGTCGAATGCCCGCTTCTCGTGCTGTGGGGCGAGAAGGGCGTCGTCCATCGCCTCTTCAAGCCGCTCGACGACTGGCGTGCGGTGGCGACCGACGTCCGCGGCCGTCCGTTGCCCTGCGGCCATTACCTGGCCGAGGAGGTGCCGGACGAAACGCGCGCCGAGCTGGAGCGGTTTTTCGCGGCATAGGGCGGCCAAGGTCGCCCGCAAGCGCGGCCGGGGCCGCCCGCGTCGTTTCCGGTATAATTTAAGGTTGCGTGCCGTCCCTTTGCAGCGTGAGAGGGGCGCCCGACGGCCAAGTAGCTCAGTTGGTAGAGCAGCGGATTGAAAATCCGTGTGTCGGTGGTTCAATTCCGCCCTTGGCCACCAATTCCGAAGACCTGCTGATCGCTCGTCGTTTGGCAACTGTGCCGAGACTGCGCCGATCAGCCCGTCGATCCCCCTGCGCGGTGCGCTGGATGCTCGTGGCAGATGCGCGTACCGTTTGACCAGGGCATGCGTTTCCCACCCCGTCGTGGTGTTTTCCCACCTGCCGCCTGAGCGCCCCGATCGCGGTTTCATCAGCGAGATATGGATGTCATTCCCGCCTTTGGCCCGCTTACCCGGATCCATGCCTAGTGGACAACGCACAATGCATCGCCTTCTGCGCTTCCTTGCGGTCGCCCTCGCGCTCACGCTCGCCGGCTGCGTCACGCTGCCCCCTCCAAAGGATCGAGTCGCAACCACCGTCGTCTCTGACACGGCGGATACGAGGTTGGGCAAGGCGATCGTCCCTGCGGCAGCCGAGCGCCCGGGCAAGACCGGAATTCATGCGCTGCCTGATCCCCGCAATGCGTTCGCGGCGCGCGTCTTGCTCGCCAATGCTGCTGACAAGTCGCTCGACGCGCAGTACTACATCTGGAACGGCGATCAGGTCGGCTACCTGTTGTTCGAGGCGTTATGGCGGGCTGCCGAGCGGGGCGTGCGGGTACGGCTGCTGCTCGACGACTTGAATACCAAGGGCGTCGATCCGACGCTCGCCATTCTTGAGGCCCATCCCAACATCGAGGTCCGGCTGTACAACCCACTCGTAGACCGCAATGCCCGAGCCCTCAACTTCCTGACTGACTTCACGCGCCTGAATCGGCGTATGCACAACAAGTCGTTCACTGCCGACAATCAGGCCACCGTGGTCGGTGGGCGCAACATCGCAAACGAGTACTTCGGCGCCGGCGGCGGGCTTTCGTTCGCGGATCTGGACGTTGTCGCCGTCGGATCGTCGGTAGCCGACGTGTCCAGGCAGTTCGATATTTACTGGAACAGTGCGTCCGCCTACCCCGCCTCAAGTTTCGTCGGCCCTCCAATGCCCGACGGCGTGGCCCACCTGGAGGCCAAGTTCGCGGCGAACCATGCGGACCCGGAATCGATCGCCTATCTGGAGGCGATCCGGGCGACGCCGCTGCTACGAGACCTGCTCGGCCGCAGGCTCGTTTTCGAGTGGGCGCCTGCCGAGGTCTTGTACGACGATCCGGCGAAGACGCTCGACACCACGGACCGAACCGACGTGCTGCTGTTCCCCGAGCTGGTGCGCAAGATGGGCCCGGCCGAGAAGAGGCTCGACATCGTGTCGCCGTATTTCATCCCTGGCGTGGCCGGCACCGAACAGTTGGTGTCGTTGGCAAAACGTGGCGTCACGGTGCGCATTCTCACGAACTCGCTCGCGGCATCAGAGGCAAAGTCGGTGTTCTCAGGCTATGGAAAACGCCGTCAGGTCCTGCTGCAGGCGGGCATCAAGCTGTACGAGATCAAGTCGACAGCGGCCAACGTCACAGTGGAATCCGGCGACCGGTTCGGATCAGGCGCGTCCTCGGGCTTGCATGCCAAGACACTGGCCGTCGACGGCCTCCGGATTTTCGTCGGGTCTTTCAATCTCGACCCGCGTTCAGCCCGGCTCAACACCGAGTTGGGGCTGGTGATCAACGATCCGGTGCTCGCGCAGGGCCTGACGCGATTCTTCGAAGTCGAGGTGCCGTTGCTGGCGTATGAGGTGCGTCTGGCTGCGGATGGCAACAGGCTGGAATGGATCGAGCGAACTGCATCGGGCGAGAAGCGACACGATACGGAGCCCGAAACGGATTGGTCCGCGCGCATGGCGGTCGAATTGCTGTCGATCCTGCCCATTGACTGGATGCTGTAGGCGTCGGCAATAAAGTGGCTAGAGCGTAGACTCTCGCCATCATTTTTCGCCGGGGGGTACGGTGGTCGCAGCCAGGCGCAGAGGCTTGTTGATCGCCGCAAGGGCGCGTCGAGCGAGCAGACCCGTGCTCTTCACGGTCGCGATCGTGGTCGCGGCAGTGCTCGTGGCGTGGTTCCTCGAGAGCACGAAGCCACGTCGGATCGTCATGGCGTCGGGACCCACCGACGGACTTCACCACGAGCTCGCACTGCGCTATCAGGCGATTCTCGCGCGCAGTGGCGTCACGGTGGTCGAACGAATCACGGCGGGTGCGGGCGAGAACGCGTTCCTGCTGCGCGACCCACAATCCGGTGTGGACGTTGCCTTCATGCTCGGAGGCGTGATACCGCCGGCCGATCGCGAGGGGATCGAGATGCTTGCGGCGCTGTACTACGAGCCGCTGTGGGTGTTCTACCGGGGCAACGAAACGCTCTCACAGCTCGACGAGCTGCGTTACAAGCGCATCGCGATCGGGACGCCAGGCCAGGGCGTGCGTTCCTTCATCGAGCCGCTGCTCGCGGCCAACAACGTAACGGGCTTCAATTCCGAATTCGTGCCGCTGGGCAATGTCGAGGCGCTGCGCGCCCTGCAGGCCGGCAAAGTCGATGCGGTGTGCCTCCTGGGGGCCGTCGACTCCCCCGCGGTGTTCCAGGCGCTGCACGACAAAGACCTGAAGCTCATGAGCCACCAGCGCGCCGCAGCCTACCAACGACGCTATGCGCACGTCACGACGCTGTCGCTGCCGCCTGGGACGGTCGACCTGGCGCTGCGCATCCCCGAGCAGGAGGTGAGTCTGTTCGGCACCGAGGCCATGCTGGTCTCGCGCCCGGGGCTTGCGCCGGCGATCACCGACCTCCTGGTCGATGCCGCCCGCGAGCTGCACGGCGGACAAGGCTACTTCGAGGCGCGCACGGCCTTCCCCAACACCGGTGTCGTCGACCTGCCGGTCGCAGTCGAGGCCGACCGCCACATGCGTTTCGGGCCGAGCCTGCTGCAGCGCCATCTGCCGTTTTTCGTGGCGAGCTATGTCGAGCGGCTGGTGATCCTGCTCGTGCCGCTGCTGTTCATCATCGTGCCGCTGGTCAACTGGCTGCCGCAACTGTTGCGCTGGCGCGCCCGCTCGCGCGTGTATCGATGGTACGGCGAGCTGGCCCTGCTCGAGCGCGACGTCGACCGCCGACAGGGAAACCTGCCGATCGAAAGGTGGCTCGCCGACCTCGACCGCATAGAGCACGCCGCGTCGCACGTGCGCCTGCCCGCGAACACCGCGAGCGAGGGGTACACGCTGCGCGAGCACATCGGATTGGTGCGCCGCGCCATTCTGGCGCGGCGCGAGTCAGCGTCCGGGGACGGTCGGCCCACCACGTAGAGGCCTGCTCGGCCGATACGGGTGCCGCGGAGCTACGGCCTTCGGCCGGCGGGCGCGCAAGGGTCGCCATTTGGCCGATAATGTTGGGTGATCGGGCCGGCTCGTGGCGCTTGCTGCCGGCCCGTGCCAAAGCGCGGCGCAAGAACGCGCGATCCAGTCGAAAAGGTGCTCCTGGACGTCGTCGCGCCTGGCGCGCGAGTCCAGGCCGCAAAAACCGCACGAACCAGGAGAGTCTCCATGAAGACGTTGATCACGACGTTGGTTTCAGGTGCATTCGCTATAGCTGCTTCGGTGGCCTTCGCACAGACCCCTGCGCAGGACAAGGGCGCGGCAGCGGCCTATCAAAATCCCGCCGCCGAAAAGACGCAGGCCCAGAAGTCGAAGGAAGGAACCGCCGAGGTTGCCAAGTCCAAGGCCGTGCCCAAGACCAAGTCGAAGTACGACGAGCACGCGGCCCAGGCGCTTTCCGGATCCGCGGGTTCGGACGCTGCCATCGCCAAGGCAAACGTCGACGCATCGAAGAAAACCAGCCGTCAGAAGCCCAAGAACTGGAAGGACCTGTCGCCCGAAGAGCAGGCAGCATGGCAGAAGCAGATGAGGGAGCAGGCGAAGCCGTGAGATAAAACGGCGTTCGACGGCCGCGGTCGTCAGCACGCTCCTGCTGCAGATCGATCGCCGGCTGCATCGTCGGACCTGGCGGCTCTCGCCGGTTCGACTCGCGCGCGGCGGGAGACGCTAGCGCGGCAGCCGCGCGCCCGCGAGCGCAAGCGGTGCGAGCGACGCGAGGAACGCGAGGTGATACCAGAGCGGGAACCGGTCCCACAGATTGATGTGGACGGGGATGAAGAACAGCACCAGCACGAGTGCAAGCGCGTAGCGGGCCGCCGGCGCATGACGCGCTAGCGCCGCCGCCGCCGCGCCGGCAGCGACGGAGGCGAGCGCCCCCACCAGCAGCCGCGCGACCAGCATCCCCAGCGTGAAATTCATCGCCTTTTCCACCGCGGCATAGCCGGGCAGCGCCGCCCGGAGCACCAGGTTGGCGAGCGTCGCGACGACGAACCAGGCGAGCAGTCCCGCCACGACGGCGAGCACGGCCAGGACGGGCTTAGGCACGGACGACAGGAACATGGGCGGCGTGTGAGGTCGGCGAGACGGGAAGGATAGCCGCAACTTCAGGCCGGCGCGCGCCCCGGCATCGCTTCCCGCCGGTCGATCGGGCTCATTTCCGGATGATTCGGCGTACGATCCCAGCCGCGGACCTTCCGCGTAACCCTCGAGGAGTCCCACATGCCCTACTTTCTGGTGCAGGCGTCGTACGGCGTTTCGGCGGTCGGTGCGATGGTCAAGAACCCCCAGGATCGAGCGGCCGCGATTCGGCCACTCATGGAAAAGCTGGGCGGCAAGCTGCACGGCATGTGGCTGACGTTCGGCGAATACGACCTGGTGGCGATCGCGGAGCTGCCCAACGCAATGACGGCCGCGGCGTTTGCGATGGCGATCGGCGCCGGCGGCGCCATGAGCAGCTACCGCACCACGCCGATGCTGTCCATGGATGAGGCGGTCCAGGCGATGAAGACGGCGGGCACGGTGGCGTACCAGCCGCCCAAGTAAGGTCACGGCTCGCCGTCCCAGTAGTCGAGGCTCGCGCCGCCGCGCGCGATCACCTCGAACGGCGTCGCCTTGTCGAGGCTGCCTTCGGCGAGGTACTTGCCGGAGTCCGGGTATTCGCAGATCTCCGGGGCTTCCATCGTGCTGATCGACAGGTACTTGAGCGGCGCATCGGACGTGTTCAGGATCTGATGCGGATACTCCGGGCCGGCGGGGATGAACACGACGTCGCCTTGCCGCAGCGGCAGCATCTCGCCCGCGACGCGCAGCGTTCCCGCCCCCTCGACGACGATGAACATCTCCTCCTGCGCATGGTGCAGATGGTAGGGACAGCCGCGCTTGCCGGGCGCCACGACGTCGATCGAGGCCCCCAGCTTTCGCGCCGCGGTGCCGCGCGCCAGGCGAGCGCCCTGCGCGTCGTAGTGCGGCTCGCGCAACAGCGGTTTCATCGGGGCGTCGTTGAAATTGCGGATCAGGAGCGAGGCGAGCTCGGAGGCGCGGTCGGACATGGCGATGGTGGGCCTTAGGCGAGGTTGCGGGACGTCGCGCTCGTGGCGAGCGCGCTCGCGTCGCGGCGATAGACGTAGATCTCCGACGTGTGGCGGTCGTCGGCCGCGCACGCCTTCGCGACGCAATGGCCGCCGCCGGACTTCTGCTCGATCAGCGCCGCCGTGTCGCGGCCGAAGTCCCGGAACACGATGATCCGGTTCGTGCCGATCGTGTCGCCATGGAAGATCGGCGGCTTGAGGTTGACGATCTTCCCGTCGCGGACGTAGGCGCGCTCGACGGTGCTCGGCAGCGCGGGGTCGGACGGCACGGTGAAGACGTGGCAGGCGTCCGGCTTCAGCACGCGCCGGATTTCCGCCAGCGCACGGTCGAGGTTCGCCACGTGCTCTAGGACGTCGCTCGTCAGCACGATGTCGAAGGCGCCGTCCGCGAACGACAGCCGTTCCAGGTTCTCGTTGCGGACGCCGTCGACGAGCGCGCCTGGCGCGGCGCCGTCGAAGTACTCCGACGTCACGTAATTGGGCAGCGCGGCGAGCTCCGCGATGCGGAATACGTTCCACGCCGCGGCCTCGTAGATTGCGAAACCGCGGTTCTCCTCCATGTGCCGGACGAGGTCGCGCGGATGGGCCAGGCCGAGAAGATCGAGCACGCACCGCGCCTGCGCGCGCACGCGCCTGTTGGCCCGGCAGATGCCGCATACGTTCGCCTCGCGCTCTTCCAGCGCCCGCTTGTACGCGGGCGGGTTGTCCCAGGTCTCGGCGAGGCGACGCACGGTCTGCGCGTGGTTCCTGTGCAGCGCGAGCAGCGTGCGGTTGCCGCAACTGGGGCAGTCCGCCAGTCCGCGGAAGCGCCAGCCGCCGCCGGGCAACGCCATCCGCGCGACGGCGTAGCCGATTCGGAACATCCGCTGCTTCCTGTCCATCCGGCGCTGCTCCCGCGTTAACCTGCTCCTGCGGCGATTGTACCGAGGCGCCGGCCGGCCCGCTGCGCGCCGGGAAACGCGCGCCGAATCGCCCGTTCGGCGGATGGCATACTTCCGCGATGCCCTTTCTCCCCATCGTCGACGTCGTGATCCCGGTCTACGACGCCTGCGACGATCTCGTCGCGTGCATCGCCAGCGTGCGCGAGCATACCGAGCGCTACCGGCTGATCCTGATCGACGACGGCTCGCCCGACCCGCGCATCGGCGCGCTGTTCGAGCGCATCGCGGCGGAGCGCCGGGACGGCGTCGTCCTTCTGCGCAACGCGCGGAACCTGGGCTTCGTCGCCACCGCGAACCGCGGCATGGCGCACGGGCAGGACGACGTGGTCCTGCTCAACTCCGATACGCTGGTGACTCCGCACTGGCTCGACCGGCTGCGGCGGTGCGCACAGTCCGACGCCCGGATCGGCACGATCACGCCCTTCTCGAACAACGCCGAGATCTGCTCGTTTCCGCGCTTTTGCGAGAACAACGCGCCGCCTGCCGATCCGTCGCGCGTCGCCGCCGCGATGGCGCTCGCCGCCGTGCCGGTGTACCCCGAGCTTCCCACGGCCGTGGGGTTCTGCATGTACATCCGCCGTCGCGTCATCGAGACGATCGGCGTCTTCGATCCGGCGTTCGGCCGCGGTTACGGGGAGGAGAACGACTTCAGCATGCGCGCGCGCGGCGCGGGCTTTCGCAATGTCCTCTGCGACGACGCATTCGTCGTGCATCTCGGCGCGCGGTCGTTCGGTGCGACGATGCCGGCGCGCGTGGAGGAGAACGTTGCCAAGGTCGTGGCGCGCCACCCCGACTACCTCATCCGCGTGCGCGAGTTCATCGCCAAGGATCCGCTCGCGCCGATCCGCAGCATGGCGGCATCGCAGCTCGCGGTGCAGGCGGGCGTCGACAAGACCGGCGTGCTGCACATCGTTCACCCGCGCGGGGGCGGCACGGAAAAGTACGTGCAGGAAGCCATCGCGACATCGCGCGACCGCTGCCGTCACTACGTGCTGCG
>Ga0070666_10001949_pt1 | contig 12559 bp, 15 predicted proteins | sample KBSS23metaG_FD_64677 | JGI IMG/M metagenome (GOLD analysis project Ga0070666, IMG submission 64677) | Switchgrass rhizosphere microbial communities from Kellogg Biological Station, Michigan, USA - KBS S2-3 metaG | ecosystem: Host-associated > Plants > Roots > Rhizosphere > Soil ... | reverse complement strand
GGCGGCGCGGCGTTCGCCGGCCTCGGCCATTATGTCGTGATCATCTCGCTAATCGGCATTATCGTGACCCTTGCCGCTTACCCGTTGGCGATCTTCATTGGCCGAATCGGAAGCGCATCGTTCGCGCGCGGAATGATCGCGCCGCAGACGGTCGCCATCTCGACCCGTTCGTCACTCGCCTCGCTCCCGGCGATGCTCACTGCTTCGCGGGAGATGGGCATTCGCGAGAATGTCGCCGACGTGACCCTGCCGATCGCCGTGGCCCTGTTCCGCGCCACTGGCCCGGCAATGAACACCGCCGTCGCCTTCTATGTCGCGCACTGGCTGGGCATCCAGCCGACAGTCTCGCAGATGATCGCCGCAACCGCCGTCGGCGCGGTGATGAGCTACGGCGCCGTCAGCCTGCCGGGCGAAGTCAGCTACATCAGCTCGATCGCGCCGATCGCGCTTGCTCTCGGCGTACCGATAGCGCCGCTAGGCTTGCTGGTCGCGGTCGAGATGATCCCTGACATCTTCCGCACAGTCGGCAACGTCACTCATGACGTTGCACTCGTTAGCATCGTCGACCGCGAGGTCGGCGAGCGAGCCTAGCGCCCGGCGATCACCCGCACTCGGTCGGAATAGAGCCGGCCGACCGGCTGGTCCGTCCCATCCGCAAGCCGCGCGATCCAGCGGCCCGACGGGTTTCGGGTAAAGCCGGCAATGAAGTCCTTGCGCACGATTGCCGAGCGGTGGAGTCGGACGAAGAGGTCCGGGTCGAGGCCTTCCTCGAGCGCTGCCATCGAATGGTGGATGAGCCAGCTGCGCCGACCGACATGGAGCCGCATGTAATCGCGCTCGGCCGATACGCGGTCGACGTCTCGCGCCGCGATCCGGACGAGGCCCGAGAGGTCCGACGCCCAGAATTCGTCGAGCCATTGCGATACCTTGCCGGCGGCCGGCTGGGCGCTTCGCTGCTGCAGGTAGACGCGGGCACGGTCGAGAGCGCGCTGGAGCCGCGTGGGTTCGACCGGCTTCATCAGATAATCGACCGCTTCGACCTCGAATGCGGCCACGGCGAACTGGTCGAAGGCGGTCACGAACACCACTGCGGGCGAAGGATTTTGAGCGGCGAGCGCGCGGGCGACTCCGATCCCGTCGAGGCCGGGCATGGCGATGTCGAGGAGCAGCACGTCCGGGTGCAGCGCCTCGGTGAGGTTGATCGCGCTATCCCCGTCGCTCGCGGTCCCGACGAGCTGGGCACCCTCGGCGCGCGCCAGCAGCAGCTGGAGGCGCTCCGCCGCGAGCGGCTCGTCGTCGGCAATCAGGACGCGAAGCAGCTTAGTCTCGACCATGGGTTTCCACAGGCATGGTGAGCGCCACTTTGTAGCCGCCGCCAGTCATCGGACCATAACGGCAGTTCGCTCGCGGACCCCACCGCGCTTCGAGACGCTGCGAAACGTTGGCCAGTCCTAGGCCAGTTCCTTCGTGAGTGGCGGCAGGCAGTTCCTCCTTGCCCCCGCTCTTCAGGCGATTGCTGATCTCGAGCGACATCCGATTATCCGGCAGGCGGCGGGCAGCGATCCGGACGAGCACCGCCTTGCGGCTCTTCGACACGCCATATTTGATAGCATTCTCGACGATCGGCTGCAGCAGCAGGGCGGGTAGGCGAGCGTGCTCGAGGTCCGGCGGGACGTCGATCTCTACCGTCAACCGGTCCGGGAAGCGCGCCATCTCGATGTCGAGGTAGAGCCGCTGAAGGTCGATTTCCTCGGCGAGACTGACGTCGGCGCCGGGATCGAGCGAAAGGCTGGTGCGGAAGAAGGTCGATAAGGCGAGCAGCATGGTCTCGGCGCGATCGGTTCGCCCGGTCATCACCAGCGATGAGAGCGAATTCAACGTGTTGAAGAGGAAATGCGGGTTCACCTGGTAGCGAAGCGCACGAACTTGCGCGGCCTGGGCGGCGCTTTCCGCGTCGGCAAGCCGCCGCTGCGCGCCCAGTGCCTGCTTTTGCGCTTCGTTGGCGAGGAAGAAGGCGCTCCAGGCGATGAAGAAGAATACCCAGGTGACCGACCAGTCGAGCACGTACCGGACCCGCTTCATCGCATCGAGCTCTCGCACCTGTGGCATGGTGAGGACCAAAGGTTCCTGAGCGGTCCGCTCGATACGGATCTGGTTGCCCTGCTCGACGACCCAGAAACCCTCGCGGGCCTGGAACCGGAACTCTTCTTTGCTTTCGCGGAAATAGTCCTCGAGCGAGACGACGACGGCCCCCATTGTCACGGAAGCCACAGCGCAGGAGGCTGCCGCGACAATCGCTTTGCGACGGATGTTCGTCCCGGCCCCGAGGCTGACAATCGACAGGTAGATCAGCGCGGTGAAGACGATACCGATCCCAACCACGATCAGCTTGTTCTGCAGCGTGGTCCAGGGGTCGGTGCCGAGGAACGCGCGAACGACCACCGTCAGCGCGTAGAAAAACCAGAAACCGAGGATGGACTTCAGCGCGAACGGCCAGTCGGCAAACCGCGTCCGGGCCATTGGGGGTGGCATCATGAGCATTGGTACCGTCATGTCCCAAAACTCCCCCCGCGCAAACCGCCCTCTGCCCATTGGCAGAACTGCCGGCACAGCCGGTCGAAACGAGACAGGCCGCGGAACGGCCGCACGGTTCTGCTCGTTTCCCCCGTGCAATGTTAAGCCAAGGAGAGCCGGCTGTGAATGCAGCGAAGGAATCAGCGCCGCCACCGGTGATCTCGGCGCCGCCGGAGCGTGAGCTCGAGCGCAAGCTGAAGCTCAAGCCGGGCGATCCGGACGCGAAGGCCGACGTCGGCAGCGATGAATCGATGGACGCTTCCGATCCGCCCGCGGCAGCGCAGCCGGGCTGTTCCGACGAACCCGCGCCCTCTTCGGGCTTTCCGGGGAACCGGCCCAGGAAATAGAAACGGATGCGTTACAAAAATGCATCGCGTTGCAAATAATCAACAATCCACAGTTTTCCCGGCCGGAGCGAATTTCTAGCCTAGACGCGGTGACTCCCCTCTGATTCAATCTGAATGGGGGGTGGGACTGTGGTTAAGTTTCTCGAAACCAATACCGCCGCATGATCCCGCCTGGGAACTAAGGAGTCGGGTTCATGATTACGCGGACCAGTCAGCCGGCGAGTGGGGCCATGCTGATCTCCGAAATGAAGGAGTTCGCAAGCTTCGCGAAAGCGACGCAGCGTTACGTCCGTCGCTCGCTCGACGTGGCCTACGGCCGCCGCGACCCGATCGAGTGCTGGGCCCGCGACGAAGGCGAAGCCGCCTCGATCCGAGCTCAGGCCCGCCTCTACAAGCAGCTCGATCATCTGCGCCTCCAGGTTCCGGACGACAGCGGTCTCGACATGATCGAGCCCTTCGTCGGCATGCTGATCACGATCAGTGCGTTCGACCTCGGCCAAGATCGCCTGCCCAATTTCGCCGCCTACCGCTTCCTTTACGAGCGCCTCATCGGCGCCGCGTCGCGGCCGTGGCTGCCCAGCGCGTTCTGCGCCGCCGCCGCCCTGCCGCACCTGCACCCGGATCGCCGCCGCACGCTGTTGCAGTCGATCAGCGAGAGCGCGGCGACCGCGCCCGGCTGGTCGAGCCGTGAGCCGGTTTTCTGGCCCGAGTGGGTCGAGAAGGTCGACCAGCAGCAGGCCGCCTAACTTCAGGCGTCTTCGGGCGCCTTCACCGTCGGAAATATTTTCGCCAGCTGCCTGAGGCTGTCCTCGGCGTTCCTGTGATGCACGAACAGGACGCCGGCCGCCTCGTAAGCCGGGCGATGGTTTTCGCGATCGTCGACCAGCACGTCGCCGCGATGCATATGCCTGTGCTTGTCGCGTGCCATGCAGGTGATGATGGGCACGCCCGGAAAATGCTCCGCCGCCCATTTCACCTTTTGCGGCGCGGCCCACCGCCCGAGCGGAAGGCCGGTCAGAATTGTCGGCTTCAAATGCTCGACCGCGTCAAACAGCAGCCGGGCGTCGGGCATCTCCGGTAGCGTGCCGTAGAAGTCTTTCGCTCCCGCCAGTCTCGTCCAGAAGGAGTTGCGGCCATGCTTCGCCTCATATTTCCGGATTGGCATGCCGAGCAGCTGGCGGGCCCCCTCGTCGAAATCGGCAAGGACTCCGTCGGCATCGAGGAACAGGCGTCGTCCTTTGGGCATCAGAATCGCGCGGGCTCGAGCGTCACGCCGATCGGCGCGGGAAGATGCTCCCAACCCTGGTCGCGCAGCACGTCGTTGCTCTCGCGCGCCTTGCGGCCAGGCCCCAATGACCAGGTGATGTGATAGGTCGAGCCATCGGGCCGGTGGGTCGTTCCGTCGAGCTCGACCACCAGGCATTCCAGGCTCTTGCCGTCGTCGGCGTGGCCGACGATCCGCGCCTCCGGCTTGCGCGGCATCGGCGTTGCCGGCGTCGCTCCGACACGAAGCGTGACATGGTCGGCGATCACATTTTCATATTTCGGCTCGAATTGCCGGAGCAGTTGCTCGCGTTCGTCGACCGGCAGCTTCCAGCCTGTGACGGTTCCCGGCTTGGCCATGAAGCTCAAACCGTCTCAGGCAGCCGCAGTTTCCGCCAACCGCTCAAGCAGCGAGCGAGCGAAGTCGATTAGCGTGTCATCGCGCGCGCCCATGATCAGGATCCGGTCGCCGGGTTGGGCATCCTTGACCAGCAATTCCCCGATCGCGGCTCGCTCCGGAACGTGCACGGCCTGCCTATCGTGTTTGCCAATCTCCTCGGCCAGCCAGTCCGACCCACGCGATTTGTCGACCGTCCCGCCCTGGTAGACGGGATCGGGGAGGTACAGCCGATCGTCAGGCGCCATCCCGTCCGCGAGGCTCTGCGCCAGCGGCTCGCCCATCTTCGCGAGCGGCCCATAGCCGTGGGGCTGGAACATGATCAGCAGCCGCCCCGGCTGCGCCCGCATCGTCGCAAGCGTTGCCGCGATCTTGTCGGGGTTGTGCGCGAAGTCGTCGATTACGGTCACGCCGCCTGCCTCGCCGACGACCTCGAGCCGGCGCCTCAGTCCCTCGAAGCGCGCGAGCGCATTCACGGCATCCTCGACCCGGACGCCGAGCGATCGAACCGCCGCGAACGCAGCGAGCGCATTCGACGCATTGTGGCGACCGGGAACCCTGAGTTGCACCTCATGGCGGATCCCTTCCGCCTCGAGCGCGAAGCGCACGCCATCCGGCTCGAGCCGCAGGTCCCTGCCCATGAAGTCGGCATTCGGAGCATCGAAGCCGTAGCCAATTCGGTGGTCTGCCGGAATCGCTTCCGCGATCGCCCGAGTCTCGGGATCGTCGAGATTCACGATCGCCTTACGGGCGCGCATGAGGAAGGCGGCAAACAGGCTGCGGAGCTCGCCCATCTCCTTGTGGTCGAGGCTGATGTTGGTCAGCACCGCGACCTCCGGGCGGTATAGAGCGATCGAGCCATCGCTCTCGTCGACCTCGCTGACGAACAGCTCGGGATCGCCGACCAGCGCGCTTGCGAAGGGAGCGCTCGGAGTCACGAAATTCTTCATGACTGCGCCATTCATCACCGTCGGCTGGCGGTGGCACGCATGGAGGATCCAGCCGATCATCCCGGTGACGGTCGACTTTCCGCTGGTCCCGCCCACTGCGACGCTACGCTGCGCGGAGTTGAGCAACCGGGCGAGGAACTCGGGCCGCGTCAAATGATTCAGGCCGAGTTCCTTGGCCCGGACGACGTCGGGAACTGTGGCCTCGACCGCCGCCGAGGTCACCAGCGTCATGCCCGGCTGCAGGCCCGAGCCGTCTTGCGGGAATAGCTGGATGCCGAGCGAGCGGAGATAGTCGAACTTTTGTGGCGTGCGCCCGGCGTCGAGCGAGCGATCGGAGCCTGCGACGCGAGCGCCGCCGGAACGAACAATCGAGGCGAGGGGAAGCATGCCGCTGCCGCCGATGCCGCTGAAGAAAACCGGAGAATCGATCATGGCGCGGCCCTATTGGCCGGGCGTGCAGGGGGCAAGCGGGGACAATTTGGGAAGGAAGCCGATATAATCCGCAAGGGCGCGAGCATGCGCTAGGCGCGAGGCAGAGGAGGGCCATGCTCGCCGCGAGGCCGGCCATCCGGCATGTTTGTCACCATGAGCGGGTGGGGTGGCGGGTGTGTCAGCTTTGTCAGCTTTGTCACCCTGGCGCGATGCCTTGATCGCCGCAGCCCATGCCGCGGCGAAGGCCGGGTCACGGTCCTTGAGCGCATAAGCCGACTTGCGGCTCATCCCCGCGGCGCGGGCGGCGAGGGTGACAGACCTGCTCGCGGCGAGGGTGACAATGAAGGTGACAGCCTTGGCGGCCGTCCATTCGCCCGCGCGGCGCGGGCGGCGAGGGCGGGAGAGGAGGTGCACGCTGATTGTCGTGTCGGCTGGGGCGATCGGCGGCACCAAGCAAGCACATGCGGGCGCCTGTAGGACAGTGAAATTTGAGGGAGTCCAAGGACTGCTAGGTCATTGTCCCGAGAGACGGTGCCGGTCGCAGGCCTATCAATCACGGTCTGGAGGTACCGATCTTGGAACAGCGTTCACGCGGCCAGTATCGAACCCAACCCGCTCGCGGGCATAGTCCGATGGTCTATGTGCGAGGCGCCGGTGTGCCGAGCTATGTTACAGAGGCGGTTTACCGCGCCGGCGGCCATGAACCCGCATTTGAGCAGTTGCCGACCGAGGACGAGTACGACGCTAAATGCGCCAACGAGATGACGATTCCTGCAGCGATTTGGAAATGAACGGGCCTCATCACAAGTAGCGTGTGAATCAGCGGGACATTCGATTCAGCCGGAACCTCGGCCTCGCAGGACTGCACCGATTTCATCCAATATGACCTGAAGGTCAGTGACGAGCCTTGTCGCTTCCGGCGACTTCGTCCGTCGCATCCACCCCATGGAGCGTTCGATGGATGCGATGATCTCGTCGACTTCCACGCCGAGGTAGAGCGAGGGTTGCGGTTGGCCTCTGCTTTCGTCCTCGGCCGCCACGCAAACTCTCCCACACAAATGTGTGCCAGCTCATGCATAACAATATGCAGGGGAATGAGCCTAACCGGCGCAAATCAGTTTGCGAGGGTCAAGAGCGCAATCCAATATCGCCTTTCCACCCGAAAACAGACCTTCGCTAAGCGATCGGTCCTCTCGACCTCCCTTCCAGGGAGAGGAAGCTAACTGCGGCACGCGCCTCCGCCCGGCCAGCCCGTCCAACCGGGCCCGCGAACGAACCGGCCCGGCCTGGCGCCCGTGTGCCTGCCGTCGCGCCAGACCTGAACCCCGTTGATGAACACCTGCGTGACGCCGGTCGCCAGCTGCTGCGGCTTGGCGAAAGTCGCGTTGTCACGGATCGTCGCCGGGTCGAACACCACCACGTCGGCATAATAGCCGGGCTTCAGCGACCCGCGCTGGCGGATCGAGAGGTTGGTCGCCGGTAACGAGGTGAGGCGGCGCACCGCCTCCTGCAGCGTGGTCGTCTTCTCCTCGCGGACATAGTGGCCGAGCAGCCGCGCGACATTGCCATAGGCGCGCGGGTGCGTGCTCGACTTCAGGAAAACGCCGTAAGGAGCTTGCGAGTCCGCGTCCGAACCGAAGCTCATCCACGGAAGCGCGGTTTCGCGGCGGACATTGCCCTCGTTCATGCTGAAATAGACGACGCCGATGCGCGTCCCGTCCTCGGCGACGAGGTCGGCAGCGGTCTCCTCGGGAGACTTGCCGCGCAGCTTCGCGACCTCGGCCAGCGTCTTGCCGGTCAGCGGCTTCAGGCGCGCCGTCTTGAACGACACGAGCAGCACCTTGTCGGGGTCGTAGAGCACCAGCTTGGTGTTCTCCGACGCGTCGGGCTTGTGCATGTCGGCGATTGCCCGCGCGCGCAGCTTCGGGTCCTTTAGCCGGGCAACCCATTTTTCCAGGCCGCCGTCCTGGATCCAGAGCGGAAAGGCGGCGTCGAGGCCGGTCGAGCTTGCCGGGTAGGTGTACATGTCGGCGGTGATGCGAAGGCCGGCCGCCCGCGCCGCGTCCACCTTCGCGATCGCGGCGTCGATCTTGCCCCAATTGTCCTTGCCGGCCTGCTTGTAGTGGTAGATCTCGGCCGGCGCTCCCGACTGGCGGGAGATGGCCACCAGCTCGTCGAGCGCCTCGAGCAGCTTCGGGCCCTCGTCGCGAATATGGCTGATATACATGCCGTCGCACCTTCCGGCTTCGCTCGCCAGCGCGACCAACTCGGGCGTTTCGGCGAAGTTGGCAGGCGCGTAGATGAGCGACGAGCCGACACCGACCGCACCCTCCTTCATCGCCTGGCGGACCAGGGCGCGCATCCGGTTGAGCTGCGCGGGCGATGGATCGACGTCCTTCTCGCCGAGCTCATGCTGGCGGACGGTGGTCGCGCCGACGAAGGAGGCGACGTTGGGCGTGATGCCTTTGCGTTGGAGATAATCGAGATACTGGCCGAGCGTCGTCCAGCGGATCGGATATTTGATGTCGCCCTGCCGCTGGACCGCGAGCCGTTTCATCTCGGGCGTCAGCGGGCCCATCGAATCGCCTTCGCCGAATACCTCGAGGGTCACGCCCTGTGCGGTGTCGCTGAGACCGCGGCCGTCGGCGATCAGGCTGTCGACCGCCCAGCTCAGCATGTTGATGAACCCTGGCGACACCGCTTTGCCCGTCGCGTCCACGGTGCGTGCCGCGCGGCCGGGGGCGTGGGGGCCGACGTAGGCGATCCGGTCGCCCTTCAGCGCGACGTCCCCTACGAACGGCGCGTCACCGGTGCCGTCGTAGACCGTCCCACCGCGGATCAGCACGCTGTAGTCGGACGGTGGGGCAGCCGAAATGATGAAAGCCACGCCGACGGCGACCGAGATTGCAATCCGCTTGTTCATGGCCCGTCCCCCATCCCCCATATGCGGGCGAAGCTGCCCGATCGGGCGGCTCGACGCCACAGCAAATGTCGTGCGCCGCAGCGTTCGCTGGATGCGACGGACCGCTGGCCTGCCGGGATCGCAAACACCCCCGCGAATGGCATTCTGGACGCCGTACCGGGAGGGAATGTTCGTGGGACCTATTCGTCTGTTCTGGGCGGCGATCGCGCTCGCTTTCCTTGGCTCCGCTTCGGCCGCCCAGGAGACGCCGCCCGACAGCTCGCCGCCGCCGACCTACGTTCCACCGGCCCCGCCGCCGTTCCCCAACTTCGGATCCGGTCCGTCGACGCGGCACCATCGGACCGTCACCACGACGCGTCACGTCGCGACTTCGCACAAGGCGCAGCCCGCCAAGCGACACCGTGCCTCGGTGCACCAGAAGCGCGCGAAAGAGCGCGTCCACGCAGCCAAGCGCCGGCACGAGACTGATCGACGCCACGCAACGAAGAAGCACGAGGCAGGCTCGGCAAAGCTTCGCCATCACGAGCGGCAGAAAGCGAAAGCGCATCGCCCGCCGACCGCGAAGGAAAAGCGAGAGGCGCGGCGCCATCACGCCATCGCAAAGCCGAAGGATCGTCACACCGCGAAGCCGGAGCGCCATGCGAGCGCCAAGGAGCGCCGCAAGGAGCGCACGCGGCACGAGGCGAAGCTGCGCAAGGGCGAACGGACGAAGGCGCGCAGCCGCGAGGAAACGAAGCGCGCCAAGCATGAGGTCGTCAAAGCCAAGACACGCCGGGATGCCAAGCCGCGGAAGGATCGGCCGACGAAGGATCGAGATCGCCCCTCCGCCCGCTCGCAAAAGGCGAAGTCCAAGCCGCTGGTGCGGACCAAGGCCAAGGCCAAGGTCGAAACCAAGCGACAGAAAGCGGAGAAGAAAGAGCGGACCGTGCGGAAGCGGAAGACCCGCTGACTTCGTGGCCATTGCGAAGATCGGCTTGCTCCAGCCATAAGCGATTCCGATGCGCATCGCGGTGGTCGCTCCCAGTTGCCGGCTGACGGAAGAAGCGGCCGAGGCCGTGCAGGCGATCGTCGCTCGGCGCGGTGACTGCGAACTTGCGATCCACCCTCAATGCTTCCTGTCGGACGGTCATTTCGCAGGCCCTGACGAGGCACGCCTTTCGGCGTTGCGCGAGGCGATGGCCGACGCGGCCGTCGACGCCGTGTGGTTCGCGCGCGGCGGCTACGGGTCGAACCGCATCGCCGAGGCCGCGCTCGCAGACCTGCCGCAAGAGGCGCTCGGCAAGACCTATCTCGGCTACAGCGACGCGGGCTTCCTCCTCGCCGGCTTCCACAAGGCCGGGCTCGAGGTCGCCTGGGGGCCGATGCCGCAGGATACGGTGCGGCCGGGCGGGGAGGTGGCCGTCAATCGCGCGCTCGACTGGCTGGTTCGGCGCGATCCCGCTTCGCTCGAGCCGGGGCTCGACGGAGCGGCGATGGCCTTCAATCTCACCGTCCTCTCGAACCTGCTGGGAACGCCGCTGGAGCCGGATTTCAGCGGCGTGGACCTGCTGATCGAGGACGTCGGCGAGCACCTGTACCGGATCGACCGGTCGATGTTCCATGTGACCGCGAGCATGGCGATCCGGAAAGTGCGGAGCATCAGGCTCGGCCGGGTCACCGACGTGCTCGCCAACGACCCGGATTTCGCATCGGACGAGGCCTCGATCGTCGAGCAATGGTGCAGCCGCGCTGGCATCGCTTACCGCGGCCGCGCCGACATCGGCCATGATAGCGCTAACCGGGTCGTTCCATTTCCTCCGGGAAACGACTGAATTTCCCTCTGTAAGAGCATTGCAATGCGGCCCGCTTTGCGCTCTATCCTCCAAGAGGAACAACAGGAGGGCCATGATGGCACAAGGCGCACGTAAGGCAGGGGGCGGACTGGCCCGCCCGGTTCAACCCTCGGCGGATCTCGCGGCGATCTGCGGCAGCGCGCCGCTACCGCGCAGCCAGGTCGTTTCGAAGGTGTGGGACCACATTCGCAAGAACAACCTGCAAAACCCGCAAAACAAAAGAGAAATTCTCGCGGACGACAAGCTGAAGAAGGTCTTTGGGGGTAAGGACCGGGTCAGCATGTTCGAGATGAACAAGCATCTTTCGAACCACCTGAAGTAGGCGTTCGCCGCTTCAGGCCAACAAGGGGGTCCGCTCCGGCGGGCCCCCTTTCTTATGTGTAAGTTCGGCGACTCGGCTGTGACGTTTAGCCGCGCCAGACGCTGTCGAGCCGCTCCTCGGTCACCGGAAAGCCCAGATCCGACGGGATCGTGATATATTGTTCGCCGTCTCGCTCCTCGACCCAGGGCGTCACGGGTTCGATCGGATAAGCCAAGGCGTCGGCGCGGATTTCGTCGAACGAAGCATGCTGAGCCAGCCGCTCGAGCGTGCGGCGCGTGGGAAAGATCAGCCGGGCCTCCCCCCTGCGGTCGCGCTCCAGAACCTCGGCCGCGCTGATCCAATGGGCGCCGGCGCATTCGCCCTCGATCACCCGGGGGTGCCAGTCGCCAGGCGGGCAGGGCGCAACGAAGAACAAAGTGTCGAACCGCCGCACCGCGTGGAACTTGGGCACCCAGCGCGCAAAGGGAATGAGAGCGAAAGGGTTTAGCTCGAGTTTGAAGGTCTGCAGAAGCCCCTCGAAGTCGGTCAGCCCGTGCACCAGTTCATCTTGAAGCCTCAGCGCTGCTTCACGATCCGGCGTTGGGGACAGCGCAACGGGAATCGCAGTCTCTTCGAGAGTTTCGCGAACCGCCGCTACCGATGCTCCGGAGGCATCACCGATATTGCGTGCGAGATCCTCATCGGGCCCATCGATGCGCCCGCCCGGGAACACCATCGCGCCGGCAGCGAATGCCATTCCGCCGGCGCGTTCGACCATCAGCAGGTCGGGCGGTCCGACCGGCCGGTCGCGAACCAGGATGAGGGTCGCCGCGGGGATGGCGTCGTCGCTCATTGCCCCGCGAGCGCCCGCTTACATCCCGGCGACGTTTTGCTCGTCGGCTTCCCTGGGATTGACGGTCTTGTCCTGCGCCGCCGCATTTTCGGCGTTGAGCAGGTTCTGCTGGTCGGAAGCTGCCTGCGCCTGGGCGTTGGCCGCGTCCATCGCCGCCTGGTTGGCGATCTCGTTGAGCTCGGCACTGGGCTGGTTGAGCTCGGCATTCTGGACCGCATCCTCGTTGCTGCGGTTGCAGCCGCCAAGCGTCAGCGCAGCCGTCGCAATCGACACAAAAACCAGTCTTTTCATCACTTTCCGTTCCCCGTGAAACCGGTTGGCAAGGCTTGCCATAACAGGCCCAAACTTGAGATTCACGCGCTAAATCCCTATGTGGGAGGCGCCGGGCAACCGGCTATGTCGGTAGATTGTTGCGTGGAATAGGCACTTCGGACCCGGGGGGCAGTACCCCGGCGCCTCCACCACCAGCCGCGCTGATGCGCCGTTGCTGATGGGGGCGAAATAGGATCGACGAGTGCAATAAAGACGCGATTGCCGATCGGACCGGGCCACCGTGACGGCTCATTCACACAAGTGCCAACGATAACGAGGCGCTCGCTCTTGCCGCGTAACTGACGTCCTAACGGACTGAAGTTACAAAGCTAAAGCGCGGTCGGACCCCACCGGGCAACAGAAGGGGATTCCAGC
>Ga0070666_10001945_pt1 | contig 12582 bp, 10 predicted proteins | sample KBSS23metaG_FD_64677 | JGI IMG/M metagenome (GOLD analysis project Ga0070666, IMG submission 64677) | Switchgrass rhizosphere microbial communities from Kellogg Biological Station, Michigan, USA - KBS S2-3 metaG | ecosystem: Host-associated > Plants > Roots > Rhizosphere > Soil ... | reverse complement strand
CGAACACGATGTGCGTCGACGCATGATCGACGCGGCCGAATGTGTAGCTGTCGAAGGCGTAGCCTCCGACGAGCGAAACCGCGGAGAAGTGGCGCTCATAGCGATGCGCCAGCTCGAAGAGCCGGTTCGGCAGCGCGCGCCGCTGCGGTGGGGCAGCGGGCGGTTCGTGCGGCGTCGTGTCCTGGACTTCTGGCATTCTCGACATCGGCTGGAAGCGGGCGCATTGCCCACGATTTTCCTTAAGCCATCGTCAATAGGCATGGAACCCTCAACGAGGGGTGACGCAAACGGCAATATTTGTTGTCTCGTCTCATAGCGTCCTGGGCACCTAGAAGACGGCGTTTCCAACCGAGCGAACCATGACCGCCATGCCCATTCCGTTCATCGATCTCCAGGCACAGCGCCGCCGTCTGGGCGAGCCGTTGAACCAGGCCATCCTGGCCGCGGTGGAAGCCGGGCAATGGATCCTGGGGCCGCAGGTGGCGGAGCTGGAGAAGAAGCTGGCGGCGTTTGCGGGCGTGAAGCATTGCGTGACCTGCGCCAACGGCACCGATGCGCTGCTGCTGGTGCTGCGCGCCTGGGACATCGGACCGGGAGACGCGGTGTTCGTGCCGGCGTTTACGTTCGCTGCGTCGGGCGAAGTCGTGGCGCTGGCGGGTGGAACGCCGGTGTTCGTCGACGTGTTTGAAGATACCTACAACATCGATCCGGCGAGCCTCGAGGCCGCGATCGCGATGGTGAAGCGTGACGGCAAGCTGAAGCCCAAGGCGGTGATGCCGGTCGACCTGTTCGGACAGCCGGCGGATTACCGCGCGCTCGAGCCGATCGTGCGGCGCGAAGGCCTCAAGATGCTATGCGACACGGCGCAGGGTTTCGGCGCACGGCTAGACGGACGCGTCACGGGCTCGATCGGCGATGCGGCGGCGACCAGCTTTTTCCCGGCCAAGCCGCTCGGCTGTTATGGCGACGGCGGCGCGATCTTCACCAATGACGACGCGCTGAAGACGCTGCTGCTGTCGCTGCGCATGCATGGGCAGGGGACCGACAAGTACGAGAACGTCCGCATCGGCATGAACTCGCGGCTGGACACGATCCAGGCGGCGATCCTGATCGAGAAGCTCGCGATCTTCGCCGACGAGATCGAGAAGCGCGACGCGATCGCGGCGCGCTACAACGCCAAGCTCGGCGCGTCGAACCGCATCCGCGTGCCGCGGGTGATCGAGGGCGCCTTGTCGACCTGGGCGCAGTACACGATCCAGGTGCCGGACCGCGACAAGCTCCAGGCCGCACTGAAGGCGAAGGACGTGCCGACGGCGGTGTACTATCCGATCCCGCTGTCGCAGCAGAAGGGCTATGCCGCCTATCCGTCGGCGCCGACGCCGGTCAGCGAACGCGTCTGCCAGACGGTGGTGAGCCTGCCGATGCATCCGTACATGGATGAGGCGACGCAGGACCGCATCATCGAAGCGGTGCTGGCGGCCGCCTGACGCCTCTGCGATAGAATGCAGCGATGGACGTCGCGCAGTTCGACTTCGAGCTTTCGGAAGACCTGATCGCGCTGCGGCCCATGCAGCCGCGCGATGCGGCCCGCATGCTGGTGGTGCGCGAGGATGGCGGTATCGAGCACACGCAGGTGCGCGACCTGCCGCGCTATCTGCGTGCGGGCGACAGCCTGGTGGTGAACGATACGCGCGTCATCCCGGCACGCCTGCGCGGCGTGCGCACCGGGCGCGCGACCGAGCCGAAGATCGAGTTGCTGCTCTATCGCAAGACCGGCGATGGCCAGTTCATGGCGTTTGCACGCCCCGCGCGGAAGCTCGATGCCGGTGACGGTGTGCGATTGGGGCAGCATCTCACGGGTCGCGTTATCGCCAAGCCGGACAGCGGCTCTGTCGAGGTCGCGTTCGACCGCAAAGGCGCGGCATTCGATGCGGCGCTGGCGGCGGAGGGTGAGATGCCGCTGCCGCCCTACATTGCGGGCAAGCGCAAGGCCGACGCGCGGGACGCGGCCGATTACCAGACGACGTTCGCGCGGCGGGACGGTTCGGTGGCGGCCCCGACGGCGGGGCTTCACCTGACGCCGGAGTTGCTTGAGCGATTGCGTGCGGACGGCGTGGGGCGCGAGAGCGTGACGCTCCATGTCGGGCCGGGGACGTTCCTGCCGGTAACCGCAAACGACACCGCCGAGCATCGCATGCATGCGGAGTGGGCTGAGCTGACGGCGGATGCGGCCGGACGGCTCAATGCTGTTCGCGCCGTGGGTGGGCGGGTTGTTCCCGTGGGGACGACCTCGCTCCGGACGCTGGAGAGTGCGACGGCGGGCGGCACGTTGGCGCCGTTTTCGGGCGAGACGAACATCTTCATCACGCCCGGCTATGGCTTTCGGGTGGCGGACATCCTGATGACGAATTTCCATCTTCCGCGCTCGACGCTGTTCATGCTGGTGAGTGCGTTCATCGGGTTAGAGAAGGCGCAGGCGGTGTATGCCGAGGCGATCCGCGAACGCTACCGGTTCTATTCCTATGGCGATGCCTGCCTGCTATTCCGTCAGCCATGACACAATTCCGGTTCGAGATTCACCAGACGGACGGGCGCGCACGCACCGGCGTGATCCACACGCCGCGCGGCGAAATCCGCACGCCGGCGTTCATGCCGGTCGGTACGGCGGCGACGGTGAAGGCGATGCTGCCGGCGCAGGTGCGCGAGACGGGCGCCGATATCCTGCTGGGCAACACCTATCACCTGATGCTGCGGCCCGGCGCGGAGCGCGTGGCGCGACTGGGCGGGCTGCACAAATTCATGGGGTGGGAGAGGCCGATCCTCACCGATTCCGGCGGCTTCCAGGTGATGTCGCTGGCACAACTGCGCAAGATCAGCGAGGAGGGCGTGCGGTTTCAATCGCACATCGACGGGCATGCGGAATTCCTGACGCCGGAGCGGTCGATGGAGATCCAGAGGCTGCTGGGCTCAGATATCCAGATGGTGTTCGATGAATGCCCGAAGCTGCCGGCGCCCGAGAGCGTGATCGAAAAATCGCTGGAGCTGTCGATGCGCTGGGCCAAGCGGTCGAAGGCGGCGTTCGGCGAACAACCGGGTCATGCCTGTTTTGGCATCGTGCAGGGCGGAACCGTAGCGCGGCTGCGGCAGCGCTCGGCGGAGGCGTTGCGCGAGATCGGGTTCGACGGTTATGCGGTCGGCGGACTGGCGGTCGGCGAACCGCAGAACGAGATGTTCGACACGCTGGACGCGACGGTGCTGCACCTGCCGGCGGACCGGCCGCGCTACCTCATGGGCGTGGGCAAACCGGACGACCTGGTGGGGGCGGTGCTGCGCGGCATCGACATGTTCGATTGCGTGCTGCCGACGCGCTCGGGGCGCAATGCGCAGGCGTTCACCTGGGACGGCACGCTCAACCTGAAGAACGCCAAGCATGCGGACGATCCGGCACCGATCGACGCGACCTGCGACTGCACCGCGTGCCGGCAATTCAGTCGTGCCTATCTGCATCACACAGTCAAAGCGAACGAGATCATCGCGTCGATGCTGCTGACCGCGCACAACCTGACCTTCTACCAGCAGGTCATGGCAGGGCTCCGCGCGGCAATCGCGAGCGGAACGATAGAGGCCTGGGCACAGTCATTTTTCGCCCGCTATGGCGCACGCGGCGACTCGCCGACGGCATGATTTTCGGGTCATTTTGGCGCGGCAAAACGCAATCGCAGATGTGATATCGAACTGCCAGGCGAAGGCGCCGCCAACCGCGCAGTAACCCACTGTAATCGCTAGGTAATATCCCGCCCATTGGCAGGCATTTTTGCGAGGTTTTCCTAGGCGAATCCGGCCGCGAAATGCTACCTAGACAGCCGTGAATTCGGACCCGCATGCGGGCAGATCAAGGAAGCCGTTTTGAGCGATACCATACCCCCGAGCGGCGCGGCCCCGGGCGGCACGTCCATCACGCCCATCGCGATCGAAGATGAGCTGAAGAAGTCTTACCTCGACTACGCCATGAGCGTGATCGTGCAGCGGGCGCTGCCCGACGTGCGCGACGGCCTGAAGCCGGTGCATCGGCGCATTCTTTTTTCGATGCACGAGAATGGGCGCGACTGGAACAAGCCCTACCGAAAATCGGCGCTGATCGTCGGCGACGTGATGGGCAAGTACCACCCGCATGGCGACCAGTCGATCTACGATGCGCTGGTGCGCATGGCGCAGGATTTCTCCATGCGCGTTCCGCTGATCGACGGGCAGGGCAATTTCGGCTCGGTCGACGGCGATCCGCCGGCGGCCATGCGCTATACCGAATCGCGCCGCGCAAAAATCGCGCATGCGCTGACCGAGGACATCGACAAGGACACGATCGACTGGAAGGACAATTACGACGCGTCGGAAAAGGAGCCGACGGTCCTTCCGGCGCGGTTCCCCAATATCCTGGTCAACGGCGGCGACGGCATCGCGGTCGGCATGGCAACGAAGATCCCGCCGCACAATCTGGGCGAAGTCATCACGGCCGCGCTTGCCTATGTCGACGATCCGTCGATCGGACTCGATGACCTGACGGAGATCGTGCCGGGTCCGGACTTCCCGACGGGCGCGCTGCTGATCGGCAAGCAGAATGCCCGCGCGGCGCTGGCGCGGGGGCGCGGCTCGCTGCTGATGCGCGCGCGCTGCTCGGTCGAGGAAATCCGCAAGGATCGCGAGGCGATCATCGTCACCGAACTGCCGTTCCAGGTGAACAAGGCGCGCATGCAGGAGAAGATCGCAGAACTCGTGCGCGACAAGCGCGTCGATGGCATCGCCGACATTCGCGACGAAAGCGACCGGCACGGCATGCGCGTGGTGATCGAGCTGAAGCGCGATGCTTCGTCCGAGGTCACGCTGAACCAGCTTTACCGGTTCTCCGAGCTTCAGACGACGTTCGGCGTGAACATGCTGGCGCTCAATGCCGGGCGTCCGGAGTTGATGAACATCAAGTCGATGATCGGCGCCTTCGTCGCATTCCGCGAGGAGGTCGTCACCCGGCGCACGCGGTTCGAACTCAGCAAGGCGCGAGACCGCGGCCATGTGCTGGTCGGCCTGGCCGTTGCCGTGGCGAACATCGACGAAGTGATCGCGATGATCCGGGGCGCCGCCGACGCGGCGACGGCACGCGAGAAATTGATGGCCCGTGCATGGCCGGCCAAGGACGTCGCGCCCCTGATCGCACTGATTGCCGACCCCCGCCACAAGATTGCCGACGACGGCACGATTCACCTGTCGGAAGAGCAGGCGCGCGCCATTCTCGATCTGCGGTTGCAGCGCCTCACCGCGCTCGGCCGAGACGAGATCGGCGATGAAGTGAAGAAGCTCGGTGAGGCGATCACCGACTATCTCGACATCCTGCGCTCGCGCCCGCGGGTGCTGGCGATCATCCGCAAGGAGCTGGAGGATATTCGCGACGAGTTCGCGACCCCGCGCAAGACCGAGCTGGTCGATGCCGAGGTCGAACTGGAAGACGAAGCGCTGATCGAGCGCGAAGACGTGGTCGTCACCGTCACCCACAACGGCTACATCAAGCGCACGCCGCTGGATGAATACCGGGTGCAGGGGCGCGGCGGCAAAGGCCGCGCCGGCATGGCAACACGCGAAGAGGACTTCGTCACGTCGCTGTTCGTCGCCAATACGCATGCCTGGCTGGTGTTCTTCTCGTCCACCGGCATGGCCTACAAGCTCAAGGTCTGGCGCCTGCCCGAAGCCCGCATCCAGGGCAAGGGCAAGGCGATGGTGAACCTGTTGCCGTTGGCGGACGGCGAGCGCATCACCACGATCCTGGCCATGCCTGAAGACGAGGCGCTGTGGGAGAAACTGAACATTCTGTTCGCGACCAAGTCGGGCGACGTACGCCGCAACGAGCTCAGCGATTTTGCCAGCATCAACCGCAACGGCAAGATCGCGATGAAGCTGGAAGCCAGCGACGGCATCGTGGGCGTGCAGACCTGTACCGACCAGGACGACGTCCTGCTGACCACGCGCAACGGCAAGTGCATCCGTTTTGCGATGTCCGACCTGCGGGTGTTCGCAAGCCGTGCTTCGACCGGCGTACGCGGCATCAAGCTGGCGGCAGGCGACGAGGTCGTGAGCCTCGCGCTGCTCCACCACACCGACGTTACGCCAGCGGAAGCTCAAGCGTTCCTCAAACAGTCCCGCGCTGCGCGGCGTGCCGTTACGGGTGAGGAAACCGAAGCGGCCCCGGCCGACGAGAGCGAAGAGGAGAGCAAGGAAGAGATTGCGCTCACACCCGCGCGGTATGCCGAACTCGACGCTCGCGAGCAGCTCGTTCTGGCGGTGTCTTCCAGTGGCTACGGCAAGCGGTCGTCGTCCTATGAGTATCGCGTGATGGGCCGCGGCGCGCAGGGCACGTGGGCGATGGACATGACCAAGAAGAATACCGCTATCGTCGCGGCCTTCCCGGTCGAGGACAGCGACGATTTGATGCTGATCTCCAGCCAGGGGCAGACGATCCGTGTTCCGGTCGCTAGTATCAGCGTCCAGGGCAGGGGAACGGGCGGCGTGACCGTGTTCCGGGTCGATGAGGGCGAACGTGTCGTCTCCGTCGAACGGATCGCAGACGTGTCCGGCGACGGGAGCGAGTAACGTGACGAGCGAGACAGGCCAGAGGCGCGTCGGCCTCTATCCCGGTACCTTCGATCCGGTCACGCTGGGCCATCTCGATATCGCCAAGCGCGCGACCAAGCTGGTGGACCACCTGGTGATCGGCCTTGCCACCGGGACGGGCAAGACGCCGCTGTTCTCGCTCGAAGAGCGTACCGCCATGTGGATGCACGAGGCCAAGAACATCACGGGCGATCGCGCAACGATCGAGGTCGTGCCGTTCGAAAACGAGCTTCAGGTGGCGCTGGCGCACAAGCTGGGCGCCAAGATCGTAATCCGCGGCCTGCGCGCCATGTCGGATTTCGAATACGAATTCCAGATCGCGGGCATGAACCAGCGGCTTGCGCCGGACATCGAGACCGTCTTCCTGATGGCCGATCCGCGCAACCAGGTCATCGCGTCCAAGCTGGTGAAGGAAATCGCGATGCTGGGCGGTGACGTGAAACATTTCACGACGCCCAATGTTGCCGAACAATTGGCAAAACGCTGCAAGGAGCAGGCAAAGAGATAATGGCACGCGATCCCGAGAACACGCTCATCATCGACCTGAAGACCGGTCCCGTCGTCGTCCAGTTGCGGCCCGACCTCGCGCCCAATCATGTCGCCCGCGTCAAGGATCTGGCGCGCAAGGGGTTCTATGACGGTGTCGTCTTCCATCGCGTGATCCCGGGGTTCATGGCGCAGACCGGCGATCCGACGGGGACGGGCAGCGGCGGGTCGGACCTGCCGGATCTGAAAGCGGAATTCTCGAACGAGAAGCACACGCGCGGGACAGTGTCGGCGGCGCGCACGAACAATCCGAACAGCGCCAACAGCCAGTTCTATATCTGCTTCGACGACGCGCCATGGCTGGATCGCCAGTATTCGGTCTGGGGCCAGGTGGTCGAAGGCATGGAGCACGTGGACGCTATCAAGAAAGGTGGCGAGCACAACAACGGCCAGATCAGCGGCGCGCCCGACAAGATGATCAAGGTCCGCGTCGAAGCGGACAAGTGATCCGCTAGTCGCGGACCGGCGCGCCCGACATACACAGCAGGAAGGTGAACTCAAGCACGCGGTTCTGCGTCGCGTAGTCGGCGCCGGACGCGCGCGCGTTCACGCCGCGGACGGCTGCGATATGGGCGCACGCCGCGATCTGGGCGCGCGGGTCGACTTCGCCCGCCAGGTTCACCGGCAATGCCGGCGGGTGCGGATAGGATGCGATAAATCGCGGCGCCGCGAGTTTCGGAAGATTGGCCGGGCTGGCGGCGGGCCTGTTCGCCGAAGCGCCGCCCTGGGCGGGCGCCATGAAAGTCCAGAGCAGGAATACCGGTAGAATTAGCTTCGAATTCGTCATGGCGATGCCCCTTCCCGCAGACGTTGCCCCTCTGCGAGACGCGATTTCGCGCCTATGCCTCGTGAATGGAAGTGGAACCCGACGCGACGCCTAAGAAGATGTTTCGGCGGGTGCAAAACATCTAACGAGCGATTCATCCGTACAAGGATTATCTCGTGTAGAGTTCCCCCGTTCATCCTGCATTCATGTTGGTTCCGCATGCACACCGAATGTTAGCGTGCGGATGAAAATCGAGCCGTATGCCTCGATGCTCGCGACAACTGAATCGCGTGCAGTAAGCCTTCGTTTGCGAAGCCGATCGCGCGTGCTTGGTGATGCGCGTTGATTGCGCTCTGCTGATTGCGGGCAAATCAAATCGCAGGGGCCGTCGCGACGCGGCGGATCGGGCAGATGCAACGGGGCAGTGCGGCTGCGCTTGCGGCGTTCCTTGGAATGGCCGCCGTTTCCACAAACGCAATGGCCGCCGATGGCGGCGGGCCGCGACGGCTGTACGACCGGCAAACGGAATGTGCGGTGTTCGACACGCGCGGGTTCGCGGCGAACTCGGCGAATTGGGATGGGCCGTGCACGCATGGTCTGGCAACGGGCCGCGGCACCGCGACCTATTTCGGCCGCGCCGGGTCGTCGCAAGCCGTCTCGGCAGAGTTCCGCGAGGGGATGCTCGTCGACGGCAAGGCCGACATTCGCTGGAGCGACGGCGCGCACTACACTGGCGAGATCGAAGACGGGTCGCCCGACGGCAAGGGCGTCCTCGTCAATGCCAAGGGCGACCGGTTCGAAGGCGCGTGGAAGGATGGCCAGTTGAATGGCCGCGGCTCCGTCACGTGGACGAACGGCGACCGCTATGAAGGCGACTGGGTCGACGGCAAGGCCGAAGGGCATGGTGTCCAGGTCTGGGCCGATGGCCAGAAATATGACGGCCCGTGGCACAACGACCAGCCGAACGGACAAGGCATCGTCACGCGGAAGGATGGAACGACGTTCACGGCCTCCTTTGTGAACGGCAAGCGCCAGGAGACGGTCGCGGCAGCGCCCACGCCGTCATCGAGTCCGCCACCCGCGCCTGCGAAGCCCAACGCACCGACGATCGATGGCAACGCGGTCCAGCAATTGCTGGCCGGAGTGACGGCCGTCACGCTGACCGGCATTGACGGCTCCACCGTGAACATCGCGACCGCCGATGGCGGTGTCGTGCGGACGCTGACGGCCGCGGACGGCAAGGTGCAGACGTCCGTGTTCGCATTTCTTGGTCCCAATCTCGGCACGATTGCCGACCAGGCCGACCCGCGGCGCGTAACAGGCGTGTTCCGTGTCACGGACAGCGGCGTCGCCGTCGAATATTCGGACGGACGCAGCGAACTCCTGCGCATGGATGGGTCGGGTGGTCTGCTGATGACGGCCAGAAGTGCTTCCGGCGTGGCGGCATGCACGTCCTGGTACCCGCAAGGGCATGTCTTCAGCGTGGCCGAGCGCAAGGCCGCGGTGGCAGCGTATGCCCGCCGCCTGGGTGTGACGGATGCGCCGGCCGCACCGCCGGGATGCGCCAACCAGCCGCCCGCCGCATCGCCCTCACTCCCGCGGCCTGCTGCAAACCATCGTCCCGCGCCGGCGTTGCCGCGACCTGCGCGCATCGCATCGGCCGGCATCACGACACCGAAGCCGTCCAGCGGCCCAGGCTTGCAGGCCGTGCCGGTGAAGGAATCCACCGTGCATTTGATCGATGCGCCCGCGGCCGGTTCAGCCGTGGCGCCGGGCGCTGTCGCGCCAGCGGCACCGCCCGCAGATGAGCGTGTCGCCTCGAACTGCCTGCATGTCGACAGCGACGGGAGCTATTGGGGCTTCAAGAACCATTGCGGCTACGACGTGCAGTTCTCCTATTGCCTGCTGCGCGGCGTGAATCCGATGACCGCATGCGGCGACAGCGGCGCCACGGGGGTTGCGGGCAGCGTCTCCGCCAACGGCTTTGGCGCATTGTTTGCCGACGACAGCCTGGGCGAGCGCGATGCCGAGCATCTGTTCCGCTGGGTCGGATGCCGCGGCGGCGCAGGAGAAGTGATCGCCGAGCTCGATCACGTCGAGCCGGCATCCGGGCAATGCGTGCACACCAAAACCGCGTAACGCGACAACTGACACCAACGTAGGGGCACTATGAAAAAGACAATGATCCGGGTGAGCGCCGCTGCGCTCGCCGCGAGCAGCCTGATCGGCAATGCGTGGGCAGGCTGTGTCTCGAACGCCGACATGGCAGCGCTCAAGACCGCCGCCATGCAGCAGGAACTGATGGTGGCGGCGTTCAGTTGCCACGCTATCGATCAGTACAATCGCTTCGTGCGGGCGCATCAGCCCGAGCTGATTCAGTCCGATGGACGGCTGAAGGCGTACTTCATGCAGCGCGACGGCGGCAAGCGCGGCGAAGCGAGTTACCACACCTACAAAACAGAACTCGCCAACGCATCGTCGCTGCGCAGTCTGCGTGACGATGCGTTCTGCGACCGCGCCGGCGAGGATTTCGACATGGCGGTCAACACCGCAAGTCTCTCGTCGGTTGTCGCAGATCACCACTGGCCGATCGAGACGACATATCACGCGTGCCGGCTCGGCGATCAGGCCGTACTCAGCGACAGCTCGGCAGAGGCACCACCGGCGCAGACACGGCTGGCGGACCGGCGCGATCCTGCGCCGTCGCATCGCTCACAGGGTGACGACGACCGCAACACGCGGGCCGATATGAAGACGCCCCTGCCGCACCACCATCTGGAGGGCGACTCTTTCTAGGGCGCGCGGGTTAACGGACTGATCTGGCGAAAGATTTAATGGTTGCGTGAAGCGCCGCTATCGCGGTACCTCCCGCCCCGGAATCCAACGTGAGACAACCCGTGTCCATTCCGTTCATCGATCTCCAGGCCCAGCGCAAGAAAATGGGCGAGGCGCTGAACAGCGCGGTCTTGTCGGTGGTTGCCGACGGCCAGTACATCATGGGTCCGCAAGTGCGCGAGTGCGAGCAGCAGCTCGCGAAGTTCGCCAATGTGAAGCACGCGCTGGGCGTGGCGAACGGAACCGATGCGCTGATGATGGTGCTGCGCGCCTGGGACGTCCGGCCGGGGGATGCGGTGTTCGTTCCGGCGTTCACGTTCGCCGCGTCCGCAGAAGTCGTCGCGCTGGTCGGCGCGACACCGGTCTTCGTGGATGTGACCGCGGATACCTACAACATGGATCCGGCAAGCCTGGAACAGGCGATCGCCATGGTGAAGCGCGAAGGGACACTGCGGGCGCGCGCGGTGATGGCGGTCGATCTCTTTGGCCAGCCCGCCGACTATCGCGCGATCGAGCCGATCTGCGAGCGCAACAAGCTGAAGCTGCTTTGTGACTCCGCGCAGGGCTTCGGTGGCAAGCTCGATGGGCGCGTGGCCGGCGGTATCGGCGATGCGGCGACAACCAGTTTCTTTCCCGCGAAGCCTCTGGGCTGCTACGGCGACGGCGGCGCGATCTTCACGAACGATGACGAACTCGCCGAGCTTCTTCGCTCGATCCGCGTGCACGGGCAGGGGAAAGACAAGTACGAGAACGTGCGCATCGGCGTGAACTCGCGCCTCGACACGATCCAGGCGGCGATCCTGATCGAGAAGCTCAAGTTGTTTCCAGCCGAGATTCAGTCGCGCAACACGATCGCGAAGCGATACAACGACGGATTGGGCCGCTCGAACCGCATCCAGGTGGCGCATGTGATGCCGGGCGCCGTCTCGACCTGGGCGCAGTACACAGTCCAGGTGCCGAACCGCGAGCGCGTGCAGGCCGATCTGAAGGTCAAGGGCGTTCCGACGATGGTCTACTATCCGATCCCGCTGACGGCGCAGAAGGGCTACAGCCACTACCCGTCGGCCGGAACGCCGGTCAGCGACAGGATCAGCAAGACCGTGATGAGCCTGCCGATGCATCCCTATCTGGAAGAGGCCGTGCAGGACCGGATCATCGACGCGGTGCTGTCCAGCGTCGAGGCCTGAACGACGGCTTGACCTCGGAATCGCAATTTGCGTGACTCCAACCGAGGCAGCCGGGGCGTGCGATGAGAAATGAACGTCTTTTGGCGATTGTGGCGGTTGCCGTTGCCGTGGTTCTGGCGCTGTTCCTGACATTTCGCACAGAGACGTCGCATCCGGTCCCGCCGCTTTCGGGACCCGACAAGCCGGGGCCGCCGTACAAGGTCGCCCCGCCCGCCCCGCCCGTCGTGCTCACGGCAGCGCAGGACCATGCGCGCCTGCTCAAGGTGCTGGGCCTTTCGGCGTTGCGGGCACCGGCGCCCGCAATCAATTCCGGCGACATCGGCATACTGCCCGATCCGCTCAAGCTGAACGATGGCCGCGTTGTCGGTACGCCGGAAATATGGTGGCAGCAGCGCCGGCAAGAGATCGCCGATACCATGGAGATCGAGGTCTACGGCCAGATGAGAGGCCCCGGCCTGCTTTGGAAGGATAGCCCGCCTGTTCCTGAAGCCGGACCGGGCATCGCGGCCACCACGCGGCGCGTTTCCGCACGGGTGGCAACGACGGCGGGAGCGCCAACAAGTACCGAAGTGCCGCTTACCCTTACCGTGCCGG
>Ga0070666_10001942_pt1 | contig 12585 bp, 8 predicted proteins | sample KBSS23metaG_FD_64677 | JGI IMG/M metagenome (GOLD analysis project Ga0070666, IMG submission 64677) | Switchgrass rhizosphere microbial communities from Kellogg Biological Station, Michigan, USA - KBS S2-3 metaG | ecosystem: Host-associated > Plants > Roots > Rhizosphere > Soil ... | reverse complement strand
TCAGGTACGGATCCCTGGACGCGCGGAGTTCGGCCGCGTTGCCTTCGAACGACAACACGCCCTCCTTCAGCATGATGAACTCGGCTTCGTCACACTTTTGCGCGCCGGCGGGGGCGATGTCGTAGCCGTCGCGGCGGCGCACCGCCTCGTGCGTAGCTACGAAAAAGGCATCCCGCAACTGATGCGTCACGATGATCGAGGCCACGCCCTCGAGGTCGCGCAGCTTGACCATCTCCTCATCGACGGTGATCGCCGTGATGGGATCGAGCCCGGTCGTGGCCTCGTCGTAGAGCAGGATGCCTGGCCTCGCCGCTATCGCGCGCGCGATCGCGACACGGCGACGTTGACCCCCGGACAGCTCCGACGGCATCCGCTCAATGAATTCGCGCAGCCCTACGAAGCCGAGCACCTCCGCTACGCGGGCGTGCACCTGATCGATAGACACATCGGACTCTTCGTAAAGCTTGTAACCCACGTTCTCACCAACCGTCAGCGAGTCGAAGAGCGCTCCCTCTTGAAACACCATTCCGACGTCGGCTCGCATCGCCATCAACTCGAGTTCGGTCATGGTGTCGACGCGTTGACCATTAACCCAGATCGCGCCGTCATCCGGCTTCCACAGCCCCAGGATCAGCTTCAGAATCGTCGACTTGCCGGAGCCGCTGGCGCCGAGGATGACCTTCGTGTGGCCGGGCATCAGCGTGAAGCTGACTTCTTTCAGCACCACCTTGTCGTCGAATGCGAGCGACACCTTGTCAACCACGATGACCGGCTGCTCCGCCGCAGGCGGCCTCTCTATCGTTGCTGTGTTCGACGTCTCGACGCTCAACGGTTAATCCTCACCCTTGACCGAACAGCGTGATCAGCAACCTCGTCACGAAGAAGTCCACCGCGATCACCGCTACTGACGAGGCCACGACTGCATTAGTGGTTGCGCGGCCGACGCCCTGTGTCCCCCCCGACGTTCGAAGTCCCACGTAACACCCGATCGTCACGATGACATAACCCAGGCAGAACGGCTTGATGATTCCCATCCACGCGTCGTAGATGTACAGCCCGTCAACAACCGAGGTCCAGTAAAGGCTCGACGCGACCCGCAGTTGAAAGACCGCGATGAGCCATCCCCCGATGATCCCGACCGTATCGGATATGACCGTGAGGACGGGCGCCATGAAGAATCCCGCCAGCACCCTGGGTACGACGAGTTTCCGAATCGGATCGGTTCCGAGGGCGCGCAGCGCGTTGATCTGATCCGTCACGACCATCGAGCCGAGCTCCGCGGCGATACCAGACCCGATGCGGCCGGCGAGCATCAGGCCGGTCAACACCGGCCCGAGCTCCTTCACCATCGAGGCGCTGATCAGGCGACCGACGAACGGCCTGGCACCGAACTGATCCAGGGTGATGCCGGTCTGAAGCGCGAGCACGGCGCCGGTAAAGAACCCGGTGAGCAGGACGACGGTCAGCGATCCAATGCCGATCTCCTCGAACTGCTCCACGACGTCGCGGAAGTAGAACGGTCGCGAGACGGCGCCGCGAATGGTCGCAACCTGGAGGCGCACGTACTCCTGAACCTCGAGGACCGCGCCCTTCAGCCAGGCGTCGAGAAGTGGGAGCACCTATTTGCCCGCCGCGAGCCCGAGCTCGCGGTTGCGCAGCGCCTTGAGAGTGTCGCGAATGGCCGCCGCACGCTCGAAGTCGAGATTGGCAGCCGCCGCCTTCATCTCGACCTCGAGACGCCCGATCTCGGCATCGAGCTCGGCCTGCGTCCGGAACGTCTCGCGCTGATTCGCTGCTGGTGTCATGTAGTCGCGCTCGTACACGCTGCTCAGCACATCGTCGATCGCGCGGACGACTGATTCCGGTGTGATGCCGTGCTCCACGTTGTACGCTTCCTGCAAAGCCCGTCGGCGATTCGTTTCGGCAATGGCCGACTGCATGGAGGCGGTGTTGGCGTCAGCGTACATGATGACGCGACCGTTGACGTTTCGGGCGGCTCGTCCCGACGTCTGAATGAGTGAACCGGATGACCGCAAGAAGCCTTCCTTGTCGGCATCGAGAATGGCTACCAGCGACACCTCAGGCAAGTCGAGCCCTTCCCGCAGCAGATTGATCCCCACGAGCACGTCAAACGCTCCCCGGCGCAGATCGCGAAGAATCTCGACGCGCTCGAGCGTGTCGATATCGGAGTGCAAGTAGCGCACCCGGACTCCCAGCTCCTGGTAGTAGGTTGTCAGATCTTCCGCCATCCGCTTCGTGAGCGTGGTCACCAGCACGCGCTCCTTCCGCGCCGCCCGATCACGGATTTCGGCCAGCAGATCGTCGACCTGCCCGCGCACCGGGCGCACTTCGATCGGCGGGTCCATCAACCCGGTCGGCCGGATCACTTGCTCGACGACGACGCCTCCGGCCTTGGACAGCTCGTAGGGCCCGGGCGTTGCCGATACGAACACCACCTGCCTCACTCGCTCCTCCCACTCCGCGAAATTGAGCGGACGGTTATCGAGCGCCGATGGCAGGCGGAACCCATATGCCACGAGCACCTCCTTTCGAGACCTGTCGCCGTGATACATCCCGCGAATCTGCGGGACGGTCTGGTGACACTCGTCGACGATGACGATGGCGTCATCCGGCAGGTAATCGAGAAGCGTTGGTGGAGGGGCGCCCGGCGGCCGGCCAGTCAGGTGCCGTGCGTAGTTTTCGATCCCATGGCAGTAACCAATCTCTCGGATCATCTCGAGATCGAACATCGTCCGCTGGTGCAGCCGCTGCGCTTCGAGGAGCTTGCCTTCCGATTCGAGCAAGGCACGATGCTCCTCGAGCTCGCGCTTGATCGACTCGACTGCCACCTTGGTCCGATCACGCGAGGTGACGAAATGCGATTTGGGGTAGACGGCAATCTTGTCGAGCCGTCGGATGACCTTCCCGGTCAGCGGGTCGAACCATGCCAGTTCGTCGACCTCGTCGCCAAACAGACCGATACGCAACGCGTGCTCTTCGTATGACGGCACGACCTCGACGATGTCGCCGCGGACGCGGAAGGTGCCGCGGCCGAATTCCGTATCGTTGCGCTCGTACTGGATCTCGACCAGCTTGCGCAGGATCTGATCGCGGTCGATGCGCTGACCCAATTCAAGCGGCAGCAGCAGCCCGTAGTACGCCTCCGGTGAGCCGAGGCCGTAGATGCACGACACGCTGGCGACGATGATGACGTCGCGGCGTTCGAAGAGCGACCGCGTGGCCGACAGGCGCATTCGATCGATCTCGTCGTTGATCGTGGCTTCCTTCTCGATGTAGGAATCGGTCGCCGGGACGTAGGCTTCGGGCTGGTAGTAGTCGTAGTAGCTGACGAAATACTCGACGGCGTTCTCAGGGAAGAACCGCTTGAACTCCTGATACAGCTGCGCCGCGAGTGTCTTGTTGTGCGCCATCACCAGTGTGGGCCGGTTCACCTGGGCCAACACCTGTGCCATGGTGAATGTCTTGCCGGAACCGGTGACGCCAAGCAGCACCTGATGCGAATCGCCGCGGTTCAATCCTTCGACGAGCTCCGGTACGGCATGAACCTGATCACCGCGGACCTCGAAATCGCTGACGAGCTTGAATCGATCGTGAACGGCAGGCATGGATCCTCAGTGTCGGGAATCGCGTATCCCGTAACTCCCCACTATCCCCCATCCGCAGCGCGGCTGTCCACCGGCATGGCGGGTCTCAAGAACAAGACCCGCCCTACATGTCGACTGAGAACGAGACCCGCCGTATGCCGCTAATTGCGATACGGGGCGAAATATCCTTTGCGTGCCTGTATACGGGCACCGTTACCGGCAGGTTGGCGGACGCGGATTTCGACCTTGCGCCAGTGGCCGTCGGTCGCCGTGTTGGTTGACACGTACCCAAGCGTGAACTGCGCGCGGACCTGCGACACGATCGTGTCGTACGCCTCCTCAATCTCCTTCATCGTCGTCGGGAAAAATGCGCTGCCACCGCTTTCAGTGGCCATCTGCGTCAACCGAAGACGTTGATCGGATCGCGCTCCGCTGGGCTGATTCTGGAGGAAACCGATCACATAAACGATCACGTCCGAAGCGCGAATCAACGTCATCGCATCACCGAAGCGGATCGCGCTGCGCGTGTCGCCACCATCGGTGAAGACGACCAGGATCTTGCGGCCGGTCACGTCGGTCGCACCGTCGAGATAGACGCCGAGCGCGTCGTACATCGCCGTGAATCCCTCCGGCTTGCGCGATCGGATGCGTTCGACGAGTCGTGGAAAATCCTGCTGACCGAACTTGGTGACCCGCACCTCGGTGTCGAAGTCGACGAGAGTCATGTCGCGGGCGTAGCTCATCGTGTTGAGAAACTTGATCGCCGCGGATCGAGACATCTTGATATCAGCCTCCATGCTGCCGCTGGTATCGAACAGCAGTCCGATATGGAGCTCCGGGCCCGTCTCGAGGTCCTCTCCGCGCGCGAATTGCTGAAGGGTCTGCGGCTTGCCGTCCTCGAGGATCTCGAAATCCTCGCGCATGAGGTCGGTGAGGTACTGGCCGCGGCGGTCTGTCACCGTCGCAGTGACGCTCACGAGCTCGGTTCCGGCGCGAAAGGTGGCCTGCTGGGCACCGAGATGGGCCAGAGACGTCGCCAGGATGGTGGCGATGACCCCGATTGCGCTCCGGACCATGGACCATGATAGCCGGTCGGACACGCTGCGACGCCGGGTCTCAAGAGCAAGAACCGGACTCGAACCGAAGAGCGGCAAGACTCGGTCTGCGAACCGGAGGTCGGGTCCTGATTTATGGACCCGCTGCCCGTAATATTCCGTGTCCGGCAGGCGTATAATGGGCGTTTGTCGCCTATGTCTAGGGTTCCGCGGCGAGGGACGAGCACAGAATGAGGTGCCTCGCCGCCTGCCAGACGGAGCTGGCGATCAGGATGCTCGACGAGATCCTGTTGCCCAGCTTCGAAGTCGAGTTCCTGGTCGAAAGCAAGCCGCTTGCGCGCCGCCTGCACGACAGTGGTCTAAACGTCGTGTTCGTCGACCTCAAACGCACGGACACTTACCTCAAGGCCGACCTCACACCCGGCACATGCGTCGTCGTCGAGGACAACGGCCGAAAGAGCCTGCGCAAACTGCTCGAGGCCATCTGGGACGCCGGTGGCACGCTGGTGTACGTGCTGGGAGTTGGCACCTCCCATACGCGCAAGCGCGAAGAGGAACTCAAGGCACAGTTTCCCGAACTCAACTACCTGGCGCTCTCGGAACTCTTTGGCGGTCCACTGCTCACCGAGTTCAGTCGCTCTCTCACCCGCCTCAAGGTCCAGCAGTATCAGCGGTTCTTCAGTGACGCCGACCGTGTCCTGATTCTCCTTCACAACGACCCCGATCCCGATGCCCTCGCCAGTGGTCTCGCGCTGCGCAACGTCCTGCGCCGCAACCGGCAGACGGCGGTGATCGCGGCGTTCGAGGGGGTCACCCGGCCTGAGAACCAGCGGATGATGAACCTGCTCGATATCCAGATCGAGATCATGACGGCAGCGCACGTGAACGACTTCGACCGCATCGCGATGGTCGACGTCCAGCCGCACTACTTCGGCGGGGAGATCGATCGCGTGGACCTGGTGATCGATCACCATCCCGAGCAGTCGGGGTACACGGCCGTCTATAAGGACATCCGCGTCGACTACGGCTCCACGTCGACGATCCTGACCGAGCATCTCCGCGCCGTGGACGCGAATTTCTCGGAGCGCACCGCAACCGCGATGCTCTATGCGATCAAGTCGGACACGCTGTTCTTCAACCGCCAGGCGAACCGCGTCGACATCGAGGCGTTCTCGTATCTCTATCCGCTCGCGGATGCCACGCTGATCCGCAAGATGGAAGGCGCGGAAATCACGATGGACCGGCTCGACTACGTGCTGAAGGCGCGGCAGAACGGCCGGATGACCGAGCAGGTGTTTTGCGCGTTTCTCGGGACGACGCCGCGCGAAGACTTCATCCCTTACGTCGCCGATTTCTACCTGCAGCTCGAGAACGTGCAGTGGACGATCATCTCGGGCATCGTCAACGACACGCTCGTGATGTCGGTCCGCAACCTGGGATACTCACGGAACGCCGGTGAGTTCGTACGGAAGTATTTCAACGAAATCGGCAGCGCAGGTGGCCATCGCGCGATGGCCAAGGCAGTAGTGCCATTGCGAAACTTCAAGGAGAAATTCGGTAATCTTCAGGCCGACGAGTACACCAACAAGGTCCTGGCACTGGCGCTCGAGTTCCTCCACGAGCACCAGCCCTCTGAACGAAAACTGGTGGTGAAGGCGTAGGCCGGGTCCGCCTCTGGACCCCCGTAGGCCGGGTCCTGCCTTGTGGACCCGGCGGATCAGACCTAGCGGCGCTGTGCCTTGTTCTGCGCGTCGAATAGTGCCACTCGGGCAGGATCCAACGCTCGGCCAGCCTCAACCTTCGGTCCGAAGATCATCAACTCCGCGCTCGCCCCATCCTTGAAGGCCGGCCATGCCGGAAGACCCTGGCCGTTGGGGTCGCCGGTTTTCGCGAAGTTCACCCAATAGCTCGTCATCGTTTCAGCGAGGGCGCGATCTGCCGCGGTCCACGCGGGTGTGGCGTTGTTCAGGGTGTACGGGATTTCCGCTGTGTGAATGGCTCCGCGGCTCGGCTGCCCGGCGGCTGCAGGCGGCTCGTGCGTGAAGTAGAAGAGATACGCTTTTCCTTTTCGCGCCCGCGCAGCGGCCCACGAGCGCACGCTCCAGGCGACCTCATCGCGGAATGCCACCAACTGCGACGCATTCGACTCGGCGTCGGATCCCGTGGGGTACAGCTTCAGGAAGGTATCCGACTGCGCACCGAAGCGCTCACGCACCGCCGCCGTAAACTCCTGCGCATTGCCTTTGGGCACGCCAAAGAATGGAAAGCCTCCCTCGTCGCGGTTCGACCCGACCAGCACGTCGACGTCGTTGCTCTTGCCCTCGGTGATCAGCGTCGAGACGTCGTCGGTGAGATACCAGCCATCGACGATGGGACGGCCTCCCGCCAGGCCCTTCTGGATCTCCTCGGCCGACTTCAGGCGAAGGTCCGCAAGCGATGTGGCACCGAGCTTTTCGGCCGCCTGGCGTCCGGTCTGCTCCGCTTCTTCAAGCGTGGCCATGCGCTCGATGCGCACGGGCGCGCTCTGCGAGATGGCGCGCCGGAAAAGTCCCTTGGCCTGCGCCGACGCGACGACCGTCTGGATCAACGCGCCGCCGGCCGATTCGCCCATCAACGTGACACGTCCCGGGTCTCCGCCGAATGCCGCGATGTTCTTTTGCACCCACTGAAGCGCCGCAACGAGATCCATCATCCCGTAGTTGCCGGACGCCTTGTGGCCTGACTCTTTGGAGAGCTCGGGATGCGCGTAGAAGCCGAAGGGGCCAAGGCGATAGTTGTAGGTCACGAAGATCACGCCCTTGCGGGCGAGTTGTTCACCGTCGTATTGCGGGAGCGATCCCGATCCACCGGTGAAGGCCCCGCCGTACGACCAGACGATGACCGGCAGCTTGTCGGACGCGGCGTTCGCCGGCGTCCAGACGTTGAGATATAAACAGTCTTCGCTGATCGGCTGTGGTGGCGGGCCACCTTGCCTGCCTCCTCCCCCGCCCGCCTGCATGCAGCGTGCGCCGAATTGATCGGCCCTGCGAACGCCTTCCCACTTTGCGGGCGGTTGCGGAGCGCGCCAGCGGAGCGGACCGACCGGCGGCGCCGCGAACGGGATGCCCTTGAACACACGAATGGCATCGCTCGTTCCCGCCACCCCCGACACGAGCCCCGCGTCGGTCTTGACGGGTTCAGGAAGCGCCGCGATTGCCGATGTGGCGATCGTGAGCACATAGACTGCAATAAGAAGGCGAAGAGATCTCATCCCGTCCTCCACAGCGTAGGGCGGGTCTTGCTTTGTAGACCCGCCGGGGTCGAAAGAGCAGGACCCACCCGCCGGGTCCGAAGAACAGGACCCGGCCTACGGTAACAATTCCTACGGAAACAGTTTCAAATCCACTGCCTCGCCCATTGCCTTGTAACCGGCATCACCCGGGTGCAGGTGATCGCCGGAATCATAAGCTGGTAAGAACTTCGTCGGCGCCGCGGGATCGCGCGTCACCTGATCGAAGTCGATGACCGCATCGTACGCACCGCTCGTACGGATCCATTGATTGAGCGCCTGACGTTTGGTTTCGCCCTCAGCGGTCCAATACGCGGCTCCCTCGAACGGTGTCAGCGTCGCGCCATACACCTTCAATCCGCGGGCATGCGCTCGGGCGATAAGCTGTTTGTGCCCGGCAATCAGATCGTCCGCGCTCGGTGCCGGGTTGGCCCGAGCGAGACCGATGTCGTTGATGCCTTCCATGATGATGACGTGCGTTACGCCGGTCTGCATCAGGACGTCGCGATCGAACCGCGCGAGAGCGCTGACGCCAGCGCCATCACCCAATACCTGGTTGCCGCCGATCCCGGCATTCAACACGGCAATCGGTTTCCCTTTACGTCCCGCGAGCCTTCGTGCGAGGTGGTCCGGCCAACGGCTGTTCAGGTCACTCGTCGAGCGCGCGCCATCGGTGATCGAGTCGCCGAACGTGACGACCGCTCCGGATCCCGGATTGGACGCCACTTCAACGCGCGCGAGCAGGAACCATGCGCCGGCAGTTCGTTCGACCGTCATCGCGGCTTCGCCGGAATGGTTGCCCGCTGCCGACAGATAGTTCGTCTGCGAGGCGCCGTTGTGCGTCGTGACGGGTGATGGCCCTGTCCCTAACTCTCCTGGCAGAAACAGATCGACGACAAGATCGCTGACCGCCGGTACAGTGAGGCTCACTGCGTCGCTGACGATCGTTGCGCCAGGCACAATCCTTCCAGTGGTGCTGCCCCCGAACGTCAACGGTTTCACCGATGACGCTTTGACGAGCGCGTCGTGATCGCGAAGCGCGACATGAGCGGCGCCGATCTCGATCGGTGCTGTTCCGAAGGCGTTGCTCAGCACTACGCGCACGCGATCGCCGCCAACGCTGACGCGAACGATCTGCCTGACTGTCTGATTCGAGATCGTCACCGGCGGAAGTCCGCCTCGACCGCCCGCGGGAGGTGCTGGCGCCGCCGCGGCAGCCGGCGGACCCGAAGGAGGTACAGGCGCAGTGGCTGACGGCTGTGCGGCAGGTGCCGGCGCCGCAGGCGCCGGGCCACGACCGCCTTGCCCTTGAGCGCGCGCCACGAGCGCCGTGGCCCACGTAGCAACCCAGTGCGGGTCACGGCCGCTCTGCGCGAAGGCGGGAACAGCTGTCGAGACGACAAGAGCGAGCGCAACGACGCGGGCGATAAGTCTCATCAAAGTCTCCAGGTCGTCGAGATTCTATACGAACGAACTATGATGAAGAGTCCATGGCAACTATCCTGCAACGTGTTCCGGTCGGTGACCGAGTTGGTATAGCGTTTTCGGGTGGGCTCGATACGAGCGCTGCCCTTCACTGGATGCGCGCGAAAGGCGCGATCCCTTTTGCGTATACAGCCAACCTGGGACAACCGGACGAACCGGACTACGAAGATATTCCTCGCAAGGCGCGTCTGTACGGCGCCGAGAAGGCACGTCTCATCGACTGCCGCGCGCAACTGGTCACCGAGGGCCTGGCGGCGCTTCAGTGCGGCGCATTTCACATATCAACCGCGGGCGTGCCGTACTTCAACACCACGCCCCTCGGCCGCGCCGTCACGGGGACGATGCTCGTCCTCGCGATGAAAGACGACGACGTCCACATCTGGGGCGATGGGAGCACCTACAAGGGCAACGACATCGAGCGCTTCTACCGCTACGGTCTGCTCGCCAATCCCGCGCTGCGCATTTACAAACCGTGGCTGGATCAGACGTTCATCGACGAGCTCGGCGGCCGCAAGGAGATGTCCGAATACATGCAGCGGGCTGGTCTCGCTTACCGCATGAGCACGGAGAAGGCTTATTCAACCGATTCCAACATCCTCGGCGCGACTCATGAGGCCAAGGATCTCGAACATCTCAACAGCGGAATCACCATCGTCGAACCAATCATGGGCGTCGCCTTCTGGCGCGAGGACGTGACGATCAAGCCCGAAAAGGTCACCGTGACGTTCGAAGAGGGTCTTCCCGTTTCATTGAACGGTCAGCGCTTCTCCGATCCGGTGCTGTTGATGGACGAGGCAAACCGCATTGGCGGCCGCCACGGCCTCGGCATGAGCGATCAGATCGAAAACCGCATCATCGAGGCAAAAAGTCGCGGCATCTACGAAGCGCCTGGTATGGCACTCCTCTTCGCCGCGTACGAACGCCTCGTCACCGGTATCCACAACGAGGACACGATCGAGCAGTATCGCGACAACGGGCGTCGGCTTGGACGCCTTCTCTATCAGGGTCGCTGGTTCGATTCGCAATCGATGATGGTGCGTACGTCTCAGACCTGGGTGGCGCGTGCTGTCACGGGAGAGGTCGACCTGGTCCTGCGCCGGGGCAACGACTACTCTATCCTCGACACCCGCAGCCCGAACCTGACCTACAAGCCAGAGCGGTTGACAATGGAAAAGGGCGAATCGGCCTTTACTCCGCAGGATCGCATCGGCCAGTTGACGATGCGAAATCTCGATATCGCCGATACGCGCGACAAGCTGATGACATACGCGCGTGCCGGCCTGCTGGCGCCGGGTGCCGGCACGTCGCTGCCGCACCTGCTCGAGGCGGAGTCCAAATCGAGCAAACATTGAGGGTCAGCCCAGATCGAAGTGTTCGGCAGCGGCCGGCTCGCGGATACCCACGGCGGCGTGAGCCAACTGTTCGCCGCTCGCGCCGATGACCGGCTCGATGAACTGCCGATAGGCGTCTTCGTAGGCGCGCTCCATCAACTCGGAGAGATCCTGACGCCGGTCGGAGGCCTCGTCGTACGCGCCTGCAAAGTCGAACGGGCCGATGGCGTTATGGGTAGGCTGGATCGTATAGATCGAATCGAAGCGCGGCCCGATCGCTTCGAGGGTGTCACGCAGAGCGATCGATTCCGCCGCGGTCTGAAACTCGCCGAAGCGTCCGGCCAGATCGAGCCTCAGCGCTCGCAGGCGATGTGGCGCCGCCGTCGGCGCAACGGCGGTGACGACAATCAGCTGACGAACGCCTGCCTCCGCGACTTCCTCAAGCAGGCGCGCAATCGAACCTGGACGGTCGCACAAGCGGTGCGTCTCGCCACGCCAGAAACTGTCCGGCGTGAATGTCATCAGCTGGGGGTCACACAGCATTGCGGGTGTCAGCCCTGCCCCGATCACGTCCATCACGTGTTCCCGCGCCACCCCAGCGAGGTCGAGGATTTCCGATCTGCGATCACGTCCCGGCCGCGGCGCCAGGAAAGCCTGCTTGTAGGGCTCCGCGAGGAGCGCGGCGACGACGTCGCGACGCGCATCGAGATCGGTCGTCACGACGACGAGCTCGCGAAAACCTGGTTGCCCGAGGTTTTCACTCAGCACTTCCGCGTAGCGCCGCCCTAACGCGGCCAGCGGCGGCCGGGCCGTTGGTGCGGCCCCGCGAATCAATTCCCACAGTGCGTCCACGAACCGTTCGCGCGCGCCCTGTGCATCGAAGGGGGCGGCAACGATTCGCCACCACCAACGTCGCTCGGCCCGTCGCGATCCAGTCGTACGTCCCGCACGCAAACCACCAATGAAGAGGACGAGGACGATTGCAGTGAGGGCAATGACCGCCAATCGCGGTACCGCGGTCGGCAGGTGCTGTGCGTCAAACGCCATTTGCAACCAGCCCGAGTAGCCGGATACCAGCGAGCGCCCGACCTCGGCCTGGAGCATCTCAAACAGGAAGCCAACCAGATAGACGAGCAAGCCGATGAGCAACACGAAAACCGGAGCCAGAAGGATCGTGCCGCCGAGGAGGCCGATCCAGGCCGCGATGCGTAACGGCAGGCGCCAGCTGTACAGATTCTTGACGGCCCGCGATCGCCAGATTCCCTCGGGGTCCCACAGCCGTGACGCGCCATCGATGGCGGTCATCGCCGCGCCACCAGCCCCGACCCCCTGTCCGGCGATCACATCGATCTTGACGCCGGCCTCCTGCATCGCGCGCAGCACCCCGGCATGATAGGCGCCGTGAGCGCCGGTGCCCGTCAGGACGAGGGCGGTACGGCGTGAGGGGGAATACGGCTGCACGTTACCGATTACTCCACAGCTCGCTTGTGTCGAGGCCGTACCAACACAAGCGAGTCCTTGGGTTACTCATCGTGGATCGTGGTCAGTTTGATGAGCTCGAAGTTTCGTTTGCCGCTTGGCGTAGTGACGTCGATCTCGTCGCCTTCTTCCTTGTTCAGGATCGCGCGTCCAATCGGCGACGAGGTCGAGATGAGCCCCTTCTCAACGTCAGCTTCTTCCGGCATGACCAACTGGTAGATGACGTTCTCTCCGGTCGAGGAGCGAAGCTCCACAGTCGAGCCGAAGCCGGCGCGGCCCCTCGGGATGCGGTCGAGATTCATCAGCGCAATCTCCCCCGCCCGCCGCTTCAGCATGGCGATTCGCGCGTTGACGATCTCCTG
>Ga0070666_10001940_pt1 | contig 12587 bp, 13 predicted proteins | sample KBSS23metaG_FD_64677 | JGI IMG/M metagenome (GOLD analysis project Ga0070666, IMG submission 64677) | Switchgrass rhizosphere microbial communities from Kellogg Biological Station, Michigan, USA - KBS S2-3 metaG | ecosystem: Host-associated > Plants > Roots > Rhizosphere > Soil ... | reverse complement strand
TCAAAAGATTGAAATAATAATTCTTGATCAGTACTCCCATCCCAGCTTTTATGATTCATCACTTTCACTTGCTCGTGATCAACACTTTCAGCATGCTTTCCCCAGGCTGAATTACAAAGAATTTTCGCCGATAATTTAGCCGCTGGTCTGAGTCCCCATTGATTTTCATCACCAAAATCAAGATCCATTTCGAAATGAGATTGATAATACTCATTCATCAATCTCTGTTCATCTCTATCCATAGGCATATTTCCACTTGATCTAATTTTCATTGTAATAAAAAATCCTAATATTCCACCATCACCATCCCCTGACCAAGGACTCCTTGACATTCTATACCTATCGGCCCGATAGATTTTAGTCACCACATACCCCATCCTCAAAGCCAATTTCAATTCAGGAGAACAAAAGACACCTCTCCAAATCGGTTCTAATCCAAAAATACATTTTCCTTTTTCCGTATCAAATGTAGGTAGAACTGGATGATAACATTTACTAGGTTTTACATCCACCATCAAGATCCCTTCAAATTCATCCAGGTACTGATCCATTTCAGCCCGAGTCATGCTTTCGTATTTTTCCACTAGGCGTAATTTAATCGATTTTTTCATCACTTTTTCTTCATAGGAACATCGACACTTTTCATCCGGTTTGAACGAGTGGATTCGACAAGGGTAGAAATCAGGATCAAAGATTTCGATTGTAGGATATCCAACAGGGTAGAGAACCTCTAATTCTCTACCTACAACGTTCAATGTCTTTCTCAATTGAACGGTTGGATATTCACTACAAATATCGATATCCATCATTTCTCCCTTGTGGTAGAAGATCCTGGTTTCGGTCCTTCCACCCCTCAACGCCTTTCGACAAAAGTAGTACTCTTCAGTCCTCAGATTACACCACGAACTTTCAGCACGATCTTCATCACTTCTTCCACCAAACAAAATTTCACGATCATACAAAATCAGCGAATGAACGTATCCAGCACTTGTAGTCGAATGCCATGGAGAAATCTTTAGTCTTGGATCTCTCTTCTCCAAAGCCAAAGTGATTTCTCGATGATGGACCAAAACGATTGCAGCACCCACCTTCACATCCAGAACACAATATTGTTCCAGCTCGACCTGGAAACACCAATCTTGACGATCTCGTTGAGTATCATACCATTCCTGGAATTCTTGGATTTGACGTTCATCTCTACACATACTAGTCAAATCAAAGAATTCTTTTCCAGGAATCGGTCCGACATAATCAAAATTTTCTTGACGATTGAACAAGTGTGGAAAGTAACCTTTGGCCAGACTTCCTTCCACCAATTCGTTTCCTCGCAAGTAACTTTCACCCAAAGATTTTAGGGAACCTGGCAAATGCAACATACTATCAATAAAAGCAGTTTTTCCTATATCCATTCTTAATATTTTTGTTCCTCTTGTAATTAATTTTGGTTCTTGATTGGTAACCCTAAGTATTTCTGCAAATAAAACTCGATTATCATATCCACTAGCATTGTGAGCCAAAAAAGTATTATTTCCACCATTGATTCCTTGGATAGCATCTTGAATAAAAACATCCAACGTTTTTGAAATTCTCATTTCCCCAGTAAATACATTCATATAAACAATCAAATTCGGAACTTGTTTATGAACACTCTTGATGGTATGAGAAGGTAATTGATCTTGATCTTCAAAATAATATCCTTCTTCATCCACATTCCATTCTTTACTACTGTCATCCCCTTCTTTTTCTTCAATAGCACATTCGATATCGTAAAACCATAATTGTTTTGCTTTTGGATCACCACTTTCAAAATCTAGAGGAATTTTTCCCAAATTTATTTTAATAGGACATCGATGATCATTCATTTCTCTTCCTGCTTTATATTCTCCATGACATTCAGTGCAATGCTGATATCCACAATGATGTTGACTCAAATTGTATGTTTCTTGTCCACAATGTCTACAATTTGCTCTTTTTCTTTTTTGATTTTTTTCTTTTCTGCTTACGTCATCGCAAATACATTGATAGTAACAACAATCATGGCACCACTCCAATCCTCTTCTCTTTAATACATTCCTCAAGAAGCTCAAGACAACTCTGATTGCACAGTAATGTTTGTTTTCATAATCATAGTACAAATACATGGTCTTTGGATACCCTTGTCTTTTATCTTCTTCTGGATCGTAATCAATTCCTGATCTACTATTCCTACTAGTATTCATCAATCCAGGATTGACAATCACAATCCTCAAATCGGTATATCCTTCACGACCCACCAATTCTAGTATCTGATGAAAAGTAACACTTTTTTCCCATCCCATAGTTTGTTGAAATTCAATGGAATCACCAATCCATCGAATCAAATTGGATCTTCTTCTAATATGATTCCTTAAACTAGCATGTTCTTCTTTATTCATGATCATCCAAAACTGAATTGCTGCAGCTGCACAACTGACTTCTTGATAATCCCGACAAGTAGGTAAGTATAATCCCAAAGTTTCTTTACTTCCACCATTTCCTCGTCCTGCATTTAACGAAGTAGCATAGATCACAAAAGACCAACTGACATGAAAACCTCGTAGATCACTATTGTATCGAACCACCACTCGATTGAACATTTCAAACATTTTGTCTACAGTGATCAATCCTACTCTCAGGTTATGTTCACTTGTCGTTTTCGTGGAATCATCCAGATCTGTCATCTGCAAGAATCCATAAACAGTCCTGTTGATTCGATTATTGTCCCAACCATTGTACGCGGTAATGACTTGTTGTACTTGTTGAACCAATCGTCTTTGAGCATTGATCAACCAATAGCCAGCAGCAACGTCAAGATTCAATACTGTCACCACTGGGATCACTTCAGACATTCTTGGTGCTCCATTACCATAATAATCTTGATTCACTTCAAATGTGATTTGATCCATTTGGGTAACTTTTTTTCGCGGAAACTTGCTATTTATATACAAAAAAAGATCATGTGACACAAAAAAACTGTCACAAACTGTCACTTTTGTCACGCTGTCACACATAAAAACCTTTTTTTCTTCAAAATTCTTTGCAAATGATTAAAAAAAAATCCTCCAGAAAAGCATTCCAACTCACCATTCCCTCTTTGGTGACTACTCGCACTCGTCAAACTTCCGTCGATCCACCTATCCCTTCACCGATTCTCATCTCTTCCTCTCATCCGATTTCACCTTCTCCTCTCTCCTCTACCCCTTCTTCCACTTGTTCTTTTGAACCAGGACAAATCCTTGAACCCTCCATCACCACTACCTCCATCACCCCCATCATTCGTCAATCGGGCCGATCCCAATTCCAAAATGCTTCTGATGTCCAACCCCATGCAAAAGATTCTTATTTTCCGAAAAACTATATCGAACTCCCTTATGTCCCTCCTCACATTCGATCCAATCAATGCATCCTCCTTAATTGCTTTACTCCCAAAACCTCCTCCAATCTTTATTGTCCTACTCATATTATCTGTTTCAAAAATTTCACGCTTCAAGTTCTTCACGCCAACAATCAACTCATCCTTACTTATATCGGATCATTAACTATCCCTGAAGGATCCATTTTACCTAGTCTTTTCATTACTGGAAAATTAGTCAATAATCTTCAAGCTCTCTTGATTGCCGATCACAATCACCTAATCAAAATCACAAACACTCTTTACTTGGATACATCCCATTCCATTTCTACTTTTGATGTATCCAATCTCACCAAATTTATCCATCATTCCACTAAACCCAATATTCGAATCCAACCTTTTAAAGATCAACTCACCTCGGAAACTCAATTCTTTTTTGTTGCATTGAAATCAATCAAACAAACAGATTTTATTTCCTTAAACTATGGAGATCACTATAAACCACCACCTAACGTCCTAGAAAACGCCATTTTCCGAATTTAATTCATCCCACAATAAATCCAATCTTTCCTTTTTCCTTAACGTTCTTACCATCGGTACTTTGATACGATATCGAACTCCATATTTTTACATCAATTTGAAACAAATAAATCGTAAATTCGGAAAATAGCTGACTCCATCCCTTTTCATAAATTTTTGATGCATCTTTTCAAAATCATTCAACATTTCCAAATATTTTTCCCACGTATACCCTTCCAAAATAGGATACCCCAACTTTCCCAATATCATTGGTATCCGATTATAATATTTCCTCTTTCCAATCCTCTTCAAATAACTTCTCACAACCTCCCATGTCCTCTCCACATCTTCTAACCCATCCAGTACTTCACATTCTTCCACAATTTCCTTTTTTACTCTCCCCTTCATTCCAATCAATTCATCCAAGGTCTGTTTAAATCTAGCTAACCGACAATATCGATGTATTTTCGTTCCATCTTTACCAATCCATTCCTGAATCCCTGTATCTCCAAATCGCCATTCTTTTTCACCTTCTTCATTTTCAATCATTACACCCCTTGGATTTTGAATGGGTCTCGCATCACTCAATCTTTCCACCACTAAATAATTTCCATCATATCTATTTAAAAATTTAGCACCCTTGTTTTGTTGATCACTTTTGTTGATCACTTTTGTTGATCACTTTGTTGATCATCATCACTTACCCATAACATTCAGGGGGGCCGTAGGTTTCAAAATCCAAAGTGGTAAGTGTAATGGTGGGAGGGTGTAAAGGTGATTGGCTGGAAGGGGGTAAGAGTGTATAGGAGTAAGGGAGAGAAGGTGGAAAACAATTCATTTTGTTATTGTGAGGGAAAGTGAATACGGGTTGGAATTTGGTGTAGGACAAAAAGGGTGTACAGGTGATCAAGATCTTGGGCATCGGAAATGATCACATGGGTAGCAGTGGAAAGGTACTCTAAATTTTGGAGGTAGCGGTGATGTTGGTGAGGAGTGAATAGATGTTCATTTTCTTGAAAGATTAGGTGTAAGAGTTCGAGGTAGGTGTCCCTTGAAATGGTGGGGAAAGGGATTCGGTGAGGGAATGTGATTGTGGACTGGAGATAGCGATGGTAAGTGGTATGGATGAGATTGATTAGCGGTTGTATTTGAGAACGTTGAAGCCAGTGTACAATGTTGATTGAACAATTCATGTAAGGTGTGAAAAACAGACTTTATTATTAGAATAATAGATGATGGAGATAACGGTATTCTCGAGCGGTGAGTGGGAGATAGATGATATCATGATCTGTCATATTTTTGAATCGTTCTACTTTGATACGAATGGTAGTGGATGGGGCTAAAGAGTGGGCCATATGATGATGGGGAGGGTGAAGCGGTCTACCTGATAGAGTTTTTTCGGGTTGCATGGATATGATAAATAGTAAAAAACATATTTTATTAACGAAAAGAACTTTTTTCGGGCGGAAAGGTGACGTGGTTAGGGAAATCGTAAAATTGATTGGCTCGACGTGGTGCGAGGATGTCGATACCTGATTTTGCGAAAGGGGTCGATTTTTTAGCGGTAGAAGCTGCAAGACGTTGGTAGGTGTTATTTTTTCGCGAAAACAGATCTGCTTCATCGAGAAAATTCATAGTGGAAGTAACTAAATTTGAATTGACGGATGGTTTTGTATGTTTGGATATTCCTTTATAGACTTTTTCGCGTAGTTCATCTAGAAGACGATCTTTTTTAGTTTTCTTGGATACTTTTTTGTTAATGAAATCAACTCCTTGTTGTGCAAGACCTGAATCTTTGATGAATTTAGTTGTTGCTTTTGCTATTCGTTGTGTTTTAGGAGATTTGACGAATTTTTTAACTTTTTCAACGATTTTACCCATGAAATAGGTAGGGTAAACATGCAATTTTGTATGTTTTGTGTAGTGTTTGTGTTTAAATGAGTAGTCATTTTAAATGGTATCCCAGCAGTACTGAAACGATCGTTCCTTGGAATGCAAGATATTCTTTTCCTTCGCAGGCTAATTCAGCAACCAAACTAAGTCCGAGAATTCCACCCAAAAATGGCGCTCTCTTTAGACCAGGGGATACGATTCGAGTAGAGTTTCCAGCTCAAGGTAAGTTGGATTTACGTAACCGTAGGTTATGTGAATCCATTGAATACGACGTACTCTATTTCTGTTAAAAAATAGATTGGAATTTGATGTTACGCTCTATGGTTGGGAAGGTCCGGCATTGGGTGCGTCTATGGTGCGTTTCCAGAATAATATTCAAAGTATTTTTCAAAGGGTGAGATTGCTTTATGGTGCTACTCCAAGTGAAGATATGATTAATTATAATGTGATTACAAGAGCGTTAACTGAATGGACCAGTACCAATCAAAATGGAACGTTAGATCAAACGAGTATCGCCGAAGGAATCGGTGGATATAGTTATGGTTCGATTCCAATTGCAACAGCACAAACAGCTCCACCTAATGCTTACCACGGAATGGTGAATACAAGACAAGCATTTATTCAAGGAATTAGTAATGCTAGCAATACTACAGCAGGTCCTTCTTTTGGCGCGCCTACCACTGCTCAAATTGTTCCCAATCAACAAACGGTTTCAAGTACGTTAGGTAATGGAAGTCCACAGTTTTGTACCAGAAGGTATCAGGTGACTTTTACTTTGGGATTGTTTAATCAAGATAAATTGGTAAGTTTTTTATTTAACAAAAATAGATTCCTACGAAATTCATGGCTTCTCAGTTAGCAATTGAAATTACATTGGAACGACCTGATTTTTGTTTCTTTTCACTGAGAGGTAATGCTGGAGATGATTTAGCACCCATCTTCCCTGAGGGAGTTGCACCCACTTATGGAGTAGGTAATGTGAATTTGATTCCGGAAATTTTGGTCTTTGATGCAAGTTACGATGCAATGTTTTTGAAAGGATTGCAAGAAGGAGGAGTGTAAGTATTTTTTATTTCTTTGATTTCTTAAATTCGAAAAAATACTGGACATTTTCTTGATGTGTCACCCATTCCAAATTTTCGACACAATTATTCTGTTTGTCATGATCCTTATGATGAACAAAAGTCTTTGTGGAACTGGGATTTGGAAGAAACGTTTCAGCTACCAAACGATGCACCATGTAGTGCTTTTCATTGATTCGTAATTTCAAGTATCGTTTGCCTGAATGGTTTCCAATCCGACCGTTGAAATATCTAATTCTACCACAATTAGATACATCAACTGGGATTGTTGGATGTACTTTCCAAATTTCATTCATCAGATCAGGAGTATAATGGAAAAACATGGATTGTTCAGCATGATCGATCGTTCTGTTTTTGATTCTGTTCGAAATAGTACATGGTTCTACATTATTCATTTCTGCAGCTTCCTTAATACTATCATATTCTTGATCTATGATCAATTTCATTTTGACAACTTTCCTATCTTTTGGCATTTTACTAACTTTTTAGACCCATCAAATTTTCCTCATGGTGAGACATTGACATTCATTTAATTATTTTTAGGCATACATTTATTTTTGGAACTCAAAATTCAAGTACGATGCAGTTACAAGTACAAGAAAGATCTAGATCTGTAAAAGCATTATTTGCTGTCCAAAGAAGATCTCCCTCAAATGCAAATACCGATTCAGGTGCTTTATTATTTGATTCCAGTGCATTTAGTGCAGGAAATAATTCAATGCAAAATTATCAATATAGAATTGGAGGTAGATATTATCCAGCTGCACCTGTGCAATTATCAACTAATCCAGGTAGCGGAATTACCAATGGAGGCGCTGAAGCTTTTGTGGAATTACAAAAAGCTCTAAATATAGTTGGTGATTATCGTCTAAGTTCAAGCGTGAATACATTACGATGGGCTATTCCAGCTGCAACTACAACTACAGCACCTCGATTAGGAGCTACTAATCAACCAGAATTAGATTACTCTACCACAATTCAAGGATTCAATGCAGAAGGAAATCCAGTGATTGCTGAAGTAACCAGTCCTAGTGCGAATGCTACCGGAAATGTCTTTGTTGGTAATGCAGGAAGTTGTTGTTTCGCAATGGCTGTTAATTTGGAAACCAGTAACGGCGTTGAAATTAGCGGATTGAATGCCGAGGAGCAAAGTGATATTGCGCTTCAAATTTATTGGAAGAGTTCTCAAGCTCAAGCAAATGTGATTGAAGTGTATTCGTATTATGATGCCATGTGGGTATTAAAGGAAAATAATGTACTTGAATTAATTCAATAAAGTATGTTTTTCTTTTTATAAAATTATGACTTCAGGAAATAATTGGGGTGTAAACGATAATTACTATTACTACGAATATGTTTTCGATTCATCAGATACCTTCAATCCGTTTGTAGCTTCGAGTTTAAAGACGGATTGGCCTCTATTTGTTTTTGGAAGACCAGTTTCCGATATAGCAGCTGTCAAGGTTCTCGAAGTCCAAATTCCTTTTAGTTGGTATGTGTTTAACGACAAGATTAGTAATTTTTTACTGATTGAAAATGGTGGTGTACCTGTAAAAGTGACAATCGCGCCGGGAAATTACAATATTAATTCTTTTATGGCTCAATTGAAAATCGCCTTGGAAGCTGTTAGCACATTTACCTATACAATCAGTTATTCAGGATCAAGCGCTACGTTACCAGAACTTGGAAAAATAATGATCACCAATAATGATCCAGGAGCTGCAGCTAGTTTTAGTTTTCGAATGACTAATGATGATCTACCTTATTATATGGGGATGTACCCACCGGATTCTCAAACTGGTATGCCTGTAGATACTCCATCCACGATAGGACCAAGCCCTTCATTATTGGCTCCTTACGTAGCTAATGTTACTGGTCCGAATTATCTTTACGTGAATTCAAATACTTTTGGACCTCAGGTATATTTTTATTTACCAGTCGGTCCGACAACCTCCGGAAATTTAGGACCTGAAATTGCAAAGATCCCTGTGAATACGGGACCGGGTGGTGTGATTTTTTGGAACGATCCTGATCCCGAAAAATGGTTTGATGTAGGAGGATTACAAACCTTGACTAGTTTGGATTTATATTTGGGGTTGGGAAAATCAATCGCTCAAGATCCTTTAGAATTGAATGGACAAGCTTTTAGTATAAAGTTGGGTGTGTTGATACAAAAGAGAACACATAATGAATTTGTGGGAACCAATGCAGGAAATGCCAGGGTGGAAAGGAGAAATGTACCTAATAGGGGATGATAAAGTATGTTTTTAAATATATTTTTATAATTACATGGCTGGTTTAGTGATTTCAGATGCAGCATATCGACCTATTAACCGATGGGATCATCATCGTATACAACCCGGTCCTGTACATTCTGTTGGCGATGCTATTACGGGAGTCAAATTTAAACATTCACACCCTGATTTACCAATTCGGTGGGATCCTGAATTTAAAGGAAATAAAGCAACTTTGATGGGAGATAACAATAGTGATGGAAATCATGAAGGTTATTTTAATGATGGAATGGGTGATCCAATGGTCAAAGATTCCAATTGGCCAAGTTATCGGGATTTTAAAGTTGCCGTAGGATGGGTTCAACAAGATTTACGACCTCCAGACAAGACGGGTCAACCTATTTTACAAAGTACACCTAATTCAAAATGGGATTTGAAGGTAGCGAATACGTATCATGTAATGAGACCGGGATTTAATTTTTTACCGTTACCTGGCGGATATGGTCCAAGTGCTAATGATTTACCTAGGGGTGGAAATGTACCTGCTGTTACGAATGTGATCAGTCCTGATCATGATGTGATTAATTTCAAAAATCAATTGGCTTTGTTGGGTGCGGAACAAGTAAATGCATTGAATGAAATGGTGGGAACGATTTTACCACAACCAGGTAGAAGATTCTTTGCGAGAAGAAATGCAAGAGGACCTAATAAAGGTTAGTTAACAATGTATGTTTTTAATAATAATAATAATAAATATCAAAAGATGATGAAACATTATATGGGATATCATAATACGTTTGCCGCCGGTGGATTAACGATTCAAAAAGGACCTTGGAAACCAAATCAAAATGATTTTGTAAATGTATTGGATCAAGAACATGCAGGACATTTGGGATGGAAAAGTAATGAAAGACCAAGTGGAACTCAAACAACAATTCCTCAAATCAAAACCAATTCAGTAAAATATAAACATGATACTTTTGTTCCAAAATCAAAAGCTGGTGGATTAAACGCCAGTTATTTCTCAAAGAAAGGACCAAGAAGTAGACAATTGGTTTTTCCTGATAGAGATTGGATAAAGGATTTTCAGCAGGGGGGAGACGATCAAAACGTTTCCCCCAAATCAAACGACCGCTTCTTAACTTTAGATTACGTCGCAGTTCGAGATGAAGGGATGTCAGAAGGTGGTATGAGACCTATGAAGATTGAAAATAGTTTTAATCCAAGCGTCAGTGTCGGAACATTTACTGGTGATGATGCTGTAGATGATTTGTTGAGAAGTGGAAGTGTCATTGAAAATCCTTATCAACCTCTAGTGAATAGTTTACAACAACAAGATCAAATAAATAGTATAGCAAATGATAGTCAAATCATTCAAAATACGAATGCTGCTGTGATCGTAGGTGATGCTACCGCTCAACAATTGGGTCCACAAGTAGTAGCTGATCCAGGATCTTATCATCCTACAGTACCTGCTGAAGTAGCTGAACAACAATTCAATCAATTTCAACAAGCTGTTGGGACTAACGGAAATTATCCTACTATTAATACCGATCCTGGCGATCCTGGAGATCCTGGTAATCCAGGCCCTCCTGGTATGGATTTCACAAGTAGTCCTGTTGATCAAGGTGATATAGGAATGGATTTTTTAAGTAGCGCGGTGGAAGCTTTGGGTCATCAGTTTCCTGAGTTGAGAGATGAATGGGGTAACGAAATCAATGCTCTCATGGATTTTATTGGAATTTCACCAGCAAGACAAATTAGGAAACCTAGCATACAAGAAACTCTGTCAATACTAAAAGAACCAACAGTAGTAGCGAGATCTCCCGAACAAGAATCGGTTCGAGAAGAAATTGTAAGATTAATTGAAGGTCAAATCGATAAAGAGATTCCACATCGGATAGATCCTTCGGTTGGTAATTATAAGCCACCTTATATTCCTCAACGCATTAAACCAAAAAACCAAAAAACAAAGAACGGATTAAAAGTGAATACAACAGGTATGAGACAAAGAGTAGGGGGTGATATTGTCAAAGCGCAATATCCAAGACCAAAGAAACGTAAAAAATAATTTTGTATGTTTTTTAAAATATAATTATTTGAAATGTCAACATTATATGCTGCAAAAGTAGTACCAACAGAAAAGGTTAAAAAACCAAGAACAGAAAAACAAATCGCTGCTTTCGAAAAAGCAAAAGCAACCAGAGCAAAAAAGGCTCAAGAAAAGAAGGATCTAGAAGAACAAGAAATGGTGAACAAACAAGCTGAATTGGAACAAGCTCAAATTAAATTACAAGAGTTGGAAGAGAAGAAGAGGATTGCTAGTGAAAAACGAAAAGCGACTCGGGAAGCTAAACGTCAATTGGAACAAATGGAAGAACAACAAGAACAGGATCAGGATCAGGTTGAAGAATCTCCAAAAAAGAAAAAGAAAAAACAAAAAGTAGACGAAGAAGCAAAAAGTGAAACGACATTGGTGGGTAGTACAACTCCGAAAGAGGATGATACCGTACCTCCTGTTTGGTTTAAAAAATACATTGAAGGAATGGCTCAAACTCAAAATCAATTGGAAGGAACCAAAAAAGCTCAAAAAGTGATTCGCGAAGAAGCTAAAGCAGTTGCCGATGAAAAATGGGCCCAGCCTAATGTTCGTCAACAGGTAGTTAAACAAGTGGAAAATCATGTCGATCGTTTGTATGCTCAAATCTTTGGTGGAAGAAGGATGACAAGAGTTTAATGTATGTTTATTTTAATTGAATAAATGAAAATTCCTAAAATTAAAAAAGTTCCTGTTCCTGATATAGATCATCCTGATGCACCTTATACTATGTTACCAAAACATGAATTTACAATGGGATTGATAGGTACGTTTTTATTGACGATCAGATCTGTTTTTTGTTGCTCTTTATGAGTAAACCATTCAAGTCTGTTATCATTTCGGATACGATCACTTTTCTTTCATGACCATTAACCATTTTAGCACCCAAGGGTTCAGGTAAAACGACAACGATTATCAATTTATTGGAAATGTACAAGGGTTATTTCCATACGATCTATGTCTTTTCCCCTACGGTGGCAAGTGACGAAAAATGGGATTATATTAAAAATTTGAAGGGTGTTTTGAGGCAAAATATAGAATTACAGAATTGGATAGAAAAATTGTTGAGAAAGAGAAAAAGTACAAGATTGGTGGAAGCACCTGAAGCCAGAAATGAATTTACAGGATTATACGATGAGTATCAACCTGATTTTGATGGAATGATTGGTGAAGAATGTTTCTTGGAAGATTATACAGAAGATCTATTAAGGAGTATCTATACCAGACAAATGGATTTGGTGAAATTATTGAAAAAATTTGGTCAGACAAAACATTTGGCAAATAGGGTTCTAATTGTATTTGATGATTTGGTTGGAAGTAGTTTATTTTCAAATTCAAGGAGTAATATTTTCAAAGGGTTCAATACGAGACATCGACATTATTCAACAAGT
>Ga0070666_10001939_pt1 | contig 12590 bp, 7 predicted proteins | sample KBSS23metaG_FD_64677 | JGI IMG/M metagenome (GOLD analysis project Ga0070666, IMG submission 64677) | Switchgrass rhizosphere microbial communities from Kellogg Biological Station, Michigan, USA - KBS S2-3 metaG | ecosystem: Host-associated > Plants > Roots > Rhizosphere > Soil ... | reverse complement strand
CTCGCGCCGCCGTTGGTCGACTTGGCGACCACGATGCGGCTGTTGCCGGTGGTCGGCCAGAAGACGAAGGCGTCGCCGGCGGAGTTGGTCTTGATGTCGCAGCCGATGGCCGTGCCGGAGGTCTCGGTGCTGCTGACCTGGATCGCCGAGGCGCCCCAGGCGCCGGCCGGGCCGGTGCGGCGGTTGACGAAGGCCGGGTTGCCGTTGTGCCAGCAGGCGTAGATGTAGTCCTTGAATGGCGAGGTGGCGCTGTGGTCGACCCACATCAGCTCCTTGTCGGTGCTGCGCTGGGTGCCCGAGAAGCTGGTGTCATAGACCCAGGTGGCGCCGCCGTCGGTCGACTTGTAGGCGCGCATCTTCAGGGTCTGACCCTTGATGCCGATGGTCACCGACCAGCCGGTGCCGTCGGAGGTCCAGTCGACCGCGGGGTCGGAGTGGAAGGAGTCGCCCACGAGCGGCAGGAAGCTCTGGCCCCAGGTCAGGCCGCCGTCGTTCGAGTAGTACTGGGCCTGCTGGCCGGTGCCGCCGATGTTGTTGGAGGCGGCGAGGACCTTCAGCGGGTTCCAGTAGTTGATCCGGATGTCGGACTCGCTGCGGGGGACGGTCTGCGCGCCCGAGACGCGCACGTTGCCGCCGACGGTGGTCTTCTCGCCGACCACGAAGCTCTTGGCCTCGACGTCCATGTCCGGATCGATGCCGGGAGCCCGCCACTCGTCGGCCTCGGTGGGCACCAGCTCCTGGTGAAGCATCATCCACTCGGCCATCTCCTTCAGGACGTGCGGATAGCCGCCGGTGGGATCGGCCGCCGAGTAGTTCCCCTCCGGATGGGCCTTGCGCCAGTAGACGCGGAGCCAGAGCGGGACCGGGATCTTGTCGCTGGCCTCCTCGGGCCGCAACATCTTGAACTCCTGGTTGGCCAGCACCAGCTTCTCGAGGGCCGTGCCGGACTGGATCCGGCTCTGGCGGAGCTGCTTGTCGAGCGAGGGCCAGCGCGGCTCCGAGGCCGCGAAGGCCGCGCTCGCGGCGAGGGAGACCGTCAGGATTGCGACGAAACGGGACCACCTGTGCATGCTTTCTCCTTTTGCTGCCATGGGTTGGCTTCTGTAAGGGCAAGCGCGGTGCCAAGTCAGGGTGGCTCGCAAACTATTGATTTATCGGCACTTGGCGGAGGACGTACGGCGAGAGGGGCAGATGTTGATCCAGATTGCCTGGATCAAAGACTGAGCATGGGTCAAGTTTTGATCCTGGGGCACAGGGGCCAAAGAAGAACGCCCCTCCCCGCGAGGGGAAGGGGCGTCGGACGTCACGAACTCCTGGAGCCGGCTTACGGCGTCGTCACGTTGAGGGCGAAGTCGTCGACCACGAAGGAGGTCTGCAGCGAGCTGTCCTCCGTGCCGACGAGGAAGACCTGGATGGTCGAACCCTTGAACGCGGTCACGTCGAAGCTCTTCAGCGAGTAGCCCGTGGCCTTGTTCAGGTTGGAGTAGGTGGCGAGGGTCGAGAGCACCGTGCCCGCGGTGTTGCGGATCTGCACCTTCAGGGTATCGAACGCGGTGGTGGTGGTGGTCTCCGCCGTGTCGATGTGGAGCCAGAAGTTGAGAGTCGCGGCGGTGGCGGTCGAGGAGATCGTCACCGTCTGCAGCAGGGTGTCGGTGTGGGTCGTGCCGTAGCCGTCGAGCCACGCCTTCCACGAACCGCCGTGGGCCGCCTCGCTCGTGGAGCTGGTGATGACTCCGGAGGTGGCCGTCCAGCCCGTAGCGCCGCTCTCGAATCCGGGGTTGGTGAGGATCTGGGTGGTGGTGCCGCCGCCGCCGGCGGTGGTGACGGTCAGGCTGACCGAGGTGGTGTGGGTGATGGTGCCGCCGGTGCCGGTGACCGTGATCGTGTAGGTGCCGGCGGTCACGGTGGAGCCGACGGCGATGTTCATCGTCGAGCTGCCGGAGCCGGGAGCCGCGATGGAGGTCGGGCTGAAGGAGACGGTCACGCCCGCGGGCGCGCCGGAGGCGGACAGCGAGATGGCGTTGCTGAAGCCGCCGGAGACGCTGGTGGAGACCGTCGAAGAGCCCGCGGCGCCCTGGGCGATCGAGACCGAGGTCGGCGAGGCCGAGATCGAGAAGTCCGGGGTCGCGGTGCCGCCGGTCGGGGTCACCGAGATGCAGGTCGAGGGCAGGGAGGCGCAGGCCTCGTTGCCGCTCGGGTAGGCGGTCACCTGGTAGAAGTAGGTGAGGCCGTTGGCGACGTTGGAGTCGGTGAGCGAGGTCGCGGCGGTGGCGCTCGCGATCTTGGTGAAGCCGGCGTTGCAGCCGGTCTCGTTGCGGAACACGTTGAAGACGCCCGAGCCCGACCAGGAGAGCGAGGCCGAGTTGGCGCCGGGGGTGATGGAGAGCGTCGGCGAGGCCGGCGGCGTGCAGCCCGCGAAGGTCGTCGAGGCGCCGGCGTCGGTGGTGCAGGCGATGCCGTGGCGGTTGAACGCCGCGAACAGGGCGCCGCCGTGCGGGGTGCCGTCGTTCAGGTTGCCGTTGTCGTCATCGACGGCGCGCATCACCTTCCACAGCGAGCCGGCGCTGCAGCCGTTCGACGTGTAGGTCGTGCCGGTGGTGCAGGAGAAGGACTTGGTGGCGGTGTTGCGGGAGAGGTACCAGAGGCGGTCGAGGATGGTCCAGGCAATGCCGGTGCCGGGGCTCGGCAGGTCGCGGGCCGCGAGATCCCACATCGTCTCGGTGGGCACGTACGACTCGCAGTGGACCTCCTTGCCGCAGGGGCCGGCGCCGCCGGAAGCGGCGGGGCAGCGGGGACGGATGAAGTTGTCCGCCGTGGCCGGGGTGTTGGAGACGTGCTTGGCGAAGTCGGCGTCGCGGACGCCCGTGCAGGCGGTGCAGGCGTCGCCATAGCCGCCGCAGTTGCTGGTCAGGAAGCCGGCGCCCAGGCAGGAGGCGTGGAGCGCGATCAGGGCCGTGGTGTCGCCGTAGGACTCGCCGGTGGCGCCGTCGGTGGCGGTGCCGGTGCCGTCGTTCTGGTCGATGCCGTGGCCGAACTCGTGGAGCGAAACGCCGGAGATCTCACCGGTGTTGTTGCAGCCGCCGCCGGACTTGAAGAAGTTCAGCGTCGAGCCGTTCCAGTAGGCGTTGCAGGTCTGGTTCAGATTGACGTTGACCGTCAGCTTGGCGTTGATCCAGGTGTTGCTCGGCAGCCAGCCACGGACCACTTCCTTGATCCGGTTGACCTGGTAGAACTGCTCGCGGGCGGAGTGGGTGTTGCCGGCGCCGCCGCTGCCCGGCGTGGTGCAGTTGGTGCCGGTCGAGGTGCCGAAGGCCAGGTTGCCGCTGGCGTCGGAGGACTTCGAGATGGCGCCGCAGGTGTCGCTGATCCCAACGTACTGGCCGCTCAGCGTCGAGGTGGTGGTGCCGCTCGTCCAGTTGTAGATGCCGGCCGAGTTGGTGAAGCCGCCGGAGGAGACGTTGGCGTACGGCATCGGCCGCACGATCTCGGAGCCGGTGGTCGGCGAGTTCTGATAGATGCCGCCGGTGGCCTGGGCCGCGGCGTAGTCGTTGATGTCGGTGAGCTCGAGGACCTCGCCGTTGGCGGCGTCGACGCGCGCGCGCCAGGTGCCCATCACGCCGTCGCGATGGAAGACGAACTGCCAGACCTTGGCGATGCCGCGACCCTTGCCGAACTCGAAGCCCTCGGCGGTCTTGGCGCTGACGTCCGCCGGCAGCAGGTGCAGGCTGCCGTTGTCGCGGAAGCTGTCGCCGGCCTGGAAGCCGCCGATGTACTGGGCGACGGCGGCCAGGGCCTGCTTCTTGGTGAGCCGGGTCGGCGGCACGGTGGCGCCGGGGGCCGGCAGGTTCTCCGAGCCGTACTGGATCAGGTTGCCGTTGTTGACGCGGAAGACGACGCGCGCGCCCTCGATCGCCATCCCTTCGCGGACCACGTCATAGTCCACGAACCAGAGATGGCCGGCCGGCTGGCCGGAACGGCCGCGGTTGAGGCTGAGCTGCGCGGGGTCGAAGCCCATCATCGACTTGACGCGCGGCATGAAATCGCGCGCGATGGCGTCCATGACCTCGAGGTCGATCGCCGGCTTGGCCTTGAGGAAGCCAGCGATATCCTGAGCGGTCATCTGGTTGCCGTGGCCGGGCACCCAGGCGAGGTTGCCGCCCTCGGCGAAGCCCACCATGCCGGTGCGCTTGTCGATCTGGGCGCTCCAGTCGGCGTTGGGGCCGACGCCGATGCGGAAGGCTTCCCAGCCGTTCTGGAGGGACTTGGAGGCGAGGGCGCGGACGTTGTCCAGCGGCTCGGCCTCGTCCCCGGACCGGAGCTTGTCGTGAACGAACTGCAGCGAGCTGAGAACATCATTGCCCTGCTTCGCCACCTGGGCCATGCCCGGACCGGCGAGCAGAGCGCCCAACAACAGGAACAGCGTGAGACGACCCAACAGCGAGACTCTGGATTTGGCCATCATGAGATGTCCCCCTCCTAGGGGACGAAAAAAAGGAGGCATCGAGCCTCCGGTTACGGCACGGACGGGAGATCTCTCCCGGCCCGGTACGCGCTGGCCAGATTTCCTCGGCTGCTATACTCGGCTCCGTTCGAAAAAACCGGAGCACTGACGTCTTCTCAAGGGCTGAATGGCGACAAAGATGGTCACCAACTCTCTCGGTGCGCGCCGAACCCAAAAGCGCTCCTCTTTTCCCGTTTTCATGGTCGCGCTGGTGCTGTGGGCGCTGCCGGCTATTCCGGTGATGGCCGCGGCCGCGCCGCCGAACCTCGTCCTGATCACCATGGACACCACGCGCGCCGACCATCTGGGAGCCTGGGGCTATCGCGACGCCCAGACGCCGAACCTCGACGCCCTGGCGGCCCGCGGCACCCGCTTCGCCCGCTGCGACACCGCCGCTCCGATCACCCTGCCCAGCCACTCCACGATCCTGACCGGCCTCTTCCCGCCCCGGCACGGCGTGCGCGACAACGGCACCTTCGTGCTGTCGCCCAAGGTCCAGACGCTCGCCGAGCGCCTGGCCGCCCGCGGCTACGACACCGCGGCGGTGGTCTCGGCCGTGGTGCTGGCGCGGCGCCAGGGCCTGGACCAGGGCTTCCGCATCTACGACGACGACCTGGGGGCCGGCTACGCCCAGGGGACTCTGGTTTCGGAAAGGACGGCCGAGAATACCACCGCCGCCGCCCTCGCGGCGATGGGCAAGCTGAAGCCCCCGTTCTTCCTCTGGGTCCACTACTACGACCCGCACGAGGAGTACCGGCCGCCCACCAAGTTCGCCGACCGCCTCAAGGGGCAGCATCGCCTCTACGACGGCGAGATCGCCTTCATGGACGAGCAGATCGGCGAGCTGCTGAAGAAGCTGCCCAAGGAGACCGACGTGCTGGCGGTGGGGGACCACGGCGAGATGCTCGGCGAGCACGGCGAGGCCACCCATGGCCTGCTCCTCTTCAAGGGGGCGCGGCGGGTGCCGTTGATCCTGGCCGGTCCGGGCGTGCCCGCCGGCAAGGTGAGCGACAGCCTGGTGCGCACGGTGGATGTGGCGCCGACCCTGCTCGCGCTGGCGGGGGTCGCCGCCTCCGGGCTCGACGGCCGCAGCCTGCTGCCGGTCCCGGCCGGCTCGCGGCAGACCTACGTCGAGAGCTTCCTGCCCTTCTTCGCCTACAAGTGGTACCCGTTGCGCGCCCTGGGGGACGACCGCCTGCTCTTCCTGAAGGGGCCGAAGAGCAGCCTCTACGACCTGACCGCCGATCCCGGGGAGAGCCGGGACCTGGCCGCCTCCCAGCGTGGGGCCGTGCAGGCCTGGGACGGCCGGCTGACCGGGCTCCTGAAGGGGATGGGGGAGAAGCTCGACGTGCCGGTGCGGACGGAGAACGTCCTCTCCGAGGAGCAGCGGAAGCAGCTCGCCAGCCTCGGCTATCTCGGCGGCTCCTCCTCCGGCCCGGTCACCGCCAGCCTGCCCGATCCGCGGGCCATGGTCGGGGTGGCCCAGGACCTCCACCGCGCCACCGAGGACGTGCAGCAGGGGCGCTGCAAGGAGGCCCTGCCGAAGCTGCAGGCGATCGTCAAGAAGGACCCGCACAACTTTCCGGCCCTGAGCCTCGCCGGCTTCTGCCTTCGCCAGGACGGGCGCACGGAGTCCGCCCTCAACCTCTTCCAGCGGGCGGCGAAGGAGAACGACCTCAACGCCGTGCCCATCGCCGATGCCGCCGGCTGCCTGCTCGACCTCGGCCGCAAGGCGGAGGCCGAAAAGGAGTACCGGCGGGCCCTGGCCCTCGACCCCTCGCTCTCGTCGGCTGCCACCAACCTGGCGCGCCTGCTGCGCCAGCGGGGGGAGCGCAAGGAGTCGCAGGAGGTGCTCGACCGCGCCCTGCGGGCCGGCGCCCACGAGCCCGAGATCTATCTCGAGCGGGGGGTGGCCCGCGCCGAGGCCGGCAATCTGGAGGGCGCCCTCGCCGACTTCCGCGAGGCCGCCCGCCGCGCCCCGGCCAACCCCGTCCCGCTGGAGAACGCCGCCCGCGCCGCCTTCGACCTCAAGAAGTTCCGCGACTCGGCCCTGCTCTACGAGCAGCTCCTGCGGATCGCCCCCAACCGGAGCGACCTCTGGAAGACCGAGGGGGCGATCTACCTCTATGAGCTGGAGGACAAGCCCTCCGCCCTGCGCTGCTTCCGCCGCGCCCTGATGCTGGAGGCCGACGCCGGCGAGAAGGCCAAGCTGGAGGCGCTGGTGAAGGAGCTGGGGGGGTAGCAAAGATTCCATGGTGCGCTCCTTGCACCCTCTCCAGGGAGTGCCGAGGACACCTCTCTCGACCTACCGGGTCCAGCTCCGTCCCGAGTTTGGCTTCGACGCCGCCGCGGCGATCGCGGACTATCTCGCCGATCTCGGGGTCAGCCATCTCTACAGCTCCCCCTATCTTCAGGCGGCGAAGGGGAGCGCGCACGGCTACGACGTGACCGATCCCGGCCGGGTCAACGAGGAGCTGGGCGGGGAGGAGGGGCACGTCCGGCTCTGCCGCGCGCTCGGCGAACGGGGGCTGGGGCAGGTGCTCGACATCGTGCCCAACCACATGGCCATCACCGAGCGGAGCAACACCTGGTGGTGGGACGTGCTGGAGAACGGCCCCGCGAGCCGCTATGCCGCCTACTTCGACGTCGACTGGAATCCGCCCCAGGCGCGGCTGCGAGACACCGTTCTGCTGCCGATCCTGGGGGACCACTACGGGCGGATCCTGGAAGGTGGCGAGCTGGAGCTGGCGCGCCGGGGGGGCCGCTTCGAGATCCACTACCACGAGCACCGGATGCCGGTGGCGCCCCGCTCGCTCGATACGCTGATCGCCGAGGCGGCCCGGCGGTGCGGCTCGCCGGACCTCGCCTTCATCGCCGACTCCCTGGGACAACTCCCGCTCTCCACCGCCACGGATCGCGAGAGCGTGGCCCGCCGGCATCGCGACAAGGAGGTGCTCGCCGGCCAGCTCGCCCGCCTGGCCGGGGAGCGGACCGAGGTCGCCCGGGCGCTCGACGCGGAGGTCGCCCGGATCAATGGCGATCCGGACTCTCTGGACGAGCTGCTCCAGCGCCAGAACTACCGGCTGGCCTTCTGGCGCACCGCCGGGCAGGAGCTGGACTACCGGCGCTTCTTCGACGTCCACACCCTGATCGGCCTGCGCATGGAGGACGAGCGGGTCTTCGCGGACACCCACGCCCTGGTGCTCGGCTGGCTCCGCGACGGCGTCCTCGACGGCGTGCGCATCGATCATCCGGACGGCCTGCGCGATCCGGAGGAGTACCTGGAGCGGCTCCGCGACGAGGCCCCCGAGGCCTGGATCGTGGTGGAGAAGATCCTCGAGCCGGGGGAGCGCCTGCGGGAGTCCTGGCCGGTCGAGGGGACCACCGGCTACGACTTCCTCGACCGGGCCGGCGGCCTGCTGGTCGATCCCGAGGGAGAAGGGCCGCTGACCGATCTCTACCGCGAGCTCACCGGGGAGACCGCCGGTTGGGAGGCGCTGGTCCGGGAGAAGAAGCTGCTGGTGCTGGGGGAGCTGCTGGCGAGCGACGTCAACCGTCTGGCCGAGGTCTTTCTCCAGGTCTGTCAGCGCCACCGCCGCTACCGGGACTACACCCGCTTCGAGCTGCGGCAGGCGATCCGCGAGGTGGTCGCCGACTTCCCCGTCTACCGCACCTACGCGCGGGCCGATCTGGGGGAGGTCGTGGACGAGGACCGGCGCTACGTGGGGGAGGCGGTCGCGGCGGCCAGGGCCCGGCGTCCCGATCTCCCGGCCGACCTGTTCGACTTCTTCCGCGACCTCCTGCTGCTGGAGGTCCGCGGCGAGGTGGAGGGGGAGCTGGTGATGCGCTTCCAGCAGCTCACCGGCCCGGCCATGGCCAAGGGGGTGGAGGACACCTCCTTCTACAACTTCCACCGCCTGATCTCGCTCAACGAGGTGGGGGGGAGCCCCGGCCGGTTCGGCGTCAGCGTGGAAGATTTTCACCGCCTGAACGCCGAGGCCGAGCGCTCCTGGCCGCGAGCCCAACTCGCCACCTCGACCCACGACACCAAGCGCAGCGAGGACGTGCGGGCGCGGATCAGCCTCCTCTCGGAGATCCCCGGCCGGTGGGGGGAGACCGTCCGCGGCTGGTTCGAGCGCAACGCCCGGCATCGCCGGGGGGACCTCCCGGACCGCAACGCCGAGTACCTCCTCTACCAGACCCTGGTGGGAGCCTGGCCGGTCTCCGTCGAGCGGGCGGCCGCCTACATGGAGAAGGCCGCCCGGGAAGCCAAGGCCCACACCTCCTGGACGCGCAACGACGCGGACTACGAGCAGGCCCTGCGGGGGTTCGTGGAGGCGGTCCTGGGCGACGCCGATTTCATCGCCGGTCTGGAGCGGTTCGTGGCCACCCTGATCGCGCCCGGGAGGATCAACTCCCTCGCCCAGACGCTGCTCAAGCTCTCGTCGCCCGGGGTACCCGATTTTTACCAGGGGACGGAGATCTGGGATCTGTCCCTGGTCGATCCGGACAACCGTCGGCCGGTCGACTACGAGGCGCGGCGGCGGATGCTGGCCGACCTGAAGTGGGGCATGACCCCGGAGGAGATCCTGGCCCGCATGGACGAGGGGCTGCCCAAGCTCTGGCTGACCCACCAGGGGCTCCAGCTCCGCCGGCGCCTGCCCGAGGTCTTCGCCGGGACCTACGAGCCGCTACGGGTCTCCGGACCGCGCGCGGAGCACGCGGTGGCCTTCCTGCGCGGAGGAGCGGTGGCGGCGGTGGCGCCCCGGCTCCCGCTGCGGCTCGCCGGGGACTGGCGGGGGACCGAGCTGGAGCTGCCGCCCGGCTCCTGGCGCAACGAGCTGACGGGAGAGGAGATCGAGGGAGGAGCGCTCCCCCTCGCCGATCTGCTGGCGCGATTCCCGGTGGCGCTGCTGACGCGCTCCAGGATGTAGAATTCAGCAAGCCATGAGAGACGACGAGCTCGACGACCTGGAGTTCCCGCCGGACGATCCCACTGCGGCCATGCTGGACAAGCTGGATTCCGACGAGGAGTTCGGCGCCCCGGAGGAGCCGCTCCCCGCCACGCCCGCGGTGAGCCGCCGGGAGATCGATCGCCTGATCGACGAGGTTCTGGACGGCGAGCTGAAGAAGCTCAGCGGCTCGAAACGGAAAGAGTAGCCAGGACTTCGGCGGCCAGCTCCGCCGTGGTCTCGGGCCCGCCGCCGCCCGGAATGCGCGTTCCGCCGCCGCCCTGGAAGAGGGCGTTCACCTCCACCCCCGCCAGCGTCTGCAGCTCCAGCAGCTCGACCGCCGGGCCTAGCGGCAGAAATCCCATGCGTTGGGCGATGTCGATGTAATAACCGACCTCGCGCAGGCGGCGGCTGGCCTCGTCGAGCTGGCCGTGGAGCTGCTCGGCGGGGACCGCGCAGGCGCGGGCCACGGCCGCGGCGGCGGTGTGGGCCGCGGCCTCCATGCGGGCGCCGAGCCCCGCGGACTCGCCGCCGGGGATCTGGAGGACGGCCTCGTGGACGGCGAGCACGAGCTCGTGAGCGTGCTGATAGGCGGGAAGCGCCCGATGGTCTCTCATGGCGGTGTCTCCTCCGATGCGCCTGCTGGTTGTTCTTCTCTTCCACTCGGGGCGTTGGCGTCGCCCGGGCCGGCCGTGAGGGGGCCCAGCGGCGGCGACTCGCCCGCATACGCCGAGTAACTGCAAGACCCGAACCGGCCCGCGATCGATCCCTGCCCGGCCTCGCCGACGTACGAGCCCCGGAAGCTGCCGCGGACCAGCGCCTGCGCCTGCTGCGGTTGGAGATCGACCTCCGCCTCCCCTTCCGAGGTCACCAGCGCGCCGCTGGCCGAGCGGCCGGTCAGGAAGAGGCGAGCCCGGTAGGGGCCGGCGCCGCGGAAGTCCTCGATGCGCACCGCCACCGCCGGCAGCAGGGGATCGCCGGTGCGGAAGTCCACCTGCAGCCCGTTCGACTCGTGGGACACGCAGAAGAAGGGACTGGCGCCGTGGAACTCGATCCCGCCCTCCACCTCGAGCACCGCCCCGGCCGTGGCCGCGGCGGCGTCCCCCTCCTGGCGGGGGAGGGCGGCCGGAGGCTCGCCGGCGGCCGTGGCTCGCTTGTCCTCCTCGCCACGGCAGGCGGCGAGGAGGAGGACCGGCAAGAGGAGGAAGAGCGGGCGGGGCGGCACGCGCACGAAAGGTTCGCCGTCTACTGGGCCAGCTCGCGGAGGATGCAGCGCTTGAACTCGCCGTTGAGGGTTCCGGTGCCCCCCTGGCCCTGGTAGGAGCCGGTGAAGGTGCCGTTGAACCCGGTGCGCTTGCGGGCGCCGCCGAAGATGTGGCTCTTGAGCTGAACCTTGGCGGAGCCGGTCCACTCGCGGGCCGCGCCCGATGCGGGCTGCTCGTGGATCACTACCGTGGCCGGATACTCGCCGTCGCTGTTGACGGTCGCGATGCGGATCTGCACCTGTGGGGACTGCGTGCCGGTCTGGTCGAAGTTGAACTCCAGCCCCTTGTCCCCGAACGGGCCGCAGCCCATCGCCGTGTCGCCCTCGAACGTCACGGCGCCCGCGAGGGTCACGTGCGCCTTGGCGGGGCGCCGGCGGCCCCCCTGGTTCCGTCCTCCCGGAGGCTCGGGACTCTGGGCGTCCTGGTTCCCCTCGGTGGCGGTGGCCCCCTCCTTCTGGGCGTCCCCTCCTTCGTCCGTGGCCTTCTGGCGGCAGCCGGCGAAGGCGACGAGGAGCAGCAGGCCGAGCAGCAGCGAGAGCGAACGGAAAACGGTGCGTGAGTTCATAGTCCCCCTTCACGGAGCGCCAGGGCTCCGGCGGTCGAAAAAATTTGCAGGAAGAATGCCACAGATGACGGCGAAAGCCGCCGCCTCAGCGCTTCGAGAGACCTCCCCAGAGGAAGGCCGTGGCCGCGGCGGCGATCAGCCACCAGCCGTAGGGAGAGCCGGAGCCCCCGTCTCGCACCATCACCCCGGCGATCAGCAGGCCGGCGGCGACCACGGTCCAGGAGAGCCGGTGGATCGAGCGCTCCAGGCGCTGGATCGTCTTGCGGGATTCCGGGGCGAGGGTGGACTGCACGGTGAGCGTCCCCCGCTCGGCGCGGGCGAGCACGGCGTCCAGGCGGCGCGGCAGGCCGAGCAGGGTCTGGAGCTGGATCAGCCCCTCCTGGAGGATCTCCCGCCAGTCCCGCCGCAGCTCCTGGGAGGCCAGGCGCTGGGCGAAGGGGAGGGTCTCGGCCCAGGGGTCGAACTTCGGGTCGAGCTGGGTGGAGAGCCCCGCCAGCAGGCCCACGGCGCGCGAGGCGAAGAGCAGGTCGACCTGCACCTGGAACGGGAGCTCGTAGAGGAGGTCCCGGTACTGCCGGAAGAAGTACTCGGCCTCCGAGAAGGCGGTCTCCCGCAGGCTGCCGATCGCCACCCCCCAGAAGCGCTGGAACAGCTCCTCGTGGACCTCCTCCAGACGGCGGAGGTCGGCGCCGGGGAGCAGCACCCCCGCGGCCACGTAGGAGCGGACCATCCGTTCGGCGTCGCGGGTGCCGAGGGCGATCGCGTACTCCCGGAGCGCTCCGCGCAGCCGCTCGGGGATCACCGCCACCATGCCGAAGTCCACGAACACCACCTGGAACGGCCGCTCCTCGCCGGCCGGAGGCGACGGCGCCGCCGCCCCCGGCGGAAAGGGCGCTTCCCCGCCCACCGGCAGCGGCCGCACGAAGAGGTTCCCCGGGTGGGGGTCGGCGTGGACGAAGGAGTGCTCGAAGATCTGCAGCAGGTAGATCCGGTAGAGCGTCCGCGCCACCTCCGGGCGGGAGATGCCGGCGCGGTCGAGGGCGGCGAGATCGCCGATCTTGATCCAACCCACGTTCTCCAGGGTCAGGGTGCGGCGGGCGCTCCAGTCCCAGTAGACGCGGGGGAGGTAGACGCGGGAGTCGGCCGCGAAGTTGGCGGCGAAGCGCTCGGCGTTCTTCCCCTCGGCCAGCAGGTCGAGCTCGGCCAAGGTGGTGCTGGTGATCTCGGCCCCCACGCGGTGGAGGTCGATCCGCCGCCGGATCGTCTTGGAGAAGCGGAGCAGACGGGTGGCCAGGCGCACGGCCGCG
>Ga0070666_10001938_pt1 | contig 12594 bp, 13 predicted proteins | sample KBSS23metaG_FD_64677 | JGI IMG/M metagenome (GOLD analysis project Ga0070666, IMG submission 64677) | Switchgrass rhizosphere microbial communities from Kellogg Biological Station, Michigan, USA - KBS S2-3 metaG | ecosystem: Host-associated > Plants > Roots > Rhizosphere > Soil ... | reverse complement strand
CGGCCAAGTGGAGGAAGCGGGATCCGTTTTCTATACAGTGCCGGCCGGTAAGCGATTGGTGGTGCAGAGCATGATCGCCAAATCGTTTCAGTTGCCTCAGGGACAGAAGCTGGTCGACGTGAGTTTGGGCGCGGTCTCGGACACTTCGTATACGATCCCGGTTCAGTTTCAGGGCACGGACGATGATGGCTACGATCACTTTGCGGGAGCTTTCGCGGGGACGATCTACTTCTATTCGGGAAATCAGATTCGGGTGCTTGCTACGCGCGATTTGAGCACTGGCTTCGCGGCGGCGAGCGTGGCGATTAACGGCTATCTCGAAAATAATTAACGAGGGGATACATAAATGTCGGGCTCTAGGCTCTGGGCTTCCTGCCTGGAGCCTTTTGTTTTGGCGGAAGGGACTTGCTTCGCTTTTGACCCCCTCCTTGAGGTTCCCCCTCTCGCTCGTTCCTCGCTGTAAGGGGAACCGGGGTTCGGGGTGGTTGACGGTTTTTCGATTAGTGATGGAAGGGGGCCATAAAAAGCTGGGAGGTCGGAGTTTCGGGTTATTGAAAAAGTGGTCCATAAAAATTCGGCTCTGGGCTTGAGGCTCGCGGCTTGGGGCTGGGAGGGGTCTAAAGGAGGGAAAATGCCAGGTTCGGTGACGCTAGAAGGCGTGATGAGCCTGGACGCCGCGATTGAACGTCCCATAATTGATAGAAGCGATGGATGTTGGGCTTGAGGAACACATAAGACTAGCTGCGGAGGTGCTGAAGAAATACGGCGCCACCGAGGTTTATCTCTTTGGTTCAGCAGCGTCGGGCAAGTTACGAGAGCATTCGGATGTTGACTTCGCGGTGACGAACCTGCCGGCGGAGCACTTCTACCTCGCGATCGGTGAGGCTTACGGTGTTCTGGGCATGCCTCTGGATGTGGTGGTATTGACTGATGACACTCGTCTTGCGCGGCGGCTTCGAAGCATGCGGGACGAGGGGACCCTGAAGCGTGTCGCCTGAACTCAGAGACGTAATTCTTGACGAGTTCGACAGTCTGCGTCGGGAGCAGAACGTATTCAAGCCACTGCTGCTGGATCTTTCTCATAGGGAGCCCACTCAACTCGAATTGCGCTCGATCGGTGGACTTCTTCAATCGATTTACACGGGAATGGAGCGAGTGTTGAAGCATGCACTCACCGAACTCGACGGGTCCGTTCCTACTTCGGCGTCTTGGCACGCGGACCTGTTGAGGCAGGCCGCGGACGAAACGGCTCAGCGAACTCCATTGATTACAGATGGTCTCTACGTATCCCTTGTCGACTTGATGGGATTCCGCCATATGTACCGGCACGCTTATGGTTTCCATTTGTCTTGGGAACGCATGAAGGCGTCGACACTGACGGTGTCCGACGTTGCCGATCGATTCCAAGAAGAGATCGGGATTCTTCTTCAAGATTGATTCACCCTCGCATGAAGAATGGGCCAACTCCCTTTTTGTAGATTAAAGAAATAGGGGTCACCAAAAACCATCTTGATCTTGAATCTCGGATCCCGGATCTCGGATCTGGTCGAGTTAGAGAATTTGGGGGCACCAAAAGAGTGGGCTCTGGGTTCGGGGTTCGCGGCCCTGGGCATACGCGCAGCGAAGTGCGAGCAAGAGATGATTCCAGGCAGGTCCCTCGACCCTTCGTCCCTCAGGGCATGCTCCTTGGGGGACTCGCTCGGGATGACAAGAAAAGTTTTAGTGAAAGAGGGGGCACCAAAAACCGGGGAGCGGTCACTTTCGAAATTATTAAAGAAGGGGACCATAAAAGCTCCTTTAGACACTGAGGGGGCACCAAAAACCAAGCTCGTGCTATGCGCCCTCACCCTGTCGCTCCGCGACTTCCCTCTCCCACAGGGAGAGGAGTAGGGGTCACCAAAAATCACCTTCCGCCCTCGGTCTGTCCCTCGGCTTCCCTTTCCCAGCGTGCGATGGATTGCTTCAGCTGGGTTCGGATTAAACGGGGGAGGCGGGCGTCCTTCAACTTGAGGGAAAAGGCTTTTCGGACTCGGGTGCACAGTCCGTCCCGGATGAGGTCGGGTTCGACGACGATGACTCGGAGATTGAGGTCGGTGTAAACCCGGTCTACGGTTCCGTCTTCGACGACGATGACGATGTTGTGGGGTTCTAGGGTCTGGAGGGGTTCGGTTGCGGTAGGGCGGTCTTCGGTTAGAGTAGGCATATGTCTACTACTATTATGAGTGCGAGCGGGCTTCGCCGCAATATTGGAAATTGCGGTTTACGGTTGTTATTTGTCTACTCTTTAATACGGGGGGAACCGAGCTATATCTCGTTGCTGTTTTGATCACAATGCGAGTCGTTGCCTGCTACACTCGGACTCGTGGCAAAGGTACTGAGCAGACAGGTAAAGACGAAGCTGCCGAAGACCGCTCAGGAGACTGCTTTGGGGTCTCTCTACCTTGGTGATTCCAGCGCATTGATCAAGGCTCATCTGCTCCCCAAGTTGAAGGGAAAGGTTGACCTAATCCTTACCTCACCGCCCTTTCCGCTAAATAACAAGAAGAGCTACGGAAATCTGACTGGCGAAGAGTATCGAAAGTGGTTCGTCGGTCTTGCTGACTTATACAGCCAGCTACTCTCGCCCAAGGGGTCGATCGTAATCGAGTTGGGCAACTCCTGGGTTCCCGGTCGTCCGATCCAGTCACTGTTGCACTTGGAATCGCTGATTGGCTTCGTAAATGCGAAGAATTCGGGCCTGCGTCTCTGCCAACAGTTCGTTTGCTACAACCCTTCTCGGCTTCCATCCCCGGCGCAGTGGGTGACAATAAATCGCGAGCGCCTAACTGACAGTTACACACATGTTTGGTGGATGGCGAAAGATGACCACCCCAAAGCGAATAATAAGAACGTTTTAAGACCGTATAGTGCGAGCATGGAAGAGTTGCTCGTGCGCCAGTCATACAACTCCGGGAAGAGGCCCTCACAGCACGTTATCAGCGATGAGAGTTTTCTTATTAACAATGGCGGCAGCATCGCACCAAACTTTATCGAAGCGGAGCCGATGGGATGTAGGGATGATTGGCGCATGCCCAATGCATTTCGTTTCAGTAATACGGGCTCAAATGATTTTTATCACACAAGGTGTCGAGAGCTCGAACTCACGCCCCACCCTGCGCGCATGCCCGGCGGATTGGCGGCGTTTTTTATCGAGTTCTTGACTGACAAGAAGGATCTCGTCTTGGATCCCTTTGCTGGAAGCAACACAACGGGGTATCTCGCCGAAAAGTTAGGTCGTCGATGGATCTCATTCGAAATCCAGCCGGACTATATCAAACACTCAAAGATTCGATTCGAAGAGTTTTCCAAGAATGGAAAAGGACACGCCCATGGCATCCGCAAACCTGCAAGAAGAAATAAATAAACTAGCAACTCTCAACCTGTTCCACAAGAACGCCGACGGAAACGCGGACACGGGAATATACGTGGGTCGACCATTCGCGCTTACGTATGACTCATGCAGGGTTTTAATCGCCGACGCTTGGAAACTCAAGGCGAAGGGACTTCCGCATGGCGCCTTCCTGCTCGCTTACTACGAAAACGAGCCTGACGTCGAGGAAGCACTCCTACTCCGCATCATCGAACCAACGCAGCTACCAACTGACAACGATGTCATTAGCAGCATGATCGAGTATTACAAGGATAACTTGCGCACAACGGGCCAATCCACAGAACTAGATACCTTTACAAAATACGAGTTCAGCTTTTCAGGTCTGAAATGCCGCGTTCTTGGAACATTCTACAAAGACTCCAAAGGTGTTACGCAGTTTGGCGCCGATGTAGAAAACTATTACAGCGCTCACAACTACCGAGTCCTAAAGCCTAACCCAGATGTCCTCGAGGTGATCGTTAACTTTAGGGAGGACGGCGTAACGGGAAGTCCTACGGACATTCTCATCGGTCGAGTGCGCTACAGCTCCAGCCGCAGATTTCAAGAAAAGGAAACAATCGTTCCCGTCTATGTACGCGCACAAGACTTCCTCGGAAAGCGGACCGCACTCTTCGGCATGACCCGAACAGGAAAGTCGAACACGGTAAAGAAAATCATTCAAGCGACGGTGGAGATGAGTTCCAAGGCACCAAAAAAGCTGCCGACAAAAGCTGTTGATGTTGACGCGGCTGAACTCGAAGCCTTTACCACGGAGGGTTTGCCTAGGTATCCAGCGGGACAGATTATCTTTGACATAAACGGTGAATACGCGAATCCAAATCTTCAGGACAAGGGCACGGCGATATTTGAACTGTTCTCGGAATTAACAACCCGTTACAGCACCGTTGCGAAGCCGGGATTCAAGGTCATGAAGGTCAACTTTTATCGCGACCTCCTTGACGGCTTCGGCCTAGTCCAGTCACACCTTGCTGGCGACGGAGGCGATTACGTTAGCAGTTTTTGTTCGATCGACCTTGAAAAACCAAAAGACTACGCGAACAACCGCTCCGCATCCACGCGATACGATCGCAAGGTCGCGGCTTATTTTTGCTGTCTGTACGCCGCGGGATTTCCTGTTCCCAATGACTTCGAGGTTAAGTTTACAGCGGGTGACGAAGTAAACAGCGCGGTGGGCGCAGATCAGTTCGATCCGACAAATGGTGCAACTTTGAAGGAAGCAACCGCATGGTTTACGAAGGTTTGGGAAAACTACAACGCCGACTTCTTCACAAAATACAAGCAAAAGAACAGCAAGGAGTGGGCGGACGAAGATTTAAAAGCGATTCTCGCGATGCTTACGCGGAAAAAGGATGGAACAAAAGATGCCGTCGTTAGCGGTTTCTTAAAACTTCGTGATCTGACTGACTTGCATACGAACACAACGGGAAAGTCATATACGGTGGAGATAATTGAGGAACTCCGCGCCGGTAAAATTATTATCATAGATTTGTCTCAGGGCGAAGAACACATTCAAAGGCTGTATTCGGAAAGAATTTGTCGTAGCCTCTTCGCTGATTGGCTAAACCGATTTGTGAATCGACAGCCGAATAACTTCGCGCAGTTCTACTTTGAGGAAGCACACAACTTGTTTCCCAAAAAGGAAGACAAAGATCTAAGCCAAATTTACAACCGATTGGCGAAAGAGGGTGCGAAACTCAATATCGGGATGCTCTACGCGACTCAAGAGGTCAGCTCGATCAGTTCCAATATCTTAAAAAACACGCAGAATTGGTTCATAGCCCACTTAAACAATGAGGATGAGACTAAAGAGATTAAGAAGTATTACGACTTCGGAGATTTCACGGACTCTCTCGTAAAGTTTAGCGCCCCAAGCGATAAGGGGTTCGTTCGAATGAAGACCTATAGCAATCCGTTTGTTGTACCCGTTCAGATAGGACGCTTTCCCAAGGACGAATAGGAGACGACATGGGCTATTCCAGCAAAGGCAAGAGACCCATGGAAGTAGCGAGCAAGTCTTCGCACTCGCATGTCATTCTCGATCCAAGCGTTCAATCTTTCCTAAAATCCTGCCGCCTACCCAAAAAGGCAGATGACATTGAGGTGCAGGATGACAGCGTCGTTGGACCCGATGGTGACTCAACATCAACCATCAAGAGTGTAATCGCCATAGACGGGGGCTACACCGAAGTAACAGTGGAAGCCGATTTTCCTTCCTCAAAACTCGCATTCTTTCAATTCGGCGCGCTGATTTTCACCATGCAGGATTTGGAATCGATGGACGAAGCGCGGTTCATTGATCCCGAGGATATGTCAAGGCTCCGCAATATACAGCGCCTCAAACTATCACTGCCAATCAAGAATATTTCGATCGAAGGTGAGAAAACGCTGACCCACTCTGTAAGACGTGCCCTACACGACTTTTTCAATCAGGATGTTGGCGATGGATCACTAAGCGAAAGTCTCAAATGGCTGATCTTCGCGGAGTATGACGCTTCGCCCGCCGAGGTGTACATGCTAGCAAGTTGTCCACTCTGCGATTCGCGAGAAGTGGAGATCCGAAGAAAATCGATAACCCCGCAGATGACGTGCCCTTGCAGCAAATGCGGTGAGCCTCTATTCCTGATTGATGTACTGCGCCTGCACGAAGCCATCGACGACGAGCTCGGTGCTGGCGGCATCCTAGGCTACGTCACAACAACTGTTGAACAACTTCTCCTAGTTCATTTGGTCAGGGTAATTCTAAGAACGAAGCCCGGACTAATGAACAATGTGTTGTTTATCAAGGACGGACCACTTGCCTTTTTTGGCCAAACAGCAAATGTTCATAAGCCAATGAGGCAACTTGTCACCTTTCTCTTGGATAAACACAATCTCTTTCTCGTCGGCCTCGAAAAGAGCGGACCGTTTGTTGAGCATGCTGATGAAATCATCCATAAGCTAAAGCCAAATGAAGCGCTGATCCTGTCCAACGACTACATCTATCGGTACATCATTCCTGGCATTGCCGATGACAACAGCCCGTACGGGCGAACAACTTACTACGGTAGCAAGGTGATCTACAAAACGTCGACCGGCGGCATGTATGTCGCGACGATTCCGACAACGAGGATTAATCCAAGACCCAAGACCAACGACTTGCCAAACCTTCAAGTAATTCTCGCGAACGTACAGAAGTTAAAGTGTGATATGTATGACAGCGGTCTGGTCCCAATAGCTCTTGCCAACAAGCTTGTTTCCCTCGCAAACCATCCTAGCTCTCGTATTCTGGAGAAATTCGCTGTTGACACCGTACCAGGTCGACCAAGCATGCCCAAGTAAGAGCTTCCAGCGGAATTTAACGATTACAGTGACACGTACGTGCCTCTTTCTATTTAGGACTTACGTCTACCTATTTGGAGTGAAAGATATGAAAGTGACAAGGCAGATACTGGGTGAATACATTGTTGAGGCGCTGCATGAACACGGCGGCTCGGCGAACCTATATTGCGTCGCAAAACACATTGGCACAACGCACAAGGACGACCTAGAAGCGAGCGGTCCCATTCAGTTTTCTTGGCAATACGATATGAGATGGTCGGCTAGGAACCTCCGTAAGCGTGGGATTCTTAAAAGCGCGAAGCAGTGCAGAAAGGGTGTTTGGGAGTTGACTTAATGTTGTTATGGGAGTATCCCCAGTCGCTAGTTGTGGCGACAGCCGCAATGGCCGCAGAAGTTAATAGGGATCCGCAGATTGGAGGAAGCTTTGATGTGTCAAAGTTTTCCTCACGGGTCGCCGTGTTTCCCGGTACCGACGAGGCTGACAAGGTACGGTACGTGCAATACAACATTGATGTAAATCCGGGCATGCTGACGAGGGATTTGAACGAGGGCGATCTTTGGACGATCTATCGATTCTTCCGAGAGCCCGTAACGCTGAACTTTGGAGGTGGGGTCGTTTTAGAAGCCGATATGAGGGGTTTTATAGATCCATCCCAGTTTGGAGGCAGCAACCCACTTCGCGTATTCGCATGGTTCGCGCTTGGTTTTCGTCGTTAGAATTGTAGCCGCGCTTTAACCGCCCAGGCAGACCCTAGAGGTGATCGGAAAATTGCTTGACGACAGGAAATTATCTGCGTTTCATGAAGGTGGCCACGCTGTTGCTGCGTGGCTCTGTGGCGTGCCTGTATGCGAAGTCAACCTGTGCCACAACAAGATCGTAGAAGGCGACAATTGCTTTACCGGCTATCTGAGTTGTTTCATAGCGTTGGCCGGCGCTGTTGGACAGGCTTGGTCGGGCGAGACACCTGATCCGATGGAGCGGTTTCCTCGCAACGCAATCGATCTTATTCAAGCGACTACTGTGGTCACGCGCGACCTGACGAGTTGGTGGTCGGCGATTGACGTTCAGTCACAAACACCGCCATCCGTTGATGCGAATTCGCCGGGGCCGTTCATCTTTGGGGTTCTAAAAAGAATCCATCTCGAAGTCGAAGAAAAGTTTCAAGATCCGTACGTCAACCAAGCGCTGAAAAAGATTGCTGCGGCGCTTGAGCAACACGGTGTGCTTGACGAAAAGACGTTTACGAGCATAATGGGCAGAATGCAGGCGCCTCGGGCTTCAATCGACACTCCCGGGTGGTACGAGGGCCTCGCGAAAATCGTTTACAGCTCCCTTGACTTTAACTGTGCCGCCAGCGCGGTGAAGGCGCTACGATCTTCATCCTGCGAAGAGCACTATAAATCCGTTGGCGGCCGACTGGAGCCCATTTCCTAGTTCGCTCGTCTCCCATTCCCCTTCTTGAGCTTTCATTGACGATCAGAGCAAAGTCTGAATCAGGGAATCTGTGCCAGCACGCAAGGCCCAGGCGCGCCCCCGTCCCAGCGGTCATAATTGATTGGCATAACATGCCGCAATTTCTAGAGGGTCTTAGCTTCGACGACGTACTCCTCATTCCGCGCAGAACCGAGGTTCTGCCCAGCGAAGTCGACATCTCCGCGCAGTTTCTCCCTGGAATCACGCTCAAGGTCCCGATTGTGTCCGCGCCGATGGATACGGTCACCGATGCCCGGCTCGCCATTGCGATCGCGAGAGAGGGTGGGGTTGGAGTTATCCACCGCAACATGGCCATCGACCGGCAGGCGGAAGAGGTGGACCGGGTCAAACGCAGTGAGCACGGTGTCATCACCAACCCGATCAAGCTGAGCCCTGACAAATCCATTCAAGACGCGCTGAATTTGATGGATCGATTCCACATCAGCGGTGTGCCGATTGTGGATGAGCAAGACCGATTGGTCGGCATTCTCACGAACAGAGATATCCGTTTCGAGACCGATTTCACCAAGCCGATTCGTTGTCGGATGACAAGCGAGAATTTGATCACCGCTTCGGTGGGCACGTCGCTGGAGCAGGCGGAAGCGATGCTCTCCGAACACCGGATCGAAAAGTTGCCGATCGTGGATAAGGATCGGCATTTGAAAGGGCTCATCACGATCAAAGATATTTTGAAAGTGAAGCGTCACCCGTTTGCGACGAAGGACGACAAGGGTCGGTTGGTGGCGGGCGCGGCGATCGGTTCGATGCGCGAGCCGTATGAGCGCGCGAAGGCATTGATGGATGCGGGCGTCGATTTTGTTGTGATCGATGCGGCGCACGGACACAGCAAAGGCGTGATGGATTGCCTTAAGATGCTGAAGTCCAAGTTGCCGGAATTGAAAGTGATCGCGGGCAATGTGGCGACGCGGGAATCGGTTAAAGATTTGATTGCGCTCGGTGCGGATGCGTTGCGAGTCGGTATCGGCGCGGGATCTATTTGTACGACGCGCGTGGTGGCGGGCATCGGCGTTCCGCAGTTCACGGCGGTGATGGATTGTTGTTCTGAGGCGAACGACGCAGGCATTCCGACGATCGCGGATGGCGGTATTCGTTCGAGTGGCGATGTGGTGAAGTGTTTAGCAGCCGGCGCGAGCTGCGTGATGATGGGCAACATGTTCGCGGGGTGCGAGGAATCGCCGGGCGAAGTGGAGATCTATCGGAACCGCGCTTATAAGGTTTATCGGGGCATGGGTTCGATCTCGGCGATGCGGCAGGGTTCGAGCGATCGGTATTTCCAGATGAAGACAGGCGGCGTGATCGTTCCAGAGGGCGTCGAGGGTCGGGTGCCGTTCAAGGGCGCGATGGCGGACACGATGTATCAGCTGGTGGGCGGTCTGCGGCAGGGCATGGGGTACTGCGGGTCCTCTTCTTTGAAGGAGCTTCGGGAGACGGCGCAGTTTATGAAGATCACGGGGGCAGGTCTGCGGGAGAGTCATCCGCATGATGTGTCGATTACGAAGGAACCGCCGAACTACAGTTCTCCTTGGTCGGATTCGTCGGATGAGTCGTAAGTAGGAATGCGCCCCCATCCCGGCTTCGCCGTACTTCCCCCTGACTCCTTCGTCGCGGGGGAAGAGTTTTAGCCGCCGAACTATTCGAGTCCTTGGTCGGATTCTTCGGATGAGTCGTAAGGTTGGATTGAGAAGGACTGGGACTTCGTTCGCCTTGTAAACCCCCACCCCTTTGCCCCTCCCCCTGCTCGTTGCTTGAAGCTTGCGTCTGTCTGTGGCTCGTGCGAGGGCAACTCACAAGGAGAGGGGGAGCGCATGAGTCGATGTTCACGTGGGCACGGAGTGCTGGGAAGTTTGCGCGGGGAACTTGAGGGTTGCTCGGTTTTTGGTTGCTGGGTTGTTTTCGGAGTTTAAAAAGGCAACCACCCGTTCGACTCGGGGACTCGCTCAGGGCAGGCTCCGACTCAGAGGATTCACAGAGGCACAGAGTTTCGGACTGGATTCCGGACTTCACCACAACGCCACAACCCTGCGTTCCTCAGGGCAAGCTAAGCACAACGGGGCACAACGTTGGTCGGGAGCAATTGAATATCCGCTTTAACCACAAAGGACACTAAGAACCACAAAGACTCACAAAGGGGGCTGTGGCCATCCTCGCTCACGTAGGGCTGAGCGCCGAATTCGAATCTAGGTTCGTCTAGACTGTTCGTTGGCATGTTTGTAGCTTTGTTCCCTTTCGTTTCGACGGACTGAAGTCCGCGAATCGAATGCAGAATAAATTCTGCGCTCCTTCTCCCTTATGAAAATTCTTTTCGTTTCTGCTGAAGTTGGCCCGTTTGCGAAGGTGGGTGGGTTGGCCGATGTTGCTGGCTCGCTGCCGAAGGCGTTGCGTGCGTTAGGGCATGACGTTCGGGTGCTGATGCCGTCGTATCGGATGGTGGAGGAGGAACTGGGGCTCTCGGGCTCTCGGCTTTCAGGCTCTCAGGGTGATCTGGATTTCTCGCCCTTCGTCCCTCAGGACAAGCTTCGCAGCGGAGAGGCGGAGGCGCGGAGTCCTGTTCATGCAGGATCGGCGCGAATCGCGGAGTTTGATGTTCCTATCAATCCTAACTGGGTGAAGCGCGCATATCTGAACGAGACGACGCTTGACGAAGGGCAGCGAGCGGGACGCTCGCAGGACAAGGGCGGACGAGACGTCCGCGCTCCTGAATCGTCTTCAGTGCCTGTTTACATGGTTGGCACGGATGAATGGTTTACGCGGACCACTTCGAGCGAGACGATTTATATGCCCGGCGTCGATGCGTATCTCTTTCTCGCGGCGGCGGCGATGCAGTTGCCCGAGGTGCTCGGATGGATGCCGGATGTGGTGCATTCGAACGATTGGCATTCGGGATTTGTGCCGGTGCTTTTGCAGGAGCGGCGATGGAAGGATGCGATCGCCTCCGTGTTTACAATTCACAACTTGGCGTATCAGGGCGAGTTTGGTTTTGATGTGATCGATAAGTTGGGACTTCCCCACTCGCTTTTCAATATGGAGCAGCTCGAGTTTCACGGGTCGATTAATTTTTTGAAAGCTGGTTGTGTTTTTTCGGATCAGGTGAACACGGTTTCGCCGACGTATGCGCATGAGGTGCAGAGTCAGGAATACGGCTGCCATCTGGAAGGGCTGATGAATTATTTGTCGCACCAGGGGCGGCTGAGCGGGATTTTGAATGGGATCGACGATCGGGTTTTTAATCCGGCGACTGATCCGTCGTTGGCGGCTCGATACGATGCGGACCATTTGGATGGGAAGGCGGCGTGTCGGTCGGCGTTGTTGAAACGGTTGGACATGGAGCCTTTAGAGGGCGCGCCGTTGTTGGGGGCGGTGACTCGATTGAGCGATCAGAAGGGGATGAATCTTCTTTTGAATGCGGCGCCGGAGATTTTTCAGATGCCGTGCCAGATCGTGGTGCAGGGGCTCGGCGATCCGTGGTTGTGCGATTCGTTCGCGGCGTTGCAGAAGGCATGGCCAAAGCATTTTCAGTTTGTGCAGGCGTTCGATGTTCAGTTGGCGCAGCAGGTTTACGCGGGGTGTGATGGGTTCTTGATGCCTTCCCTCTTTGAGCCGTGCGGGCTGGGGCAGATGATCGCGATGCGGTACGGGACTTTGCCGATCGTGCGGTCGACGGGTGGGTTGGCGGATACGGTGCACGAGGGGCTGAACGGGTTCACGTTCGAGCACAAGACTTCGGCGGATCTGTTGGTGGCGGTTCGGCGGGCGTTTGTTTCGTTTGGGTCGGAGGAGTGGCCGGGGCTGCGGGACTCGGCGATGCGGGGTGACTACACCTGGGCGCGGAGTGCTAGGGAGTACGTGGCGATGTACGAGCGGGCGGTTGAGCTGCGTCGGAAGTTTGCGCGGAGCGCTTAGTGGACTGGGACGTGTTTCGATTTGTAACCCCCACCCCTTTCCCCTCCCCCTGCTCGTTGCTTGACGCTTCCGCCTGTCTGTAGCTCGTGTAAGGGCAACTCACAAGGAGAGGGGGAGCGCCTGAGAAGGGGATTAGGGATTAGTGCTGAGAGCTGAGAGGGCTCGGGATCACCACAACCCTTCGTTCCTCAGGGCTTTCACAGCGGGACAACGGGACACAACGTTTGTTCGGTGGCGCTAGCTAGTCAAGTGGTAATTCGGGTCAGGTCCCTCCACTCGGACACAAACATTCCTCGGTCGGGATGACACCCTGAAAGAGAAAAATCAAAGCACGTGAAGATTAAGAAGCGTTAAGCGCCGACCCGTCGACTGGCAGCATTTGTAACCCCCACCCCTTTCCCCTCCCCCGGCTCGTTGCTTGACGCTTCCGCCTGTCTGTAGCTCGTGTAAG
>Ga0070666_10001936_pt1 | contig 12598 bp, 13 predicted proteins | sample KBSS23metaG_FD_64677 | JGI IMG/M metagenome (GOLD analysis project Ga0070666, IMG submission 64677) | Switchgrass rhizosphere microbial communities from Kellogg Biological Station, Michigan, USA - KBS S2-3 metaG | ecosystem: Host-associated > Plants > Roots > Rhizosphere > Soil ... | reverse complement strand
CGAAGAGGAGCCGCCGGTAAGTCCGGTCGAAGACGTGGTGGTGGAAGTACCAGTTGTGAGACCGGTGACACCGCCCGTGGTGACGGTGCCGGTGCTCGTGACGGTTCCGGTGCTTCCAGTTGTGCCAGTTGTCGAAGATCCGCCGGTCGAACTGCTCGAGGACGAGGAGCTACCCGTTGATGAGCCACCGGTTAGTCCAGTCGAAGACGTTGTCGTCGAGGTTCCGGTTGTAAGACCGGTGACGCCACCCGTTGTAACAGTGCCAGTGCTGGTAACTGTTCCCGTGCTACCGGTCGTTCCTGTCGTCGAGGAACTTGTTGAAGAACTCGTTGACGATCCGGTTGATCCGCCACTTGTCGAACCGCTCGTCGACGACGTTGTGGAACTTGAAGTCGAGCCGCCAGTGGAGCCACTCGTCGAAGCGCTTGTGCTCGACGTAGCCGATCCGCCAGTTGAAGTTGAAGAGCCTGTCGAGCTCGCGGTCGTACTGCCGCCGGTCGACGCGCTAGAACCCGCCGTCGCACTTGTCGACGCGGTTGTTCCGCCCGACGATGTCGATGCCGTTGTACTTCCTGACGATGACGCAGTTGTTAAGCCGGTTGTTGCTTTTGGCAACGCTCCACCCCCACCGCTTCCACCACAGGAAATCAAGAGCAATGCAAACACCGTTGTTGCCGCCACGTAGGCGAATTGTGTTTTCCGCATTCACTAACCTCCTTGTATGGGTGGAGCGCCGAGAGCCTTGCGAACACATGAATTGCGGCGCCCTACCATGCAATTCATCTCGGAATTACAGTCATGGTTTTATAGGACTTTCTCAAGTGTTATGTGCTTCAATACCGGGGCCATTCACATATGACCAAAGGTATTTTTCGTCGCAGTATGGCGCCTCAATCTGGCGCAAGTTAGTACCGATATGAGCATCGTTCGGGACGCTCTAGGCTCGGATTGGAACCTAAGTTGCCAGTGTACGATACAGCTCAACTGGGTCGTCGGATTGCGCCGACGATCTGTAGCGCCAAGGGCCACACCCATTATCTGTCGCTTTCAGGTAATTGCGGAACGGCAAATCCCAGCACGCTTGATTGACGCGCCCGCTCGGTTCGACGACTGGGGCCCCGCTTCTCCAAATGAATAGAAACTGAACAAGCCACCTCCTATGGTCGCCTGACGGAAGTTGCACCTTACAATGCGACCATCTCTTCGCCCATGAATAACGCGCTGAAGAGATTCGAAACCGCATCCCCAAGGAGCGGAAAGGAGAGGCATCTACATGACAATCACAATGAGGAGGGGACTGATTACGGCAGCCGCGATGGCGATTTTGCCATTCGCATTGATGCGCTTCGTAAGAGGTTCCGACCACGCAGACACGCCCGACAACGCGGCGAATCCGGGTCAAGACATTTCGGACGTTTACATGTTTCCAAGTCCAAGCGACTCGAGCAAAGTTGTGCTCGTGATGGACGTAAGCCCGCTGATCACGCCGGCCCAAGTTGGAACTCGCACTTTCGACCCGAAAGTGCTCTACCAGTTTAAGATCGACAACACAGGCGACAATGTTGAGGACCTCGTGATCCAGGCCCGATTCAAGGGGACGGGCGCCGGTCAGCGATGCTTCATTGCAGGCCCCGCCGCGCCAACAGAGACGGGAACGAAGTCCACAGTTCTAGAACCAGATTCGGTCGTGGGAACGTTCGATACCACGTTCACTCTCGCGAACGGCGCAAAAGTTTTCTGTGGAACGCGTGAAGATCCGTTCTTCTTCGATCTCGAGCAGTTCTTTACGATTCTCCCGGATCGTGCCTATCCGATTACGCACGTGGCTCCTGCGGATCCAAACGCGCCGCAATCGACGACGTTCAGGACTCCGGGAATCGATTTCCTTTCCAACGGAAACTACAACGTTCTCGCGATCGTCGTGGAACTTCCCAAGACCCTCATCAAAGGCCCCGGCAACAAGGTCGGAGTTTGGTGCACGACCAGTAAGTCTCAGTGAACTAAAAATGAAAAATCAAATCACTCTTTTCATCGGAAGCGCACTGCTCTTAGCGGTGTGCGGTTGCGCTGGAAGTAACGCCAGCGGATTCTTCGGCAACACGCAGTACGCCCAAATCGATCGACTTGGACGGCCTGCCGTGAACGAGCTGTTTGCGACTGTTGCAAACGATCGTCACAAAACGAATAACCAGATCGCGCCAACGAGCGACTCTTCCCAGATCGCCAACGATATCGATTTCTTCATGACGCACGTAGCAGGGCGATCCCAAGCTACGGCCGATGTTGTGAAGAGCGTGTTGGTACCGGACGTTCTCGTGGCCGATCTTTCGCAGACGACGCCTGCCTATCTCGGAGTTGAGACGGGAGGCGCAACGGGCGGAACGTTTGGTGGTCGAGCCTTAACGGACGACGTGATCGATATCTCGCTTGGCGCAGTGTTTGGAAACACAGTTTCCGCACTGTCTCTCGCGCCAGATGATGGTCATGAAATCGCGACGCTGACAAGCGACCACACGGACGCAAGTGGCAAGCATTTCCTGGGCACGTTCCCGTATCTCGGCGCGCCGAGAACCTGACATTCATGGGCCGGGCGCACCCTCCGCGCTCGGCCCGCCTTTGACGGAGAAGCGATAAGTGAAGTATTTAGTTTTAGCTTTGATTGGAGCGTGCGTGATCGGTTGCGGGTCTTCGCAGATCGATGCGCGCGCGAAAGGAGTAGAGCGACCCGCGTACGACCCAATGGCCGCTCAGAAAGACGTTGCAAACAATGAGGGACGTGTGCAACGCGATCCGGCCGGAGCAATCGGTTGGTCGCAACTTTCATCATCGTATTTAACGTTGTCGCGCCAGACCGACGACAACGCGTTGGCGATAAAGGCCGAAGAAGCGGCGCGAAAGTCTTTGTACTTGCGGCGGAAGAACAATTCCAATGGTGCCCTTCGCCTTGCCAAGGCGATCTTAGAGCAACATCGCTTTTCGGAGGCGCTCGCGGCAACAGAGGATGCGGAGAAAATTGACCCGATGGACATTTCCGCGCATGAGCTGCATGCGGAAATCTTGGTCGAACTCGGTTGCTACGACGATGCGTGGAAAGAGATTCACAAATACGATTTGACGACTTCAACGGGCTTGAGTGGAGTTACCTTGGCCGCGAAACTTGAGGAAATTGAGGGCCATCCCGACCGCGCCGAGGTTCTTCTAAAGCATGCTTGTTTGCAAGCAGACGATTCATGGGATATGTCGCGTGATTCCGTCGCCTGGTTCCACCAGAAGTACGGACTTGTCCTGTTCGATGAAGGCAAGAACGACGAGGCGCTTTCCGAATTTCAGACGGCTGTGTCCATCAATCCACGCGACTTCAAGTCTATGGGCGCGATCGCGAAGATTTACGCCGCGAGCGGTCGACTCGACGAGGCAAAGGAATGGGCCGGGAAATCGATTGCCGTCGTTCCCTCGGTCGAAGTTGCTTCTCTCATGCTTGATCTCGCTGCAAAAGAAGGAGATCAGAATGCGGAGTTGTATGAGACGATGGTCGACAAGATCTCTCACCCGGACCTCTACAACTTCTTGAAAGATCCGAGCAAGGTCCCGTCCACGAAGCCTCACACGCATGACCGGCTCTACGCCGTGTTCTGTGCGGATCACAAAAAGAATTTGCCAGATGCGCTCATTGCCGCGAAAAAAGATATGGAAGCGCGCAAAGACATCTACGCATACGACACGGCAGCGTGGGTACTGCATCAAATGGGTCGCGATGCCGAAGCAAAAACGTACATGACGAAGGTGTTGTCGCGAGGGACCTTGGATGCGAAGCTTTACTATCACGCAGGCATGATCGATTCCTCTTTGGGTAAATCTGAACTCGCCCGAAAGGAGTTGAGCAAGTGCTTGAGGATCAACCCTAACTTCCAGTTCGAGCAACAGGACGTTGCGAAGGCGGAGTTGGCAAAGCTAGGTGGACCGGTGCAACCGTGAAGAAGCTTCTGCTTTGCTTTGCCGCCTTAGTGGTTAGCGTTTTTTGTTGGGCGCATGATCCACAGTTGTCGGGAATTGGCGTCGCCATGGCGGGCAACAAGGCAACGATTGCCGTTCAAGTGCACCTTACAAGACTGGGTTCTGGCGATCCATCGACTTTGATTTCTCATCGGCTTGATTTGATGATCAACGGGACGCCTTATGTGGCGTCCGACGCTAAGGTTGTTGTTGACGACGATCAAGGTGTTGCTTATTGGACGGCGCCGTATCAGGGAGTCATTGAAGACTTAACCGTCGGTCATCGCCTTTTTCCGGAAGATTCGGGAACGCGGACGATCGTGAGCATCACTCGAGATGGAGTCGATGTTCAGGAGTCTATTCTCGATGCGTCACACCCTTCGTTGAAGTTTGGTACGAGCAGTGGACCAACAGAGAAGGTCAGCACATGGAGCGTGGTTCGTCAGTTCTGGCAGCTTGGCGTCATGCACATCTTCACAGGGCCAGACCACATCCTCTTCATCTTCGGTTTGATTTTGATGGGTGGCGGTTTGAAAGCGCTGCTCAAAACGGTTACCGCGTTCACCGTGGCGCATTCGATCACGTTAACCATTGCGGCGACAGGGTTGTGGACGCCGGCCAGTCGATACGTTGAGCCATTGATTGCGTTATCGATCGTCGCAGTCGCGTTCGAGAACCTTCGCGGGAAACGTGGAACGAAAGACTGGCGGCCCCTGATTGCGTTTGCATTCGGATTGATCCATGGTTTTGGATTTGCCGGGGGCTTGGTGGAAGCTGGATTACCGCACGGCGCGCTCGGCTGGGCGCTAGCCTCCTTCAATATCGGGGTGGAAACGGCGCAAGCGTCGATCGTCCTTTTGACGGTTCCCGCCCTGGCGTATCTGGCCAAGGCAAAGCCACTTGCCAGTCATCGAGTCTTGGTCGCGGGGTCACTGCTCATCGCGGTTGCCGGTGCATGCTGGTTTATCGACCGCGTACGTCTCGTTTAGTCTTGCTTGGCTCGGGTTACCATCAGCTGAATCGGGCCTCCGGGTACAGAAACAGGTCAGAAATCTGGAGGATTCGAAAATTCTCTAAATACGTGACTCCATTTGGAAGCTCTTCTTACGTAGTGGTAGCGATCGCGGGCGAAAATGAAGTTAATGAGCAAAGACGTGATGCACGATCTCCTGGACGGCGGTCAAGTCCAGTTTTCAGATGGCGACAAGGCGTTTGCCGAGGCATACCCGCAGGATGTCGTTTACGTCTCCATCCCCGCGCCGGTCACTCCGTTGCCTTCAGGCGAATCGGCCCGCAACCTCTACGGGGCCATTCACGAAGAAGCGACTCGGAAGTTGGATGGCGATCATCCATTCCGGGACTACCCGTGGATGTGGCAGAAGTGCAACGAGTTCCGCGAAACGGAAGGCACTTACTACCCTCTCGAAGCGGACCGACTCGTGGCTGGATTCTCAATGGGACTACCCGTCGCTGATCTGATCAAAGATTGTTCAGACCTAGTCTCAACAATTGAAGCGCACCTCGCAGGTATCCCGCCATCGAACATTGTGTCCACGACTGAGCCATTGTCGGAAAGAGTGCTCTGTCTATGTTTGGCCACTAACCATATCAACTTGGCGCATTTGTCTGAGGCGGCCGGTGATTTTCAGACCGCACTGCTCCATGCCAGAGCCGCGGCGACCAGCAATTTGCGAGCCGATGGTCCGAAGACATTACGGGCTGACTATCATTACATTGAAGCCGTAACCATCATTCAGATCGGTCGCCTTTCTGGAAGAGAAATGGACCCGATGGCGATCGATGCGTTTCAAGTAGCTCGTGAGTTAGACCCTGACGGATCCCGCCTCGCGCTTCGAAAAGCTGAATACAACGATCTCGAAATATTGGAGGAAGAAAGTGAAAAAACAAACCATGCTTAGGGCGCTGTTCATCCTGATGTCAGTGATGTCGGTGGTGGCGTTTGCCCTCGCAAAGAAGATGGAAGGTGGTAGCTAAAAACACTGCCCGATAGGTTGGCTGTCACGAGAGGTGGCATTCAGTAATGGAAAGAGATATTTCTTATGCGCGCTGGAAAGAAGCCGGAGATCCGAGCGCATTTGCTGCGTTGATTGCGGAATTACAGGTCCAGCTGCGCCGACATGCTTTCACGCTTGTCAAGACTTCAGATCCCGAGGATGTGGTGCAAACCGTAATCATGGAGGCGTTCCTAGCTAACCGATCGACGCTTCCCAATCGATTCGAGCAATGGACTAAAGGGTTGTATCAAAAACTCGAATGGCGTGCGACCGATGCAAATCGACGCCGGGTCGATCTTAGCCTAAGCGAGCCGTGCTCAGATGACGAAAATCTAACGATGGAGGATGCTCTCGAATCGGTTGCCTATCGACCTACCGCGTGGAGGGGACAAATCGTCGAAAGTGCAGTGGCCGAGGCGGCGGCGATGACGAAGACCTCCCCCGTCATGTCGGAGTATCTCGATCTCATTGGACAGGGCCTCTCCAAACAAGATGCCTACGTTGCTCTCTCTGAGCGACACGGGGGACACTGGACGACCTGGAAGGGTCGATGCCTTCGATACGATCGAAAGCTTGCGGCGATCGCTTCTCGAGAGCGAGAAAGATATATAGCTTGAACTGACCGACGACACTCAACCGAAAAGGGACCCAACAAGACTGGGTCCCTTTTTGCATACTCTCCTAAAGGTGACACCCATGCTACTGCCCACTCTTCTTCTCGTTCTGCAAACACGGACCCCAAAGGACGTGATCGACGCTGCTCTGGCAGCAATGGGTGGTCGCGAGAAACTCGCGTCGATTTCAACCATCAAGGCGCAAGTTGTTGGGCACCAATTCATGCCTGAGCAGTCAGAGCGACCGGAAGGACCGTGGTTCAACGTTTATTTCGATGGAACCGAGACTGCGGACTTCACGAAAGGAACGGATACGTGGTCAGTCAAAGCGCGAGGCGTGCTGTTCAATCCACCAAGTGATCAGAACGCAACGTTCGATTTGGCTGCAGGAAAGCAGAACGGTTTCGTCTATCCGATATCGATGTCTGCGACTGCACAGCGGATGGCCCTTGGTCCTGAGAACGTTTTGTTCACCGCATCGATGGCAAAGGACTTGAAGGTGGGAGACGACACCGTCTTCCACGACGTGCCCCAAGCAGTGCTCACCTTTTCATGGGGCGGCAGCCCGGTTCGAGTTTTGATGAATCGATACACACACCTTCCGTCCGCAGTGGAAGTGAAACACGAGGGACAAGGTTTTTGGGCGGTGTGGGGAGACGTCACCGATCGAACCGTTTGGGGCAACTGGGATTTTGCGATGGGCGGAATTTACTACCCCACTCTTTGGGCGCGCGAGCACAACGACTTACAACAGGACAACATAACGTTATCTGGTTTAGAGGTCACTTACGGGGCAGCCCGCGATGCAGCGTGGGGCGAATCGATCGCTCGACTCAATACTGGTGCGCCGAGACCGTTTACATTTAAGCCGGTCGAGATTGCGCCGGGCGTCGTGCAGTATCAGAGCGGTTTCAATTGCGCGGTTGCCGACCAGGGCGATGGACTCGTATTGCTCGAGGGTGTCGTTTCCTCGGAATACGTAAAGAAGATCGAAGAAGATATTCGCACTCGGTTTCCTGGAAAGAAGATCAAGGCAGTCGTAACGACCGACGACGCGTGGCCCCACATCGGAGGACTGCGGCAGATGGTTGCTGAGGGCGTAACCATATACGCTTTGCCGCAGAACCGTAAGATTCTCGACCGGTTATTCAAGTCGCCGCATACGATTCATCCAGACGATCTGCAGCTCCATCACCGCGCTCCTAACTACAAGTTGGTAAGCGAACGGGTGGTACTGGGATCAGGTGCCAATCGACTAGAGGTCTTTCCGGTGCACGGAGCAGGCACAGAACGGATGCTCTTTGCGTATTTCCCCGAGAAGAAGATCGCGTACGCGCCGGACGTCATTCAAGTCGGACAGGGCCAGTGGTTCTCGGTGAATATCCTTTCGGAGTTCGTTGGCGCTGTCGATCGTGAGGGGCTGAAGCCAGAGAGCGCGTTTGCCTTCCATTCAGGTTTGCGGCCCTTTCAAACCCTTCGCGACAAGGTGAATGAGACGCGCGCGAAGTAGGGCTCTCTAAGGTATTTCTAGGTTCGCACCCCCTCAGCCAAGGGGTGGAGTATTACGTATCACGGTATATCGTGATATAATCTATCGTGTTATGACTGAGAAAGCCTCTCCGGCGGCGCTAGGAAGATTTGGTGAACCGGCAACTCTTGTGCTCTTGTCCCTCGTTTCAGGGCCGAAACATGGTTACGCGATCATGCTAAACGTTGAAGAGGAGATGGGCTTTAAGCTGGGCCCCGGAACCCTGTACGGAGCTATCGCAAAGCTGATCAAACTAGGAATGATCAGGGCCATCAAGACGAAGGATCGGGCAAAGCCCTATCAGATCACCGACTCGGGTAGAGAGGCGGTAAGCGAGTATTTGCGAACGTGGTCACCGATCATTGCTTTGGGGAAAAAGAGGCTCGCATGAAGTGGTCCAAGCTTTACCCAACCGATTGGCAACGAGAATTCGGCCAAGAATTTGATGACCTCCTGGCACAACGGCCCATGTCCATGAGAGATCGATGGGACGTGGTTGTTCATGCGTTCGAGGCAAGGCTCTCACGGTTGACCACAGCCTGGCCCACACTGTTGGCCTGGACTGTCGTCGCGACGCTCAACGTGTTTGCGAAGGAGGATCAGTGGGCAGCGGGCGGTCTCGTCTTACTATGTTGTCTGTTGACGACTCTGACGCCTCGCGATTGGTGGAAGTCCGCTATTCTCTTGTTCAGCGCTATCCCGATATCTAGCCTCTATTTCTATCAGTTGCCGCACATTCACCACGAACCGCTCTATAAAACGGCGGTAGCTTTGATTCCCCCGCGACTTTCGGATCAATTCTCGGGCTGTTGATTCGTGCCGCGTTCCCGCCGACAACGCATGGACGTCCAGCGTGACGATCGGCGTTCCAATGTTTCTGCTCACATTCCTAGCCGCGGTCATCCTCGTGATCCGCGCGTTTTTTCAGTTTGCAGTCAGACGTCGTGAGAGAGCGATCAAGACTGTACGTGTTCTCGCTGCCTTGGTCCTTATTTATATCGTTGCTCTCGTAGGCGCTTCGCTCGTGAGCCAGCCCACATCTCTTGCCCTCGGAGACCCCAAATGCTTCGATGATTGGTGCTTTGTCGTTGACAAAGTTTCCGAAACATCAGACGGCACCTTGCTTAGCGTCGCAACCCTGAACCACGGACGACGTCCACAAAAACCGGATACCCCGCGCGCTTTCACGGTTTACGACGGTGTCGTGGAACCGCTCGATGTCCCACATTTGACTGATCGCATCGCGGGACATTCGGAGAACCCTTTCCAAATTAAGCTCCGCATTCCAAGCGGTATCAGGACAGCAGACTTTCTCGTCACAGAAGGCGGTGGTCCATCAGTCGCCGTGATTGGAGATGAAAATAGCCCGCTCCACCCGAAATCGGTTTGGCACATTCGACCGGCATCAGTCACGCAGGCACAACCGAAAGCCCATCGTGATTCACACGTTAGACCTTCGGTGACCAGTTAAGTCTGATTAGTGTCCGTAGCTGTCGAGCTTGACCTTTCCCTTGAACGACTTGTACAGGAACACGAAATACCCAATCGTGATGACCATCGCCAACGCCCACCAATAGATTCCAACACTCTGGCTCAGGGCTCCCGCCGACGCATTGACTGCATCCAACGTATAGGCCGGATCGATTGTTGAGCGAAGCATCACGGGGAACACGGCACCGGCTGTCGAAGCCAACATCAGGGCGATAAACAAGCACGAAAGGATGAATGGCGTTTGTTCGTTCTGCTTCCTGACATAGAGCCGTATCGCCGCAAAGCAAGAAATAAATCCTGCAGCGGGGATCCAAAGAATCGGTCGCGATGCCAATGACTGAAAGAGCCCCGGCTGGACCACATAGGTTTCGATCGTTGCGACTATACCGAGTCCAAGCACTGCGATCCAAAGCGGAGTAACCAATCGGTTTGCGCGCACATTGATTTCCCCTTCAGTCTTCAAACGAAGGAAAAGTGCGCCGTGGAGGGCCAACGCGCAAAGGGCAAACAGTCCCACAGTCACCGTGTACCAATCAAGAACGCCGGAGTTTCTTCCCGGCAAGAAGTTTGTAAACAGCGGCCCGGAGAAATAACCATCTGCGCCGAGTGGAACTCCACGGATCACGTTTCCTAACGCCGCGCCGAGCACGATTGCCATAAGTGCAGACGAAAGAAAGAACGTCCCATCCCAAAAAGATCGCCACACCGGCGACTTTTCGAGCGATCGGAACTCTATCGCCACACCACGCATGATGAGTAGCCACAAGACCATCGTCAAGGGTAAGTAGAAGCCGCTGAATCCTGCCGCATAGGTCCGCGGAAAGGCAAAGAACAACACGCCACCGCCCGCTAGGAGCCACACTTCGTTCCCATCCCAAAATGGCCCGATTGCGGCAAAGACGCTTCGTCGTTCTTCGTCACTCTTAGCAACGAAGAGGTGCAATATTCCAGCCCCGAAATCAAAGCCGTCGAGAACGACGTAAGTCGCGACCATCACAGCGACGATAAAGAACCATACAGATTGCATTTGAATTAGCTCCTTCCGCCAAGTGCGTTTGTCACGTCGACATTGTCCGGCAACGATATTGGCTCCGGCCCCTTGATGAGCATCTTCATGACCAAGTACAGGAAGAGAACTCCAAGGATGAGATACATGCCCATAAATCCTAGGAGTGTGAACGCGATCGAACCTCCCGGCACCGTGGCTGAACTAGCGTGTACCGTGCGCTGAAGTCCATAAACGGTCCAAGGTTGCCTTCCAACTTCGGCCGTCACCCAACCCATCGTTGTCGCGATATACGGAAAAGGAAACGCGAACATGAAGATCCACAACACTGGCCGACAGTCCATAAGTGTGTTTCGGACCAGCTTGACGACACCGAGGATGCTCAACACGATGAAGATCGTTCCGAGCCCCACCATGATGTGGTACGCGAAGTAAAGCAGCTCCACATTGTCCGGTTGTTCATCTTGGGGAAAATCATCGAGTCCCTTTACCGTCGATCCAAACGAACCGTACGCAAGAAAACTCAAGATTTCTGGCACCACGAGAGGATTGTCCAATCGTTTATTGACGACGTCAGGTTGGCCGATCAATGCAAGGTCAGCTCGGTCGCTCGTCTTAAACTTCCCTTCCATTCCTGCTAATGCGGCAGGCTGATACTTGGCAACCATCTTGCCGTGCATATCACCTGTAGGAAAGACGATGACGATCGAAGCGACGCAGGCAACAACCATCCCAACTTTCATGAAGGCTCTTGATACATCATCGTGAATGCGCATGAGCCGATAGGCCGCACCTACGGAGACTACGACAAACGCGGCCGTGATCACGGAAGACGTCATCGTGTGGAAGTACTGCCATCCCGCCCAGGGATTAAACAAGTAGCCCCACATGTCTGCGAGTTGAAGAACACCCTTCTCGTTCACCGAGTAGCCAACCGGATGTTGCATGAATGCATTGGTGGCGACGATAAAATATCCGGAGAGCCATGAGCCGGCAAATACCATGAAGCTTGCAAGCAGGTGCTTCTTTGGGCTAAGTCGTTTCTCGCCATACAGAAACAGTCCGAGAAATGCGGACTCCGCAAAGAAAGCGAAGAGCCCCTCGAGCGCGAGCGTTAGCCCGATCACGCCGCCAGAGAAGTTGGAGAAGCGCGCCCAGTTCGTGCCGAACTGAAACTCCAGGGGAATACCCGTGACTACCCCGACAACAAAGTTGATTCCAAAGATCTTCGCCCAGAACCGCGCGGCCTCACCGTACGCAGCGTTATTCGTGCGATAAGCGATAAGTTTAAGGATGAAGATGATGAGGGCAAGCCCCATCGTGAGCATGGGGAATAGATAGTGGAAGGTGGCCAGGAAGCCAAATTGGAATCGCCCCCAGGTCGTTGCGTCCATGTTTTGATTATCGCGCTTAGGACCCCAATGAAGCCGTCGCTATTTCCGCGTCATGGGTATTCATGACGCTCTAAAATTGCGGCGGACTTGAGATTGGCCTGACCCGCTCGGCGTAGACGGTCGCGATCGCTGCCTTGTTGCTTGGGTATCGCCGCCCAAGTTGAGGCTTACGCGACTGTTTAGAGGTCATGGCCGATGCCAATTGTGTTTCCATAAGCGAAGATGCGCAAGTCCTGAAAACACACGACCTGTCAGAGCTCACCTCATTCTTCGGCCGCGGTCCACTCTTTCGGGCCGGACAAGGATCGCCCTTCGGACATGTCACGGATAATGCACGTGATGAGCTGCCCTTTAGGAGTGGGCGTGGAGTTGAGGGCCGCCGCAACGGGAAACTCCGATCCATCCTTTCGAAGGGCGACGGTCGCCTCGTGCTCGCCCATTCTTCTCCGCACGGGGTGTTTTACGTACTCCGTGCGATTCCGCACATGTTGCTCGTGATAGCGATTGGGTATCAAAGCCTCAACCGCCAATCCAAGCATAGAATCCTGACTGTAGCC
>Ga0070666_10001934_pt1 | contig 12608 bp, 23 predicted proteins | sample KBSS23metaG_FD_64677 | JGI IMG/M metagenome (GOLD analysis project Ga0070666, IMG submission 64677) | Switchgrass rhizosphere microbial communities from Kellogg Biological Station, Michigan, USA - KBS S2-3 metaG | ecosystem: Host-associated > Plants > Roots > Rhizosphere > Soil ... | reverse complement strand
CGGGTGGATCTGCATTCGCTTTGAAGGTCACGACCTTGCGCTCTACGACGTTGCTGCGATTGATAATGGTGTTCAGGGTGGCATCGATTTGAACTTCGACCACAGCGGCAGGGGTCAAGGTGGTCCAGTCAAGGATAGCGGTCTGGGTGGTCTCGCAGTCCACACGGTATTGCAGGGAGCTGGCAATCTGCGGATCCTCGTTCTTGTCGTAGAACTTCGCCTTCACGAAACAGCGTGAGCCCTCATTGAGCGTGGGAACCATCTAGCCTCTCCGGAAGAACGTACGGATCTCGTCGGCGCTGAAGCTCAAGCGCATCTGGGTGGCCAAGGTCGGGATGGCGAACTGACCAGTCCCGACAAAATCAGTCTCCAAGGCAAAGATAACCCTATCGACCATCACGGGAGATCCGGCAAACGAGTTCTGCAGTGCAAACCCTACTCCCGCAGTAATCGTCCCGCCGCTGAGATTGCCGGCGCCCGGCGCAAAATCCGACAGCAGCCCGAACCTCACGGCCGGAATAGCGCTTAACTCACCGCTGAAGCCCAGCAACGTACCAAAGCTCACCGCGCCCTGAAGCGTGGTACCCACGGTCCAACCCGAACCCAGCAGGTTGGCAAAGCTCACCCGCTCACTGAATCCGCCTGAGAGCGCAACAGCGGTACTTGTCGCAAAGACAACCCCAGGGCCTACCGTGGCATGCCCCGCCCCCGCAAAGCCCGTGATGAGGTCCAAATTGACCGAGACTTGCAGCTCGACCGAATCAAAAGGACCGAAACCTGTAAGAGTCGAAAAAGTAACGTGCGCTGAATTGTCGAAAACAAGCTGCGAACTTAAGGAGAACGTGACGCCCGGATTGGCCGGCGGCGCGCCCCGGAGAAGCAGCAGCATTTTGTGTCAGTCAACTAGTCCACAGTCGCGACGACGGACCCACTATTGAACTGGTAGGTGTTTCCGCTATTCACAGTCACGTCCGATGTCAATTGTCCGTATTCCAGCACATTACCGGCCGTGCTGGCATCCATGGCCGCGGCATACCGAATTGTGCCCCACCCTGCGGTCGCAGTCGGGAAGGTCACAGTGCCCCCCGTGCCATCCCCGTCGGTAGGCGAGCCAAACGTACAGGCGGTACGCGCGTAGGAGCCGCCCGACACCTCGTTCGTCAGCGTGCCGGCCTTGAGCTCCGCAAGGCTTGCGGTACTGGTGAAGAGCGCGATGTACACCGTGGTGGGGGCCGTGAGATTCGTCGCCTTGTAGGTGACGTTGTAAATCTTGTTGGCCCAATAGGTCGATGCGGGCATTATCAAATCTCCACGTAAGTCAGATGGCCTCGCACGCCCACAGCGCTCGCGAGATTGAGGTTGAGCACCGTGTTAGCGGCGGTTTCAAACTGCCCCACTGGATTGAAAGGTGCGGCAATCCCGCCATTGGCCGCTAACGAGGCAGCTCCCATCAGATCCGTAGTCCCATTGCGGAATTTGGCGGCGACAGCCGCGTCAGCCACTATGACATAGGACAGCACGCGGATTTTCTTGCTGGTCACGGCCGCCACAATGCTGTTATCACCCGAGCTGGAAATGTTGATACTCGCGAATTTCGGCGTGACGATCGTGCCGACGTTGGACATCTGCGATGCATCCAGCGTGGCTTGAACGGGCAGTGGCGTGGCAACCGCAGGATCATTGTAGGAGCCATCCGCGCCCCAGCCTGACTTGACGCGCTGAACTTGCACGGCCACGGCATTGACGGTCACTTCGTCAGTGGCGATCGTAGTACCTGAGCCAGCGGTAATCGCTACATTCTCGGCCAACTGAATCTCCTAAGTACCGACGCCTAACAGACTGCGTGTGCGGGCAATAACGGCAGCGGCAGGCTGCAACGCGAATATGAAGCACTGCGCAGTGCGGGACGTTGAGTCAGCAATAGTTCCGGTGAATGCACCCGTCGAAGCAATAAGCTGCGCTACATCCTGTATCCAGTGACCCAAACATACGGCCACCGATGCCCCGTTGGGGATGTCTTCGACTGCGTTGGCAATCGTGCCGGTCCCACTGAAAGTGGATGGAACAGAGTAGTTGGTTCCATCCGAGGATGGCCCCTTCTCCTTATGCCCCAGGGCAAAGCAGACGGCCCCATTCACACTCGGAGTACGGCTGACAGCCGGCAGTCCTATGTTGTTCGTGGACGCGACTGCCCTATCCTGCCCCGCGAAAGCGGTCGCTAATCCAGGGTCAACCCCTCGATACGCTGCCACGAAAACCCACGCGACCTGAGTCGCACTCCAGTTGACGGACGGGATACTGGCGCTGCCTGTGGAATCGTAGAGAGCGAAAGCGGCTGCCTGGGCGGCATTGTTGGTGGTGGTCATTTTTGTCCACCCACCCGGCGTCGCTAGCGTGTCAGAGCCAACCTTCTCTCCGGTGCACAGAATCAGCACATCGCCCGCATTATGCGCAGGCGCAGTCGCAGTCAGAGCGCCGGTTCCTCGGGTAACCGTGCCGGCTCCAACGAAAGTGATACTCACTTACCGACCCAGGCCTTCGCGAGCGTGACGATCCCCGGGGCTTGCCCTTGCCACAAAAACTTGTACAGCGTGAGTTCGCGTACACCCAATGCGGATACCGATCCAATCCACGGATCGGTGCTGGTCGTCGAGGTCGGCGTCATGAAGTCAGCCAACGGCACCTGATAGAGTTGGTACGTGTTGGCAATCACGGTCCCGCCGGCCACATACTTGGAAAGAATGAGATCCAAACCATTGAACAAATTAGCAGCCGGCGCACCCCCGGGACGCATCTTAAGATCGCCGACCACCTCGCCATGCATGACAATGTTAATGGCGGCATTCGTGGTCTTGAGCAGGAAGTAGATGTAATCGCACGACCCAACCTGTTGGTTGTAAGTGCAGTAGTTACATCCTGTGGTCGGAAGGAAATAGCCGCCGGTCGCCGCCGACATGTCGATGGTAGCCACGAACCCATAGGTAGGATCGGATACCGCGTAGTTAGTGGGATAGGCACTGCTGAGATCGCCGCCCCACTTCAATCCACCGCCCGCACTGCCGGACCCACCGGAAGGCGTTCCAACCGACATGCCGCCCGTCAGCCCGTTAAAGATGTACTGTTTGGCGCCCGTAACCCAGGGGCTGACATTTCCCTGCGTATCGACCGCGCGCAAACGATGAAGGTATTGGGTGGCCGTCAGATACTGACCATTGGTGGGTCCGTAGGTACTACCCACGCAGTTAGGACACTGCGCATCCTTGAACCGGGTGCCTTGGGCATTCGGGGCCGCGGTGCTGATGGAGGCACCGCCCGTCGGTGTCGTCCAGGTGGACCCACCATTCGTACTGACCTGCATTTCGTAATGCGCGATGGGGGCGGGACCTTGTACCGCATTCAGCCATCCAAAGGAGATCGAACCCTCGTTCGGGATGTTGAACGACGGCGGGGAAGAGGGATTGAAAATCGATGAGTTCTGCGCCGTCTGGCCCTGCAGCGTGACGAAGAAATCAGCCGGCGCTTGGGGTCCGCCGTCGTACTGAAAGTTGTCACTCGGCGCAGTTGCGCGGGTGGCCGGTAACGTGCCGTTCTGAATCTTGGTCTGGATACTCGACCAGGAGCTCACATCCGTCCAGATCATGATCTGCGGATTCACCGTATTCTGCGCAAGCGTAAAGATGTTCTCCGGGGTCGAGGCGTTGATATTCTGGAACAGCGCCTCGATCTGCGACCGAAACATCAGCACGGGCCGATAGTCGATGCCGCCGGTGTTGCCCTGATAGACCTCGTTCACGGTCGGATCTTTGCCCGCCGTGCTCGTAGGTCCCGGTCCTGCCGGATCCGGACCCCCAACACTGATTCCACCCAAGCTCTTGAAGTAGGTCAGTAGATCCTGGATCTGCAAAGCGGTGTTGGCAAAGTCCACCGCATTCACGTAATCCACCATGACGTGAATCAGCGTGTAGGGCAATGCCGCCCGGGTCGCAGCCGCTACCGCTTTCAGATTCTTGTAGTACTGCGAATACTGCGCGCTCGAGATCCCGCCGAGGAGCAGGACCGACTCACCGCCGATCTGCACTTGCGCAAGACTGGTGTTGTCCTTGTACCGTGCCCCGAAGGCCTGCCAGAACGGAATCCAGGCGTTGTTGGTATAGTTGAGATCCCATACCTTGGCTAATGAACAGCCATTGCCATCGGCCGCCGCACAATAGCCAGCCGTGATCCACCAGGGTGGAAAGGTGTTGGCCGCAATCGAGCCATTGGCGGTTGAGAAGTTGCGGTCGGCCAGCTGAAAGATGAACTGCTTACCCTTGGCAGCACAGTTCGCCAGAATGGTATCGACCTGCGTCCAGACGTAGTTCGGCCCACTCGTGCCGTTGTCGAAGTACTGCGCATAGCCCGACATGCACACGCCGGTCACTTTGGACTGCAGCGCATTCAGCACTGTGGTGACCGAGCTCACCGCCGCTGCATCGAAGTGATAGCTGTTATTGCGGTAGTAGTGCCCGACCGCATTGGCGAATCGGAAAACGTTGCCTTGAGGAACACATCCGACCGGGACTGAGCTGTTGCCGGTCTGGTACTGGTCGAACGCTTCCACCCGATAGAACTGCGTACCCGAGAGGGTGTCCGGCAGGCTCGTGGCCGTCGTGGTGGCGATGAGCGTCGATTGCGATCCGGCCGTAGTGCCTTTGTAGACCCGATAGCCGGCGATCACTGATTGACCCGTAGGCACGGGTGGGGTCCAGCTCAATGTGGCCGTGGAACCGCTCACCGAGGCTTGCAGACTGGGGGCGGCGAGCACGGAGGTAAGCGTGCGCACCGCGGTCAGTTGCATGTCTGAGATCGCCTTAGGAAGCTTGGCGGCCATCTACGTGAGCGGGCCGTTGGGAAGGGTGCAATCAGGTTTTGGGGCCTGCCCAAACCACCATTGGAAATGGCGATTCAGGCAACGCCAAAATCCATGATGGTGCTCGGGACCTTGGGAGCGATGGTGAACGCGACCTCATTACCCCATTTCGAGGTCGCACTCCCGGCAGCAGCCGAGGTCACTGATCGCGCTGCGGCGAACCAATTACCGACCGCAAGATTCGTGGGCAGCGATCCAGTCTGCTTGCCGGCGGTCTCCGTGAGATTCACGTCATCCGCAATGATGGTGTACGTGCCCGAAACCTGCCCGAAGCCGTACTGGTACTTGGTGATGGTGCCCGCCGGAATGGCCGTGCCATCCTCGAACGTGGCGGGCGCGGTAAAGCTCGCCGTAACCGGGTTGGTCACAGACATTTTCAGGCTCCAGAAGTGCGAAAGCCCCACGCGGATGGTGGGGCTTCAGGGAGTATTGCGCTTAGCGCGGGGGCAGAAGGTCTAGTATCGCAGGAATTTGTACACCATCCCGCAAGACCAGGTCAATGCTTGGGCTGCACCTAGCGCCTTTATCAATGCTCACCGACTCTTTCCCCAGTCCGTCGGATACCACTCCGACTTGCAGACCGTGCAGCGCCAACCATAGTCAGGCGCCAAGGTCGCCTTGAGCGTCTTGTCAGGGCTCTGCAGGTCATGGTTGCATTGAACTGAAGACGGGTCTGGCGCGTCCGGACCCGTGACTTTCAAATCCGTGGCAGTCTCGCCGCATTTCGTACAGACCACATACCCACCTTTGACCAAGATCCATTCCTGGCACTGACAGTGGTCACACTGGTAAACCTGCAACTGCGGGCGCTTATCTGGCGGGTATTCGGCAATAGCCCGCACAACTTCAAATAATCGTCGCACGAGTTCGGTCATACGCGCACCTGCAGCAGCCGCAACAACGTCCGATGCCGGCTCTCCTGGAACTTCCATAGCGTGAAGTTCAGGCACACCTTCAAGCCATTCTCCAGTGAGCGCGCGGACATGTTCAGTTTACGCGCAATCACCTCCGTCGGCTGCGGCGTTCGATACCACGCCACAATCACCTGATTGGTGCGCTTGGGCAGCCGCAGAATGATCTGATCCACCACGGTCGCGGTATCGTCGTCCAGCGGCGGCGGTTTACTGGTGCGCGGATTATCATCCCACGCCTCCGAGGGTAAGCCAGTGCCGATGGACACATCCCAGCGTTGCAGGATGCGATCCACCGGCAGCAGCTCCTTCGGGAGTACGCCGCCGGCGCCGTCCTCGGCTTCCCCTCGGAGAACCCGCAAGACACTCCCGACGTACATTTACGGCGACCCCGCAACGAGAGTTTGGAAAGGATGGAATTTGACTTTCGCCTCCAGATAGGCACGGCAAGCAAGTTCAGGCGTAGAGAAATATCCCAAGAATTTATAGGTACCGTTACATTTTATTCTGGTGGTCCACTTGGAGTACCTCGCGTAGTAGGAAACGCCCAACAAGCCAGTTTTGCTGTTCTTGTAGGCCCCGCGTAGATTCTGCATGTTCAGAACCTGATTGGCCTCTCTGAGATTGATCAGACGGTTGTTGTATCCATCCCCATCTCTATGATCAAGGCCACTCGCCGGCCATCTCCCATGCGCATATAGCCATGCCAGCCGGTGTGCTTGGTATAGGTGGCCATCGACCCGGATGTAAATATGCCCATCTGGATCTCTGTATCCACAGATCGTTCCAGCATGCTGATTCGCGACCCTCATTCTCCGAGTAAAAAAGCCGGTCTCAGCATCGTAAGAAAATAACTCCTTGAGTCGTGACTGAGTTAGATCAGATCTCAACTGGACCGGCTTTTTATGAGGCATATAGTTTCTGTTATGGTGTTACGGGGCTATCTGGAACTTTGTCGTCCACCGCCTTGACCTTCGCGGTGATGGAATTCACGGACGTCTGCAATGCCGCCAGCGCTGCATCCACCTCCGGTGTCGTCGCCCCGCCGGCGGAAATGATCGCCGTGAGATTGTCGATTGCAGCGTTGAGGGTATCCACCTCCGTGCCCACCTTGTCCACTTCGGTTGCGATCGCGGTGAGTGCGTCGTTCGCAGTCTTGAGGGCTGCGGCCAATTCGGCTTGTGTTGCCATGACTTTCTCCAGTTTGGATAGAATCAGTTTGAGTAACGGGTTGTCTTGGTTGTGCGCGTTCAGTATGTGCACAACTTCGCTCTGGTCAATCTCGATTTTCATTATGCAGTTACCTTAGCGCCCAGCGACGCTGTAACATCCTCCAATGTGCGCCAAGTAAACACCGGCAATCCCCGTATCTTGCAACACGTCAGGAATTTAACCTGCGCGTCCGTGTATTTTCCTTTCACCGTCTTGATCTCGACGGGAATCCAACAACGCTGCCATCCGACCCAGCCATCGAGCGGCGGCGCCTTAACCCACTCCGCGCCCAGCTGAATCGCCGCCGCCACGAGTGGACCCTCGTTGGCATCGCGACGAGCAGCAAAGCGGTTCAAGCTCATGTCGGCGGCTTGCCCTCAATCAAGGCCAGGAGTTCTCGCGCCTGCGAGGAATCCACCACCATCGAGGCGAACTTGCCCTGCGCCACATCCCGCAAGATATCCAGCACCGAACGACCCGACACCGAAACGTAGACGCGCTCGTCTTCGCGGGAATCCGCCTCAACCTTGAACAGAGTATTCATGGGCATCCCTTTGTGTTGTTGTGACCAATATAACCTTGGTTTCCCGTGATGCTGCGCAGTAATTCATGTCGGCCCCTTCTCCCGCTCTGCACACAGCTGGCGGAAATGCGCAATCCCCGCCTTCAGGTAACAATACTGTGGATCCGCGGGGTCCGGGCCGTTCAACCGATCGAGCCAGCGGTTCCACAACTTGTGCGTGAAGGGCGTACGCATACCTGCGCGGATCTTCGATCTCATACCTTCGCCTTGCGCTCAGCGCGCAATTCCGCCTGCCTCTGCGGCGTCAGATGCGCGATCGATCGAAGGAACTCCTGCCACTCTCGTTGTTGCTTGCTCATGTTGACCCCCTAAATGATGCGATTCACAGTGAGTACGTGCGATCTCAACATCCGTCGAATAACCCAACAGCTTCTTGGCGTGCCATGCCCAATACATCGCCTGCCCTTTGGTGAGGGTCTTGCGAATCTCGTACTCCGTCCCCGCTGCGGTTTGATGTCCGGTGTCATCTGCGTTGCGCACCGGCTTGTTCCACTGCAGTTGCGCGCGGGCGGCGGAACGTTGCTTCAACAACGCCATCATCTGGCCCTGGGTCTTCAGTTTCGGCTCGGGCGGCGTCAACGCTGATTTTGGATAACTCATTTGGATAGACACCGATCAAACTCGTCTATCCATTCGATAACCTGACTTTTTTGGAGAGCCCCTTTAATACGCTGAACTTCATCAGGCTTCAATCCGTTTACAATCGCCCGTGGATCTCTATCAGCGATAATGGAGATGAAGTTATTTATCACGCTGCAAGCTTCGTGATAATAGGCATCTTCAGCATCCTCTCGCATATAAGCATACTTGTCAGGACGACGTATCGTTCCTTCCCAAGCCAAAGCGTTTCTTGAGATTGGAGGTGTGCGATCTATCAAACTCTCGCGTTTCCCCTCCGGAACTTTCGAAATTTGGACTGCCTTAGTAAGAGCAGACGCAGATATTCCTATATCCTTCGGGGAACCATAGAAAGAGCCTGACTTTGTCAGCTCTGCATATAATTCCCCCAATCGAGCTTGGGCTCGTAGATGAATGCGCTGGGCATAGAATAACAATTCCTCGTCGGCGGCTTCCTTGGCATACGTGGCAAGTGCCAGATGTTTATCTCCGATGTCCTTCACTTCATCTATTTTGTCGCACTGCTTCAGGGCAACTTTCATCGCCTGATAGTTAGCGGGTAATGCTGCAGAGGAATACATGCGCTTTGTGAGCGCTGGTAATTGCTGGTACCTGATTTTCGTAGCTGTCATTGGTAAGTTACCGCTTACGGGTATATGATTTGCTGGTGGATAACTCTGTGGAAAACCTACTCAAACTGCTCTGCAGCTTCCCGGAGGCGTTTCTTGAAACGCAGGTGCCGTGCTGCCTGAGAGGTCATTGGTTGGCAGCTCTGGAGTCTCGGCGAGCTGCTTGAGCTTTTCGCGCACGCGTTGCCCGATCGCCGTGCATTCAAATTCACAGGCTGGGCACCAGTTACGATCCGAGAGATTGCGAGCAAGGTGATTGCAGGCCTCGCACACCCGATAGGCAAATGGGCTGCCGTGTTTGAGCAACATGACGTCTTCGGTCACAAAACCTCCAGACAAAACCATTCCATTCCGTAGCCCAGCCAGCCCCCGCAGGGGGCTCTTACGGCATTCATGCTCGGAGAGCTGCTTTAGCCTGACTGCTCGTATCGTGAGCCAAACGCCCACCGGAAGATTCACGCCTCCGGCCGCCTTTACTGTCTCGACAGCGTTCCTTTTAGAAGCGCTCTCGACACTGCACTGGTTCGGTTGTCAGGTTATCGGTGTACCGCTCTCAATCTTCACCAGGGTCGGAACCACGCGTGTTGCGGTTGCCCGTCGCGCATGTAAGTGCCCCGCTGTGTGCGTATTCGGGTCGCCACCTTGAAGTCCGATCGAAACTAAGAGAGAATGCCTATCGAAAGTTCGATCTCGATAGACGCAGGTACGTTCTCTCAGAACCCCCAGATGGTCTTCAGCCTCTGGGGGTTTTTCATTTGGGGAAACCGCAGGGCAGTCTCCGAAGGAGAAGCGCCCGGCTCCGCGGGGAGCACGCCGGCACACGGACGGTGCTGCGTATGGAACGGGCGGGTAAAACCCTATGATTTTCGAGTTAAGGTGAATCGCGCCCAACAGTTGTGTGCGGTATGGCACAGTCGGGCTATAACAATGAACTAAGCAGAGGCGGCGTACTGCTGTACCGGCGACTCGCGCGGATACAGATCAGGACGCAGATCGTGACGAGACACGCCAGTCGCGCGCTCCACTTCCAGCACCCTTTCGGCAGGGACCCGTTTATCGCGCAAGAGCCAATTGGAGATCGAGCCTTGGGACTTCAATCCCAGCACTCGGGCCAGGCGCACTTGGCCCCCGGCACGCTCGATGCCTTCCCGTAGGGCCTTCTGCCAGTGGGTCTCCGGCTCACCTCGAGCCGATGGGCGGATTCGTTTGCGCTTCATCACCTCTTTATACCACTATGGGTAATAACAAAGCAATTACTCAAAGTGATATCGATGGCCGGCAAACTAGGAAGGTGCCAAGAGCAGCAAAAACCAGTCCGCTGTGGGATCGATTTTGGGATGCGTTGACCGACGTCCCGAAACCGGCTTCACCTGATCCTTACGATCAAACAGTGATTGGCAAGGCCATCGGCGTGGGTCAGACTATGGTCTCGGCGATCAAGACGGGTGACAAACTACCAGGGATGGAGACGGCGCTAGCGATGGCACAATACGCCCAGATGAGCGTCGTTTACCTTCTCCAAGGAGACGGCCCTAAACGGCCCTGGAGTGACATGGACACCGAGTTTCGGTCGCTCATCCAGTTCTGGGAAGTGCTCGACGACGCGAATCGCGGCGAGCTCCTCAAGCGCGCCGACGAACTCTTCAGACTACAAGAAACCTCAAGACGCCCGCGTTTTGCACCGCAACCAACACCCGCGCGCAAGGCTCTGAAAAAGCCGCTGAACTGATCGCATCCCTTTTTTTGCCGTTCGATATCACTTTCGGTGTTGACAGCTATCACCGGTAGTGGTAACGTCTGGTCCATGAGGTCGCCCGTCCACAACCCACACAAAGAGCCCGTCAGGACCGGTGGGGCGATTGGCGAGCGGCCTCTTCGTCCCAGCTGCTGGTGCCATGCCGATCTGTGGCAGGGGCATTGCCCGAGCTGCGGTGCACCGGCACGAGCGGTTTCTGGCGGCCACTTTGCTCGCTGGTGGCACGTGTATCTGACGTTGGTGGTGGCATCGGTGGTGGGTTACCTGTTGGTAGGAGAGTTCTCATGAACGCTGAGCAGTTGGCCGAAGAGACCCTCCAGAAGTACGGCGTGCCGCACAGCGAGGCGTTGTATCGCGCCATCCTGGAGATGGTGTTCACGCGCGGCAGGATCGAGGGCGCGATGCAAATCCACCAGAAGCTGACTCAGGAGTACGCGGGTTCTGCTGCCACACCGCTGAGGGTCGTCAAGTGAACATCTACTCCAGTCGCGCATACCTCCATGGTGAGTTGACTCGGATGCGGATCGACATCGAGTTGCGCACCTTCGCGGGCGAACGCTCCAAGTCCCTGTCGGAAGCAGCGCTGCTGTTCCTGCAAACAGCGGTGCAGTTGAAGGCTCTCACAGAGGGGAGGCTACAGTGAAACTCAAGCTTTTCCCTTTCTCCCGAGATTTCCGTACCGCCGAGCAGAAGGCACGCGGTCAGGTGGTCGAGCAAATGCTGGCGGATGCGAAGCTGGAACTGGAATGGCAGCGCCGAGTGCAGGTCAACATTTTACGCAGGCAGTTCGGTGAATTGTCGATCTTCAGGACACGACAGGCCGACTGACATGAACGAGGACGATACCGATGCCGCGCTCGCTCACCAACAGGAACTCGAAGGCCGCCGCTGGTCCGAAGACATGCGAGCCCTTGAAACAGAATTGCTCAAAGACTGGTTCCGGTGGTGGCGCGAGTCCGATGAACGACTCGCCGAAACCATCCGGCAAGCTCGCGCGCACTGGGGAACTGACGGCGTTTCAGGAGAGGATCCGAAGCCTGTTGGATCTGTACTCGGACGAGTATCTGGAGCCGCTGGGGATGGGGCCATTGCTCCCCGAGCCGGTGAAGCGTCAACCCTATGATTCTCTGTATTTGAAGCTGAAAAGGCAAAGGGATTACTGGAGCGGATCATGAAAGTCTTCAAGGCAATCGAAGGCGTGATGGCGGATCTGTCGAAGATCGGCATTAGCAAGGACAAAACCAACCAGCAGCAGGGCTTCAAGTATCGGGGCGTGGATGACGTCATGAACGAGCTGTCGGCTTTGCTTCCCAAGCATCATTTGCTGATCTTGCCGCGCGTGGGTAAGCGTGAGTTTATCGAGCGCGTGAGTGCGAAGGGCAATCCGCTGTTCTATACGACGCTGGAAATCGAGTACGACTTCATCAGTACGGAAGACGGCTCCAAGCATACGGTGGGGCCGATGATCGGTGAGGCGATGGATTCTGCCGACAAGAGCGCCAACAAGGCCATGGCGATTGGGTATAAGTACGTTTGCTTCCAGGCGTTCTGCATCCCAACGGAGGCCACGGCCGATCCGGACGCCGAAGTGCACAACGTGCTGACGCCTGCCCAGGCCCTCGGCAAACGGTTTGTGACGGCGCTGGCGGTGGGTATCGATGATGCGGTGTACGACGTCTGGGATACGGCGCGCGCCGATCCTGCGACCTATAAAGCGGCGTGGAAGCTTCTGACGAAGGAAGAGCGGGACGCCATCAATGCCTGTATCGAACGCGCAAAGGAAGCGCGGACGGCGGAGACCGCCTGATGGCTCGCATGTTCCTCAAACGTACGCTCTCAGGATTCGTGCCTGCCGATGAAGCGAGTCTGGAGTTGTGCAAGAAATTCAAGCAGGGCGAGGCGTACAGAGCCGATGTGGTGAAACCCCGCAGTTACCAACACCACAAACTATGCCTCGCCCTGCTGAATCTGACCTACGACAATCTGCCGG
>Ga0070666_10001930_pt1 | contig 12615 bp, 9 predicted proteins | sample KBSS23metaG_FD_64677 | JGI IMG/M metagenome (GOLD analysis project Ga0070666, IMG submission 64677) | Switchgrass rhizosphere microbial communities from Kellogg Biological Station, Michigan, USA - KBS S2-3 metaG | ecosystem: Host-associated > Plants > Roots > Rhizosphere > Soil ... | reverse complement strand
TAAACCGCACGGATCGGAATCGCCAGCGTCAGCACCATCGCGAAGCCGGAGTAGATCGCGCCGGCGACGAAGTACGGCGGGAAGATCGTCGTGTGCCAGCCGGGCAGGATGGCGATCGCGAAGTCGAAGCTGACGACGGTGTGGACCGAGACGACCAGCGGCGTCGCGATGCCGGCGAGCAGCAGATACGCCGTCTCGTAGCGATGCCAGTGCTGCGCCGAGCCGCGCCAGCCCATCGCGAGCGCGCCGTAGATCATCCGGCCAGCCCGGTTCTGCGAGCGATCGCGCAAGGTCGCCAGGTCGGGAATCAGCCCGACGAACCAGAACAGCGCCGACACCGTCGCGTAGGTGGAAACCGCGAACACGTCCCAGATCAGCGGGCTGCGGAACTGCGGCCACACGCCCATCGTGTTCGGATAAGGGAACAGCCAGTAGGCGGCGAGCCACGGCCGGCCGGTGTGAATCAGCGGGAAGATGCCGGCGCAGGCGACCGCGAACAACGTCATCGCTTCGGCGAAGCGGTTGATCGAGGTGCGCCAGGTCTGCTTCAGCAGCAGCAGGATCGCCGAGATCAGCGTGCCGGCGTGGCCGATGCCGATCCACCACACGAAGTTGACGATCGCGAACCCCCAGCCGACCGGAATGTTGACGCCCCAGATTCCGGTGCCCTTGAACAGCAGGTAGGTGATCGAGAGGAGCAGCACGTTGGCGAGGAAGAACGCGAACAGGAACCCGAGCCACCAGCCGAGCGGCGTCTTTCGCGACAGGACGATCGAGCTGATCTTGTCGGTGACGGTGCCGAACGTGTGGCCGGGGGCGATCACCGGCGGCCGACCGCTGCCGACGACGGCGCGGTTCGGGTCGTCGAGGTAATCGAGCGGTTCGGCCACCGTTACTCCCCGAGCTCCGGGTTGACGTTGCGCACAGCCGCCAGGTACGTCGTCCGCGGCCGCGTGTTCAGCTCGCCGAGCAGCGAGTAGTTGCGCGTTTCGGCCTGCAGCTGCGCCACGCGGCTCGCCGGATCGTTCAGGTTGCCGAACACGATCGCGTTGGCCGGACAGGTCTGCTGGCACGCGGTCGTGATGTCGCCGTCGCGGATCGCGCGGTTCTCCTTCTCGGCATCGATCCGTGCTTCATTGATCCGCTGCACGCAGTAGGTGCACTTCTCCATCACGCCGCGGCTGCGCACGCTCACGTCCGGGTTGCGCGCCAGCTTCAGGCTGGGCGTGTTCCAGTCCTGATAGAGGAGGAAGTTGAAGCGGCGAACCTTGTAGGGGCAGTTGTTCGAGCAGTAGCGCGTGCCGACACAGCGGTTGTAGACCATGTCGTTCAGGCCTTCGTGGCTGTGCACTGTCGCCCCGACCGGGCAGACCACCTCGCACGGCGCGTTCTCGCACTGCATGCACGGGACCGGCTGGAAGTAGGTCTCCGGCGATTCGACTGGACCGCGGTGATACGTATCGACGCGGATCCAGTGCATCTCGCGGCCGCGCATCACTTCGTCCTTGCCGACCACCGGGATGTTGTTCTCCGCCTGGCAGCCGACGACGCACGCGTTGCAGCCGATGCACGCGTTGACGTCGATCGCCATGCCCCACTTGTAGCCCTCGTACTGATAGTCGGGATACAGCGTGATCGTCCTCGGCACCTGCTCTTCGCCTTCGTGCACCGACTTCGGGTCGTGCACGAACTCGTCGCGCGTCACCGCGCGCACGGCGCCGCGGCCCTCGAGCAGGTGATGGAACTGCGTGCAGGCGAGCGGGAAACGATCGCCGGTGTTGACGATCTCGAGCCCGCGGCCGGAATCGGGCGCGTCGGCGGTGCGAATCGTGTAGGCGTTGAAGCCGGCGCCGACGGCGAGCTTGCCACCGCGGGCGCGGCCGTAGCCGAGGTGCACGGTGGCGCACTCGTCGGGATGACCGGCGACTTCGAACAGGGCGCCGCGAACGGAGCGGCCGCGATAGCGCAGCTCGACGACGTCGGTGATGATCTGGCCGTGCTCGCCGCCCTGGAAAGCCGGGCGGTGCTCAGCGCGCAGTTTGGCGGCGGTCGCCGGGCTGACCAGGACCGCGTTGTCCCACGTGAGCCTGGTGATCGGCTTCGGCAACTCCTGGAGCCAGCCGTTGTTCGCGAACCGTCCGTCGAGAACGGACGGATCGTTTCGAAACACAATCTCGTAGCCGGTCGCCGATTGTTGATTGCCGACGGCTGATGGCTGATTTATCGAGGACTGCTGGATGGCGACCGTCTTCGGCGCAAAGGCGGTATTCGGCACGACGCCGTCGTGCAGCCACTTGCGCCAGGTCCGCTCGTCCTTGTCGACTTTCCAGAACTCGCGGATCAGATCGTGCGCGCTGCGCTCGGGACGATCGCTCATCGCCGCGAGCACTTCGTGCGCGGAGCGTCCGCCGTAGAGCGGCGCGATCAGCGGCTGGACGATCGACACGGTGCCGTCGAAGCCGCGCCCATCGCTCCACGCTTCGAGGAAGTGCGCCTCCGGGATGTGCCAGTGGCAGAGCGCGGAGGTCTCGTCGACGTGCTGACTGAGGTGCGCGCGCAGCTGCACCTTGCCGAGCGCGTCGGCGAACTTGAGATCGACGGGCGCCGTGTAGACCGGGTTGCCGCCGAGGATCACCAGCAGATCGACCTTGCCGGCGCTCATCTCGGCCACGAGATCGCGCAGCGACTGGATCTGATCGACCGGTTCGGCCTCGACCGGCTGCGTGTAGACGACGGTCGCGCCGACGCTGCCGAGCGCCTGGTTCATCGCGTGGGCGAGGGCGTGAACCGCTGCCGGCTGGCCGTCGCCGGCGACGACGAGCGAACGGCCGCGATGCGCCTGCAGATCTTTCGCGACCGCGGCGATGAACTTGGCTGTCTTGTCCGACGCGCCCGGCCCGCCTGACCCGGCCGACGCACCGGAGACGCCGAGCGCCGCCGCGATCAGCCGCGCCACCGCTTCGATCTCGCTCGGCCGCGCCGGCAGCCGATGATCGGCGCGAGCACCGGTGGAAGTCGGCATCGACTCGATCGCGTAGAGCCGGTTCATGCGATCGGCCTGTTCCGGCCGCCGGCGCGCGGCGAAGTCGCGCCCGTAGCGCAGCGATCCAGGCCCACAGCCGAGGATGTCGGCGTCGATGGCGAGGATCACATCGGCCTGTTCGAGCCGGTACTGCGCTTCGACGAACTCGCCGAACGCGAGCTTCGCGCCGACCCGCGCGTTGTTGCGGCTCGCCGGGTCCCACTGGTGCCACTTCGCCTCGGGGAACCGCGTCAGCAGATCGCGGACCTGCGACGCCAGCGTCGGCGACGCGACCGATTCGGTGAGCAGCCGCACGCCGGCGCCGCGCAGCGGCCGCTGCGCGTTCAGGGCCGCGGTCATCGCGCCGAGAAACGCCGACCACGGGCGGATCTCGCCGAGGTTGGTGAGCGTCTGCGAGCGATCGGGATCGTAGAGGCCGAGCACCGCCGCCTGCGCGAAGACGTCGCACGCGCCGACGCTGCCCGGGTGCATCGGGTTGCCCTCGATCTTGGTCGGCCGTCCTTCGTGGCTCTCGACGATCAGGCCGGTGGCGACGCCGCCCAGCGTCATCGCGGTCGCGTAGAACAGCGGCCGGCCGGGAATCAGTTCTTCCGGCTGGCGGACGTAGGGGACGATGCGTTCCGCTGGCTGGCGCGTGCACGCGGAGACGCCGGCGAGCGCCAGCGATGCGCCCATCAACTTCAGGAACGCGCGCCGCGCCACCGGATCGGAGACCTGTTCGAGCGTCGGCAGCAGGCTCGGGAACTCGTTGTGGAGGTGCTGCTGAAAATCCGGCTCGCCGAGGCGCTCTTCGAGCGTGCGCCAGAACTCGCCGCGGCGGGGGGATTGGGGATTGGGGGTTGGGGATTGGGGTGATTGGTGGTCAGGTGAATGGGCACCACGGTTCGAGACACTATCGCCCTGCGCGAGAGGCCAATCCCCAATCCCCAATCCCCAATCCCCTCTCATCGATGGCACGTCGAACAGCTCGTGAGCTTCTGAATCTGATACTGCGCGACGAGCCGCTTGCCCAGCTCGGTCTGGTCCGAGGGCGGCGTGTAGTCGACGCTGAACACCGCCTCGCGCGGGCGGACGTACTGTTCCGGGTTGCGATGGCAGTCGATGCACCACTCCATCTGCAGCGACTTTTCCTGCATCATCAGCGGCATCCGATCCACCTGACCGTGGCACGTCGTGCAGCCGACGCCCTTGTTCACGTGGATGCCGTGGTTGAAGTAGACGAAGTCGGGCAGGTCGTGGACGCGGGTCCAGGCGATCGACTTGCCGGTGCGGAAACTGTCGCGCACCGGCTCGAGGAACGGGCTGTTGGCGAAGATCTGCGAGTGGCAGTTCATGCACGTCTTGGTCGGCGGGATGCCGGCGAACGCCGAATCCTCGACCGACGTGTGGCAGTAGCGGCAATCGATGCCGTTGCCGGCAACGTGCCGCTCGTGACTGAATTGAATCGGCTGCTCGCGGGCGACGTGCGCCTCGGTGATCCACGGCGAGCGGTTGACTTGGTCGAACAGCCAGCCGAGGCCGGCGATGAAGAACACTGCCCCGAAGATGCTGACCCGAGCAATCGTGTTGGCGCTGCGGTGAAAAATCTGCGACATCGATCGATACGAGGCGGCAGGCGCGACGTCGAGCAGGATGCCCACGTGAGCACGCGTGCCGGTCGACGAACCTTTCGAGCTTACTGCGATTTCGATCGCGGTGAGCGGCTTCTATTTTGTGAAACGTTTCACGTAGATGTCAAAAGTACTCGGACGAGCTGGGATTTTCCGAGTCGCGTGACGGCTTTCGCGACGGTCGGCTACGAGCCCGAGCGGGCGGCGGCGGGATCCGGCGCCTTCTCCCACGTATAGGCGCCGCCTCCCGCGTACTTCGCGAACCATTCGAGCTCGACGTTCGCTTTGTAAAGAAGATGCCGCGGGTCCTGCCAGAGGTGCCCTTCGCGCGGGCCGACGTAGAGATGCGTCGGGACGTTGTGGCTCTTGAGCGCGCGAAACATCTCGAGCGCCTGGGCGAGCGGGACGCGGAGGTCGCTTTCGCCGGCGAACAGCAGCGTCGGGGTCTTGACGTTGGCGACGTCCTTCACCGGCGAGCTCGCCCAGAAGTGATCGATCGGCGCGCCGGCCTGCCACGGCGTGCCGCTGAACCACGTGCGCCGGAACGCGGTGTTGTCGGTCTGTCCCCAGAGCGACGCCCAGTCGGACACGCCCGCGGCCGCCGACGCGGCCTTGAAGCGATCGGTCATCGTCACCAGCTTCTGCGTCAGCGTGCCGCCGGCGCTCACGCCCATCACGACCAGCCGCTGCGGATCGGCGACGCCGGTCTGCACCAGATGATCGACCCCGGCGAGCACGTCGGTCGCCATGTTGTGGAAGTAGCCGTTGTTGACGTCGCGCAAAAACGCCGCGCCGTAGCCGGTGCTGCCGCGATAGTTCGGCCGCAGCACGGCGTAGCCCTTCGCCGTCAGCACCGGGAAGTAATTGAGCAGCAGGCCGGGGCCGGCGCCGAACTTGTCGGACTCCATCGGCCCGGCGTGCAGCTGCACGACCAGCGGATAACGGCGGCCGGCCTCGTAGCCGATCGGATAGAACAGGATGCCTTCGATGGTCGTACCGTCGGCGGCCTTCCACTCGATCTTTTCCTGCGTCGGCAGCGCCAGATCGCGATCGAGAACGTCGAACAGGCTGGTCACCCGCGTCGGCGCGGCGGACGCGCCGGGCGTGAGCGTCCAGACGTCGCCGAACCGCGTCGGCTCGTCGAGCTGAAAGGTCACCTGTCCGCCGCGCGCGATCGACCACGTCGGCACCACCAGGTGCTTGCCATCGGTGAGCTGACGGGCGCGGCCGCTTCGCGCGTCGATCTCGAACAGCTCGCTGTGCACGCCCATGTTCGCCGACGCGATAATCGACCGTCCGTCAGGCGCCCACAGCGCCTGATCGATCGTGTAGCGGAAGTCGGTGAGCAGCGCGCGCGGCGCGCCGCCGCCGGTCGGAACGATGAAGATCGTCGTCGGATAGTACGGCTCGAAGCGATCGTTGGTGTCGGCGAGGAAGAGCGCCTGCGTGTTGTCGGGCGAGAGGTCGATCCCTTTTTCCTCGATCGCGTTGCTCGTGAGGACGCGCGCGTTCTCGCCGGTCGCGTCCATCACCCACAGTTCGCCGCGGTGCGCGTCCTCATCGTACGGCGTCGGCGCGCGCTGGACGACGACGCGGCGGCCGTCGCGGGAGAGGCGGTACTCATTGACGGTCGACGCGCCGGTCGTGATCTGCGTTTCGGCGCCGGTCGACACGACGATCTTCCAAAGATGGCGGAGCTTGTAGTTCTCGTCGACGGCGTAGACATCGTCGCGCACGCGGTCGCGCTCGCGTTCTTCAGCGGTCCGCGCGTCGGATGCGGTGAAATACACGGTCGTGCCGTCAGGCGACCAGGTCGGTGAGGCGACGCCGGTCGCATGCTTCGTCAGCGCGCGCGGTTCACCGCCGTCGGCCGGCATGAGCATGAACTGGCCGTCGCGCCCGAACAGCAGCGTCGTCCCGTCGGGCGACCAGCGGACAACCGGCTGATCGCCCGTTTCCGTGAACGTGAGCTGTTGCGGCGCACCGCCGGTGACCGGCTGGCGCCACAGGTGAAAGACAGAGCGATTGAGCTTCCAGTCAGTAACAGAAGCGAAGTAGGCGACGGTCTTCCCGTCCGGCGACAATTGCGGGCCGACCAGCCGCGACAGTTCGGCGAGGCCGACAATCGTGAACGGGCGCTTGCTCTGGGCATGCGCCAGGCCGCCGGAACGACCCAAGAGGCCTGCGAAGGCGAGCCCAATACATAGGCATCTGAGTGCCTTGACGAATGTGGTCATATGTCGCGCGCCGCCGATCGTGGGGCCGCTACCACGCCTGGTCCGTCGCGGTCTTGACGTCCTTCTTCTCCTCGCCCGGGGCTTTCTCCCAGATGTACGGACGCTTGGTCGCGTATTTCTCGAACCATTCGAGCTCGGCGTTCAACTTGTAGAGCTGATGCCGCAACTCGCCCCATCCGTGCGGCTCGCGCGGCGCCACGTACAGGTGCGCCGGGACGCCGTTCGCTTTCAGCGCGCGATACATCTCGATCGACTGTGGCATCGGCACGCGCGGGTCGCGCTCGCCGACGAAAAATATCGTCGGGGTCTTCACGTTCGCGACGTCCTTGAGCGGCGAGTTGTTCCAGTAGGCCTCGATCGGCGCATTCTTCTGCCACGGCGTGCCGCCGAACCACGGCGTGCGCTGGAAGCGGATGTCGCTCTGCGCATACATCGAAATCCAGTTCGCCGCACCGGCGCCGGATGCCGCCGCCTTGAAACGATCGGTAAAGGTGATGATCTTGTTGGTCATGTGGCCGCCGCCGCTCCATCCCATCTTGACCATCCGGTCGGGATCGGCGAGGCCGCGGCGGATCACTTCGTCGACGCCGGTCATCACATCGAGATGAGCGTTCTGGAAGTAGTGGCCGATCATGTCCCGCAGGAACGCGTCGCCGTAGCCGGTCGAGCCGCGATAGTTCGGCTGCAAGCTCGCGTAGCCCTTGCCCGCGAGCACCTGCACTTCATCCGACAGCGCGCCGATGCTGTATTTGTCGGACGCCTGTGGCCCGCCGTGGGTAATCACCGCGAGCGGGTATTTCTGCCCCGCCTGGTAGTCGACCGGGTAGGTGAGCAGCCCTTCGACCGTCCGGCCGTCGGCGCCTTTCCATTGAATCGCGTCCTGCCGTCCCAGCTTGAAATCGCGTGTCAGGTTGTCGAAGACGTGCGTCACCTGGCGCGGCGCCGCGTCGCCGATCTTCAGGGTCCACACGTCGCCGCCGCTCGCCGCGTCGCTGACGACCATCGCCAGGCGATCGTTGCGCAGCGTCCAGGCGCCCATGCCATGTTTGCCGTCGGTCAGCTGCTTCGGCGTTCCGCCGGACGCGGGCACGACGAACACTTCCTCGTGCACGCCGAGGTTGGCGAGGAAGTAAATCGACTTGCCGTCGTGCGACCACAGCGCGCGATCGACGGCGATCGGCTCGCTCTCGCCGACGATCGGCCGCGGCGTGCCGCCGGCGGCCGGAACGATGAACAGCCGTCCGTTGTAGTACGAGTCGAACTTCGCATTCGAGCCGGACACGAAGGCGACCTGCGAATTGTCTGGCGAGATCGTCGCGTCGTTTTCGGGCACGGCGTTGTGGGTAAGCTGGACGGCGCCGGAGCCGTCCGCGTTCATCATCCACACTTCTCCGCGATCGTTGTCGCCGAGCAGCGGCGTCGGCCACCGGTGGTAGACGATCTTGCTGCCGTCTTCCGAGAGCTCGTAATTGTTGACGGAGAAGTCGCCGTCGGTGACGCGGGTCTCGGCTTTCGTCGCGACCGTTACCTTCCAGAGATGGGCCTGCTTGTAGTTCTCGTCGTAGGCGTAGACGTCGTCTTTCTGGCGTTCGCGTGCCTTTTCGTCGGCGGTTTTCGGATCGGCGGCCTTGAAGTAAATCGCGCGGCCGTCCGGCGTCCACGACAACTCGGAGACTGCCGTCGCGTGCGACGTCAACTGGCGCGCTTCACCACCGTCGACTGGCAGCAGATAAATCTGCGCCGCGTCGTTGTCGCCGCGTTTGGCAGTGAACGCGATCTGCTTCCCGTCGGGCGACCAGCGCGGTCCCTCCTCGCCGTCGGTCCCGCTCGTGAGCTGCATGGCCTCGCCGCCGCCGACCGCCGCCCGCCAGATGTGCGACACGCGCCGTCCGACTTTCCAATCGGCATCGGCGCGCGTGTAGAGCACGTCGCGACCGTCGGGCGAGAGCTGCGGGTCGGCGACGCGCGGCAGGTTCAGCAGATCGACGATGCCCAGCGGGCGCGGCGACTGCGTGCCCACCGCGGCGGTGAGCGCGAGCACGACGACAGACGCGGCGAGCGGAAAACGCCAGTGAACTGTGCGCATGTGAGATATTAGACCCGAATCAAGGAGCGTCCGCATGCAGGTTTTCACCGCGGTTCTCGCGCTCATCATCGCCGCCGCCACCGCGTCGCCGGCGCGCGCGCAGGCGCCGCTGCCCGCGGCCGCCGAACACGTTTTTGTGACGCGCGATTTCCGCTTCGGTTCCGGTGAGACCCTGCCGGAACTGAAGCTCCATTACCGGACACTTGGGACACCGCGGCGTGACTCAGCCGGAGTGGTGCGCAACGCCGTGATGGTTCTGCACGGCACCGGCGGTTCGGGCGCCGGATTCCTGTCGCGGACGTTCGGCGGCGAACTGTTCGGTCCCGGACAGCTCCTCGACGCGACGCAGTACTTCATCATCCTCCCCGACGGCATCGGTCATGGCCAGTCGAGCAAGCCGTCCGACGGCCTGCACGCCCGCTTTCCCAAATACACCTACGACGACATGGTGCGCGCGCAGCACGCGATGCTCGTCGACGGCTTGAACGTCAACCACCTCCGGCTCGTGATGGGCACCTCGATGGGCGCGATGCACTGCTGGGTGTGGGGCGAGCTGTATCCGGACTTCGCCGATGGGCTCGTGCCGCTGGCCAGCGCGCCGACCCAGATCGCCGGCCGCAACCGCGTGATGCGCAAGATGATCATGGACAGCATCACGCACGATCCGGCGTGGAAGAACGGCGACTACACGACCGAGCCGCACGACGGCCTCGTCGGCGCGATCAATCTCCTGATGATGATGACCAGCAGTCCGCTGCAGTGGCACAAGACGGCGCCGACCCGCGACGCCGCCGACGCGTGGTACGAGCAGCAGATCGCCTCGCGCGTCGCCGCGACCGACGCCAACGACATGCTGTATCAATACAACGCGTCGCGCGACTACGACCCGTCGCCGAATCTCGAGAAAATCACCGCGCCGCTGCTCGCGATCAATTCGGCGGACGATGTCGTGAATCCGCCGGAGCTGGGGATCATGGAGCGGCTGATGCCGCGGGTGAAACGCGGCAAGTACGTCCTGATCCCGACGAGCGATCAGACGCGCGGTCACGGCACGCATTCGCTGCCCGCGGTCTGGGGCAGTTATCTGAAAGAGTTCCTGACGACGCTCGCGGCGCCGCCGACGGAGTAGCCGCCAGTGCCTGGCAGTCACGCGACCTTCGTCGGCACGATCCCCCAGCTCTACGATCGTTTCCTCGCGCCGACCTTCACCGAGCCGTACGCCTCCGATCTCGTGTCGCGGCTTCGCGTCCCCGCCGGAGGCCGGCTCCTCGAGCTGGCCTGCGGCACCGGCCGGCTGACGCAGCAGCTCGCGGCGGCGCTGCCGGCCAGTGTGTCGATCGACGCCACCGATTTGAACGAGCCGATGGTGAACGTCGCCCGCGCCCGCGTGTCGGCGGCCAACGTGCGCTGGGGCACTGCAGACGCAACGGCGCTGCCGTTCGGCGACGCCGAGTTCGACGCGGTAGTGTGTCAGTTCGGCGTGATGTTCTTCCCCGACAAGGTTGCCGCTGCTCGCCAGGTGCGGCGCGTGTTGAAAGCGGGCGGGTCTTACTGGTTCAGCACGTGGAGCTCGCTCGACGAGAATCCCGTCTCGCGGGTGGCGCGAGAAGTGGGCGTGCGCTTTCTCGGCACGGATACGCCGGTCTTCGTCAACATTCCCTTCGGCTACCATGATCGCGAGCGGATCGTCGCCGACCTCCGGGCCGGCGGATTCGCGACGATTGAGGTCGACGTGGTGGACTTGGAGGCGCAGGCGGCGTCCGCGCAGGAGGTGGCAATGGGGCTGGTGCAGGGTTCGCCGATGGTCGAGCAGATTCGACACTACGGCCGCGCGACCGTGGACGAAGTGACTGCCGCCGTCGCCGAGGCGCTGGCACGTGAGTTCGGCGCCGCGCCGCTCCGCGGTCCGATGCGCGCGCTCGCGGTACACGCGCGATGAGCGACCGCAAATACCGTCAGCGCGGCTACCAGGACGACGACAAACCTCGCGGTCCCCAAGGACCGAAGCCGCCGCGGCCGCCGCAGGAGCGGGCGCCGGGCCGCGTCCTTCAGGACGAGCGCGGGCCGAAAACACCCAATCTGATGGGCATGCACGAGGTGTTCAAGTGCGGCCGCTGCGGCAACAAGCTGGGGCTGCCGGTCGAGCTCGACAGCCGGTGCTCGCGGTGCGGCGTCGATCTCCACGCCTGTCTGCACTGCGTGTCGTTCGACACCAGCGCCCGCTGGGAGTGCACGCAGAGCTCGAAGCTGCCGATGCGCATCGCGCCGAAAGACGAGAAGAACGTCTGCCCGATGTTCGCGCCGCGGATGACGATCGAGCGCCAGACCAGCAGCCCGACCTCATCGTCTGGCGAAGGCGGCTCGACGACGAGCAGCGCGAGAAAAGCCTTCGACGATCTGTTCAAGTGATCGTGTCGAGGCTGGGGGCTGGGGGCTCGCCGTGACGGAGCTCCGATGCCGTGTCGAGCTTGGCAGCTAGCCCCCAGCCCCGAGCCCCGTCATAATCTAGCGATGGCGTTGCTCTCAACCGCGGACCAGGACAAACTGCGCGAGTCGTTCGGCGAGATGACCTCGAACGTCCGTGTGCTCTTCTTCACCCAGACGCTCGGCTGCGAGACGTGTCTGCACACCCGCCAGATTCTCGACGAGTTCCCGGCGCTCTCCGACAAGATCGCGATCGAGGAAGTGAACTTCGTGCTCGAGAAGGAGCGCGCGGCGCAGTACGGCATCGATCGCGTGCCGGCGCTTGCCCTCGTCGCCGAGAACGGCAACGGCGAAACCACCGATTCGCGCATCCGCTTCCTCGGCGCGCCGTCGGGCTACGAGTTCATCTCGCTGGTCCAGGCGGTGCTGCTGGTCGGCGGCCGGTCGCCGAGCCTCACCGACGAAAATCGCCAGAAGCTCGCCGCCGTCACCAAGCCAATGACGATGCAGGTGTTCACGACGCCGACGTGACCGCACTGTCCGCGGGCGGTCAGCCTCGCACACGAAATGGCGTTCGCGAACCCGAACATCACCGCCTACGCGGTCGAAGCCACCGAGTTCCCCGATCTCGCGCGCCGCTACCGCGTCACCGGCGTGCCGAAGACGGTGATCGACGAGACCGTCGAGATCCTCGGCGGGCTGCCGCAGGACATGTTCGTCGACCAGGCGCTGCAGAACGTGGCGGGTGGCGGCCCCACGTAGCGCAGGCCTTTAGGCCTGCCGCCCGGCCGCGGGCAGCCCTGAAGGGCTGCGCTACGGTAGGGCGCTCCGCGGCCGCGCCAGCCAGAAGATCAATCCGAGCCCGCTCCACGCGGCGAACGCCGTCCATTCCGCGGCGGTAAAGCTGCCGGGGACCGCGGGCACCACCTTCATCAACACGATCGCGACGCTGACGGCGGCGCCGACCGAGGCCATCACGGCCGGTTCGGACGCATCGCGCCGCGCCAGGTACGCCGCGCACGCTGACAACCAGCCGATGCCGACGGCGAGCGATCCGACTTCGGTGATCGGCACCAGGATGGCGTCGCCGAACATCGCGGCGGCAACGGTGAGCGCCGCCATCAGCCCGATCGCGACCACCGGCGTGCCGAACACGTGGTGGACGCGGCCAAGCGACGGGTGGACGAGATCGCGGCGGCCGATCGCATACAGCAT
>Ga0070666_10001926_pt1 | contig 12625 bp, 8 predicted proteins | sample KBSS23metaG_FD_64677 | JGI IMG/M metagenome (GOLD analysis project Ga0070666, IMG submission 64677) | Switchgrass rhizosphere microbial communities from Kellogg Biological Station, Michigan, USA - KBS S2-3 metaG | ecosystem: Host-associated > Plants > Roots > Rhizosphere > Soil ... | reverse complement strand
CGGCGGGAAGCCCGCTTGTTAGGGGTGCGGCCGCAGTTTGCCCTGGGCCTCGACTACTCGGTCCAGAAGCGCTGCCACGATCTGGGAATCGGCTGGGTCAGGAAATTGCCCGTACAGCCGGCGTCGAGCTTGCTCCATGGGACTGGCTTCGTCACCGATTGACAGGAGCAGAACGCTTTTGCCGCTGGGCACGGAGTCAGCACGGGCGGCTTCGGCTCCTACGTATGGTCCAGAGATGTCGATCTCCTCGCCGCTGACTACGTAGTAGACGCCGTGGGTCTCGTCGAGCGCTTGGACGATGAGGTTCTTGGTCGCGACCAGGGACAGGTGTGGCGCCTGCCGATGAAGTTGCTCGGCGCCGCTGGTGATCGTGAGATTGGGGTCGACGGCGACGAGCTCACGGGCGAGCTCGTGCGGACTCTTGTCGGGCACGGTGATTCCTCTCTAGACGGCAGATAGAAACATTTGGCGCCCTAAGTTTAGGACCGACTTATAAAAACACGAAACCAAGATCATTACAATGCTTGCTCAAACGAGAAACCGCCAGGGCGAGGCTGCACCAAGTGGTGAGTCTCGCCCTGGCGGGCGGGCCCTTACGGGCGGCGGAAGTACAGCTCGCAGTTCGTGAAGGGGTTGCCGAAGAAGTCATCCATGGCGGACCCGAAGATGTGCATCAGCTCGTGGAGCTGAAGCCGGATGAAATCCGAATCATCTTCGTGGGCGTTCTCCAGCTGAGCCTTCGCAGCGGCTTCGCTGATGCCGCTCGTCTGGTAGTGCTCCAGGTAGCGAGTGCGGCCGAACTGGTTCAGGCTCACCCAGACATAGCCATTCACGTTGAATGAGCCGTTGTTGCGCAGCACGAGCGTCTGACTGCCGGTGATGTCGAGGTAGCCCTCGCGGTACCGGGTGTTGCAGTAACCGGTGAAGTGGAGTTCATTGCCTCCGTCGGGCACGAGGTCCAGGTCGCCGCCTTCGGGGCCGACCCACAGCGACTGGGGCTTGAACGCCTGACGAGCCAGCGGGATGACACCCAAGATGAGCCAGCCGTCGCCGGTGCCGTTGTTGGCGGTGAGACCGTTAACGAGCAGCTCGAGCGTGTACTCGCGGCCGTCAGCCAACTTGGTCTTGACCCAAAACGTCGGGCGTGAGTCCGCGCGGCCGATGTCGCTCAGCTGAGCCTTGAGGTTTTCGCCTTTGTCGCAGGAGGTGATGGTGAATCGGGTAGCCACAGGGCTCTCCTAAAGGTGCGTGCTTGGTAGGGGGCCAAGCTCCCCGTTACAGACACACAGTCTGCCTCTCGCCACAGGGCGATCTTCGATAATAACATAATTTAATAAAAAAAGCAACTCATGCCCTGAGCGCTTAAATAAATGCCTGGTGCCCCCGGTAGGATTCGAACCTACGACCATTGGCTTAGAAGTCCACTGCTCTATCCAGCTGAGCTACGGGGGCATGATTTCTTTAGGCATACTACCAGGAATAATGGCACTTGATAAGCGAGGCGGCCAGTGGTCCCGCCGAAGTTCATCGGCAGGACCACTGGCGAGCGGCGTGTAGTTATGCTAGGCGAAGTTTGCGGTATGCTTCGCCATCGAGACAAGGCATTAAGGAGGGGTAGCTGTGGGTGGCCAACCAGACTTCCAATTCGGATAACCGTCCCTTGCCAAAGCCTTCTTGTTTTACCACGCAGTTGATGTGCTGTGGCAGTTCTCGCGGGTGACCAACTCCGGCGCTGACAATATATTTTATGGTGGCCTTAGACAGGCCGGCAAAAAAACTGCTCGGCGAAGGCCACATATGCTCTCTGAGCCTGGCGACAATCTGATCACTGATTCGTAGCCCTGCGGCCGGTGGGCGATTGAGGCGGCTACTCATTTCTCGAGAAGACAGCGGTGGCTCGCCGTCGAGTCCATAATGCATGCTCAAGAAAAGCCGTTCTTTTGGAGTCAAAGCCTGCCAGGCCCGCAGGAGGGCGCCAGCATCGATGACGCGGTGGTACTCTCGGCCGTCTTTCTTGTAGTGCGTGAGCTTGCTAAAGAGCTTGTCGTGGCGCAGGATTGCCGTCACTTCCGGTACACTCGTCATGAACCTGCCTTTTAGTTCAGATGGGCATAAATATTAACGCCACGTTACCTTATACCGTAACGTGGCGTTAAAAACAAATAAATTCTGGAGCGGGTGAGGGGATTCGAACCCCTGTAGCCTGCTTGGAAGGCAGGAACACTAACCACTGTGCTACACCCGCCAGGGTGGACAATTGAATATATTCGAGTTTATCACAGCGACCTAGCGGGACCAAATTTTAGCCTTGATTGTTGTTTGCGCTTACGCTGGCGCGCGGGTAAGATGAAGGGGACAAAGTTGTAACAGTGTTAAGGGTTTATGGAACCTGAGAAGCTGACGGAAACGCCGCTTACTACCCAAGCTCCGAGGAAGCGCCATTTAGGGCGGTGGGCTTTCGTTATCTTGGTTCTGATAGTGCTTTTGAGCCTGGGCACCTATGCAATCTACAAGTTTTTTCCCGGTCTAAAAGGCACAAACACGGCTTCGCCATCGCTAACGGTGCTTGGTCAGGTGCCCGGCCCTGCTCAGCTTGGCCCCACGTTCTTGCAAGTGACCAACCTGGCAGCGGATAACTCTTCACTCGGGATAGCCAGAGCATCGATTTTGACCATCTCAGGCGACCTGACGGTAACCGGCAACGGAGTTTTTAGCGGCCGAGTTCAGGCGGCTACACTTTTGGGCGATGGGTCAGGTATTACCAACGTGAATGCGGCACTACTTGATGGTCAACCGGGAAGCTTTTACCAGGATTTAGGCAATCTTCAGGGTGCTATCAGTGATAGTAAACTGTCTAGTAATGTGGCGCTGCGTAATAGCCCGAATACCTTCACTGCCGCCAATACCTTTACCGCACCGGCAGCCTTTGGAGTGATGAGCGCCTCTTCGGCATCGATGACGACTATTACGCTCGGCCAGGCTTTAACGGTGAGTAACGGCGGTACAGGACTGACGAATGTGGCCAACCAGGGGGTGTTGTTCGGTCAGGGTACGAATGCGTTGGGTGTGGCAGTGCCGGGTGGCGCCGGGCAGTGTCTGCTGTCGACCGCAAGCTCGGTGCAGTGGGGGTCATGTGCTGGGGGCTCGGTTGTGGCCTCGCTGAACGGCGCCACGGGAGCCCTCACTCTCGCTAACGCTACGGCGGCCGGCTCCACAATAATCATCGACGACGCCTCCACCTCTGCCAAAGGTATCGCTAGCTTTAATACGGCTAACTTTAGCGTGACATCTGGAGCGGTCAATACCATCCAGAATATCGCTACCTCGAGCACTCCCACATTTGCCGGACTTACGCTGGGCGGCCCTTTGGCCGTGGCCAGTGGGGGTACTGGCGCCAATTCACTGGCGGCCAATGGGGTCATCGTGGGCCAGGGAACAGGGGCACTCACCGCGGTGACGGCCGGGGGCAGCGGCTTATGTCTGATGTCAACGGCTGGCACGCCAAGTTTTCAGGCTTGCCCGGGCGGCGGGGGAGGAGTAGCGAGTGTAAACGGCCTCACTGGTGCGCTCACCATCGCCAATGCCACTGCTGCGGGCAGCGTTATTACGCTCAATGATGCGTCTACCAGCCAAAAAGGCATCGCTCAGTTTGACGCTACCAATTTTACAACTTCATCTGGTCTCATTAATACGATTCAAAACATCAACGCCACGGCCGCGCCGACGTTTGGTCAGCTGACGCTGACCTCGAGCCAGGCTGCAAACGCCATGATTAGCGTTAATAACACCAACGCCGGAGCTACCGGCAATCTCATTGACTTGCAGCTTAATGGTTCGAGTAAGTTTTCGGTGACGCCGGCGGGCAATGTGACGGCGGCTGGCGCCATCACGAGCGGCACCATTAATGGGCAAACGATTTCGAGCACGGCCAACTTTACGGGCAGCCTAGCTGTGGGTACGACGCTCAACGTGAATACGATCACGCCCACGGGAGCTTTGACGATTGGCGCCACTGGTCAGAGCTTTGCGCTGCAGGGTAATGCCTCCAGCACGATTGCCGCTACCAATGCCGGCAATAGCACCACACTTTCGTTCCAGAGCCCGACGGCCAATGTGAATTACCGGCTCCTGACGGCTGCGGCCGGCACCTATGATATCTGTACCACCGCTGGCAACTGTAGCGGAGTCGGTGGCGGAGTAACAACGCCGGGCGGTACAACAAATACGCTCGCCAAGTTTACCGCTGGTCAGACCATTGGCGACTCAAGCATTACCGACAATGGCACTACCGTAACGATAGGTGGCGTGCTGGCCGTCAACACTATAACGCCCAGCGCCGCACTCACGATTGGCTCTACGGGTCAAAACCTCACGCTACAGGGCGCTGCCGTTGGGTTGACTTCGACCTCGGGCGGAACCACTAACACTCTCACGTTTGCCACTCCGAGTGGTGCGGGCAAAACTATTACCATCCCGAATGCCGCCGGCACTGTGGCGGTGAGCGCCAGTGGCCCCATTACCGTAGACGCCAACGGTAATATTGCCTGCGCCACATGCGTGACCAGTGGCGGCGGTGGCGGCGGGACTGCGGCCGTAGATAGCCTTGACGGCCTTACTGGCACCCTCACTATTGCTAACTCCTCAGGCGCTGGCGCCACTATTACGCTCAACGATGCGTCTACCAGCCAAAAAGGCATCGCGCAATTTAACAGCACGAACTTTAGTGCGGCTTCGGGTACTATCAACACGATTCAAAATATTAACATTACTGCTGCGCCCACCTTTGGCCAGCTCACGCTCACCTCTAGCCAGGCTACGAATCCTATGCTGGTGATCAACAACACCAACATTGGCGCAAGCGGTAACTTGGTCGACCTTCAGCTCAACGGCTCAAGCAAGTTTGCCGTCTCGCCAGCCGGGTCAGTCACACTAAGCGGCACCCTCACCGTCGCTAGTGCCGCAAACCTTAACGGCGGCGCCACTGTAACCGGCACGCTAACCGCTAACACCATTACGCCGAGTGCGTCACTAACGGTTGGCGCAGCCAGCCAAAGTTTCACCCTCCAAGGCAACGCCAGCAGCACCATCACTGCCACCAACGGCGCCAACACCACGAGCCTATCTTTCCAGAGCCCAACCGCCAGCGTTACATACCGTTTCCTAGCAGCAGCAGCCGGCACCTACGACATCTGTACAACGGTTGGCAACTGTAGCGGGGTTGGTGGTGGCGTAACAACCAGCGGAGGCACCACCAACAAAGTCGCGAAGTTCACGGGCAGCCAAAGCCTTGGCGATTCCATCATCACCGATAACGGCGCGACCGTCACCATAGGCGGCACGCTTGCGGTCAATACGATCACGCCAAGCAGCGCAATGACAGTCGGCGTGACCGGCCAGAACTTGACCCTCCAGGGAGCGGTCGTAAGCCTGACAAGCACGTCTGGCGGTATCACAAACAGCCTCGCATTTGCGACGCCATCTGGCAGCAACAAGACCATAACAATTCCGAATGCGACAGGCACCGTCGCCGTATCGGCCTCCGGCCCACTCGCCCTTGACGCTAGCGGCAACTTGACCTGCCCAACGTGCGCCACGACCGGCTCAGGGGTCACAAGCCTCAACAGCCTGACTGGCGCCCTAGCGCTGGCCAACGCGTCTGGCGCGGGCAGCACTATCACCATCAACGACGCCTCCACCAGCCAGAAGGGTATCGCGCAGTTTAACAACACGAACTTCACCGCATCGTCCGGAACTATCAACACCGTCCAAAACATCAACATAACCGCCGCCCCAACATTCGGTCAGCTGACACTCACCTCTAGCCAGGCTTCTGCCTCCATGCTCACCATCAACAATACCAACGCAGGTGCGTCGGGCAATTTGATCGACCTCCAGCTCAATGGCACGAGCAAATTTAGCGTCAGCCCGGCGGGCAACGTTATTGCAGCTGGTACGGTGAACGGCCAGACCATCAGTAGCGCCGCCAACTTCACGGGCACGCTAGCCGTCGCCAGCACCGTCACGGCAGGCGGTTTGGCCGTCAATGGCACAGCGACCGTCAAGGTCGACAGCGCCACTGCGTTCCAGGTGCAAAATAGCAGCTCACAAAGTCTTCTTACCGTCGACACGAGCGGCAATACTATTGCGCTCCTGGGCAATAACAGCTCGGCCCTCAGCACATGGACGACCACGAGTGCGCTGACGGCTGGTGCGAGCACACCGCGCGTTCGTGGTGGCTCTATCGCAGCGAATGGCTACATTTATCAACTCGGTGGTGTTGACGGCACCGGCGCCACTGTCGCAACAACTCAATACGCCAAGCAGAATGCAGATGGCACGCTCGGTAGCTGGACGGCGACCACTTCGCTACCCACAACAATCCGACAGTTCCAGCCAGTGGTAGCAAATGGCTACATCTACGTGATTGGCGGCCGTGACAACAGTAACACCGCGCTCTCAAGCACCTACTATGCCAAACTTAACGCTGACGGCAGCATTGGTATATGGAACACGGGTCTGCCCATACCAAGTGTTCGGTTTGGGAGTGGCACTGTCTACTACAACGGCTACATGTACGTCATTGGTGGCTTCAATAACAGCGCAGCGGCGCAATCCACGGTCTATTCCGCCAAAGTAAACGCCGATGGTACGCTCGACAGCGGATCCTGGACGACCAACACAGCCCTCTCAAGCGTCACATCAAACGTCAATGGCGCCATCGTTGCCAACGGCTATCTCTATCTGGTTGGCGGATTTGTGGGTAGCTCAGATACCGACACTATCACCTATTCCAAAATAAGCAGCACCGGCACACTCGGTAGCTGGACGACAACCTCGGCCGGAACAATTCTAGGTGGCGGCGATGAGAACTTCGAAACATACGTTGCCAACGGCTACCTCTACGCCGTTGGTGGAGATGCTGGCAGCCGTGTGACCGCCTTCCCGCTGAATGCGAACGGCAGCGTGGGCACCGCCCAACCACTGACTACCTTCCCGGGCGGTCAAGTTGGTGAAGCTGGCATGGCTCAGGCAAACGGCTACTTCTATGTCATCGGAGGTAGTGGCGGCACCGACGGAAGCGGCACAGTACGCAGCTCGGTCTACTACGCGAATACACCAAAGGTGAAGATTGGCGGCGGTCTCGACCTCACGTCATACAGTGGCGAAACTCAGACCGAAGGCAACACCGGTGGAACATTGACGGCTGGCAACACCAACATCGTTGGCTCGCTCAACGTCCAAGACAAAGCCACGTTTGCCCAGTCCGTAACCATGAACGATACCCTATCAGTCGCAGGTACTGCAGCATTCCTTAATGACACGCGATTCGATGGATCTCTAGTAGTAAGTAATCCGAGTACTTCTCCACGCTACACTATTCGTGTCGACGCCACCGAAGGTACGCTTAAACTCGGTACGAATGCTATCGGCTACAGTAGCAACGGCAGTGGCACCGAAACTGGCGATAACAACATTGTTGCTGCCTCGAAGTACAACTCAGGCAGCGGTGGCACACTATCATCGCTGTACATTTACACGCCATTCGTCCAGGCCTCACCGAGCAATCACGTAAAGGTAGCAATCTACGCCGATAATGCTGGTGTACCGGGAAGCCTTGTTTCGAGCGCTTCAGCACCGTCTACGGTCGCCACTGCAGGATGGAATACTGTTTCACTCGGTGGCACTGTCAACCTGGCCGCGAATACCAACTATTGGCTCGCTTTCAATGTCGACGGCAGCACCACAACTATTGGCTACGGTACTGGCGGGACCACTTCGTATCTAGCATCGACGTACAGCAGCAACTTTCCAAGCAACTTTGGCGTGCCAAGCAGTGGTAATGTTAACTTCAGTATCTACGGCACATACACCTCACTAGCTGATCCATCTAAATCAGCCGGCGCGATTAGCATTAATGCTAATAATGAGGTTATCGTTAAGCCACGTTCCGACACAGCCGCTGCCTTCCAAGTTCAGAATACAAGTGGAAGTTCAGTCTTTAATGTTGACACAACCAACAGCAACGTTACGACAAGTAGGATGTCCATAGGCACGGGGTATTCCTCGGCCTACCAACTGTTTGTATTGAGTAATGCCGCCATCATACCGTTTGGAGCCTATCGAACAACCACGACCACGACTGATACCTTATTCGAATTATTCTCGGATGTCGGCGGTTCATTTAATAATAAATTTAGAGTCACGGCAAACGGAAATGTCTTTACCGACGGCTCTACAACAATGGGAACGCCAGCCGATGTTGCCGAAAATTATGAGACGGTCGAAGCCGTGGAGCCGGGTGATGTCGTTGCCTTCACGAATGACATGAAGCTCGAGAAGACAACCACTTCCTATGGCTCGAAGCTTGCCGGTGTCGTATCGACCAATCCTGGAGTAATTCTTTCGGGCAACACAAACGGCGCACCACTGGCTTTGAAGGGCCATGTACCAGTTAAGGTGTCGGCCGAAAACGGAGCGATCCACCCTGGCGACCACCTGACCGCATCAGCTACCAAGCCAGGTTATGCCATGAAAGCAACCGGCGCAGGTATGACACTTGGGACAGCACTCAACTCGCTCGAAAGCGGAACGGGCACAATAGAGCTGTTCGTAAACCTTGGCTACAGTAACCCGAGCCAAGACTTGCAAGGCTCGACATTTGGCGACATCAACGTAACGGGGACTCTGACAGCCAAAAACTTAGTTGTAACCAACAACCTCACGACCGCACAACTTACTGTTAACGGACATATCATCTCTAGCGGTGGCGCGCCAACCGTTACGGTTGGTGGGGGAGCGTGTACCGGCACAACCGCAAGCATTAGCGGAACCGACACCGCGGGTCTCATCACGCTAACGACTGGTTCTGATTGTAATGCTACCGGCAATCTTGCGACACTCACTTTCAACAAACCATTTGGCGCCACGCCACGCGTAACCCTAACACCAGCCAGTGCTGATGCAGCCTCGGTCAAAAGTTACATTGACAGCGACGCCGCCACTGCTGATAAGTTTTCCATTGCTACTCAAACGACTTCACTTAGTGGTTCTGCCGTTTACAAGTGGTACTACCAGGTTATTCAATAGTCCAGCTATTGTGGTAATCTAAGGCAGCTCGTCCAGCCCCTTCAACGCTTGTGAGGTACTATGTCCGACCTCGATTTCAGATGGCTTCGTCTGGGTGATGAAGTTGTGTTGAGCAATATAGACGGTTACAAGATCACCGCCAAGGTGATCGAGGCGGGCGTCACGCCGGTCGTCATGTGGTTTATCGAAGAAGCCGACACTGGCGAATGTGTACAGTGGGCCGGCTGTATCAGCTCGGAGGGCTTCAGGCCGTTCGTGGCCGGCAAACTGACCGGCCTGGATGAGAGTGCTACTCTGATCTACGCCAAGGCCAGCACTGACTTGCCCAGTATTGGCTCCACGGAGCTTTTGAGCGACTTCATGGTGCATCGGCGCGGCAAAATGATCTTCTGCGGCGGACCGTACTGGTTTTCGCTTTTCGAGCGGTGGATCAGGGCTTGGCGCCTCGCAACCGCCTGGCGGTACCGCTGAACTCCGACCTGCATTTGCTAGAGAGGCATTCACAAATGGCTCTAGAGAAGAAGGGCCCTCATGAGTCTCGGGACCAGCCCGATGACTCGGACCTCCCGCCGATAGGCGAAGAGCTTGATAATTTTCCTGGGCCCGATGCTTACAACAGTGCCGGCTGGGAACTCCCGGATTAGCGTACCTGGATGCAAGACGGATAGATTACTCATGGCTCACCCATGACCGCCCGGGATCGGTTGGGGCTCTTTGCTCCGTCCGATCCCGGGCTTCACTTTGCTTAGCCTGGCAATAAAAAGAGCCCCCAAGAGGGCGCCCCCACAAAGGTATGAAAAAGACTATCTGGTCGGGGTGAAAGGACTTGAACCTTCGGCCTCCGCGTCCCAAACGCGGCGCGCTACCAGCTGCGCCACACCCCGATAACTCGGTAATTATAGGGTAGTTGACGCTCGAATTCAATCCGACCGTTTGGAGATGCAGAGAGCGCCCGGAGGCGCTCTAGCGCTCCTCAGCTCGTCATTTGAGCCGAAGAGGGGGCAAGGTGGCGTAATCCGAGCTGTTTGCTCGATGCCTGGTGGGCGAGCCTGAGCTCTTGGCAGAGCCTCGCCGTGATGGCGTCCAGGGACGGCTGGACGCTGCACTCGTCATACTCGCGGTTGATGAGATGAGCCTCGTACTGCGCGCTGAGAGTCTTGAGTATCTCGGCGTCGTGATCGGTGAGGTTTGCGTGGGCAAAGGCTTCAGGAATATCAGCCGCGTCTAGGGCGCTGATCCAACGATCATACAGATCGTGGTGGATGTGCGTGATTTGCCCCGTGCTTACGAGACGACTGAATTTGGCCTTGAGACTGCAACGAATCATAACGCACAGAGCACTGACGGCAGCGAGTCCGAGGCTGATCGATACGCTCACAACGATGACGTTGGGCTTGAAGATCACGCCAATGAGCATAATCAAAAAACCCACCAATGCGAGTGACAGGATCGCCGCGGTGACGTTTTCGATGATGTCCGAGCCCTGAGATCCACTGCGAAGACTCAGGATCTTGTCGGCGTAACGGTCGGAGGGCTTGGCCAGATAAAACTCTCTTTCGTACTGCTGCATAATTCCTCCTAGGTGGGCAGCCGCGGCCAATTAAAGCACATATCTGATTGCCTTGGTAGACTTTTTCTGCCAAATAGGGTAAAGTGGCAAGGTCCAAAACCAAAATATTGGTCCGAATATGGCGGGTGTAGCTCAGTTGGTTAGAGCGCTAGATTGTGGCTCTGGAGGCCGTGGGTTCGAGCCCCATCACTCGCCCCAGGAATTATTATGAAATAACGGCTTTATATAGCCGTTATTTTTTGTTTCAAATATCACCGCACCATACTGAGCACACCCCGTGAGTTTGCGCATGCCCTGTATTAATGGTATAAACTAGCTATGCGAATTACCCGCTTCCAGCAACAGCAGTCTATCCCACTCCGCGCCGCGGCTGCTTAAATTCGCCCTCATAATAGTCCTCCGAAGCACCGCCTAGCGCGGTGCTTTTTGTTATGCCGTGTCGTCTAATCGTAGGACGCCTGTCTCTGGAACAGGTAATCTTGGTTCGAGTCCAAGCGTGGCAGCCATGATCGGAGGTAGACAAATTGGTACAGTCACCTGGCTTTGAACCAGGAATTTGCAGGTTCGAGCCCTGCCCTCCGAGCCAAACAAAAGGTACACTACAGACATGAACGCCTTGCCCCAGCCAGATCCCATCATTACCAATCTGCTTTAATACGCCAGCCAGGGAGCAGTGCTGGACTTAGGCGTCGGTGACGGCCGCAATGCCATACCCCTGGCCCAGCAAGGTTTCGAAGTGACTGGCCTGGATATCCATGATCACGATTTGAACCTTCTGAAGCAGCACGCTCATGAAGCCGGCGTCCGAATCAGATCCGTGCATGCCATTGCTAACTATGTGCCCGACTGGCCTATGACATCGTCTTGTCCCTTGCGGCTTTATTCATGTTGTCCACCGAGCAAGTCAAAGCGACGGTCGCACGCATGCAGCAATCAGGGTTGGGAAATGCTGGAGTTCGAGGAAACACTCCAGCCCGGTGAAACCAAAGTTCCAGAAAGTGATGTTTGGCTGTTCGACCCTGCCGTTTGCTTGATCGCGCGCAAGCCGAAGTAATAGCGTTGAGGATGGTGGCAGTTCGACATCGTCCACTAGCTGCCCCAGGAATTATTTGACCGGCCGCTGTATTGAATATAGAATTCGACCGTTACTGTTCTCTACAATCTGGAGGCGCGCATGCCGCCGGTCATCAACTTACTCGAGACTCGACTCGGTCAGCCGCGGATCATTGGCGACCACCGCGGCGGAATTAAAAAGGGCCAGCCTTTCTGGTCGAGCATCGATCGCCAGCCCACGGCCGCGGAAGAGCTCTACCTTACGTTCACTGGGCTGGCTGGTGATCAGCCCACCGAGACCCGGCCCAAGACCGCCAAAGAAGCCAAGGGCGGCAGCCCTGGCCAGATTCACGGTGGCAACGACAAGGCCGTGTACGTCTACCCCTGGGAGCTTCATCGCTCGCGCTGGATCGATGAGCTCGGCGAGGAGGGGCTGGGGAATCGCTCGCTTGGCGAGAATCTGCGCGTCACCGGCGTCTCCGAAGCTGATGTTCACATTGGCGATCGCTGGGAATGGGGCGATGCCCTCGTCGAGGTCTCCAAGGTGCGGACACCGTGCCAGACACTCGAGGTCTACTTTGAGGGTGGATGCTACAAGATGATCAAGCGCATGACGGCCAACGGGTTGTGTGGCTGGTATCTTCGGGTTTTGCGTGACGGTGTCGTGCCGACGCGTGGTCCGATCACGGTCGTTCACCAAGCCTCGGACGCACCAACCGTTGCGCAAGCGTTTGCCGCCAAGATGGGCCAGTCGGTGCTTGGCTGACTCTAGACCAGTAAGGGCGTGTAACATCTCATCCCGTGTTTGCTCGCGGGATGAGGCCCTTCCTAAGCCTTTAATATAATTTTTGAAGCTTTAGGATGAGCCTGACCTGGTGCTCGCGTCGTACGACGTTGGCGCTGGGACTGCCCCAA
>Ga0070666_10001920_pt1 | contig 12642 bp, 10 predicted proteins | sample KBSS23metaG_FD_64677 | JGI IMG/M metagenome (GOLD analysis project Ga0070666, IMG submission 64677) | Switchgrass rhizosphere microbial communities from Kellogg Biological Station, Michigan, USA - KBS S2-3 metaG | ecosystem: Host-associated > Plants > Roots > Rhizosphere > Soil ... | reverse complement strand
ACCAAGCAGTTCGTGACCACCGAGCAGGTCGCAGCGATCGCGGTGTTTCTGTGCTCCGACGCAGCGGCGAACATCACCGGCGCGAACATCTCGGTCGACGGCGGTTGGACCGCGGCTTAGGCCTTGATCTGGCCTGCCAGCATCTTGCGGATGCCGTCGCCGTAGGGCGGGCGCATCATCGCGGTGAGGTCGCGGCCGACCTGCTTGAACACGGCCTTGGCGTGGCTGAAGGTTCTGAAGCCGTCGAGGCCGTGATAGGAGCCCATGCCCGACGGGCCGATGCCGCCGAACGGCAAATCCTCCATCGCGACATGCATCACCACGTCGTTGACCGACACGCCGCCCGAGGTCGTACGGTCGAGCACCTTTTCCTGCTCCGGACCGTCCTTGCCGAAGTAGTAGAGGCCGAGCGGGCGCGGGTGCGCGTTCACATAGCCGATGGCTTCATCGACGCTGTTGTAGGTCTTGACTGGCAGCAGCGGTCCGAAAATCTCGTCCTGCATGATCTTCATGTCGTCGGTGGGGTTCAGGACCAGCGTCGGCGGGATCTTGTGATAGGGCTGCTGGCGGAAATCTTCCTTCGCCGGATTGAGCTCGATGATCTCGGCGCCCTTCTCCTTCGCGTCGGCGATGTAGGCTTGCAGCCGGTCGAAGTGACGCTGGTTGATCACCGAGGTGTAGTCGGGATTGTCCTTCAACGTCGGGAACATGGTGCTGATCGCGTCCGCGGCCTGCTTCACAAATTCGCGCGACTTGTCCTGCGGCACCATCACGTAGTCGGGCGCCAGGCAGATCTGGCCGGCGTTCATGGTCTTGCCGAACATCACGCGCTTGGCGGCAAGCGACATGTCGGCGTTGTCCGACACGATGACCGGCGACTTGCCGCCTAGCTCCAGCGTGGTCGGCACCAGGTTTTCGGCAGCCGCCTTCATCACGTGATAGGCGATCGAGGTCGCGCCGGTGAACAGCAGGTGGTCGAAGGGCAGCTTCGAGAAGGAGGCGCCAACCTCGGCACCGCCCGTGCAAACCGCGACTTCGCTTTCGTCGAATGCCGAGGCGAACATGCGGGCCATCAGCTCCGAGCAGCGCGGCGTGAACTCCGACGGCTTGATCATCACGCGGTTGCCGGCGGCGAAGACGCCGGCCAGCGGCGTGAAAGTGAGGTTGAACGGGAAATTCCACGGGCTGATGACGCCGACCACGCCCTTGGGCTGGTATTCGATGTAGGCCTTGGCGCCGAACAGGCCGAGGATCGCCGGCGAGACCTTGCGCTTCTCGCGCTTCATCCAGGTCTTGAGGTGCGCCTTGGCGTGCTTCATCGGGCCGATCGACGCGGAAACGTCTGTGAACAACGAAGACTCCACCGAGCGGTGCCCGAAATCCTCGCGCAGCGCGTCGGCGATGGCATCCTTGTTGCCAATGACGAGGCTGATCGCGCGGTCGAGCCACTGGATCCGCTTTTCGGCGCTCGGCGTACCATCACGCAGATGCGCTGCTTTTTGCTTGTCCAGGATGCGGCGCATTTCCGCGGCGGGGTCGGCTTGGATGGGACGGGCCTCGGCAGCACTCATAATGGGCATCTCCAAACTGACATTTTCTCAATTAAATCAGCGGGAACCTCGACCTTCAAGGATCGGATTAACAGTTTGTTTCGAACCCGAGGTCAATTATCGGGGGCCTCCGCGAAAGGGCTGGGGCAATTGGAGCCGCCGCGTTGCGTAGCGAACGAGAACAAGCGCTGGCAAAAACGACGCTCGCCCTCATGGGCGAGTGCGACGTGCCGCCGATCCCGGAGAATTACGAGCTGTTCTATGCCTATGCGGCGGGTGAAAATCCTTCCGTAGCGCGCATCATCGGCGACATGCTCGCGGCGCGGCGCCCATTCACCCCGGCGATCGTCCAGGAATTGCGGGAACGCAGCTCCTCGCGCGAACGCACCGAACGCGCCGTCGGCACGATAGGCGCGAACGTGACCAGCCAGATCGACGAAGTCATCGCCAAGCTGGAAGCCGCAAGCAAGGGCGCCGAGGACTATGGCCAGGCCCTGTCGGCCGCGCGCGGCGAACTGGGCGGCGCACAATCGCCGGACCACCTGCGCAAGCTGGTGGGCAACCTGATCTCCGCCACGAAGGAGATGGAGACCAAGACGCATACGCTCGAGCAGGAGCTGCACGTCTCCTCGCAGCAGGTGAGCGAACTGAAGACCCAGCTCGAAAGCGTGCGCAAGGAAAGCCTGACCGATCCGCTGACCGGAATCGCCAACCGCAAGGCATTCGACACCGATCTCAATGCCGCGATCGCCGAAGCCCGCGCGAACGGCGAGAAGCTGTCGCTGTTCATGTGCGACATCGACAAGTTCAAGTCTTTCAACGACACCTGGGGACACCAGACGGGCGACCAGGTGTTGCGCCTTGTCGCGAACTGCCTATCGGAGAACGTCAAGGGCCGCGATACCGCCGCACGCTTCGGCGGCGAGGAATTTTCCGTGATCGTGCGCCATGCGGGCGTGGAGGCGGCGGTCGTGCTGGCCGAACAGATCCGCTCGCATGTGCAGAGCAAGAAGCTGATCAAGAAGTCGACCGGCGATGTGCTGGGCTCCATCACCATCTCCATCGGCGTCGCAGAGCTGGCGCCGGGTGAAGCGGCGGCGTCGCTGATCCAGCGCGCCGATGCATGCCTCTATCGCGCGAAGCATGCAGGCCGCAACTGCGTGGTCGGCGACAACGATCCGCGGTTCTCCGAACTCGATATTGACGCGGCGTAATGCTTCGGCACGCGCGCTTCGCGCGCTGCTCAGCATGACGACAGCACAGATGACGGCTTGAAATCGAACCTCTAAGCTCACGCCCCAAGAACAAACGGGAGCATTGGGATGAAGACGGAATTCGACCGGGCCTATGTGACGGCGCACGGCAAAGTCGCGGTGCTGACGCTCAATCATCCCGAGGCGATGAACGCGGCCGGCGTGAAGCTGGTGAAGGGCGCGTATGCGGCGCTGAACTTCGTCGAAGACCCGAAGAACGGCTTCCGCGCCATGGTGCTGACGGGTGAGGGACGCGGCTTCTGCTCCGGCGCCAATCTCGCCGAGCGCGGCACGGGCGAAGACCCTGGTGTCGGCCACGCGCTCGAGAACACCTATCACCCCTTCCTGCGCAAGCTGCGCGACCTCTCGATACCGTTCGTGACCGCCGTGAACGGCGCGGCGGCGGGCGTGGGCATGAGCATCGCGCTGATGGGCGACCTGGTGATCGCCTCGAAGTCGGCATATTTCCTCCAGGCCTTCACGCGCATCGGGCTGGTGCCCGATGGCGGCTCGACCTGGCTGCTGCCGCGTCTGATCGGTCTGGCCCGCGCGAAGGAGTTGTCATTGCTGGCAGAGCGCCTGCCAGCGGAGAAAGCGGTCGCGTGGGGCCTGATCAACCGCGTGGTCGGCGAGAACGAGCTGATGGAAGAGGCTCTGAAGCTGGCGAACCAACTGGCCGAAGGACCGGCCTCTTTGGCCGTGACCCGCAGCCTCTACTGGCAGAGCCCGCTCAACAGCTACGAGGAACAACTGGACCTCGAACGCGTGAGCCAAGAACGCGCCGGAAAGACAGAAGATTTCAGAGAAGGCGTCCAGGCCTTTCTGCAAAAGCGTCCGGCCAAGTTCTCCGGGAAATAAGCTATTCGCAATTTCGAATAGTTCACGCACGCGCGTGTGACTTGCGTGTGGCCGCGAAAAGCTGACCTATTGCCGGCAGATTCATGACGGGCGGCGGCCTTGCCGGGCTGCGCCCACCATCACAACCGGAGAACATTCTATATGCGTCGCAGCCTCGTTCTGTTGGCCGCAGCCCTTTGCCTAGGGACTGCCATCGCCGCCACCTCCACCGCCAAGCCCGAACTGGGCGCCTTCGGCGTCGATCTCACGGCGATGGATCGCAGCGTGAAGCCGGGCGACAACTTCTTCAACTATGTGAACGGCAGCTGGGACAAGGTCACGGTCATCCCGCCGGAGCGCAGCAGCATCGGCGCATTCCAGCAGCTTCGCATTCTTTCGGAGAAGCGGCTGAAGGAGATCGTGACCGGGCTTCAGGCCAAGCCAGCGGACAAGCTGACGCCAAACGAGAAGAAACTGCGCGACCTGTTCGAAGCCTTCGCGAACCTCCAGCAGATCGAGGCAGCCGGGCTGACGCCGGCGAAACCCGACCTCGACCGCATCGCGAAAGTTGAAAAGCTCGACAGCGTCGCCGCCCTGATGGCCGATCCGCGCCTGAACATCGCCTCGGTGTTCAACATGAGCATCGGCGTGGACCAGAAGGACCCGAATTCCTACTCCATCGTGCTGAGCCAGGGCGGCCTGGGCATGCCGGACCGCGAATACTACCTGAAGGACGATGCCGCGCTGGCTGCGGATCGCGACGCCTACAAGAAGTATCTGACGCAGATGCTGACGCTGGCGGGCGCGCCGGACGCGGAGAAGCGCGCAGCGGCGATCTATGATGTCGAGGCCAAAATCGCGCAAGTGCACTGGTCGCGTGCCGAGAACCGCGACGAGGACAAGACCTACAACCCGATGAAGGTGTCGGAACTGAAGCAACTCGCGCCCGATTTCGCATGGGACGCATTCTTTGCCGCCGCCGGCGTTCCGATGTCGGGGCCGAAGGGCGAGCGCGTCGTGGTGGTGACGCAGAAGTCGGCGTTCCCTGCCCTTGCGAAGATTTTCCGCGATACGCCGGTTGCGGTATGGCGCGACTACCTGACGGTGCACTACCTGCACGCGATGTCGGCGTACCTGCCAAAGGCCTTCGACGACACGGACTTCGACTTCTACGGCAAGGTGCTGGGCGGACAGTCCGTGCAGCTCGACCGTGCGACGCGCGGCGTTCACCTGCTCGACACCCTGCTGGGCGAGGCGCTGGCCCCGCTCTATACCGCCAAGTACTTCCCGCCGGAGTCGAAGAAGAAGGCCGAAGAGCTCGTCGCGAACCTGCTCAAGGCCTATGACGCCGACATCCGCACCCTGCCCTGGATGAGCGAAGCGACCCGCCAGAAGGCGCTGGAGAAGCTGCACAAGTTCACGCCGCACATCGGCTATCCGGACAAGTGGATCGACTACTCGGCTTACACCGTGACGCCCGGCGCGCTGGTGACCGATGCGCAGAACGGCGCCGAGTTCGAATGGCACCGCCAGCTGAACCGCATCGACCAGCCGGTCGACAAGGCGGAATGGGGCATGACGCCCTCGACCGTGAACGCCTATTACAACCCGTCGGTGAACGACATCGTGTTCCCGGCCGCGATCCTGCAGGCACCGTTCTTCGACCCGAACGCGGACGCCGCCGTGAACTATGGCGGCATTGGCGCCGTCATCGGGCATGAGATCAGTCACGGCTTCGACGACCAGGGCGCGAAGTACGACGGCGACGGCGTGCTGCGCGACTGGTGGACGGACGCCGACCGCAAAGCGTTCGAGGCGCGCGCCACGGCGCTGTCGAACCAGTTCGACGCGTACGAGGCGCTACCCGGCCTGCATGTCATCGGCCGCAACACGCTGGGCGAGGACATGGCGGACCTGGCGGGCATCACCATCGCGCTCAAGGCTTACAAGCTGTCGCTGAAGGGCAAGAAGGCGCCGGTGATCGACGGCTACACCGCCGAGCAGCGCTTTTATCTCTCCTATGGCCAGATCTGGCGCTCGAAGTATCGCGAGCAGGCGCTCCGCACACAGGTTCTGTCGAACGAACACGCGCCGGCGGAGTTCCGGGTCATCAGCGCTACGCGCAACGTGGACGAGTGGTACAGGGCGTTCGGCGCCAAGCCGGGCGACAAGTACTACCTGGCGCCCAAAGATCGCGTCCGCCTCTGGTAAGCCTCCTTCGTGCCGCCGGGAATCTCCCGGCGGCACTTTTTCTTTCGTACCTTCGGGGAAACGACCATGAAACGCAGCATCCTTCTTCTGAGCGCCGCCATCGTGGCGGCGAGCGCCGCATTCGCCGCCGGCACGCCGCAAGTGAAGCCCTGGGGCGTCTACCTCAACTATATCGACAAGAGCGTGAAGCCCGGCGACGACTTCTTCGCCTACGCCAACGGTAGCTGGGTGAAGCATTCGACCATTCCTGCCGACCGCACCTATGCAGGCGTGAACCTGGAGCTCGACCTCAGCAATGAGGCGCGGCTCAAAGGGCTGGTGAATGAGCTGGCGCACACGCCGGATGCCAAGCTGACGCCGGAAGGCAAGAAGCTGCGCGATCTCTACAACGCGTATATGGACACCAGGCAGATCGAAGCGAACGGGCTGAAGCCCGCGCAAGCCGATCTGGCCAAGATCGACGCCTACAAGTCGCTGAGCGACGTCGCCGCCGCGATCGGCGATCCGGCACTGGGCCTCGACGGGCCGTTCGGATTCTACATCGGCGTCGACGACAAGAACTCCGACAAATATTCCATCAATCTCTACCAGTCAGGCATCGGCATGCCCGACCGCGACTATTACCTGAAGACCGACAAGGAAATCGTCGACACGCAGAAGGCGTACAAGAAGTATCTCGCCGACATGCTGACCATCGCTGGCGTGCAAGACGCAGCGGGGCGTGCCGAAAAGATCTACGCACTGGAAGTCGCCATCGCGAAGGCGAGCTGGCCGGCAGCGGATCGGCGCGATGCGACCAAAATCTACAATCCGATGACGATCGCGGACCTCAAGAAACTCGCGCCCGGCTTCGACTGGGACGCTCTGTTCCAGGCGGCCGGGGTCAATGAGAACGGCGGCGCGCGCAAGGTGCTGGTGGCCGAGAAATCTGCGTTCCCGAACCTAGCCAAGGTGTTCGCCGCCACGCCGCTGGACGTGTGGAAAGATTACATGAAGGTGCGTTATCTGCACCGCTTCGCGGCTTACCTGCCCAAGAAGGTGGACGACACCGACTTCGCGTTCTTCGGCACGGCGCTGAACGGCAAGACCGCGCAGCTTCCGCGCGAGACACGCGGCATCCGCCTGCTCGACAACTCGATGGGCGAAGCGCTCGGGCATCTGTATGTCGCCAAGTACTTCCCGGGAGATTCGAAGGCGAAGGCGCTGCAACTGGTGAAGAACCTGATCGCAGCTTATGACGCCGACATGCAGACGCTGGCATGGATGACACCTGCGACCCGTGCCAAGGCGCGCGAAAAGCTGCACGCGATGGCGCTGAAGATCGGGTACCCGGACAAATTCCGCGACTATGGCGCGCTGGCGATCGACCGTGCGACCCTGCTGGGCGACATCAAGGCTGCCGCGGTGTTCGAGTGGAACCGTCAGCTGAGGCGTGTCGACGGTCCCGTCGACCGCGCCGAGTGGGGCATGACGCCACCGACCAACAACGCCTATGACAACTTCAACCTCAACGAGATCGTGTTCCCGGCCGGCATTCTCCAGCCGCCCTACTTCGATCCCAACGCCGACGATGCCGTGAACTATGGTGAGATCGGCGCGACGATCGGACACGAGATCAGCCACGCTTTCGACGACCAGGGCGCCAAGTACGATGCGCGCGGCAACCTCGAGAACTGGTTCGCGCCAGCAGATCTGAAGGCGTTCCAGGACCGGACCAAAGCCATCGCGGCGCAGTACGACCAGTACGAGCCGCTGCCCGGCCTGCACATCAACGGCCAGCTGACGCTGGGCGAAAATGTCGCCGACATTGCGGGCTTGGTGATCGCGCTGAAGGCGTATCACATCTCGCTGCATGGCAAGCCCGCGCCGGTGTTGGACGGACTGACGGGCGACCAACGCTTCTACATCGCCTATGCCCAGAGCTGGCGCGAGACACATCGGCCGGGCGCGATCCGCAGCCAGGTGCTGTCGAACCCGCACAGTCCGTCGGAGTTCCGGGTGAACGGCGTGGTGCGCAACGACAGCAATTGGTACGCCGCGTTCGGCGTGAAGCCGGGCGACAAGCTGTATCTCGCGCCGGACAAGCGCGTGCCGGTTTGGTGAGTTGAGAACGAAAACACAGGGATCATAGGGATGAGAAAGATCGCGATCGCCCTTCTGGGCGCCGCCGCACTGTCGTGCGTGGCATTCGCCGCGGTGGACAATAAGGCTTCCATCGCGCCCTGGGGCTTCGACCTCAGCGGCATGGACCGCAGCGTCAAGCCGGGTGACGACCTCTTCGAGTATGCGAACGGCAATTGGTTCAAGCGAACCACGATCCCTGGCGATCGTACCTCGATCGGTTCGTTCCAGCAGCTGCGCATCGATTCCGAGAACCGGATGAAGGCGCTTATTGCCGAGCTGCACGCGAAGGACCCGAAGACGCTGACGGCGGAGGAGCACCAGATTCTGGACCTGTATGACGGGTTCACCGACACGGCCGGGATCGAGGCGCGCGGCCTGGCGCCGTTGAAGCCGACCTTTGCACGGATCGCAGCGCTCAAGACACTCGACGATGTCGCGGCGCTGATGGGCGATCCGGCACTGATCGCCTCGCTGGATTCCGACAGCATCGTCGCGGACCGTATCGGCGCCGACCCGAAGAATTCCAACGTCTATGTCGTGATCGCAACCCAGTCGGGCCTCGGCATGCCGAACCGCGACTACTACCTGAAGACCGATGACGCGGGCATCACGGCGACGCGCGAGGCCTACAAGAAATACATCGTGACCATGCTGGGACTGGCCGGAGAGACCAAGGACGTCGCGGCGCGGGCCGCGGCGGTCTATGCGCTGGAAGAGGCCATCGCCAATGCCCACTGGGCCTCGGCGGCGCGGCGCGACGCGGACAAGACCTACAACCCCATGACGGTTGCGGACCTTCAGAAATTCGCGCCGGGCTTCAACTGGACCGCCTACTTCAAGGCCCAGGGCATCGGCGCCGACCGCAAGGTGATCGTGCGCGAAAACAGCGCCTTCCCCGCGATGGCCGCGACCTTCGCCAAAACGCCTGTTGCGGTGTGGAAGGACTACCTGACCGTCCACACCATGCATTCGGCGGCTTCATACCTGCCCAAGGCGATCGACGACGCCGACTTCGACTTCTACGGCAAGGCGGTGGGCGGCACATCGCAGCAGCTGCCGCGCGACAGCCGCGCCGTGGCGCTGGTGGACGCAACGCTGCCGCACCCGTTCGGCAAGCTCTACGCCGCGAAATACTTCCCACCGGAGACCAAGGCGAAGGCCGAGGCGCTGGTGCAGAACATCATCGCCGCCTATGACGCCGACATCCACAAGATCACCTGGATGAGCGACGTCACCAAGGCGAAGGCGCTGGAGAAGCTGCACAAGTTCACACCGCATATCGGCTATCCCGACACGTGGCGCGATTATTCGGGGCTCCAGATCAAGCGGGACGACCTGCTCGGCAATATCGAGCGGGCCGCGGCTTTCGAATGGAAATATCGCCTCGACCGCATCGACCATCCGGTTGACCGCAACGAATGGAACATGACGCCCCCGACGGTGAACGCCTACTACACGCAGTCGTTCAACTCGATCTTCTTCCCGGCCGCGATCCTGCAGCCGCCGTTCTTCGATCCAAACGCCGACGACGCCGTGAACTATGGCGGCATCGGCGTGGTGATCGGGCATGAGATCGGCCATGGCTTCGACGACCAGGGCAGCAAGTATACCGGTGGCGGAATCCTGGAGAGCTGGTGGACCGAGGGGGACCGCAAGGCGTTCGAGGAGCGCGTCACCGCGCTGGGCGCACAATACGAAGGCTATGAGGGCCTGCCCGGCCTGCACCTGAACGGGCGGCTGACGATGGGTGAGAACATCGGCGACCTATCGGGCGTCGCAATCTCGCTGCAAGCGTATCATGCATCGCTCAAGGGCAAGCCGGCGCCGGTGCTGGACGGCTTCACGGGCGACCAGCGCTTCTTCCTGGGCTTCGCGCAGGTATGGCGCGGCAAGTACACCGACGCCGCGATGCGCCAGCAGGTGCTGACCAATCCGCACAGCCCGCCGCACTGGCGCGCGGTCGGACCGGAGCGCAACGTCGACGGCTGGTACGAAGCGTTCGGCGTGAAGCCGGGCGACAAGATGTACATCGCGCCGGAGCAGCGCGTTCATTTGTGGTGATCTGAAGAGCTAGCGCTTCTTGCGCGGGCGCGCCGGGCTGACCGCCTTGCGCGCCTTTTTCCTTGCCGCGGGCGATGCCTGCGCGACCTTCAGCGCGGCCCGCGCCCACCGGGCGAGTTCGTCAGCGTCGTCGTAGAGGCGATCCGGCAGGCTGAGCCAGGTGGTTGTGACCAGCTCCTTGCCCTTCATGAAGGTGAAGGGCCTGGATTTTTCGGCATCGAACGCCTTGCGCGTCTCGGGGTCGGTCTTGAAGTAGATGGTGTCATTGTTGAAGACCATGCCGATCATGACATCGCCGGCATAGATGCCCTCGCCGCCGAAGAAGCGGCGCAGGCGGATGGGGCCGAATTCGCTGAACAGATCGTCGAAGCGGTGCGGGTCGCTCATCGCCTGGCAGACTTGGTATCGGGCGCACCAAACCGCAAACCATCGATCAGCAATGCGATCATGCGAAGCGTATGATCGGGAGAAACGTTGTAGGCGGGCCGACAGAGGCTGACAGCCGCGCTGAGAAGATCGCCGGGCGCGACTCCGGCGCGGATTTCGCCGGCAGCCACAGCTCTCTTGAGCAACGCCTCCAAGGCAGGACGAAGCTTGGCGTCGTAGTAGGCCGGCAACGACTCGTAAGCGGCGTCGCCCGAATGAAGGGACGCAGCGAGCCCGCGCTTGGCCGCCACGAACTCAACGAAGCGCTGCATCCAGCGCGACAGTGCATCGACCGGCGGATGGTTTGCTGCGAGCTCTGCGGCCGCGCCGGCGCAGGCGTCCACTTCCTGGCAGAACACCGCGACGATCAGGTCGGAGCGCTGCGGGAAATGGCGATAGACGGTGCCGACGCCGACACCCGCCTTCTCAGCAATCGCGCGCACCGGTGCGTCCACGCCAGACTTGGTGAACACGGCCAGCGCAGCCTTCAACAGCGTCTCCAGGTTCCGCTGCGCATCCGCGCGCTGCGAGCCACCCTCTCTCACCGATTGTTTTGTCCGCGCCAAGAAATCACCCTTGATAAACGGAACAACGTTCCGTATAAACGGATCGCCACTCCGTTTCTGTTCCTATAGGAGACTACCATGCCGGACAATCGCATCGCACTCGTGACTGGCGCCAACCAAGGCATTGGGCTGCAGATTGCAAAGGATCTCGCGGCAAAGGGAATCACAGTGCTGGTCGGGTCCCGCAATCCCGGCAACGGCGAGTCGGCGGCACGCGAGGTAGGCGGCAATGCGCAGACCATCCAGATCGACGTCACGAACCCAACATCTATCGCGGCAGCGGCGGAGCGGATCGGCAAGGAGTTTGGCCGTCTCGATATCCTCGTCAACAACGCCGGAATCTCGAAAGCCGGACAGCCGAAGGGCACGATGGAGGATGTCATCAAGACCAGCCGCATCAGCACCGCGGCGCTCGACGATATCCGTGCCATCTACGAGACAAACGTCTTCGGCGTCATCGCCGTTACGCAAGCCATGCTGCCGCTGCTGCGAAAGTCGAAGGTGGCGCGCGTCGTGAACGTGTCGAGCGGCGTGGGTTCGTTGACGCGGACGCTCGGCCCCGGCGGCGAGCATCTGCGTTCGATCTACGGCATGTATTCGGCTTCGAAGACGGCGCTTAATGCCGTGACGGTGGGGCTCGCGCTCGATTTGGCGCCTGAGGGTATCAAGGTCAATGCGGCCTGCCCTGGCTATACCAAGACGGCACTCAACAACTTCATGGGAACGCGGACGGTGGAAGAAGGGGCGCGCGAGCCGGTACGCCTGGCGCTGCTCGGCGACGATGGCCCGACCGGCAGCTATTCCAACGACGAAGGCCCGCTGCCCTGGTGACGCGCGGCTAGTGCGCGGCGTCCTTGGCGGGGGTAATGCTGACGCTCTCACCGCAGCCGCAGGCGGCGGTCTGGTTCGGGTTGTTGAACACGAAGCGGGCGCCCAGCTTTTCGGTCACGAAATCCATCTCGGTGCCGATCAGAAACAGGATCGCCTTGGGATCGATGAATATCTTCACGCCCTTGTCCTCGACCACCTCGTCCAGCGGCTTGACGTCTTCGGCGTAATCCATCGTGTACGACATGCCGGCGCAGCCGCCGTTGGTCACGCCGACGCGCACCCCCTGATACTTGCCTTCGGCATCCGTCATGATGTCGCGGATGCGCGCGGCGGCGGCATCGGTGAGCTTCACAGCCTTGGGGCGCTCGCGGCGGGGCTTGGCGGGGGTCGTCGGTGTCTGGGTCGTGGTCATGGTCAATACATGTTCAGTTCGAGTTTGGCTTCTTCGCTCATCCGCTCCGGTGTCCAGGGCGGATCGAAGGTCATGTTCACGGTCACCGCGCCGATGCCTTCCACGCCTTCCAGCGCGTCCTTCACCATGCCGGGCATCTCGCCCGCCACGGGACAGCCGGGCGCCGTAAGCGTCATGTCCACGGTCGTATCCTTGTTGTCGGCGACGTCGACCTTATAGATAAGACCGAGTTCGTAGATGTCCACCGGGATCTCGGGGTCGTAGACGGACTTCAGCGCGGTCACGAGCTTGATCGTGAAGTCGCGCAGTTCCTCTTCGCCGAGCGCGGAGGCGGTGATCTCGGTTTGCGGCGTGGCCGCCGTCTCTTCGGG
>Ga0070666_10001914_pt1 | contig 12660 bp, 13 predicted proteins | sample KBSS23metaG_FD_64677 | JGI IMG/M metagenome (GOLD analysis project Ga0070666, IMG submission 64677) | Switchgrass rhizosphere microbial communities from Kellogg Biological Station, Michigan, USA - KBS S2-3 metaG | ecosystem: Host-associated > Plants > Roots > Rhizosphere > Soil ... | reverse complement strand
AACGTCAGGGTTGTATACAACAGATTTCGGGACAAAACGTACCGGGAACAGCCAAATCGGCACACCTAAGGCCTTGGCAACTTCCGATACTAGCAACATTTGCTTAACATGGGAATCCCTTGGGGGTTCCGAAAGCAAATCTTTGAAAATGCTAGAGAGTTTGTCTTCCGCTTCGGAAAGATTTCACGATTTTTTCAGCGTTTCGGCAGCGAGCGCCCGCTGCAGCGGGGCGAGTTGGTGTTCGTAACGTCGCCAGGAATCCACGAAGCGCTTGTGCACCGGTTCGCGCACCTGGACGGCGCTCAGGGTGGAAACCGCACTGCGATTGCGCGTCAGGTCGGCACATCCGGGTTCCCACGGCAAGCCGCAGAACGCCAAGACCTTGCGCAGCGTACCCTCCGGGTCTTCTACGAGCTCGGCGTAGTGGACATCGAGAATCTGCCCGGGCATCGCCGCGTGCCAGTGCGCCATCGTGCGCTGATACACCTGGTAGTGGGAGGCGAGCGCTTCGAGGTTGTAGATGTGGGCGAAGGCGTCGGCAAACAAAGCGCGGAAATTGGAGAAGCACACATCCATCGGGTCGCGCACAAGATTGAGAATACGTGCGCCAGGCAGCGCTTTTCGGATCAGGCCGGCGATCATCCAGTTGCGCGGCAGCTTGTCGGTGTAGAACGACTGGCCCCCGGCGCGCCATTGCGTTTGATCCAGATAGCGTTGGCCCAATTCGGCGTAGTCGACGCGCGGTAGGCGCTCGATCACGATGTCATCCAGCGTTTTGCAGTGATCCGCGGCCCAGCGCAGCTGCCAGGCGAAGTCGTCGAGCTCGCCGACCGAAGCGACCTGCGAATGGTTGCCGAGCAAGCGATCCAGCACGGTGGTGCCCGAACGCGGCATGCCGATGATGAAGATCGGCTGCGGGCCGGCGTGTGCATGATCAGCGCGTCGCAGAAAATCTGCGCTGCAGGCGCTCGTCAGTTTTTCGAACAGCGCCCGCGTGCGCGCCGGATCATGTTGGTGCCGCGCATACATGATCGCGTTGCCGCGGGCGAGCGCAGCCCAAGCCTCGTCGAAGCGGCCGAGGTCTTCCAGTTCCTTGTAGCGGGCGAATTCGATGCTGGCCTGCTCGTAGCTGCCGGGCTCGACGACGCGTAATGCTTTGGCCAGCTCGGGAAGATGGTTGTCTGCAACCGTTTGTTTGCGCAGTCGTGACAATTCCTGCCAGGCGCGGCCGTAGCCGGGCTGCAGGCGCACGCAGGCGAGCAATTCCTTTTCCGCTTCCTTGAGGCGGTCATTGAAAATCAGTTGCACGCCGCGGCCGAAATGGATGTCCGGCCCGCCCGCGCCGGCGGCGATTGCACGATCGTAGATCGCCAGCGTCGCCGCACTTTCGTTGAGCATGGCGCGTTGGTCGGCCATGCGCAGCAGTGCCGGAATCGAGCGGGTCGTCGCCAGTACGCGGTGTTCCAGACAGCGCCGCGTCGCCACAACTTCACCGGCGCGCAACAGCGCCGCGCTGATCGTGACGATGAATTCCGCGTCTTCAGGCAGGTCACGCGCGGCATCGAGCGCATGCCGCGCCGAATCGCGCACGCGATCATCTTCCCATGCGATATCGCTCAAATGCAGGTGCGCGCCTGTGTGCGCGGGATTGCGCAACAGCACCGATTCCAGGCTCACGCGTGCGGCATCGAGATTGCCGTCGCTCAGATAGCGTTGCGCGCGATTCCAGTGGCGATCGGTGTTTTCAGTCATGGCAAACGAACGCCGGGCGCGCAGCGCCGACACGGAATCAGACGGGCGGGGAACCTACAGGTCTTGGTGATATTGCACGTACGGCACGCGCGCCTGGCTCGGATCCACTTCGTGCGCGGATTCACTCAGCAGCGGCGGCGTGCCGGAAGACCATAGGTTCTGTGCGCCAACGCTGAAGACGCCGCGCCATGGCGCGCGCCAGGAAATCCCGAGGTCCACCGAACTCCAGTGTTGACCGCCCGCCAGAGGATCGGCCGGGCCGAGCACGCGGCCGACGATGATGCCGCTGAAATCGCCGTGATGTACGCCGAAGCTCAATGCGGCCTGGTTGAAAACCGGCGCCAGCGGACTGCCAGGCAGTTCCAGCTGCAGGCGGCTGAGCGCGGCACCGAGATCGACGCTTTGCGTGTCATCCCAGTGCCAGCGTCCTTCCGCGCCGACGCCGGAATTGAGCATGCCGGCGATCTGCAGATTCGGGATAACCAGGGTCGGCAGCGCCGGGTTGCCGAAGCTGTTGAATAGTTCCTGCGGCGGCGGCGCGCCGTCAACATGCGTCTGCGTGCCATTGCGCAGCCAAGCGATGCCGTAGTTCAGATCGAAATCGAAGCTGCCGGCATTCAGCTCGGTGCCGACGCGGAATTCGCCGCGATCGCTCAGCGTATTGCGCGCCGGGCACAAGGCCGCAAGCGAGAACGCGAAACTGGAGTCGCAGCCGAGCGATGCGGCGGCGGAATTGAGCGGCGCGAGCACGATACCGCGACCGAAATTGGCGTACGCGCCGACATTGCTGTTCAGACGCAGCGACAGGCCGCCATTGATGAAATTCGTTATGTCGACGAGTTGCCAGTCGACTGCCGAGCTGATCTGCGGTGCCTGTGGCAGCACCGGTGCGCCGGGGCTGTTATGGAACGCAATCATCGCCAGAATGCGACCGTCGGAAGTGCCCCACAGCGGCGTGGCATTTTGCTGCACGCTGATCTGCTCCGCGGCCACGGGCGTCTGCGCCAGCGCCAAAGCCGGCGACAACGTCGCGATCAGAAGGGCGAACAAAACACGCATCGGGTCAGCCAACTGTTCTTTACTTCGTTAAAAGACTGCAATTTGGACGTCAAAGTTCCGCTTGCTGCAAAGCGAAATCCTACACGCGTAGTATAGCGCAAATTACGAAAAAATAACAGGTAGTTCGGGGCTCGCCAGGTGGGTGCCTGGCCGAAAAATAGTTAGACTTAGGGGTTGAAGGAAAACGATTACATATGTCCAGCTTGCAGCACAAGACAACCGGCGCACAGGTCGGTGCGCTCGCCGAAGTGCTCGAGACGCCGGAACCCGTCCAGGACGTGCGTGCGCTGGAAGGCTGGCGCGATTCGATCGCCAGTCTCGCACAGGCTGAGCGCTTGCAACGCGCGTTGTTTGCGATCGCCGATCTGGCCAGTGCCGACAGGGAGATGCCCGAGGTTTACGCGGCCTTGCATGCGATCGTCGGCAGTCTGATGTACGCCGAAAACTTCTATATCGCGTTGTACGACGAACTGCGCGAGACGCTGCGTTTTCCGTATTTCGTCGACGTGGCCGACACCGATGCCCCGGTGCCTGACTGCGAATACCCCATGTTCGAGCGCGAAGGCAGCATTACCTGGCACTTGCTCCGGCGCGGAACACCGCTCCGCGGCACGCTGCCGCAGATCGAGGCGCAGGTCGGGCCGCTGCGCGATTTCGGTCCGGATTGTGTCGACTGGCTTGGCGTCCCGTTGCGGCGCGGTGGCAAGGTCGTTGGCGGACTCGTCGTCCAGAGCTATTCCGAGAACGCGCGTTACAGCGAGCGCGATCAGGAACTCCTAACGTATGTCGCCCAACATATCCAGACCGCGCTCGAGCGGCGCCTCGTGCACGAGGAACTCGAACGGCGCGTCGCCGAACGCACGGATGCGCTGCGCGAGGCGAACCGCCTCCTGCAGCAGCAAGTGCTGGAACGCCAGCGTGGTGAGCGCCTGCAGGCTGCATTGTTCCGCATCGCCGAATTGGCGAACAGCACCGAGAGTCTCGACGACTTCTACGCCGCGGTGCACCGCGCGGTCGGCGGCCTGCTGTATGCGCGCAATTTCTATATTGCGCTGTTGGCCGACGACCACCAGCATCTGACGTTTCCCTATTCTGTCGACGAGCGCGATGCCAAGCGCTTCCCGCGCTCACTCGGCAGCGGCTTGACCGAATACGTACTGCGCACGGGAAGTGCGCTGATGGCCGACCGCGAAGGCCTGGAAAAACTCTATGCCAGCGGTGCTGCACAGCCGATCGGCGCGCGCTCGCGCAGCTGGCTCGGCGTGCCCTTGATCTGCGACGACAAGGCGGTGGGTGTGCTCGCCGTGCAAAGTCACTCCGAAGAACATCGCTTCACGGCGCGTGATCAGGAATTGCTCACGTTCGTGTCCTACCACATCGCGAACGCGCTTGAGCGCAAACGCAATGCCGAATCGCTCAAGCACGCATATGTGGATTTGGAGCAGCGCGTGATCGAGCGCACGAGCGAGCTCGCGGCCGCCAATCGCGAATTGCGCGAACACATTGCCGTGCGCGAACGCATGGAGCGCCAGCTCAAGCACGAGACGCTGCACGATGCGCTGACCGGCCTGCCCAATCGCAACTTCCTGCTCGAGCGCCTAACGCAGGCGCTCGCCACCTACACGCGCGATGCGCAACAGCGTTTCGCCGTGCTGTTCCTCGACTTGGACCGCTTCAAGGTGGTCAACGATTCTGTCGGGCATTTGTTCGGCGACGAGCTGCTCAACGAAGTCGGCGGACGCATCGCGGCGTGCCTGGAAGCACGCGATCTGGTGGCGCGCCTGGGCGGCGACGAATTTGCGATCCTCTTGCACGAGGTAGCCGATCCGGAAAGCGCCTGCAAAATGGCGCAGCGCGTGATCGACGTGCTCAACGCGCCGGTGCGGCTCGGCGGCAAGGAAATCTTTACCTCGACCAGCATCGGTATCGCGATGGCGTCGTCACGCTATCGCAAGCCCGAGGAACTGCTGCGTGATGCCGACGTCGCAATGTACCGCGCGAAGGCCGAGGGGCGGCATCGCTACGCACTGTTCGATGAACACCTGCACCAGGAAGCGATGCAACTGCTGGAGATCGAAAGCGACTTGCGCCGCGCGATCGCGCGCAATGAATTCGTCCCGTTCTTCCAGCCAATCGTGCGCCTTTCCGATCGCGGCGTAGTCGGCTATGAAGCGCTGTTGCGCTGGCAGCATCCGGAACGCGGCATCCTGAAACCTGCAGACTTTCTCTCTATTGCGGAAGACAGCGGCGCCGCCGAACAGATCGACTGGCAGATGTTCCAGCGAGTATGCGAAATCGCGCCACCGCTGCTGGCCGGCGGCAAATTCATCGGCATCAATCTGTCGGGCAAGCATTTCCGCAGCGAGACGCTGGATCAGATGCTGCTCGCGCTGCTGCAGCGGCATGAGATCAAACCGACGAGCGTGCGCATCGAAGTGACCGAGCGCACGCTGATCGACAATCCGCCGGCGGCGACACGCCTGTTGCAGGCACTGCGCCAAGCCGGGGCGAGCGTTTCGCTCGACGATTTCGGCACCGGCTATTCGTCGCTGAGCTATCTGCATCAATATCCGGTGCAGTCGCTCAAGATCGACCGCTCGTTCATCGCCGAACTCGGCGCGGAAAAAACCGGCAGCACGACGATCGTGCGCGCGATCATTGCGCTGGCTGGAGCGCTGGGCATGCAGGTGATCGCCGAAGGCATCGAGACCGAGGCTCAGCACGAGCAGCTCGTACAGCTCGGTTGCGAATTCGGACAGGGCTTTCTGTATGCGCGGCCGCAGCCGGCGCATGTGTGGATCGAGAGGACCGACGTCGCTCGCTAATGCCGCGTCGGCGGTGCCGGGGCGGTCTCGCTGGCGTGGAAAATCTGCTCGATATCGACGCGGTCGAATTGATAGCGCGTATTGCAGAATTCGCAGGTGACTTCTGCGGTGCCATCGTCGCGCAGCGACGCTTCGGCTTCCGCGCGCCCGATCGAACGCAAAACGTCGGCGACACGTTCGCGAGAGCAGCGGCAGCCGAACGCGAGGGCATGCGGGCCGTGCAGGCGCACCTGTTCTTCGTGGAACAAGCGGAACAACAGCTGTTCCGCCGGAAGCCGCAGCAGCTCTGCCGGCGTGGCGCTACCCAACAGATGGCCAACACGATTCCATGCGTCAGGATCGTGCTCTGAAATCGCCGACTGCGGCAGCTGCTGCAGCATCAGGCCCGCACAGCGTTCGCCGTCGCTGGCGAGCACGACGCGCGTCGGCAACTGCTCGGAACGCGCGAAGTAGCGTTCGAACAGCGTTGCCAGTTGCGCATCCTCGACCGGCACGAGGCCTTGGTAACGCTGCCCGCTGCCGCGATTGTCGATCGTGATCGCCAGCAGCGGCGAGCGGTCCTCGCCGAGCAGGCGGAAATCCTCGGGCACTTCGCCCTGCCAGCGCGCCAGGCCGCGCAGGCGCCCGTCGTGTCCGCATTCGGCGAACAGCAAGGTCAATGGTCCGGCGCCCTTGAGCTGGATCGACAGCGAACCTTCGAATTTGATGTTGCCGGTAAACAGGGCGCTCGCGGCCAGCGTCTGCGCCAGCAGCTCGGCCAGCGCTGGCGGATAGTCGGCGCGTGCGCGCACCTGCTTCCAGGACTCATCCAGGCGCACGAGCACGCCACGCACGTCGGCGCGTTCGAGCTCGAAACGGCGCAGGAAATCTTCAGGGGAATCGGACATGGACGCAACAGATGCGGCGCGGATCGCGCAATTTCAACACTGCCGAGACTATTGCACAAACCGGCGCGGTTGGTCATCTTTCACCGCCCGCAACGACGACGATTCGAATGGCAGCAGCGAACCTACGATCGCGCAAGAGCATTTGGCGACGCCTGTGGCGCCTCACCTGGAAACTGGCGCTGGCCTGGATCGCATTGACCTGGCTGCTCGTGCTGCTGCTGCGCTTCGTGCCGCCGCCGACTTCGGCGTTCATGCTCGAGCGCAGTTTTGCGGCATGGCGCAATGACGAACGCAGCTATGCCACCCATTACCGCTGGGCGCCGGCGGCCAGCGTGTCACCGCAGTTGCCGATCGCGCTGATTGCCGGCGAGGACCAGAAATTTCCGCTGCATCACGGCTTCGATGTGCAGGCGATCGCCGACGCGCTCGATGAGGCCGACGAAGGCGAACGTCTGCGCGGCGCGAGCACGATCAGCCAGCAGACGGCGAAGAACCTGTTTCTGTGGGGCGGCCGCAGTTTCGTGCGCAAAGGTCTGGAGGCGTATTTCACCGTGCTGCTCGAAGTCACCTGGCCGAAGCGGCGCATTCTCGAGGTCTACACGAACATCGCCGAGTTCGGCGACGGCATTTACGGTGCCGACGCCGCCGCGCGCGAGTTCTTTCGCAAGGCACCGGCGCAGTTGACCGCACACGAATCCGCGCTGCTTGGCGCCGTGCTGCCGAACCCGAGGAAGCTGCGCGTGGATCGCCCGTCCGCCTACGTTCTGCATCATGCCGATTGGATCGAGCGGCAGGTGCGGCAGCTGGGCGGCGTCAGTTATCTGCCGAAGTAGCCACTCGATCGGGCGCAGATATCGACTCCGTCGTCTTGCGCAGCAGCAGCTTCAGGACGACGAGCGCGACGAGTACGCCTACGAGCTGCGCGATCACAAAACCCGGCACGTCTGTGGGCCGGATACCCGCGAACGTCGCGGTCAGGCTGCGCGCGATCGTCACAGCGGGATTCGCGAACGAGGTCGATGCGGTGAACCAGTACGCGCTGGCGATGTAGGCGCCGACCAGCGCCGGCACTGCATTGGGACGCGCCCGCAGCCCGAGCAGGATCGTCAGCAGCAGGCCGGTCGTGGCGATCGCTTCGCTGAGCCATTGTCCGCCACCGCTGCGGATTTTCACGCCGATCATGAGCGGCGCCAGATCGAACATCAGATGGGCTGCGACGACACCGGCTACTGCGCCGATAATTTGCGCGCAAATATACATTGCGGCATCGCCGCGCGACAGCTCGCCGCGTGCGGCGAACGTTACGCTCACCGCCGGATTGAAATGCGCCCCCGAGATCGGCCCCAACAGCTCGATCAGTACCCATAGCCCCAGGCCCGTCGCGGTCGAGTTCGCGAGCAGGGCGATGGCGGCGTTGCCGTTGGCGAGCGATTCGCCCATTTGCCCGGAGCCGACCACGATCGCAAGCAGAGCAGCGGTGCCGAGCATTTCCGCGGCCAGCCGTTGTGGCAATGTGCTCATGTTTCAACATCCAGTTGGCGCAGCAGCTCAATGACGCGATGTTCGATTTCGTCGCGCACGCGGCGGAAATCGGCGTCCGCCAGATGCTTGGGATCGGGCAGCGCCCAGTCTTCGCGGCGCGCCGCCGGCACCCACGGGCAGACATCGCCGCAGCCCATCGTCACGACGGCATCGAACGGCGCGTCGCCGATTTCCTGCAGCGATTTTGACCGCTGCGCGTGCAGATCGATGCCGCGTTCGGCCATGAACGCGAGCGCCCGCGGGTTGATCTGTCCGGACGGCTTCGAACCGGCCGAGTGCGCGTCCACGCGCGCGCCACCGAGCGCGCGCGCGAAACCTTCGGCCATCTGACTGCGATTCGAATTCTCGACGCAGACGAACAGGACGCGTTTCATCCGCAACGTTTCTCCGCGGCCGCCCCCGGCCCGCAGCAGGACGCTTGCGCGGATGCCACAGGTTCCGCTGCGGGTGCGCAGCAGGCAGCGCCCGGCGCCTGTGCAGAGTAAGTCGTCGCCGTACCGTGCGTGTAGAAACTTTCCCAGCGCAGGCCCTGCGGATCCTCGCTCCAGTATTTGTCGGACTGCGCGTAGCAGCACGTCGTGCCGGATTCGGCCAGGGTTACCGCCTCGGCGGCACGCAGACGGGCGCCGATCTGCTCGAGTTCGGCCGCGTCTTCGGCTTGCAAGCCGAGATGATCGACGCCGCTCCCGCGCTCGCGCCGGGAAATGGCGAAATTCACGCGCGGATCATCGAGCATCCACTTTGCATAATCGTTCTTGCGTAAGCTCGGCTCCGCGCCGAACAGTTGCGCATAAAAGCGGATGCTCTGGTCGAGGTCTTGCACGTTGACGTGCACATGAAAACGTTTCATCGGCGGATTCTCCTTTTGAGTTTGACGGGCATCGGCGCGCACGCGGCATTCGGGCCGCACGCGGCGCCAGCGCAGCAGTTTTCGGTGAGATAGGCGAGCAGCGCATTCATGCGCGTGTAGTCGGCGCAGCACCAGATGTTGCGACCGTCGCGGCGGTCCTTGACCAACCCGGCATGGCGCAGCGCATTCAGGTGATTCGTCAGCGTCGCCGCGGCATGCCGGGTCTGCATCTGCAGCGTGCCGACCGTCGTGCCTGCGGGCCCGGCTTGCACGAGCAGGCGATAAAGCTCCAGGCGCCGCGCATGCGACAGCGCCTTGAGTGCGGATGTCGCCTCAGATAGTTTCATAATTCCGGAATTATGGAAGTATTTTGTGAATTGTCAAGCGCTGACCCAGTGCCCGCGGTTTCGCCTGTCACGCGGTTCGGCTAGGATCGGCCGACCTGCAGCCAATCTCCCAGCTCCATGACTGATCTGTGCGTCGTCGTCCCGGCCTACAATGAAAGCGAAGGCCTGCGCGAATTCCACAAGCGCCTTACGGCTGTGCTCGACCAGCTCGATCTGCGCAGCAGTGTGCTGTATGTCGACGACGGCAGCGGCGACGACACCTATGCGGTGATGGAATCCCTGCGTGCTGCGGACGCGCGGGTGTCGACGCTCAAGCTGAGCCGCAACTTCGGCAAGGAACTCGCGCTGACCGCGGGCCTCGACCATGCCGATGCGGACGCCGCCATCATCATCGACGCCGACCTGCAGGATCCGCCGGAACTGATCCCCGAATTCGTGCGCCATTGGCGCGAAGGCAACGACATCGTCTACGGCACGCGCTCTTCACGCGCCGGCGAAACCGGCTTCAAAAAGCTGACGGCGGCGAGTTTTTATCGCGTCATGAGCCGGCTCAGCGCGACGCCCGTGCCGCGCGATACCGGCGACTTCCGCTTGCTCAGCCGCCGTGCGCTCGACGGTTTGAAACAGTTGCGTGAGCGCCAGCGCTTCATGAAAGGCCTGTTCACCTGGGTCGGCTATCAGCAGAAAGCCGTGGTCTACGATCGCGATCCGCGTTTTGCCGGCACCAGCAAATTCAATTACTGGCGGCTGTGGAATTTCGCACTCGAAGGCATCACCTCGTTTTCGACCGCGCCGCTGAAAATCGCCACCTATGTCGGCGTGCTCACGGCCTTGCTGGCTTTTGTATTCGCCTTGTTCGTATTCGGCAAGGCGCTGTTTTTCGGCGACCCGGTGCGCGGCTATCCGACGCTGATGGTGGTCGTGCTGTTCCTCGGCGGCGCGCAGCTCATGGCACTCGGTCTGATCGGCGAGTACCTCGGGCGCTTGTACATGGAAGCCAAGCAGCGGCCGCTGTACCTGGTGGATGTGCATCATGCGGCACTGGCGCCGGAAAAACCTTCCGCCGCCTCGCCGCAGCTGCGCTAGAATCCGGAGTATCCCGACGCTCGGTGCAAGGAGGTTTGTATGCGCTTGGTGAGACATTTGCTGGAAGGCAAGGGCTCGGCGATATACGCGATCGCACCGGACGCTCCGGTGCTCGAGGCGATCCGCTTGATGGCCGACAAATACGTCGGCGCGTTGCTCGTCATGGAGGGCGTGAACCTGCGCGGTATCGTTTCCGAACGCGATTACGCGCGCAAAGTTATTCTGAAGGGCCGCTCGTCGAAGGACACACCGGTGCGCGACATCATGTCCGCGCCGGTGCTTACCGTGACTCCCCATGACACGGTCAACCACTGCATGAAGGTGGTCACCGAGAAGCGCGTGCGCCATCTGCCGGTGGTCGAGGGCAGCAACGTCGTCGGCATGCTCTCGATCGGCGACCTGGTCAAGGCCGTGATCGAGGATCAGGCCGAAGAGCTCGAACACATGCAGCGGTATATCGCGGGGTGAGCAAATGCGCTTATGCGATGCGTTGCAGCGCATCGCCTGCATTTGCGAACCCCCGACGCAGGAGCGCAGGGCGGGGTTGCTTGGGGAGGCGCGGACGGCCGAGCCTGGCAACAGCCCGGGCGTAGCGAGGCGAAGTCGCAAGTTACGCATTCCAAGCGCAGCCAGGCGGCCTCAGGGATAATTGCGTGCCATGCCCCTCGATCCCGTCGTTCAGTCCCGTCTCCGCCAGCTGCTCGCCGACTATGGCGCGAAAGTCCGTGTGCTGATCGAGCGGCACGGCCTGGGCCAGTACGGCATCGACCCGGCCGATATTGAGCAGGAAGTCCGCATCCGGCTGTGGAAGGCGCTGGAACGTGACCGGTCGGCCGCCTTTCATACGTCTTATATCCAGAGAGTGGTGCTGTCGACGGTGATCGACGCCGTCCGCGCGGCCCGGTCGAGGCCGGCCGAACCCTTGCCGGAAGGCGATGGTGAAGGCTCCGAAGCCATGCTGGCGACGGCAGCCGGACCGGAGCAGACCGCGGGTGGAACGCAGGATTTTGACCGCGTCGCGGCGTGCTTGGCGGAGTTGCCGCAGCGTAGGCGCGAAGCGGTCGCCCTGTATCTGCAGGGTTTCAGCTTGCGCGAGATCGGCGAACTCGGCGGCACCTCGGAAGAAGCGGCGCGCAAGCTGTTGGATCGTGGATTGCAAACGCTGCGCGCGCGGCTGGCATTGATGGGACTGGGTGAACTATATGAATAGACCAACGCTTGCCAATCTGTATCGCCAGGCCACGCGCGACGATTCCACATTGCCGGACGCCGATTTGTTGGTTGCTTTGGCACAGGGCGAGCGTCCGGCCGATGCCGAACGTCTGGTCGCCGAGATCGCGCACTCGGCATTGCAGTCGGATCTGCTGCACTTTGCGCGCGCCTTGGAGCCCGCATCGAGTGCGCTGAACGCAGAACTGCAGGCGACCTTCGGCGAGGATCACGCGCGCTTGGCGCATACGCGTACGCAGGCCGTGCCAGTGCGCGTGGCTGCTGGCCGCTGGCGCAATCTGCGTCGCGCAGGCATGGGGCTGGCTGCAGCGCTGATCGTTGCTGCAGCCGTGTGGACGCAGCATGCGCCTAGGCTTGCTCCGGCACCGCTCGCCAAGGCCGCTCCCGCTGCGGACCGGATATTCGCCACGCTTGACGACCGCACGATCGCCAACAATCAGCCGGACGAAATCTTCAACGGCTCGTTCAAGGGCGACGTGATCTTCCGCACGAATTGACAGCTAGGCGGCGACCTCGACCGCGCTCGCATGTTCGCGCGTGGCCGCGAACGTGATGCCCGGCCAACGTTCCTGCGTCAGTTGCAGATTCACACGCGACGGCGCCAGGTAAACCAATTCGCCGGCCGCATCCACGGCCAGATTCATCGCCGCCTTGTCGCGGAACTCGACCAGTTTCTTGTCGTCGGCGCAACGGATCCAGCGCGCCGTCACCACAGCGACATTCTCGAACGCGCAGTCGACGCTGTATTCGTCCTTCAAGCGATACGCCACGACTTCGAATTGCAGTACACCGACTGCGCCGAGAATCAGATCGTTGCTCATCAGCGGCCGGAAGAACTGCGTCGCGCCTTCCTCGGATAGCTGCGCCAGACCCTTCTGCAGTTGCTTCATCTTCAGCGGGTCTTTCAGGCGCGCGCGGCGGAACAGTTCCGGTGCGAAATTCGGAATGCCGGTGAACGCCAGCGCTTCGCCTTCGCTGAACGTATCGCCGATCGAGATCGTGCCGTGATTGTGAATGCCGATCACGTCGCCCGGATACGCTTTTTCCACGATGTCGCGTTCGCTGGCCATGAACGTCAGCGC
>Ga0070666_10001910_pt1 | contig 12665 bp, 11 predicted proteins | sample KBSS23metaG_FD_64677 | JGI IMG/M metagenome (GOLD analysis project Ga0070666, IMG submission 64677) | Switchgrass rhizosphere microbial communities from Kellogg Biological Station, Michigan, USA - KBS S2-3 metaG | ecosystem: Host-associated > Plants > Roots > Rhizosphere > Soil ... | reverse complement strand
GCCAACATGACGTCGGTTTCCAAGCTCGAGCTCATCGCCGATCAGCTCGTCAACTCGCTGCTGGTGGTCGGGCCCTCGGTCCCGAACTGGCAATCGCTATCTTTGGGCGCACTCAGACTCGAGGTGCGCGTGCAGGGACATCCGGTGCATCAGAGCGTTGGCGGACACCCGCAGGGCGATCCGCTGATTCCGCTGGTCTGGCTCGCCAATCACCTCTCGCAGTACGGGCGTGGACTTCGCGCTGGCGAGCTCATCACCACCGGCAGCTGCTGCCCGGTGCAGTACGTGGCGGCGGAACAAAGCGCGACGGCGCACTTTTTCGGCCTGGGCTCGGCAGTCGTCACCTTTTAGTCCGCCTCATCCGGCGTTCGCGACTGCCTCCGGTCCGAGCCGCTGCAGCTTCCAGCGCCGGTGCGTCCAGGCCCAGTCCTCGGGAGACTCGCGGATCAGAGCCTCAACTCGAGCCGCATAGCGCGCCGTGAACTCCTCGTTGCCGAGATTTTCGCCAGCCGCGCACAGGGCTTCCAGGTGCGCCTCATAGTGGCCGCGACGCAGCCGACGCAGGGCCAGAAAGTAGGCGCTGTAGCTTCCGGCGCGCGCGATCTCGGCGGGCCCGGGAAAGAATGCGGTTTCGCGACCCAGAAAGCGCAGCCAGACGCGGCCGGCGCTGCTGGTCGGCATCTGATCGGCCACCATGCCGATCGCATGCACGCTGCCTCGCCGGCGCAACACGTCCCGAATCAGGCGCTTGCCTGGGACTAACATCGCCCCGAAGCGGCTGCGGACCGCGAGCATCAGCCGATCTGCGCGCTCGCTGTGGGGTGGCTTGTACGCGCACACAAACGGCACCCCAATCTTGAGTGCCACGGCCTGCAGGAGCCACTCCCAGTTGCACTGATGCCCGATCAGCAACAGCACCGGATGGCCGCGCTCGTACTCGTCACGCAGTTGCGCCAGATCAGGCAGGCTGACGCGGCGCTCCAGCTCATCGCTCGACATCACCGCCACCCGCGGCAGTTCGAACAGCACGTCGGCGAACACCCGATAATGGCGCCGCAACACCCGCCGGCGCGCTGACTCGTCCAGTTCCGGCATCGCTTCGCGCAAGTTATCGCGCGCCACCTTGACGCGATAGCGCAGCACGTCGCGCATCAGCACGGCCAGCACGGAACCTATGGCATACATCAGCGGCAGCGGCACGCGACCGAGCGCGCGCAGCCACCAGGCCGGTGATGGTATTTCCTTGTTAGAATTCATCGAGCGCGCAGTCTAGCAGCGCGCAGCTGGGCGGCGCGGAGAACCTCATGCTGTGGATCAAGTGCTTCCACGTCCTAGGCGTCATGGCATGGATGGCCGGGATTTTCTACCTGCCGCGCATCTTCGTGCATTACGCCGAAGGCACGGCGGCCGGTGAAGACGTGCGGCGTCTTGTAACGATGGCAACGCGCCTGTACGCCTTCATGACGCTGATGGCGCTCTTCGCCATGGCACTGGGCATCTGGCTCTGGCAGGGCTACGGCTATGCGGGCCTGTGGCTCAAGATCAAGCTGATGCTGGTCGTGGCGCTGGTCGGCTATCACATTGTATGCCGCTATTTCCTGCAACGGCTGCGCGCCAACCGCCCGCTGCCAAAGCCCCTGGTGCTGCGGCTGTTCAATGAAGTCTCGCTGCTGCTGGTGGTGCCGATACTGATCATGGCGATCGTCAAGCCCACCGGCTGAAGACTGGAAACTCTATGCGAACATTTCCCGCTGGAGCTTAAGCACCAGGTGGACGTTGCTCTCCGGCGTCTGCTGCAGTACGCCGTGACCGAGTCCGCACACCCAAGCCGAGCGCACTGCTGCGGGGAGCGCGGCGATCCGATCGAACACCTGCCGAACGCGCGACTCCAGCTCCGCCGGCGGCAGCAACAGCCACTCAGGATCAAGATTTCCCTGCAGGCACCAGCGCGGAGTCTGCGCCACGAGCGTCTCGGCCAGGTCATGGCGCCAATCGACGCCCAGGCACTGAAGATCCAGGCCATCGAGCGAGCGCCAGTGCGCAGGCCCCGTGTCACGCGAATAGTAGATCAGCGGAGTGGCCGGACAGGAGGCGCGAAATCTGTCCACGGCCTGCGCGAGCGGTGCGACCGCGTAGCGCGCAAACTCCGCCGGCGCGAGCGCGCCCGCCGCCGTGTCGAACAGGGCAATGCAATCGGCGCCGGCGCGAGCCTGCAAAGCCATGTTGTCCGCCAGCAGATCCACCAGGTGCTCGCAGAATCCCGCGTACAGCCCATCATCAAGTCCGCTCAAGCCCTGGCGAGAAAAGCCCTCGTGGGATCCGGCGACCGCATAGGCATACAGCGTAAAGGGGCCGCCGACGAAACCGATCAGAGCACGCTCGCTACCCAGCCGCGGCCGCAACAGCCGGATGGCCTCGGCCTGGAATTCCAGGCGCGGCAAGGCGCGCGCATGATCGTGCAGGCGCGCCAGATCGCTGCAATCTTTCAGGTGCCACCCGAGCTTGGGGCCCGGCTGGTACGAAAGGCCCATCCCCAGGGCCTCGAGCGGGAAGAGCAGATCTGAAAACAGGATCGCAGCATCAAACCCGAACTCCTCGATGGGTCCGAGGGTGACCTCGGCCGCGAGCGCGGGTTGCTTGCACAATTCCATGAACTCATGGCGGGCGCGCAGCGCCTGGTAATGGCGGTGGTAACGGCCGGCCTGGCGCATGAACCAGACCGGGGGCCGCGAGTGATTGCGCCGCGCGAGTGCCGCGATGAGCCGCGTCTCACTCATGTTTAAGGTCGCTGAGCAGGTAACCCACGCCGCGGATGCTACGGATCACGCGCGGCTCATCGGCATCGGGCTCCACCAGGCGGCGCAAGCGCACGATGAAATTATCGACCGTGCGCGAGGTCGGAAACTCCTCGGCCGACCAGGCTTTGTCCAGGATCTCGTCGCGGCTGACGGCCTTACCGGCGCGGCTGGCGAGCAGCCGCAGCACCGCGCATTCCTTGTGGGTCAGCGCGTGCTGCGTCCCGGCCACCTCAGCGCTGAAGCGCTCGAAGTCCACGCGCGCACGCCCGATGCGCACCACCCCGCGCATCTCGCGCGGCAATTCGGCCAGGTCCTGCGCACGCTTCAGGCAATTCTGGATGCGCAACAGCAGCTCGCGGAAATGAAATGGCTTGCTCACGTAATCATCTGCGCCGAGCTCAAGGCCCCGTACGCGATCCTCCGGATTGGCGTGCGCCGTCAGGAAGATGATTGCGGCCTGCGGGACGGCGCTGCGAAGTTCGCGGGCCAGATCAAACCCATTGCCGTCAGGAAGCCCCACGTCCACCAAGCTCAGGTGCGGCGCCTGGGCCTGCCAGGCCTGACGGGCGCGCGCCGCGCTCGAGGCCAGCGTCACGCGGAATCCGGCCGCGCGCAGCCGTTCGGCGAGCGTCTCACCCACGTTGCGCTCATCTTCGACCAAGAGCAGGTGCGCACCGGCACTCACGTAGCGCTCTCCCCGCTGGTGTTGAAAAGGAGCTCGGCTCTGAAGCCGGCACCCGGCGCGCTATGGAATTGCGCCTCCCCACCCATGCGCTGCATCAGCGCTCGCACCAGGTACAGACCAATGCCGGTGCCTTTGGAGTTATCGCCGCGCCCGAATACTCGCCCCAATTCGCGACCGGGCACGGCGGTGCCTTCACCATTGTCCTGATACTCCAGTAGCACCTGCGATCCGCGGCGCTGGGCGCTTAGCTGCAGTTGCAGGCGCTCCACGCGCGCATGGCGCACGGAATTTTCCACCAGATTCCGCAAGATCATCTGCAGCGCAGCCGCGTCGGCGAGGATCGGTGGCAATGGATCATCCACGTGCACCTTCACCTCAAGCCGTGTCCCGTGCGGTTCGGTGATTATTCCAAGAGTGCGCTCCAGCCAACCGCGCAACGGCACGGACTGCTCGGCGAGTGGGCCACCGCCTTCGATTCGCGCCAGCTCCAGAGTCTTGTCGATCTGGGATTCCAGCCGGCTGGAGTCCTCCAGCAGGCGCTGCGCCAGTTCCGCGCGCTGATCGCCCTCGGCGATCGCCTCGGCCTGCAAACGCATGCTGGTCAGCGGCGTGCGCAGTTCGTGGGTCACGGCTGCAAAAAATGCCTGCATGCCGCGGGCGCGCCGGCTCTCGCGCCAGTAGAGCCAGACCAAGAGCGCGCTGACCGCCAGGAGCAGCAGCAGGAACACTACCGACTCACCGACGATGCGCCGACGGGTGCTGCCCCACTGCGCCGCCACCGCGCTGTCGGTGCGGCCCACCAGCTCCTGCAGGGCGCTGATCTGTCGCGCCTGGTTGATGACGAGGATGACCCATCCGGCGCCGAGCACCAGCACCAGCACGATCCACAGCGACGCCAGCAGCGCAATCAGTCGCGCGCGCCGCGCCGGCACCACGCTCAGACTTCCCTGCCCGGCCTTGAGATTCACGTGCGCAGCCACTCCCGCCAATGATGCACCGAAGGGAAGACGGTGAGCGGGGAGACGCCCTCACGGCGCAGATGCTCAGTGGTCTTGCCCGGTCCGCAGGCGTGGGCGCTCCCCGTCGTAACCTCGCCGCGCCAGCGCTCAAACTGTACCCCACTGTGCCACCAGATCTGGGCCGCGCCGGCCGGCGACGCGCCCGAATTCGTCGCTCCCGCTGCGGAGGTAGCAGCAGGATGGCGATAGGTTGCCAGCGCTGGTGTCTCACCCCAGCCATCGACCGCCTCCGAGTGGGTGAGCGCCAGCCACGCGCCCAGCGGTGGCAGTGCCAGCAGGCTCGATGCGAGCGTGGGTGCGAGCGAGGCGAAGCCGAGCGATTCGGCGCAGCCTTCGATCCAAACGCCGCGCTTGGCCAGGGCGAACCAGGTGGCCGTGCCTGAGACCCAGATGTGCGCGCAGCGATTGATCTCGGCCGCATCCAGATCGGGCAGTGCGCGCCGGTGCGCGATGAAGACAGCAGGCGCCTTGGCCAGCCTGCGCGCGCACTCGGACGCGGCTCCCGGGAGCGCTTCGATGGCGGGCGCCGCCTGCGCGCTGCCGTCCCAGGCCGGCTGCCGCTTAGCCGGGCGCGGCGGCAATTGCCAGCGCAGTTCGGGTTCAAGCGCGCCCAGCGCACCGGTTTCTCGTAAGTAGAACAGATCGCCAAGCCCTGCGGCCTGGATCTGGGTGGCGCCGAATTGCTGGTGGCAACCGCCGCCGCGCGCCTCCAGTAGGGCACGCTCCGCGCCGATGGCCACGCGCGTGGCCGAATCATCGATGGCCGTAAGCAGTGTGCGGACGCGCTCGTCATCGGCACGACACTCCACGGCCAAAGCGCCCTGCGCGGGCGCGGCCGGGCATTGGTTCAGCGGCAGGACCATCCGCGGAAGTCCTGCCAGCAACTCACTCACCACGGCTCCGGCACCGACATCCCGATCCTCCGCAAGGCGCGACAGGCCTGCAAATGCCAGCACCACGCCATCGAGCGCGCGTTCGCTCCCACGCGCTTCGCGCACGCGCCTTAGGCGGGTGTCGATGTTGCCGCGCAGTTCGCACATCTGCACCGCGGGCGAATCTTTCCCTGCTATCCGAGGAAGCGCGCGCTGCAGAAAATCGGGCACGAAGCTCTGCCGGCGGGGTGATGAGCTGCCGATGCGCAAGCCCCTGCCCTCGGCGAGCCGCTCGGCCACATCGGGGGCAAAAATGACGATATCCCGTGGATTCTCGCGGCGTGGCACGGCGCCTAAGTGCAGCCCTCCAGGCCGATCGAGGGCCAGATCCTTATAAGAGTGGACGGTAATGTCGACTGCGCCAGCGCGCAGCGCGGCATCAATCTCGGCGGTGAAGAATTCCTTGCCATCGACTTGGGTCAGCGGCACGTCAAGGATGCGATCGCCGCGGGTGTCGATGCCGATGAGTTCGACGGACAGTCCCGGGTGCGCGCGCTCCAGGGCGCGCGCCACCGCCATGCTCTGTGCCCGCGCCAGCAATGAACGCCGAGTGCCTAGCCTCAATGGCCGCTGCGACATTCGAAAGCCCCTTGGTGTGGAGTCAGCTAGGGGCTAATAGTGGCAAATGCCGGAAGATCTTCCCAGCCGCGGGCCGATTCGGATGCAACCGCCGGCGCGCGTTGTAGGGCGCGCTCCGCACAACTGCGGCGCGCGCGCGCGAGCTGCAAGTCTCGCAAGTCCGACTGGGTACGCAACATGTCGTAAAGAGAAGTGAGGCTGATGAGTTGCTCAACGCCTTCCCATACCGAATCGCGAACTTCGCCCAAGCCCAGGTGGACGATACGGCCGCTACGCTCAGGCCGTGAGCGCCACGCCGCGATACGCGCCGCATCGCGCGATGGGTCGGGCGGCACGCACACGATCACATCGCCCGCTGAGCGCCAGGCCTCGAGTTCGGATTGCAGATCGCCCTCGATTACGCGGCAGACGCGCTCTGGATGGCGCTCCTGCACCCGACGGGCAAGTTCGTCGGCTTTTGCCCCGGTACGGTTCCATAACTTCAGCTCGGTGCTATCCAGCCAAGGAGCCACGGCCAAGGCTAGCTGCCCGGCACCCACCAGCAGCGTGGGCCCGTGAGTCGGGGCCCCAAGAACTCGGCGCACCTGCGAGCCGTAGGAAGTGCTGCCGAGTTTGGACAGATGCTGGGAACGAATGGCCTTGGTGTCCTGGTACAGGGCCTGCACGTAGCCATCGAGCTGGCGCGATGCGAGGCACCCTGTGGCGCTGAATTCCCGCCAGGACGCCTTGATCTGCCCGAATACCTCGGTCTCCCCGGCCATCCGGCTCTCCAGACCGCAGGCGAAGCGCAGCAGAAAGGCATAGGCTTCTGTCCCGGACAGGCTTTGTGAGCGCCTGGCAAGTGGCTCGCGAACAGCCAATCGTCCGGCCGCCACCACGACGGTGCGCTGGCAGGTATCGATGACCCAGGCGCCCTTGCGGAGACCCGCCAGTTGGGCTGGCGAGAGCCTCCCTTCGGAGCCTTCGAAATGCAGCACCTGGAGATCGGCCAGCTTCATGGGGCCAAGGCTAACGGCAGCCAGGGCCGGTCGTGTCACGGGCACGTCATGGCTGCCCCAGAAAGCAGCGGATTTCCGTGAGTCAGCGCACAGAAATAGGGTGCCTGCCAGCCCTCACTTTTGCGACGTTGGTTCATGCCGACGACTTGACCAAACGTTAAATTCCCACTCCATATGGAAGGCTCCGGTCCCGTCAAGCCAAGCCGCCCCCGCGGCTGCGAAAAGCCGTGTTTGGCCGGTCTTTTTTTGGCTTTCTTGCTGGCCAGCAGCATTGCCGGTGCCGGCTGCATCGACTTGCCCTATGCGGACCTGAAAAGCCTCGCCCTGCTGGACCTGACCAACGCCAGTCAGGCGGTCGCCCAGGCCGAGGCCCAGATTGCCAAGGCCAAGGCGGACCCAAGCACCCCCCCGCTGCGCCTGGCCGCCCTCTATGCCGCGGCTGCCCAAAGCAACAGCATCCTGGAGCTGGACGCTCCGGCGCGCGAAGCGGCTCAGAATGGCCTGGCCCTCGCTCCTCCCGAGGGTAGCGCCGTGCAGTTGAGCCTGATGGCTTCCTATGCCGAGACGGTCTACGACTCGGCGGGCCTTAGCCTCGAAGTGTCCAAGTTGAGCACGGCCGCCGCCCACCAGCCCCAGGGCTCGCAAAGCCAGGTCTGCCTGCTCAATACCATCGGCTGGCTGCAGCACCGGCTCAATCAGGACGATCTGGCCGTGGGCACCCTCACCCGGGCCTATCGCGACAGCGCCCCTGCGGCCTTGGGTAAGCAGCGCGCGCTGGCCGCCGAAGCGCTCTCCAAGGTCATGGACAACATGGGCGACTTTGATCAGGCCCTGGACCTGACGCAGCAGACCATCGACTGGGAAAAGAACCATCATGCCGTGCAGATGCTCTCCGGCACGCGCTACGCGCGCGGCGAGGTGCTGCTCGAGAAGGGGGACTTCCTGGCAGCCGAAGCCGAATTCGCCGAGGCCCGGCGGCTGGCGAAGGAACTGAATGATTCCCAGGGAGTCGCCTTTTCCGACCTGCGCATCTGCGAATGCCGTATCGGCCTGGATCTGAACATCGACGCCCGCCGCGCCTGCAATTCCGCCAAGCGGGGCTTTGCGGAGGCGGGCGTGACACAGATGGTCAAGCAGACGCAATCACTGCTCGCCAACGCTGACATCAACGAGGGCAAGTTCGCCCCGGCGCTCGCCACGCTCAATTCGGTACTCGATCATCGCGGTGCCGACATCGTGCCGCGCTGGGTACCGCGGCTGTACCAGCTACGGGCACGGGCTAACGCCGGACTGCACAACTACGCTGCGGCCTACTCTGATCTGGTCCAGTACGTGCAACGGGCCCGCGCGGCCACCGAAGCTGACCGTGAGCGCAGTGGCCGCGTGCTGCGCGCCCGCTTCCGTTTCGACAATGAAATCGAGCGAAACGCCTCGCTGCAGCGCGAGCTGGCGCTGAGCAAGGAGCGTTCCGACCTGCAGCGCGACCAGCTGCAGCGTCGCACCGAGGTGATGGCCGCCGGCGTGGCGCTCATGGCGCTGCTCATCTACATTCTGGTGGCGACGCAAATCCACCGCCGGCAGCTACAGCGGCTGGCCACCGAGGACAGCCTCACCAAGCTGCCGAACCGGCGCCGCATTGCGCAGCTTGCCACCGAGGCGCTCGAGCGCGCCCGCCAGGGCAACGAGCTGCTGACACTCGCGCTGGTGGACCTCGACCACTTCAAGCTGATCAACGACGCCTGCGGGCACGCGGTGGGCGATCGGGTGCTCAAGGAGCTGGCGGTCGTCACCCGCCAGATCCTGATCGATGGCGAGGTCATGGGTCGCTGGGGCGGCGAAGAATTCCTGCTGCTGTTGCCGGGCTTGCCGCTGGACCTGGCCATGGCGCGGGTCGAGGCGCTACGCGCCGCCGTGATGGAAATCGAGCTGCCCGAAAGCGGCAAGGCGGAGGGATTGCGAGTGAGCCTGAGCGCCGGCATGGCCACTAGCTATGAGGGCGCGACCTCGCTCGATGAAATTATCGTGCGCGCGGACGTAGCACTCTACGAGGCGAAGCGTGACGGCCGCAATTTGGTGCGCGTCGCCGATGAGAGTCTCAAGGCTGCGACTACCGGCGTACGGCGCGCGCTGCGCGCTCGCTAAATTAGGTCGTTCGATCCTTAAGTGTTCGACTCCGCGTCGCGCGGTGCAGGCTACTCGCCGATATGCAGCGCGACCCTCTCCGGATCGAAAGGCTTGGTCAGGTGACAATCAAAGCCAGCGGCCATCGCACGGCGCTTATCCTCATCTCGTCCCCACCCCGTCGCCGCGACTAACCGCACTTGCTTTCCCCACGCTTCAGCACGAATACGTTCCGCGAGTTCGTATCCATTCATGTCCGGCAACCCAATGTCCAGAATGGCCACTTGCGCGCCCATATCCTTGGCAGTGCGCACGGCATCATTCGCGGAATGTACGGCGCGCACCCGATGGCCAGCATCCTCGAGCAGCATGCGCAGCGTCTCTGCGGCATCGGTGTTGTCATCCACAATCAGGACGCGCTTCCTCACGCCTCCTGGTTCAGGCGGAGGCTGGTCGGAGACCGGAAGCCGCTGATCATCAACCACGGTTTTCGGCAGGAATATACCGAACTCGCTCCCGCGGCCCGCGCCTTGGCTCCGCGCCTCGACAGAACCGCCGTGCAATTCCACTAAGCCCTTCGCAAGCGCTAGCCCGATGCCAAGCCCGCTCCTGCTAACTTCCTACGTTTAACCGTGCCTGGTCCTACATCCACTCGCGCCGGCCCTAACAAATAATTTCGGCCTGAACTTCAAATGTCACAGTTCTCATTGAATCCATGGGACCGCATCATTGTCGCTACTTCGTATTGTATTCACCGGAGTTTTCCTGGTCTGGATAGCCGGTTGCGTGAGCACTCCGGCGCCAGCGCCACCGTCAGTGAGTCCGGATCAGGCACGGGCAATCATTGGCGCCGCCGTCCCCCCCGCCGTGCAGGACCGCGCTGGATGGGTTGACGACATTTACATGGCTTTTGCCCTGCAGTCGATCGATCCTACGCGAGAGAATATTTGTGCGGCCGTGGCCGTCATCGAACAGGAGTCAAGTTTCCAGGCGAATCCTGTGGTCCCCGGGCTGCCATCGATTGCGTGGCACGAGATCGACTCGCAGGCGCAGAGCGCGGGAGTCCCGCGACTTATCGTCCACGCGGCTCTGGAGCTGCGTTCACCCAATGGGATGACCTACAGCCAGCGCATCGATGCCGCCAAGACCGAGAAGGACTTGAGCGATGTATTCGAGGATTTTATCAGCGCGGTGCCGATGGGGCGCACCCTGTTCGCCGGACGTGATCCCGTCCGGACCCGCGGACCCATGCAGGTCAACGTCGCGTTTGCTACGCAATATGCCAAGGTGCGGCCGTACCCGTATCCGGTGAAAGTTAGCATTCCGGATGAATTGTTCTCGCGCCGAGGGAGTCTTTACTTCGGTATTGGTCACCTGCTGGCCTATCGCCCCCCCTACGACCAATACCTGTACAGATTTGCAGACTACAATGCTGGCCAGTTCGCCAGCCGCAACGCCGCTTTTCAGGGAGCGCTTCGCCGGGTCTCGGGCTTTCACGTGGAGGCCGACGGTGCGCTCCTTCCGGGCACGGATGAAAAGACCCCTGGCGAAACGGAGCTGGCCGCGCGTGCCGTTCAGTTGCGGCTGCGCCTCGACGACGACGACATTCACGATGCGCTCGCACAGTCGAAGCAGGCGAGCTTCGAACACACTGCACTGTATAAAGACGTTTTCGCGCTTGCCGACAAGCTCCGGGGGTCCCCGGCACCGCGCGCGCTCGTGCCTCGAATCGTTCTGCGCGGTCCGAAACTCCACGGCAATCTGTCGACGGACTGGTACGCACGCCGCGTGAATGGGCGTTATGGCCGCTGCCTGCAGCGGGTGCACGGCCCCTGAAGCGGGTCACTGATTGCGCGGCAATTGCACTTCTCGTCGAAAGGTCGACCGTGTCTAGATAACTCCAGAACTCACCGACCGAGTCGAGGATATCGATGGAACGGTCAAGGCAGAATTCCATAGCTGGGCGGCGCAGGGCCTCGCGGCGCGCCCGGACGACTCACGTGGAAATTCGCATCCAGAGATGTGAATGATTGAAGCTCTAACGCGAAGTGCCGTCTAAATTCACGGAGGCTGGACGTGGGATTGGTGCCGGAGATAGGAATCGAACCTACGACCTACGCATTACGAATGCGCCGCTCTACCAACTGAGCTACTCCGGCAATTCCCTGGTTCTTATTTTGGGCGCGGCATTCTAAGAGAACCCGCCGGGGGCAGGCAACGCGCGATCAGCGGGCCGGTCGCAGGCGAATGACCAGGTCCAAACCAGAAACTTCCATGCCCGCGGGCGGCTCGGGCAAGCGGCTAAACTGCACTTCGGGCAATGCGACATCGGTGAGTGCGCCCGAGCGCTCGTCGTGAAAATGGTAATGCGCGTGCACGTTCGAATCGAAGCAGCTGCGCACGCCATCTACCATCAGCTGGCGGATCAGTCCGTGAGCCGCGAACAGGTTCAGCGTGTTGTACACAGTCGCCTTCGACACTGCGAGACCTCGCTCCTTGAGCGCTTCGGTCAGCTGCTCGGCTGATAGATGTTGCGGCGCGGCGAGCAAAAGCTCCGCGATTTGCAGTCGCGGGGTGGTCGCGCGGATGCCGCAGCCCTGCAATCGTGCGGCAATTTCGGCATTAGGCGGCTTGCGGCCGGAGTCAGTCCTTTTCATAGGCGCGTATTGTTACCGGAGTGCGCGCGGTAAGGCAAAAACTACGTGTTCGGGCCGCCCGTAGGACTCCGCCGGTGGCGCCCCGCCCCATTCACGCAGGCGCACGACCACCTCCTGGACCAGTTGTTCGGGTGCGGAGGCCCCTGCGGTCACACCCACCGTGTTGCGTCCCGCAAACCACTCACGCTGCAGATCATCGGCACCGTCCACAAGGTACCCGGGCACCTGGGCTCGATCGGCAAGCTCGCGCAGCCGATTGGAGTTCGAGCTGCTCTTTGAACCCACCACAACCAGCACCTCGCACTGCTGCAGCAGTTGCTTTACGGCATCCTGCCGGTTCTGCGTTGCATAGCAGATGTCTTCCTTGCGCGGCGCCTGCAACGCCGGGAACCGGCGCCGAAGCACCTCGACAATGGCCGCGGTGTCGTCCACCGACAAGGTGGTCTGCGTGACAAAGGCGAGCCGTGCCGGGTCGCGCACCTCCAGCCGCTCGGCATCCGCAATGTTTTCGACTAGCAGGATGCTACCACCCTGACTGCTGTCGAAACGCCCCATGGTGCCCTCGACCTCCGGATGGCCGGCGTGGCCGATCAGCACCACTTCGCGCGCTTCACGCGCGAAGCGCGTCACCTCCATATGCACTTTGGTCACAAGCGGACAGGTGGCATCGAATACCCGGAGCCCACGGCGCTCGGCTTCCTTTTCCACCGCGGTCGACACGCCATGCGCCGAGAAGATCACGGTTGCGCCATCCGGTACCTCGTGGAGTTCCTCAACGAACACGGCACCGAGCGCCCGCAACCGCTCGACGACGTTTCGGTTGTGTACCACTTCGTGGCGCACATGGATCGGCGCCCCGAAGAGCTCGATGGCACG
>Ga0070666_10001902_pt1 | contig 12690 bp, 9 predicted proteins | sample KBSS23metaG_FD_64677 | JGI IMG/M metagenome (GOLD analysis project Ga0070666, IMG submission 64677) | Switchgrass rhizosphere microbial communities from Kellogg Biological Station, Michigan, USA - KBS S2-3 metaG | ecosystem: Host-associated > Plants > Roots > Rhizosphere > Soil ... | reverse complement strand
GCGCACGTCGCCCGGAATTTCCGGACCCGGCGCCGGCCGCGGTCGGGGGCGTCCCCGAGACGCGCGGGCTTGGAGAAGTAAATGGCGTCGTCGAAGTCGTACACGATGCGGCGTGCGTTCCGGCGCACCATCCCTCTCTCCCCCGCCTCGAGCTTCAGCTTGGCGATGACGAGGAGATCGAATTCCTTGAGCGACGCGGCGCGACGCCAGACCCGCCAGACGTACCGGCGGCGGGGAAACCGCTCCACCCGGCATTCCCATCCGGCCTCCTGGAGCGCCGGGACGAGCGCCGCCAGCCGATGGCGAAATGATGGCGCTTCCGGATCGTGAACCCAGAACAGCGCCTTCTTCATCGTTCCGGTTCGACGAACGTGAAGACATTTCGCCCGTAGCGGGCCGTGCGGGCCGCGCGGAAGGGCTCCACGAAGCCCGGCTCGCTCCCGGCATCGCTCTGCCAGACGATCCGACCTGCCGGTGCCAGCAGCAGGGCGAGATCCGCCATGGCCGGAAGACGCGTCTCGGCGTAGGGAGGGTCCAGGAAGATCACGTCGTAGCGACGCCGTTCCGCGACGAATCGGCGGACGGCGTCGCACGCGTCGCCGCGCACGAGCTCGATCGACGCCTCGAGGGAAAGGCGGTTCTCCTCGAGCGCCCGCGTATCGATGTCGACCGCCGTCGCCGACGCGGCGCCGCGGGACAGCGCTTCGAGGGAGACCGCGCCGGAGCCCGCGAAGAGCTCGAGCACGCGCCGGCCGGCGATCGACTCGCCGAAGATCGCAAACAGCGCTTCCCGCGCCCGCTCGGCGGTCGGACGCGAGCCATCCACGATCACCAGGCGCCGGCTCTTCCACACCCCGGCGACGATGCGAAGACGGGGTTCCGTCATGGCGGGAGGAAGGAGAGACGAAGATTTTCGAGCTTGTAGAACTGGGAATACGGCTCGTCGAGGCCGCGCAGCTCGACGATCCCCGACCGTTCGTCGTAGTGGACCACCCGGAAAGAGGTTCCGTCCAGGCGTCGAAGGATCTTCCCCGGGGCGAGCTTTTCCGGGGTGAAGTCCGCGGTCGCCGCGTGCGCCCTTCCGAAGGAGTCCCGAAGGTCCTCGAGAGCCGCCCGGACTCTCTGGGCTTCCGGCGTGACCGCCGAGAACGAGTCGAACGCGAGCTTCCAGATCTCCCCGTTCTCCCGGGTCACCGTGATCACGGACCGTGCGACCGCCTCGCCCGTCATCCCGCTGTCGAAGATGCCCTCGGCGGCGAGGGCCTCCGGCGAGCGAAAGAACGCCGCATAGGAATCGTATTCGGCCGGCGCCAGCTTCCTCTTCTTCATCTCGGTCTTCCCGTCGGCCGTGGTCTTGCGAACGAGCACGCCGTCGCAGAAGAGCGTCAGGCGCTGGCGCGATTCCCCCGTCCGGGCGTTCCACTCGACGAGGTACGTGGGCGCCGCGGCCCGGGCACCGCTCGGAACGGACAGAGCGAGGACCGTCAGGAGGAGGGCGGCGCGATTCAAGTCCGGCTTTTCCGGAGGGCGTATGGCAGCTCCTCGGCCCGGGCGATCCGGCGATCGACGCGCGCCCGCCAGGTCCGGTCGAGGGCAATTCCGATCGCGGGTCCCGCGGGGACGCCCGACTTCCGGAGATCGCCGCCGCCGATTCCGAGCCGAACGGCATCGCCCCGCTTCCGCGCGGCGAGAAACCTCGCGCGCCGCACCGGGGAGAGCGCGCTCGCGATCGTCGCGATCCGCGCCGGCGACCACCCGCGCGCCGCCGCCGCGATCTCCGAATCGGGAGCGCCATCGGCGAGGAGCGTCCGGGCGCTCCGAAACGCGGCGGCCGCCCCGAGCAGCTCCTCCCGGCGCGCTCCGGCGATCTGCAGACGATCGGCCACCTCCCGCGCGGCTCCGGGCGGAAGATCGAGGAGCCAGGCCGCCAGGGCGGCCCAGAATCGGTCCTCGCCCTTCGGCACCACGTCCGAGCCGAGTACGCGCAGGCGCCGCCGGATCGCCGGCGTCACCTGCAAAGAGGGATGTATCGCCCGGTCGAGGCCGAGCGCGGCCATCGCCCCGGCCGCCCGCTCCGGAGGCTGCTCGCCCAGCAGGAGAGCGATTTCCCGCCGCAGCCGGTCGCCGCTCACGGCGTCGAACGCGCCGGCCTTCCGCGCCTCTCCGATCCAGCGGCGGGTCTCGGGCGCGACGGCGAACTCCAGGCGAAGCGCGAAGCGGGCGGCGCGGAAAGCGCGGGTCGGGTCGTCCTGAGGGGACCGTGGATGGAGCATGCGCACACGCCGGCGCCGGATATCCGCGCGCCCGCCGAACGGATCGAGCAGGCGTCCGACGAGGGGGCCGGCGATCGGGATCGCCATCGCGTTGACGGTGAAATCGCGGCGGGCGAGATCGTCCTCGATTCCCGAAGGCGTCACGTCGGGAAGCGCGCCGGGGTGACGGTAGGTCTCCCGCCGCGTCGCCGAAAAATCGATCCGCACGGCGTTCCCGGCTCGATCGACGGTCGCCGAAGCGGTGCCGAAGGCGGGGGCGGATTCCACGTCCGCGCCGGCACGCCGGGCCCAGGCTTTCGCAAAAGCGATCGCGTCTCCTTCGATCGCCACGTCGAGGTCCACCGGTCGCCGCCGGCGAAGCCGATCCCGCACTGCCCCGCCCACGAGATAGGCGGGGACCCCGCGCGAGACCGCGAGACGGCGGATCGATTCCTCGAGCCCGGCCTGCCGGCGGCTAGTCGTAGACATACCGGACGGCGCGCTCTCCCGCGAGGAGGCGGATCGCGTCGGTCAGTCCCGGAGACGGGGCCACGGAGAGCGTGCCGTTGGTCTTGACGGTCGCCTCGAACTCGCCCGGGCGCACGAGGCAGAGCGAAACGGGAACCGGCCCCGGATGCGCGCGGAGCTTCTCGTGCACGAGGGAGAGGACGCTCTCGTCGGCGAGCGTCAGGTCCAGCCGGATCTCGATCGCGCGCGCGCGCCGGTCCTTCAATCCCGCCAGCGGGACGATTTCCTGGGCGTTCAGCTCGACGCTCCCCCCGCCTTCCCGCACGAGCGCGGTCAGCAGGACCGGTCGATCGTCCTCGAGCAGGTGTCCCGACCGCTCGAACAGGGCGGAGAAGACGGCCACCGGGATCGCCCCCGTGGTGTCCTCGAGGAGGAACTTCGCCATGAACTTCCCGGCGTTGACGCCCTTCTTGATCTTCTGCTTCTTCAACCCGGTGATGACTCCCGCGATCCTGACGGCCTTGTCCGTCCACTCCGCCAGCGTGTCGACTTTCGCCTCGGCGAAGCGGTCGACCTCCTCGGAGAACTTCGCGAGCGGGTGGCCCGTGACGTAGAAGCCGAGCGAATCCTTCTCGAGCGCCAGCTTCTCTTCGAGCGCGTAAGGCGGTCCGTCCGGAAATTCGTCCTCGACCGGGCCGTCGCCGTTGCTCGCGCCGAAGAGATCGGTCTGGCCGTTCTCCCGGTCCTGCCGGCGCCGCGCGCCGCGGGTCGAGACGTCCTCGTAGGCTTCGACGAGCGTCCGGCGGTTCCGGTGGAACGAGTCGAAGGCTCCCGCATGCACCAGCGCCTCCACCGCGCGCCGGTTGACGAGCCGGGGGTCGATCCGGAAGAGGAAGTCGCTGAAGGACGAGAAGGGACGCGACTGCCGCTCCTCGAGAATGGCCTGCGCCGCGGAATCGCCGACGCCGCGAACGGCGGCGAGGCCGAAGCGGATCGCCTGCCGCGTCGGCGCGAAGGACCGGAGCGATTCGTTGATGTCGGGCGGGAGAACGGGAACGCCCGCGATCGCGCACTCTCCCATGACGCGAACGATCTCGTCGGTCGATCCGATCGAGGAGGTGAGGCACGCCGCCATGAAATGGACGGGGTAATGTGCCTTGAGATACGCGGTCTGATAGGCGAGCAGCGCGTAAGCCACGGCGTGCGACTTGTTGAAGCCGTAGCGGGCGAAGGGCTCGATCAATCCCCAGATCTCTTCGGCTTTCTTCTTGGAAGTCTTCGCTTCGACGGCCCGGCGGATGAACTTTTCCGCTTCCGCCTGCATGACTTCCTTCTTCTTCTTGCCGATCGCCTTCCGGAGGAGGTCCGCTTCCGCCAGCGAGTATCCCGCCAGGCGCTGGGCAATGAGCATCACCTGCTCCTGGTACACGAGGATCCCCAGGGTGTCCTCGAGGATGTCCTTCAACTCCGGCAGCGGATACGTGACCTTCGCCGTGCCGCTCCGCCGGCGGACGTAGTCCTCGACGGTTCCGGCGTCCAGGGCACCCGGCCGGTAGAGCGCGTTCAACGCGGCGAGGTCGGTGAAGACGGCGGGACGCGCCCGGCGAAGGAGGTCGCGCATGCCGGAGGAATCGAACTGGAAGACGCACCCCGTCTTTCCCTCGCGAAAGAGCTCGTACGTCTTCTCGTCGTTCAACGGGAGGTGCTCGAGGTCGATCTCGACGTTCTCGCCCCGGCGAATGGACGACACTGTTTCGAGAAGGATGTCGAGGGTGATGAGGCCGAGAAAATCGATCTTCAGGAGGCCCATCTTTTCGACGATCCCCATGTCGAACTGCGTCGTGATCTGGTCGTCCGCGGTCCGATAGAGCGGGAGGAACTCGGTGATCGCCTTCGGCGCGATGACGACGCCGGCGGCGTGCATGCCGGCATGGCGCGAGAGCCCCTCCAGGCGCGTCGCGATCTGCACGACCTTCTTCGCGTTCTCGTCGGCCTTCAGGATCGCCTTCAGATCGTTCGAATCCTTCAGCGCCGATTCGAACGTGACGTCCGGCCCGACCGGAATCGCCTTCGAAATCTTGTCGCCGAGCGAAACGGGGAAGCCGAGCACGCGCGTCACGTCGCGCACCGCCGCCTTCGGCTTCAACTGCGAGAACGTCACGATCTGGGCCACGTTTTCCCGGCCGTACTTCGCCGTCACGTAGTCGATCACCTCGCCGCGCCGCGCCTGGCAGAAGTCGATGTCGATGTCCGGCATGTTCAGGCGCTCGGGGTTCAGGAAACGCTCGAACAGCAGGTCGTAACGCAGGGGATCGATCTCCGTGATGCGGAGCGCCCAGGAAACGATCGAGCCGGCCGCGCTCCCCCGACCCGGGCCGACGGCGATCCCCTGCTCGCGGGCGTGGCGGATGAAGTCGGACACGATCAGGAAATACGACGGGAAATCCATCTTCTCGATGACGGCCATCTCGTAGTCGAGGCGCGCGCGATACTCGTCCGGAGTCCGCTTGATCGCCCCCGAGGCGAAATGCGGCGCCATCTCGGCGAATCGCCGGTCGAGACCCCCGCGAGCAAGCTCGCGAAAATACTCCGCGGCGGTCTTGCCGGCCGGCGCCTCGAACCGGGGAAGCTTCAACTCCTCCTTGGGGAAGGTCACGTTGCAGCGCGCCGCGATCGCCGCGGAATTCGTCACGGATTCGGCGGACCACGCCGAAAAGCGCTGCTTCATCTCGTCGGAGTCCTTGACGTAGAACTCGTCGTTGTAGAAACGCATCCGCCGTTCGTCGTCGAGCGTCTTTCCCATGCCGATGCAGAGCAGGACCTCGTGCGCGAAGGCGTCGTTCCGGGTGAGATAGTGGCTGTCGTTGGTCGCAACCGGCGCGCTCCCCGTCTCCGACGCGAGGCGCAGGAGATCCGGGATGATCTTCGTCTGGTCGGGAAGGCCGTGGTCCATCAGCTCGACGTAGACGTTCTCCTTCCCGAAAATGTCCTGCAACTCCTCGAGGCTCCGCTTCGCGGCCCGGAAATTTCCCCGGGAAAGGGCTCCCGCCACCTCGCCCTTGAGACAGCCGGAGAGCGCGATGAGCCCGTCGGCATGCGCGCGGAGCAGCTCCTTGTCCATCCGCGGTCGGTGATAGAACCCGCTCACGTAAGCCTCGGAGACGAGCTTCACGAGGTTGCGGTAGCCCGGCTCCGTTCGCGCGAGCAGGGTCAGGTGATACGTGAACCCGTCTCCCGATTCGCTGGCGGCGCGCGTTTCGCGGTCCCGCCGATCGCCCGGCGCGATGTACGCCTCGACGCCGAAGATCGGCTTGATCCCCTTCTTCTGCGCCTCCAGCATGAAGGCGTAGGCCCCGAACATATTGCCGTGATCGGTCACGGCCACGGCTCCCTGCCCGAGGCCGGCCACCGCGCCGCAGAGCTCCGAAAGACGGTTGGCGCCGTCCAGCAGCGAGTACTGGGAATGCAGGTGGAGGTGGACGAAATCCGAGGCCATTTCAGGAAGTGTAGTCGATCGCGGCGACCTCGGGCCGACGCGGCTCCCCTACTTTCGCCGCCCGAATTTCCTTCGCCGGGGACCCCCTTCTTCCGGGGTCGCGATCTCCGGTCGAGCGAGCGCCCACCAGAGAGCGAAGGGCACGGCGAACATTCCCGCAATGCGATAGAAGTGATGCCCCGTCGCCCAGAAGTTCCGCGCCGTCCAGCCGTAATGGGCGGCGCTCCACTCGCCCATCGCCGTCGCGTCGATGTTCTCGACCGCGAAGACGATCGCCGCCACATGCGTCAGCCAGAGGAGACCCGCGCCGAGGGCGAGTCGCCGGAGCGCCGCATCCGAGAAAGGATCTCGCCGCGACGCGAACAGCGCGGCGAAAATCGCGACGTTGAAGTCGAGATCGTCGGCCGGGACGCCCGGGCGGGGAGACGAGGGCAGGAAGTCGTCCCGATCGAGGATGATTTCTCTCTTTTCCGCCCGGAGACGCGTCACCGGCGGACTCTCGAAGGTCCGGATCAGGGCCTGCGCCGGCCCGGCGAGCGTCCGGTGATAGGGCTCGGACAGTCCCGCCCAGATCGCCACGCCGGCCAGGAAGCCCGCGGCTCCCTTAGAGAGGGTCCGGCCGAGCCCGATGCTTCGCGACAAGCGTTGCCCATCCCACGAAAAGCCCCAGCCCGGTGAGGACCACGAGCGACTGCCACACGACCGTATGGGCGGGACCGAACCAGCCCGGACGATGCGCCCCCACCCAGAAGAGGCTCGCGACGCGCACCAGATTCACGAGCTCGATCGAAAGGAACCCCAGCGCGAACCCCGCCAGCTTCTGCCGCCACGAGGCCGGAAAGGCCAGCACCGCGGCCGCCAGCAGCAGCGCCGTTTCGAGGCCGTTGCACCCGTTCTCCACGTTGACGGAGAAGGCCCGCGACGAAATCGACGTCCCCGCAACCACGACCGGTTCGCCGGCGAGCTTCAGCAGACCGCCCGAGGCCCGCGCCACGGCGGCGGTGAACGGGACCACGAACGCATCGTTGACCGGGTGGATCCCGATCAACAGATAGAACGCCACGAGAAATCCGCCGAAGAAGAGGAGAAAGCGCCAGGACGATCGGCGAGGATGCGGTCGAACAGCGTTCACGTGCTGCTCATTCTATCCGCCGGGGGGTCTCCTTCAACGTCGGCGGGCTGCTCGACTTCAAATCAAGCGGCGCGAAGCGTCGCCTCTACCCGTCTCCTCCACGCGAGCCTGCCTGCCGACGTTCCCCCCGGCGAGCCGCGGCGGAGCAAGGACCGTTTAGCGAGGCACTGGTGCCCCCGCATCAGTTCCATGGAGCTCGTCGTGCCGAGCGATTCCGAGGCGCGGCCGGTCATGATTCCACCCTCGTTTGCCGCGCCGTGTCCCGCCGGCATTCCCCGCCGGGCGGCTCGCTCCCTACCCACCCGTCAACGTCGGCGGGCTGCTCGGCTTCAAATCAAGCGGCGCGAAGCGCCGCCTCCACCCGTCTCCTCCGCGAGAGCCTGCCTGCCGACGTTCCCCTCGGCGAGCCGCGGCGGAGCAATGCCGGGCGGGACCGTTTAGCGAGGCACTGGTACCCCCGCATCAGCTCCATGGAGCTCGTCGTGCCGAGCGATTCCGAGGCGCGGCCGGTCATGATTCCACCCTCGTTTGCCGCGCCGTATCCCGCCGGCATTCCCCGCCGAGCGGCTCGCTCCTTACCCACCCGTCAACGTCGGCTGGTGAAAATCATGCGGCGCGGAGCGCCGCCTCCACCCGCCTCTCCCGCGAGAGTCTGCCTGCCGACGTCGCCCCTCGGCGAGCCGCGGCGGGGCAATGCCGGGCGGGACCGTTTAGCGAGGCACTGGTACCACCGCATCAGTTACATGGTGCTCGTCGTGCCGAGCGATTCCGAGGCGCGGCAGGTCATGGTCCCACCCTCGTGCGCCGCGCCGTGTCCCGCCGGCATTTCCCGCCGAGCGGCTCGCGCCCCATTCCTCGTCAACGTCGGCTGGCTGCTCGAGCTACTCCCATTCGATCGTCCCCGGCGGCTTCGACGTCACGTCGTACACCACCCGGTTGATCCCCCGCACGGTGCCGATGATGCGCCGCGAGATCGCGTCGAGCACTTCGTGAGGGAGACGGAACCAGTCAGCGGTCATGAAATCGGTCGTGGATACGCACCGCACCGCGAGAACGTTTTCGTACGTGCGCTCATCGCCCATCACCCCGACGGACTTCACCGGCAGCAGGACCGCGAAGGCCTGGGCGATCGCGTCGTAGAGTCCCGCCGAGCGGATCTCGTCGAGGAGGATCTCGTCGGCCTCCTGGAGGATCGCGACCCGCTCGGGCGTGACCTCTCCCGGGATCCGGACGGCCAGGCCCGGGCCCGGAAACGGATGACGCGCGAGGAAATGCCGGGGCAGGCCGAGCTCCGCGCCGAGCGCTCGCACCTCGTCCTTGAAGAGCTCCCGGACCGGCTCGATCAAGGTGAGGCCGAGCTTTTCGGGAAGGCCTCCGACGTTGTGGTGGGACTTGATCACCTGCGACGGGCCCTTCAGCGACACCGACTCGATCACGTCGGGATAGAGGGTCCCCTGCGCCAGGTACTTCACGTCCGGGAACTTCTTCGCTTCCTGGAGGAAGACTTCGATGAACGCCGCTCCGATGATCTTGCGCTTCGTCTCGGGATCCGTGACGCCGGCCAGCCGCTCGAAGAAGAGCGCCGAAGCGTCGACGGCGTCGATCGCGAGACCGAACCGCTCGAACGCCGCAACCACTCTTTCCCGCTCTTTCATGCGGAGCAGCCCGTGGTCGACAAAAATCGGAAGCACCCGGTCTCCGAGCGCCTCCCTCAGCAGAATCGCGGTGACGGACGAATCGACGCCGCCCGAGAGCGCGCAGATCACGCGTCCGTCGGGAGCCTGGCGGCGGATCTCCGCGATCTTCTGCTCCCGGAAGGAGCTCATCGTCCAGTCCGGGCGCGCCCCGCAGATGCCGAACAGGAAATTCTCGAGCACGAGCGCGCCATTTTCGGTATGCCGCACCTCGGGGTGGAATTGGATGGCGTAGATCTTCCTCGACGCGTCCTCGAAGGCGCCGATCGGCGCCGAATCGGTGTGGCCCGTCACGACGAATCCGTGCGGCACGCGCGACACGAGGTCGCCGTGGGACATCCAGACCGTCTCCCGCGCGGCGAGACCGTGGAAGAGCGCCGAGGTCGGTTCGGGGACGAATTCCGCCCGGCCGTATTCGCGCCCGGGAGCCTTCTCGACCGATCCGCCGAGCTCCTGCGCCAGGATGTCCATGCCGTAACAGACCCCCAGGAGCGGTTTCGCGAGCCCGGTCAGAGGGAAGGACGGCCGGGGCGCTTCGGCCGCGTACACGCTCTGCGGGCCGCCGGAGAGGATGACGCCCCAGGGATTCCATTTTTCGATCTCCTCGCGCGAGGCCGTCGGAGGCAGCACGATCGAGTAGACCTTCGCTTCGCGCACCCGGCGCGCGATCAACTGCGTGTACTGGGAGCCGAAATCGAGAATGACGACGGCGCGCAAAGGCTCCGTCATTCCCGCATCCTCAGGAATCCGGCGATCGGAAGGGCGAGAACCAGAGCCGGAACGGGCGCGAGGGCGCCCGCGACGAAGGGCGCCGCCGCGACGGCCAGCGCTCCGACGGGAGCTTCTCCTCCGACTTTGCGTTTCAGGAAGGCCGTCGATCCGCCGACCGCTCCGGAAAAGACGAGAAGGAAGAAGACGGTCAGGCGGGCGAACGCCACCATCCCGGCACCTCCCTCCCGCGCCTTCGGCGGGCCGAAGATGGCGCGGTCCGCCAGAACGACGAGCGCCGAGAGCGCGAGCCACAGGGCGTAGGGAAGGAGGAAGAGGACCGCGCCCTCCACGAGAAATGCGACTTCCGGAGATTTCGGCAGGCGTTCCGGACCGATCCAGTCGCCGATGAAGGGATAGACGGCCAGAGCCGGGTCATGGGGCGAATGGGTGATGAGGAACACGAATGCCGCGACGAGAAAACCGGCGGGCAGGAGCAAGGCGGAGTTTCGGAGGAACGTCACGGTGAAGGGAAAATATACCAGTCCCGGGGGCAATGCCGAGCGGCGAGCGCGGCGGGCCGCCCGGCGCGGGACGGATTTCGGCCCACCCTGTTAGACTGCCCGCTCGCATGGCCCTTCGAAAATCGACCCGGGTCTGGCTCCTGCTGGCGGCCGCCTCCATCGGCATGATCGTCGCCGGCGCGAACGCCCGGGAAGACTCTCCGCTCCTGCCGCTCGGAATCATCCTGTGTGTCGTCGCGGGACTCGTCCTCATGGTCCGCATCGCCCGGCTCACGTCCCGCCGGCTCTTCTACCGCCTGTCGCGCCGGCTCGTCTTCTCCTATTTCCTGATCGGCGTTCTCCCGATTCCGATGGTCGCGCTCTTGTTCTCGATCGCCGCGGACATGACGGTCGGGCAGTTCGCCGCTTTTCGCGTCGACGGCGCCCTGCGCGAGCTGGGCGCGAGCATCCGCGCCCGGGAGTTGCCGGGAATCCGCACCGCGCGGATCTCGGAGGGGACGATTCGCGCCTCGACCATCCCTTTCCTGGCGGCGGGAGCCCCTTCGCCGGCATGGGCGGCTCAGCTGAGCCAGCCCCGCTTCATCGGCGTCAGCCGCGCGGAGTTCTTCGCGGTTGCCTCCGTTTCCGAGGCCGGCGTCGAGATCTCCGCCCTTCCGGTCGACGATCTCTTCTACGCGCGGCTCGCGGAGCTCTCGGGGGTGGCGCTCCTGCCGCTCTCGGAACAGGCCCGCACCCGTTCCCGGGCGAAGGGCACGTCGATCGAGCTCGACGCGAACAGCGGCGCGGAGAAAACGCGCACCGAAACCGGCCCGAACAAGCGGAGCCGCGAATACATCTATCCCCCCCAGGCGGTCCCGGACGATCACTCGAACTCCCCGCTCAAGGTCGTCTGGTGGGTCTATACGTCCCGGCCGATCCTCGGCGCCTCCGCCCCGGGCGAACCCCGGACCGTCGCCACGTTCACCCGACTCTCGTGGAGTCGGGCCCTCGGGGAGCTCTTCGAGCAGGGGGCGATCGAGCAGAAGAACACGCGCTGGCCGATCATCGGCCTGATGGTGATCGGGGGACTTCTCCTCGCCGTCTACCTCTTCGCGCTCCTCATCGCCTTCCTGCTCGTCCGGACGATCACGAAGACCGTCAACCGCCTGTCGCGGGCGACCGAGCACATCGCGGCGGGCGATTTCAGCGTGCGCATTGCCACGCGGGCCCACGACCAGGTCGGCGACCTCGCCCGGTCGTTCGACCAGATGGCCGGGTCGCTCGAAGAGACCCTCCAGGACCGGGCGGCCAAGGAGCTGCTCGACCGCGAGATCGACCAGGCGCGGCTGATCGCCCAGAAGCTCCTCCCCGCCCCCGACGCCTCCGTGCCCGGCCTTCGCACGCTCACGTATTTCGAGCCCGTCGCCCAGATGGGAGGCGACTACTACGACTTCCTCGTCACGCCGGGGGGCCACACCGCAGTCGCGATCGGAGACGTCTCCGGACACGGTCTTCCCACCGCTCTCCTCGTCGCCACCGCGAAGGCCGCCCTGACGGCGCTCCTCGAATCCGGAGAGTCGGGAGGCGCCCTCTTTGCGAAGCTCAACACCCTCCTCTTTCGATCGACCGACGCGCGGAACTACATGACGCTCGGCCTCGCGGTCCTCGCGGGCCCCGCCGAAATCGCGCTCACCAACGCCGGGCACCCTCCTCCCTATCGGGTCTCCGGGGGGCGGGTCGAGTCGCTCGACCTCTCCGCGTTTCCTCTCGGCCTCTTCGACGCCCGGGAGTTCCCGACGCGCACCTTCGCGTTCGCGCCCGGCGACCGCCTCGTCTTCTATACCGACGGCATCATCGAATGCCGCGACGGCCGGGACGACGCGTTCGGTTTCGAGCGGTTCCAGCGGATCATCGAGGAGAACGCCGCGGCGCCGCTCCCCGTCCTCCGCGCGGCGATTCTCGACGCCGTTCGGCGGCACTGCTCTGCGGAGGATCCCGACGACGACCGCACGCTCGTCATCTGCGAGCGCCTGGAAGAGCCCGGGCGCTGACCCGCTGGTCGCCGGATTCTCAGCGGAAGAGGGAGAGGCGATCTTCGTGGCGGTACGGACGCTGGACTCTCCCGAGCGGCGTCTGGAAGACGACGTCGCCTTCGACCGCATAGTCGACGCCGCCCGAGAGCGCCATCTCGAGCGCGGTCGCCTTCAGCGGCGCGAAATCGAGCGTCAGCGGAAGGTGGACCGACGCGGTCCCGTGCGCCGGCACCGATACCGTGGATTCGATCGAGCCCTCGCCGGCCGGGTTTCCCCCGACCGTGACGCGATAGTTCAGCCGCTCCACCGCCAGCCGATAGCCGTTGGGATTCGTCACGTCGAGCGCCACGTCGATCGTGGCGCCGTCCCGGCTGATTCCCCCGATCGCCACGCCGCGAAAGACG
>Ga0070666_10001899_pt1 | contig 12714 bp, 13 predicted proteins | sample KBSS23metaG_FD_64677 | JGI IMG/M metagenome (GOLD analysis project Ga0070666, IMG submission 64677) | Switchgrass rhizosphere microbial communities from Kellogg Biological Station, Michigan, USA - KBS S2-3 metaG | ecosystem: Host-associated > Plants > Roots > Rhizosphere > Soil ... | reverse complement strand
GGGCACGGCCAAGAGCAAGAAGGATTTGCCGCTCAAGGGCAAAGTGTTCCTGGTCAAAGAAGATGGCGGCTGGAAGCTCGACGAACAAGCGTGGTCCACCTAGAGAGGAGCGGCGAGCCGCAAGCTCGTAAGGCGCTTTGCTTAGAGTTGCGATGTGGCGCGTGCAACACGCGCCCTACAGGTGAGTGATGACTAAAGTAATTTTTACATGGCTCGCCCTGCTCGCGGCACCCCTGGCGCGCTCGTCAGGGCCGCTGGTCATCCTTCCTCTGCATGCAGATGGCCATATCCCAGTCATCGATGTGTTGCTCAATGGCAAAAGCGCGCGCTTCGCGATGGATACCGGAGCGATCTACACGATTGTGGACAGCAGCTTCGCCGCAAGAGAGAAACTCCCCGACCTCGGTGCCACCTCGTTGCGTGGCGCGGGTTCGGGCAGTGTGTCGGCGAAACGCGTGGGTGAGCTTACGTTCCGGACCGGCAGCCTGACCTTCAAGCAGCCCGATGTCATTGCGATCGACCTGTCGCAGACGGGCACTGCTAAACCCCTGGACGGTCTGCTCGGTTTTGAATTCTTCAGCCGCTACGTTGTGGACGTGGACAGCGATAAGAAGACGGTCAGCCTGTACGTCCCCGATGGCTATAGCTATCAAGGCAAGGGAGCCGCGATACCGCTGGTGCTCAAGCCACCGCGCGCGTTCGTGAAGGCAAGCGTCGCCGCCGCGGGCGCCGGGCCCGAGGAACACGAACTGCGGCTGGACAGTGGCTCAAATGACGAGGTGGACGATGACATCGTGCTGCGCTCGACTGCACCGAAGCGCAACGTTACCGGCGGAGTAGGGCTAGGCAGCACTTTCGCGGCGCAACTCGGAACCGTCAGCGAATTGCGCATCGGACCTTATGTGCTGCACGACCTTGCGTCTGTCACCGGCGGTGTGCAGCTCATCGGTAGTGGCGTACTTGCGCGCTACAACATCGTCTACGATTTCTCGCGGTCGGTGATGTATCTCACGGCCAGGGTGGATGCGAGAAAATAGCGGATACGACACGCTCGGCAGCGGACTGTCGGCCATTGGGTTCCGGGTGGCGATGATTACGTCGCCACGATCCGGACCTTCCCGTCGAATTAGGGCCGCGCCTGCTGAGATATTCGCCAAGCAGTGCAGAGCCACGGCACGACTTAATTCCCTTCGAATCCGTCGACAAACAGTTTGTCCGGCACGATGTCATAACAGTCCCCGTTTGGAACGGGTGTCGACTCAAACGTACTCGGATCGATCGTAACTTCTGTCAGATTCACATTCTGCCATGTCATCGTGATGGGATCTGAACCTGGAATCGTTGCCCCATCGACGGTGAGTGTGCCGGCCGTCTGAAAGAATGCCTGCGATGCGACCCCCCCAGCGAAGTCCCGATATACCAGAACGCATTGGTCGCAGCTCGAATAGTTCGAATTCAGCGCACTGCCCAGATCAAACGTTCCTGCCGCCAATGCCGGGGAATTAAACGTGTAGAACTCGAACGAGATTGTATCGGGCTGCGAGTTACCGTATCCGAGGTCCGCAGTCGCATCGGGATCCACTTGATAAACCGCATACCCGTTGGGGCCTGCCGAAGGATCGGATGCAACCAGCACTCTCGGACCATCAAGTACCTGCTGCTTGCAGGTAGCGGCGCCTGCCAGCCAGGGAAATGAAATCAACGTCGCAAACAGGGTAACGACGGATCGGTTAGTCACGGCGCGCTCCAGGTTTGTTGGTGGTATTTGCCTTATACACGCAAGAACGGGCGAGTGGTGAATTTTGCCAAGTGTGGGGCTGAGGGGTTCCAGTAGGGGCGCCGGAAACACTACGCGATCTGTGCAGGGATATTTGTTCGGTTGCCTGTCTCCCAACGTTTGCTATCAAGGGATTCCCCAGCGACACATCACCATGGTCTCCGAGACCGATCTCGACATCACTCTCGATAAGGCTCAGCCCTGCACGGCAAAGCCAAGCCGGCTTCTTGCCACGACGCTCAGAGGCAAACACCTGCCCGCGACAGCCGTTGTGCCGGCGGATGCTCAGGGCTGGTCTCTGGTAGTGATTACCGGCGCGGTGCTCGGTCTGCGCATCGAAGTGGGCGAGCGTTCCCTCGTTGTCGGTCGCAGTCCGGAATGCGGATGGGTGATCGAGGGCGGTGGGTTGTCGCGGCGGCACTGCACGTTATGGACCGTGGGTGGCCGCCTCTGGATTCGCGATCTGGCTTCGACCAACGGCGTCTGCGTAAATGGCACACGCGTGCTGACGCAGGAGTTGAAGGCGGGCGACGAGGTGGCATTGGGCGACGTCCTGCTGCGCGTGCTGCGGCAAAAGTCCGCCGAAGACAGCTATCACGCGGTCATGACCGAGCGCGCGTATGTCGACGAACTCACGGGCTTGGGCAATCGGCGCCGCTTTCAGGAGCTGCTCGAAGCCGGGGTGATGCAGGCGACGTTGCGTGGCGAAACGTTCTCGCTGGTGCTCATCGACCTGGATGACTTCAAGTGCATCAACGATAGGCACGGCCACGACGTCGGCGACAGTGTCCTGCGTGCCTGTTCGGCGCAGCTGCGTTCGATCACGCGATCCTCGGGTGGCCTGGCGCGAATCGGCGGCGAGGAGTTCGCCGCGATCCTGCACGGTACCGATATGACCGGCGCAGCCAATTACGCCGACCGCTGCCGCAAAGCCATCGCCGAGATGGTGTTCACGGATACAGCACAGGCGTTCCGCTTGTCGGCGAGCCTTGGCGTGGCCTGCTGGCATAGCGGCATGCAGGATTCCGCCGCGCTCGTGCGCGTCGCGGACGAGCGCCTGTACGCGGCGAAGCGGGCCGGCAAGAACTGCGTGGTATCGAGCTAGCCGGTTGTGGAAGATACCGAAATTGTTTTTCGTAAACCCAGGGTTCTGAAGGTTTTGGTTTTTTCTATTGAATGCACGATTCCGGTGCTCATGCTTTATGGAATCCGCATCGCAATCGAAGACGGAACCGTGACCAATGAGCCTGAGCTGCTGCGCAATATCATGTTCGGCATGTTCTCGCCGGTGATCTGCCTGCGCTTTTGCGACTTGTTCGGACTGCGCGAAAACAATTGGTTCGGCATGCTGCAGATGTTCTTGTTGTTCTATGCTCCCATCGGATACCTGCTGGCGAAGCTGACCGGCGTGTTGTGAAGGCGAAGGGCTGACGCGTTCTCTACGCTGCCACTACGCGATTGCGCCCGGCCTGCTTGGCGTTGAGCATGCGCTGGTCGGCGCAGGACAGCAGCACATGCGCGTTGACGCCATCGTCGGGATAAACCGCAATGCCGATGCTCACCGTGAAATCGACGCGTGTCCCGTTGGGCGCGATCACGGGATAGTTCTGCGCCGCGACCCGCAGCGCCTCGGCTTTGGCCTGCGCCGCGGCGGCCGCTGTCTCATCCAATAGCAGCACGAATTCCTCGCCGCCGAAACGCACGACACTGTCGCTATCGCGCACGCCGCTGTGCAGCAGCTGGCCGAGCGCCTTGAGCACGGCATCGCCGGCCGCGTGTCCGACGGTGTCGTTGATATGCTTGAAATGGTCGGCGTCGACCATGACTACGGCGAAACTGTGACCGTAGCTTCGTGCGCGTTCGATCTCATGCTCGAACAGCGTGTCGAAATAGCCGCGGTTCAACAGTCCGGTCAGCGGGTCGTGAATCGCGTCGTTCACCAGTGCGCGCGATCGCGTCATGTACAGAAAGCTGAGCAGCACTGCGGACGACAGCAGCACGAGCCGGCGCACCTGGTAGATGGCGTTGAACTCGCCGACATTCGGGTGTTGCCGGTACGCCTCAGCCAGATCGTAGTGCATCATCACGTAAGCGAGCATCGCGCCGTACTGCACGACGACCAAACTGCCGGCGAGCAGGCAGATGCGCCGGTCCTGGCGCAGGCAGATCGCCATGATCACGAGGAAGTAGACCTCGAAGTTATAGGTGTCGTTCATCCCGTCCAATGGCGAGACCATGACGACATACAACAGCAACAGCAAAGTGACCAGCGCGCCATCGAGCGTGGAGGTGAGAAATCCGACGCACGGTGTGTAGGATCGATAGCGCAGATAGAAATAGACGACGAGCGCGTAGGCGAGCGCGATCAGATTGTCGATAAGCCCAAGGAGATTCTTGAGATCGTGAGTCTCGAACAGCAGTCGATACAACGGCGAGAGCAACAGCAGCGACACGATGAGCACGCGCACCCAGGCGACCTGGCGCTCGCCGACGCCGCCGGCGACCAGCATGGCTCCGCCCGGAGCTTTCCACAGCTCCCGCCAAGCCTTGCTCACATCCCCCATGCAAGCCACCTTTGCGCCAACATCCGCGCGTGAGCGTAGCGCTCCGCCGCAGTGTGGCAGAAAAATCACTAGGACGGCAGCGGGCCGGCGGAAGACAGCGTGCGAGCGTGTGCGGAAATTGCGCTTCGCCTTCGGTTTTCGTCTTGTTCGGACTTCCCCGCGTCGCTCTTTAATCCGCCTATTGGATCGAGACCGAACCCATGCGCGAAAATCCGATCGTTGCGTTTGCTCGTGACTTTTCCAACCAGGACGAAACGCTCGTCGCGGCCGTTCGCGGATACGTCGCCGATACTCCGACCGATGAAAAGATCATCGGCTTTTATGGCAGCGCGAGCTAGGCGGTGGGATCGCTTTTGGGATCACCTGGGCTATTCCTATATGCAGCTGGTCGAACCGACAAGTGCGGCTATCCCCCGGGCACGCGCATGCGCGCGCCGGTCCTGCCTTTTGCGGAATGACGGTGACGATTGCGAATTCGGTGCTCGAACCCGACCGGCGCGTGCTTGTTGGAACGCGACCGCGAGCTCAATGCGGTCTATCGGAGCCTGCTGAAGCTATTTTCGCCGGACGATCAGGGCGAGTCCTCGTCGGATGCATCGCAGCTGCGCACGCAGCTGCGCGAAGCGGAACGGCGCTGGCTCGACTATGTCGCGGCGTGCGAAGCATTCCGAACGGCAACGCACTCGCCGCTTTCGGCGGACGCCTTGCGTCGCGTGCTCGTCGTCCAGCGCACGCAGGCGTTGCGCGGCATCCTGACTGCCCGCGGTGTCGAGGGCTGAGCCTCTCGACGCTGTCCCTACATCCCGAAACCATCATAGAAAATGCGATCGTTCGCATCCAGCACGGTCACGTCCACTGTCGTGAAATCGCAAACGCCAGCATCGGGCGACGGCAGACACAGCTTGTAGGCGAAGGTGTCGCCGCCGATATAGCCTGAATTAGGCGTATAGGTGAAATTGCCGTCCGTCTGCACTATGGCGGTACCGGCGGCCGGACCGGCGATTTTTGCGAAACTGCTGTTCGCGGGGAACACATCGTTGCCAGCGACCGTTGCCACGAGCGGCGTGTCCTGCACGATCACAAAATGTTCGCCGACGGCGTGCGGCCCAACCGCGATGCGCACATTCGCCGTTCCGCATACGGGAGTCGCACTGCCATCGCAGACTTGATAGGTAAACCCGTCGATGCCGGTGAAGCCTGAAGTCGGTGTGTAGCTGCAACCGGTGGTATCGCAGTTGGCCGTGCCGTTGGTGGCCGGCGAGTACACCGCGAGCGTTGCCGCATCGAGCGCGGTGCCGCCAGCGGCAACACTGTCATTGCCCAGCACGTCGATGCTGACGCCCTGGTTGAATGACGTTGAAACAGCATCGTCCTGCAGGTTCACGGAATTGGCCATCGACGTATTGGCAGAAGCATTGTTGTTTGCCGCATTGCTGTCGTTGGCCGCCGCGATCGACCAGTTGGCGTTGACCTGGGAGTTCGGCGCGGCAGTCGCGGTCGTGACGAGGTGGAGATCAATCGAGCCAACCGCAAGCGAGGCGATCGAGCAACTCACAGAGCCGGTACCGCCGATCGACGGCGTCGCGCATGAGAATCCTGGTGCGTCGAGCGACTCGAACGCGGTACCTACCGGAACTTCGCCGGTGACCGTTACGTTGGATGCCGCGTTGGGCCCCGCATTCGTGACGGTTGCGGTCCAGGTTATCGGGTCCGAGTAAGCTACTGGATTTGGCGCTGCGGCCAATGCAATCGCGGCGTCGTAGTCCAGACAAGTCCCGTCGTAAGGCGAGGTCACCCAGTTGCTGGTGGTTCCGCTGAGGGTGAAGCCGGTCAGCGTGCCAGCGAACGAGTTGCCGCTTACGTCCGGCAGCGTCGTCAGGCCCGCGTTGACGCCGTCGGGCGTACCGACCTCGAAGTCGTAGCGAAGCACCGGCGCCACGCCGTCGACGCAAACGCCGGAAGCATTCGCGGCGATCTGCGCGTCCGACAGCGCGGCAGGCCATAGCGTCAATTCATCGAGCGCCCCGTTGAGCGCCTGCGCACCGTCACTGCGGGTACCGAGCGTGAAAACGCCGTTCGTACCCGTGCTGCTGGTTCCGCCTGCGGCAACGGCGGCAACGCCATTGACGATCAGCGAGACCTGATTGGTTGTCGCACTCCAGCGCGCGCCGAAATGGGTCCACTGTCCCAGCGTCAGTGTGTTGCCGGTGTTGAGCGAATAGGTCGTGCCGTTCGAGGCGACATAAAAAAGCAGACTGCCACCGGACCCCACGAGGATCGTCGCGAAATTGCTGGTGTCCTGCTGCGCGTACAACACGCGGGTTGTGGCAAAGGCGTCCACGCGCACACGGCCAGTGAACGTGAAATCGTTGCCTGCAATGTTGCTGAACAGCACCGGCAGTGGAGCATTGACGCGGTCGCCGTCGCCGGCGAACTGAAGGGCTGTTGCATGCACAACGGGGTGCCAGCTCATTGCAATCGCAACGACCGTTCCCGACAAAGCGCGCGTGAAATCCATGATCTATCCCCACGCAGATCGACGGGTCTGAGTATGCCGCAAATTCCGAAGCGCGCGTTAGGCCGCGTCGAAGTAGAGCCGCGCTTCGGTCTTGCGCCATTCCTCCGGCGTAAACTTCGTCGCCATCGTCCAGCTGATAAAAACCCGGGTCAGGCTGTAGATGATGAACAACAGTATCGGCGTGATGGCGCGCGGCGCGTGGACTTGAACGACATGATGCCCCGCATCGGGTGGCGAGGAAAAAAAGACGATCATCACGCCGCCGGCTACGCAGGCCATGAACATCCCCGCGAAGGTCACCGACGCGGGTGCCGCGACATTGGCGGCCCACCAAGGGCGTGCGTTCCCACTCTGCCATGCCATGAGCAGCCAGCCTGCGGCGAGGACCACGATGTAGATGAACGTGTAATGGAAGCTGTTGGACGCGACCATGGCAGGCATTTCTTCGAACCAGTTCGACGGGTCGCTGTCGGCGCCCCACGTCGTTTCCAGCAAGCCGAAGATCATCATGAACATCGCCAGCACGATCGTCATGATGAGGAGTTCGCCGCAACGTTTGAAAAAGCCTGGCCAGGTGCGGCTGAAGAATAGCGTCGTCAGCAACCACACCAACAGACTTTCCACGCAGGTCATCAGCATCACCTGGGCGAATGTCGACCGCGCAGTCGCCACGAGAAAGAGCAGGTAGATCTGGGCAAAGACGAGAATGAGCAACGGTCGCGATGACGCCGCGTCTTGCAGACCCAGCGACTTGGGTTTTGGGGCGTCTGCAGTGGTGATCGTGGTCGAGTTCATCATTCACCAATCTCGCGCATTGGTTTCCGCACCGACATCAAACAGGGTGCACTTGGATGCCCAGTCTTGAAGCATATCTTCGCAGAAGCGGCGCGTCCAAGTAGTGGAAAATTGGGACAGAAAACGGGCTGCTGCGTCGTCGTTCTCGCTCAACTTTCTTTCTTGTTCAACACCTAGGGCAAGACTACACTGCCGCCAAGTCGCGCATTTTGCGCACTCCTCAGGGGAAAGTCATGGCGCATTCGAGCCGCTCGCTTCAGCGTAATGCGCTGTCTGTATTGGTCCACAGCGGCTTGCTATCGCTGGCGGGGATCTCGTCGGCCTATGCAACCACATGGTTAGTCAACGACGCAGGGGACGCTTCTGTTGGCAGCGGAAACAGCGGCTCCCTGCGCTTCGCATTCAACAACGCAGCCGATGGCGACACGATCAATTTCGATTGCGTCACCTTGAGCTGCCCGGCCACGATCACACTCACGAGCCCGGGCAACAGTCAGGGCTTTCCCGGCCCGACGGCGTTGTCGCTTACGGCCAAGTCACTGACGATTGCGGCGGCGACTCTCGGCGACATCACATTACAGGCGTCGCCGGGTAGCACAAGCGCCACCAGCTTGCGTCTGTTCTTTGTCGATTCGAACGCCGCGCTGAACCTGCAAAATCTCGCGCTCAGCGGAGGCAAAGTCATCGGTGGTAACGGCGGTGCTGGAGGTTACACGGGTGGTGGTGGCGGCGGCTTGGGTGGTGCGATCTTCAGCCAGGGCGGACTCAGTCTGAGCGGTACTTCGTTGAGCGGCAATCAGGCGATCGGCGGAAACGGCGGCGCTTCTTCATTCGGCTATGGCGGAGGCGGTGGGCTGGGTGGGGATGGCGGCAATAATTATTATGCTGGCGGTGGCGGCACCGGCGGCAACGGCGCTACGGGCGGCGGCGGCTTTGGTGGGGCCGGCGGTCCCGGCTTGTTCGGCGAGGGCGGAGGTAGCGGCGGCCCAAGCGGTGGGGGCGCTGGCGGTGCGGGAAACGTCGGCGGCGGCGGCGGCGGCGGGAAGCACGGAGGCGGTGCGGGTAGTGACGGCGGCGGCGGTGGCGCTGGCGCCGGCTTCAACAACGCCGGTAATGGCGGCTTCGGCGGTTTTGGCGGCGGTGGTGGTGGCAGCTTTAACGCCGGCGGTTTCGGCGGTTTCGCCAGTGGTGGCGGTGGTGGCTTTTACGCCGGTGGCGGCGGTGCCGGTTTCGCGGGCGGCACCGGCGCCAGATCCACCTTTAACCCCAGTCAACGCGGCGGCGGCGGCGGCGGCGCCTTGGGCGGTGCGATTTTCGTCCGTGGCGGCACACTGAATTTCCAGAACGTCGCGGGGATACCGGCTATCGCCGGCAATAGCGTTACCGCGGGATCTGGCAACAACGGCGGCGGTAACGGCGCAGCGTTCGGCGCGGGCATATTTCTGACGGACAGTACCGGAGCCGCGTTCGACTTGGCCGGTGGCACGATGACGGTTGCAGACACGATTACCGGCAATTGCGGCGAAACCGCGGCTTGCACTGATGGCGGTTTGAGCAAGGACGGCGCCGGCACTCTCATACTGAGCGGCGTCGATAACTACAACGGACCGACGACTATTTCCGCTGGTCTTTTGCAGGTCGACGGTACGTTGACCAATAGCTCGGTGATAGTCGACGGCACCTTGGGTGGAACGGGCACCGTACAAGGAATCACCCTCGACAGTGGCGGCAGCATCGCGCCGGGCGATTCCGCGGTCGGCACGTTGACCGGGGCCAGCCTTACCTGGAACGGCGGCGGCGCATTCGACTTCCAGCTTGGTGTGACCGCCACCGCGATCGATACGGATTTGCTCAACCTGTCCGGTGCCTTGACCAACGGCGGCGGCACCGGTTTCGTATTTCACTTCAGCGAAACCTCGACTGCGCCGAGCGTCGGCACGACGTATACGTTGATCAATTTCGGTTCGCAAACGGGCTTTGTCGCAGGCGACTTCACTGCAGACTTTTCCTCTTTGCCGCCGCTGGAGAGCATTGCCGGCAGTTTCATCCTCAACCCTACATCGCTGCAATTCACGGTAACCAGCGTGAGCAGCGATCGGATATTCGCGAACGGGTTTGAGTGAGGAACACGGTTGACCAACCTGCGATGCGCGTCTTTGTACTGAGGGCACGATCAGCGCCGACGGATAGCCAAAGCCTTCTGGATGCGGTGGGCAAGGAGGCGCATACCGAAATCCTGGCGCACACGCTGATGAACGCCATCTTCGTGGCGCAATCCCATCGCCCGGATGTCATGGTGCATCTGGTTCTGGAAAGCACTCAGGACTACTCGCGAACGATCAGCTTCAACTCGAATGACCTGCACGACATCGGCGGCTTTCACGAGCGGGCCTTGCTCGGCAAAGTTGCCGGGGCTCTGGATGTCTCCAGAGGAATGGGCAAGGAAGAAAGCCGCCCAGTCGAATCAGGCATCACAGTGCGCACGATCAGTTTCGAGAAGCTGGTGCAGGAATTGGCGCACGACCATCAAGTGTTTGTCATGAACAAAAAAGGCACGCCCATGCGTGGCAAGGCGATTGCCGGCAACCCGTGTTTCCTGCTTACCGACCACATGCCGATGCCGAAGAAGACCTCCAACGGCCTTGAACGTCTGGGCGCCGAGAAAATAAGTCTTGGATCAAAAATGCTGTTTGCATCGCAGTGCGTCTTGCTCATACACAACGAGCTGGATCAGGGGAAATAAGTGACCAGGAATGCCAACTAGCGCACGTTCTGGACGGCCATTCGTCGCTATGGCGATCACTCATGAACCCGATGGAATGGCTCTATGAAGCCATTTTTGCCACTTGGCATCCCCTATGCTTGTACACGTCGCCGGCGCGCCAGCGTCATGTCGAGACACGGGGACAACCATGGGTATCGCAGAGCAGAACGTTTTGCAGCAGACCTCCGACGAAGATCTTGCCAAGCAGTATCTGGCTTTGTGCCAAAGCGGCAAACGCGGCAGTCATACCTTTCAGTGCATCGAGACGGAGATGCGTGCGCGCAAATTGATCCGTGAGTCTCGCCTGGACACGTCCTATACGGCGTCGCGTTCGTCCTTCAGTCCGCGCGGTTCGATGTTCTCATCCTTCTGATCTGATAGGACGACGGGTTCATCGCGGAAACGCGATGCTCAGTGCGTAGCCGGATTGTGTGCTGATCCGGGCATGCCCGTTTCCGGTTTGCCGGGCGGCCGCAGCGCAAACGGAATGCCGCGGTTCAGTGCGCTGATCGCGGCCGACATGTGCTCTTCGCCGTCGAACTGCACGTAAGCGGCATTGACGCCGCTCTTGGCGAGGCGCTCTACCAGCGCCCGAGTTTCTGCCGGCTTGTCGAACGTGTTGTCGTCGTGGAACAGGTCGGCTATGGCTGCGTCGACGGTCTGACCGGGAATCGCTTCGGGATGCTCGGTGTAGTAACGCCGATAATCGTCGACGAGCGCAGGGTTCGGATGCGCCTCGAGTGCGCCCACGGTGACGAGCGCACGCAGCGCATGCCGTTTTGGGTTGGTCTCGAATGCGCTGGCTTCCTTGAGGATCGCGCTGTCCGAGAAGCGGATATGCGGACTCGCCGCGAGATAGATCGCAAAACTCTCGGGCGACTTGAACATCGCATGCAGCACGAACAATCCGCCGAGCGAGTGGCCGAACAGGATCTGCCGGTCACCGTTCAGGCGATGCCGCGCGCGCAGCCAGGGCTTCAGCGTCCCGTCGATGAAATTCAGGAATTCATCGGCGCCGCCGAGCTCGATGCCTTCGAAGTCGGGATCGGCCGAGCCCGGCGGCGTAAAATCGTAGCTGCGCGATAGATCGAAGAATGCGCGTTTCGGCGCGGCAATCGCGACCACAATCGTCGGTGCAAGTTTTTCGTACTCGCGCATGCGCACGATTTCAACCGCCGCGCCGAACCACGCGTCGCCATCAAGTACGTACAGCACCGGATAGCCGTCCTTCGGGGGCGGGTTCGCCGGGACGGAAACCAGGATGCGGTAGTGCCGGCCCTGTTTCGATGTCAGCGCGGCTTCGCTATTCTTGCGCGCGAACTGCAGCGCGCGATTTGGCGCAGGCGCGGACGCAACAGCTGCCGACTGGCCCATTGACGCCGCCTGCGCGGGATGGAAGATGAGCGCTAGCAGCGTCGCCGCGATCAGCATCGGGAAAATCAACGACCCATGCGGTTTCATCTGCCAAGCCTACACCGTAGCTTGGCAACCTGAGCGGGCGCAGCTCGTAGGTTGGACTTTGCAGCCCGGTCTACGCGCTAAGGAAAAATCGGTCGCGATGTGCCTGCGCACCGCAGGCGTTTTTCGCGAGATACTGCATGCCGCCAACGATTTTCAGAACAACCAGGACCTTCCATGGACAGACGCCGCTTCTTTACCACCGCCGGTTCCACGGTCGCCGTGGCCGCGCTTGGCGCCGACCGCGCCTTGGCCGGTGATTGCGCCGCTCCAGCGAGCACACATTTCGATGCCAGCGCGGTCAAGGCGATGCGCGACCGCATCAGGCCGATCGACGCCAGCGAATTCGAGGCGCGCCGGGAACAGGCGCGGCGGTACATGAAGGACAACGCGATCGACGCCATCTTCGTCGAGGGTGGTACGACGCTCGCGTACTACACCGGGCTGTCGTGGTGGTTGAGTGAGCGCCTGTTCGCCATGGTGCTGCCCCGCCGCGGCGACCCGTTTTTCATCTCGCCCAAGTTCGAGGAAGGACGCGCGCGCGAGAAACTCGGCGACGTCAAGATCTACACCTGGGAAGAGCATGAGAAACCGATCGAACGGATCCGCCAGGGCATGCAGGACCATGGCCTGCTCGGTGCCAGGCTCGGCATCGAGGAAACGACCCGCTACTACGCCTTTGAACAGCTGCAGCAGCGCCTGCCGACGCTGACCTTGCGTAGCGCCAGGCCGGTCACCGCCGGCTGTCGCAGCGTCAAATCGGCGCACGAAATCGAACTGATGCAGATCGCCAACGACATTACCGCGCAGGTCTATCGGCAGGCGCAGCGACAGTTGC
>Ga0070666_10001890_pt1 | contig 12746 bp, 10 predicted proteins | sample KBSS23metaG_FD_64677 | JGI IMG/M metagenome (GOLD analysis project Ga0070666, IMG submission 64677) | Switchgrass rhizosphere microbial communities from Kellogg Biological Station, Michigan, USA - KBS S2-3 metaG | ecosystem: Host-associated > Plants > Roots > Rhizosphere > Soil ... | reverse complement strand
TTCCTCGGGAGTTGTCGTCCGTGTGCTCCTGACGCAGGAAGATGTTCAGCGCCTTCGTCGCTTGAATTCCCCAGGCGAAAAGATACGCTTGGTTCTTCGCAGTCTCGCTATCCAAATTGGTGTGAGAAAAGCGGAACGTATTCGTCGGATCAGGGTTGTACTGCATTGTCGTCATCAGGTCGTTCTCGTGTCCGAAATCCGCCGTGTTGACGAGTCCCATTGCAAACTTGCTGTTGATCTTTCCGTACAGATTTAAACCCGAATCGAAGCTATGTATCCGTTGCGTCGCGATGATGCCGCTACTGTAATACTGGCTGCCTTCTTGGAAGAAGGGGCGTGATTCGCCCGCCAATCTTTCAAAGCGGCTGAAGTCGATCGACAAAATCTGATTCTCGATGTTTCTGAAGTCGGGATTGACCGTGCCCACCAACGTCATTTGATCGGTCAGCGGCATCTTCAGATCAAGGCCGCCATTGGCGATCGTGCCGTCGGTATCGATCCCTTGATAAGTGTAGGGAAGGAGTTGAAGGATGCGATCTTCTTGGATCTTTGGAACGTCGACGTTCTCCCATTTGCCCACGCCGCGTAAGTCGCCGCCGACTGTGTTGGTCCAATCCAGAACGCGACTCGTGCGGGCAAAGTAACGATCGAAGTCGACGCGAATCTGTCGCTTCCCGGAACCCGGCAGTTTCATCAACGCCCAAGGGATTCGTGCTTCTGCTTCCCATCCATCGGGGGTCACTCGCGCCTTCGCTACGAAGTCGCCGACCCACTCGCGCTTTGCTGCGCGCCCACCCGCGATTTGGATTTGAGTCGCACCGCGAGGATTGATCGTGAAATGGCTCCAGTCGGTGAGTGAGCCGTATGGATCGATGTCGATCTGCACATTGTCGTCGCCATTGAGGGTGACGTTGGAGCGATATTCCGTCATCTTGATCGAGTTCGGATCGCTGTCGTGGAGTTTCGCCGCGAAGTAGATGTATTTCTCGTCGTAGCCCAAATAGAAAATCGCTGGCTCGGGTGACACTTCCCCCGTGTTTGCATCCACCATCCCCGTCATCTGTGGGATGCCCTTCCATTCGTCATCGTTGATCACTCCGTCGATCGTCGGCGGAGCAGTCATCTTCACTGCGTCGATCGTGTGGCTGAGGGAGGGTCCGTCGGTTTTCTCGGCCGTCGCGACGGGCTGTTGGGCCACCGCAACTCCGGAAAACAGAAGAACCAATAGGGAAACCGCAGGACGCATCGGGGACTTGTACTGTCTGGTGTTCACCGACAGTTGCCACATCGGGTCAATAGTCCCGCTTTGAATCAGAGGATGCGCAAAAAGGGCGTCGCGATCATTTCCATGCGGAAACTTATCGGTTTCCCCTCCCTTGAGTGAGGGCAGGGGTGGGTGACCGCTCGGGTCACCGGTCTAATACCGCTAAATATCTGATGCCTCGCGACCCTTGCGCCACTCCTTCAAATGCCGGAGCGTCCCAATAATTGCTCCCATTTAAGCAGACATACGTCTATGTTTTCGACTTAAATGAGCCAATAATAATCTTAGGTCGATCAAGTGCACAGCCCAATTGCAATTCAGCCAAGCGCCGGCAAAATCGGAGCCCCAGATTTTATGTATCCCTCCGTCGCTAAATCAGATCAGACCCCAGATTCCGAGCTCCGAGATCCGCGTTTCGAGCTAGAAACAGCTTTTATGTATCCCCCTTTCACTAATTTCTCGAGGCTCAAACCTTGAGCCAAAAGCCAAGAGCCCCAAGCCCACGGCCGTGGGATACGGAGACCTTCTCCCGGCGTCTATAATTAGAGTCCGTAGCGCATAAATGTTTCCCCTTCTGCCCGCGCTTTTGTTGCTCCTTTTGAACGGTCCCGCTAATTTCGAGCGGATGGCCGAGCACGGGGCGTTGCCCGCAGCTCTCGCCGCGATCCAGCAAAGGATCGAGGCGCCTGGCGTTCAATCGGCACGAGTGACCAAGGCAGATCATCAGGCGCTCGCATCCCTGCTTACTCTGGGCGGCGATCCTCAACTCACTCAGGCGCTGGTCAGACTCCTGGCCGTCAACGTCGCTTGTGAGCCAGTTGCCTCTCCTCAGCCAAAGAGTCTTGAGCAACACGAGGAAAGCCCTGGCGAGCCGCCACCTATTCAGGTCGGCAAGCCTCAAAGCGGATTCCTGGAATCGCAGCGGTCCCGAGACGGACCCGTTTCTCGCTAAAGCTCGGCGTTGCCGTGTCCGCTTTGCGGATGTGGCCCTGACCTCCAAGCAAGAAACAAATGCAATTCCTAAGAAAATTTTTCGACACCAGTAAGCGTGACGTTGAGGCAATGCTGCCAATCGTTGCGGCCGCCAATGCTTTTGAGCCGACCTTTGCGGAAATGTCCGACGCGGACCTCAAAGCTCGTACCCAAATCTTTAAGCAGGCTCTCGCCAACGGCAAGAAGCTTGATGACATCCTGCCTGAGGCTTTCGCCGTTGCCCGCGAGGCGAGTAAGCGAACGCTTGGCATGCGCCAGTTCGACGTGCAACTCGTCGGCGGCGTGGTCCTTCACCAGGGCCGAATCGCGGAGATGAAGACGGGTGAAGGTAAGACCCTCGTCGCCGTCGCGCCGATGTATTTAAACTCTCTGGAGGGCAAGGGCGCCCACCTCGTTACTGTCAACGACTACCTCGCGCGACGTGACGCGGTCTGGATGGGACCGATCTATCACTTCCTCGGTCTCAGTGTTGGCGTAATTCAAGGTCAGGGTCAAGACTCCGACGAACTCGGCGGCTCCTATGTCTATGAGCCGGGCTGCGATGTCTTAGAAGATCCCCGTTATCTCAACCTAAGACCCAGCTCGCGGCGAGAAGCGTACGCCTGCGACATCACGTACGGAACGAACCACGAATACGGATTCGACTATCTGCGAGACAACATGGCGTTCGCAGAGCCGGACCTCGTGATGACCGAGCTGAACTTCGCGATCGTCGACGAAGTCGACTCGATCCTTATCGATGAAGCGCGAACGCCTCACATCATCTCGGGTCCGTCGGCAGAGGACGTCAGCGTTTATAAGCAGGTGAACGAAGTCGTCAAGCCTCTTCAGGCGGAGACGCACTACACGACCGACAAGAAGAACCAAACCGCGAACCTTACCGAAGAGGGAATGGACGAGATCGAGCGACAGCTCGGGATCGACAACATCGCTTCGGATCCGCGCATGTTCCACTACGTGAATGCGGCGCTGAAGGCACACACCCTATTTGATAAGAACGTCGAGTACGTCGTGCGTGGCGGCGAGGTTGTCATCGTCGACGAGAACACCGGTCGACTCATGTTCGGCCGACGATTCGGCGACGGACTTCACCAGGCGTTGGAAGCAAAGGAAGGCGTGCAGGTGCAACGCGAAAGCCAGACCATCGCAACCATCACGTTCCAAAACCTGTTCCGTTTGTATCACAAGCTCGCCGGTATGACCGGTACTGCGAAGACGGAAGAGGACGAGTTCCGAAAGATCTATGGTCTCGATGTCGTCACTGTTCCTACTCACCGACCGATGGTGAGAAAGGACACCGAAGACGTCATCTTCAAATCTTTGGAAGCGAAGTTCCGCGCGATCTCTTGGGAGATTCTGCGCCTCTTCACGAAACAGCAACCCGTCCTCGTCGGAACCCGTTCGATCGAAATGACCGAGCAGGTCTCGGCGCGATTGACCGCCGACATGCTGCAGCGCTTGCTCATCGTCAAGCGCATGCAAGAGATGGCGGAGATCAAGAAGGACGTTCCCAAAGAACTGAAAGACGACGTCAAGAACCTTTACGAAACTGAGATCGACAAGCTGGATCGTCAGATGTGCTCGAGCATTCTCTCGAAGCTCGGACTGTCCGGCGACGTGAACAAGGGCGATTGGTATCAGTGGGCTCTTGAGTCATTTGGTCTTGGTGAGAAGAATAAGCACTACCTTGAGGAGGCTCTCAAGCACGGATTGCCCCACAACGTTCTCAACGCGAAGTATCACGAGCGAGAAGCTCTGATCATCGCGGAAGCAGGGCGCAAGGGCGCTATCACGATCGCCACGAACATGGCCGGTCGTGGTGTCGACATTCTTCTTGGCGGACGCGTGGAGGACGATCTCGTTCGTCAGGCGCGTGGATCAGGCGGAGAGGTCACTGCTCTCGATGCCGATGAGCACGTGGAAGACGAATACGCCGACACGTATGCGACCTATCGTCGTGGTGGAAAGGAGCGAGCCGCTCCTCCGCTACCGTTAAGCGATACGGAGCGCCGCGTAGCCGCGGAAGAAGTCCGCGAACTCGGTGGCCTGTTCATTCTCGGTACGGAACGACACGAGAGTCGGCGAATCGACAACCAGCTTCGAGGTCGATCGGGTCGTCAAGGCGATCCCGGCGAGAGCAAATACTTTGTCTCGCTCGAAGACATGCTTTGGAAGATCTTTAACCCGAAGATGTTGGAGAACCCCATCCTCAAGATGTGGCCCCCAATGGAAGAGGTCACGGCGAAGTTCTTGAGCGGCATGATCCTGAAAACGCAAGAGCGAATCGAGCAGCACTTCTTCGAAGCAAGAAAGCACGTTCTCGAATACGACGACGTTCTTAACGCACAGCGTGAGCACATCTATGGATGGCGACGCGAAATCATGTTGGGCAAGGACGTCAGACCGGAGCTGCGCGAGCAAGTTCGAGCGATGATCGCCGAAGTTGTGAACAACGCATGGATGGTCGACGAGGATGGCAAGCAAGAGTACGACTATCAGGTGCTCTACGAAGACCTCGCTGAGATCTTCCCGATCATCGACTACGCAACCGTAAAGGATCTGGAGACGTACAAGCCAGGCCCCGATCTGGTCGAGTACTGCCAGAGCGTCGCGCTGCAAGCATACGACAAGCGAATCGAACTGCTCGGCGAGGAGCACATGCAGTTGTTGGAGCAACAACTCATGCTTCGCGCGGTAAACGATCATTGGATGCATCACTTGCAGATCGTCGAATACATTCGTGAGGGTATCAACCTCCGCGGCTACGGTCAGGTCGATCCTCTGATCGCGTTCAAGCGAGAAACGTACGATGCGTTCCAAGTCACCCTGAAGGACATCCGCGACCAAGCTGTCAAGACGGTCTATGTTGCGCAGATCGTGCAGCAGCAACCGGAAGGAGGGCTGCGATTCGAAGATGCTGAGCCGCAGATGGTCCGCATGGAGGACGCGCCCGCGATGGCCGCTTCTAACGGTCAGTCAAACGGAAACAAGAAAGTCGATCTCGATACGATCGATTGGACCCGCATCGGAAGAAACGACGTGTGCCCATGCGGTAGCGGCAAGAAATTCAAGGCTTGCCACTATCCAGAGCTTCGCGCGCAGAAGGTCATTTAAACCCGGATCGTCAAACGCGGATCGCGGATCTGTTCAGTCAGATTCGCGATCCGAGATCCAAGATTAGTGAATTCCCGATCGGAATCCAATCGGATTCACGGGCTTGGCGTGGACCCGGATCTCGAAGTGGAGATGCGGTCCGGTCGCAAGGCCGGTCGCACCGCTCGCTCCAATCACATCGCCTTTCTTGACATGTTGCCCAACCACAACATAGCGTTGGGAAAGGTGGCCGTAGACAGTGGAGATATCGCTACCATGAGCGATAGAAACAACGTTTCCAAAGCCACGCATGTACCGCGACCAGGCAACAATTCCGGATGCCGCTGCATGAACGGGCGTTCCCGTTGGCGCGTGGAAATCGACGCCAGCATGGAGCCGAGTCTTGTGAAGAATTGGGTGATAGCGATAACCGAACCCGCTTGTGATTGCCCCAGGGACGGGGCGAAGAAATCCACCCGCGAACGCAGGGAGAGATTTGCCCGCAGCGTTTAGCCGGCTAACAAATGCGTTGATCTGAGAGGTGAGTTCGTTCTCGTCTTGTTCGAACTGTGCAATCGCCTCTTCCAGTTCTCCGCGCTGCGCCTCTAGCTCCTGGATCTTCTCGCCTTTCTGCTCCTTCGCAACCTGAAGTTGGTGTTGCTCAGATCGTTGCTGTTGTTCAAGGTCGGTGACCTTTACGACCAGCGCATCCGCCGCCGCCTTTCGATTCGCGACCTCACCGCGCAACGTCTTGTACTCTTCGAAAATCTTCCGATCAGACTTCGCAATTTCGGCCATCGTTTCTGATCGTGATGCCAATTCGCCGCCGGTGTGACTGCCCAAGAGCACTGACAGCGTCGACGTGGGGCCAGACGCATAGATGCGGCGTAGTCTTGCCCGCACCTCACCTTTCACGACAGTCAACTTATCGGTTGCTACCTTGAGTTCGCCCGTGACTTGCTTTTGTTGAACCCGACTGTCCGCCAGTTGCTCAGTCGTCGTCTGTAGCGCGTCTTGCACGTTATTCAGTTGCTCATCGACCTCTGCGATCTCTTGCAACGTCTGGTGCGTCATCGTCTTGTTCATGTGCAGCTTGTTCTGCAGAACTTTCTTTTGATGGCGCAGATCTTTCAGTTTGTTGCGAAGGGATGCGACCGATTTTCCGTGGCTTTTCTGCGAAGTGCGATGCCTTTGTGCGCCCGCAACCGGAGCGCAGATCATCAAGCAAATCGCGAGCACAAAGGCGAGGAAGAATTTCATCGGTATCGCAATGGCGCGCTCAGAGCGACCAGGGAGCTAATGAATCCGTACAGCGCGCCGACGCCCGTCATCAATCCAACGACCGGCCAAACGGGGAAGTCAGGCATGGTGCCGAAGACGTCGAATCCGGTGATCGCCTGGCCCAGCAAATTGTAAGTCATGTAAAGCAGCAAGCCGGAGAACACTCCGCCGATTGCACCTTGAACGCTGCCCTCGAACAAGAAGGGAACCTGAATGGTGAACCTGGAAGCCCCGACCAACTGCATTACGCGAATTTCCAGGCGTCGGGAAACGATCGTCAATCGGATCGCATTGTGTATGAGCACACCCGCCGTGATAAAAAGTAAGAACCCAACGATTCCTCCCAGTACACGGAGCAACCGCAAGAGCTGATCGATGAACCGTTGCTCGGATTCCAAATACTTGATGCCGTTATCGGAATCGACGGTCGGAAGCTGCTGCATCTGTGAACTGACTACTGCCGACGTCTCTTCGCTGAGGTCGCTCAATGTGACTTGGAATTTGTCCTGAATCGGAATGCCCTCTTCCTCGCGAAACTCCGGCATGTTCATCTCTTTCAGGAGCTTCGGATATGCGCGTTCCTTCGGAATCAAGACGACTTTCGAGACGCCGGGAATCTCCCTCATCTGTTGGGCGGTTCGTCGGATCTCTGGAGTGCCGGTTCCCGATTTGATGAATACCTCCATCGTGAACTGGGTGGGGAACTGTTTCTGCGCGTAGTTAGAGATCGCGAGGTAGGCGTAAAGAATTCCGCCGAGGAGGAACATCGAAATCGCAACGGTGGAAATCGCCGCAAACGACATCGAGCTGTTACGGCGGAAGACGCGAATGGATTCGCCGAGCAGAAATTCGAATTTATCAAACAAGGACGGCCTCCCCGATCGCGCTATCGTTCGTCACTCGACCTTGGTCTAGGGTGATGATCCGCTTGCCCATTCGATGGATGACCATCATGTCGTGGCTCGCTACGAGAACGGTCGTGCCGGCTTGATTGAGTTCCGAGAGCAGTTCCATGATCTCCCACGAATGCTCGGGGTCGAGATTTCCGGTCGGCTCGTCGGCAAGCAGCAGAGGCGGTCGATTGATCAGTGCCCGCCCGATGGCAACGCGTTGTTGTTCGCCGCCGCTCAATTCGTTGGGATATGCGTCGGCCCGGTGTCCAACCTTGACCTGTTGGAGAATCTCGGGGACGCGGTTGCGAACTTCTTTTCTCGAATGGCCAACGGCGCGCATGGCGTATGCGAGGTTTTCCCAGACGCGCTTTCTGGGTAAGAGGGCAAAGTCTTGGGGAACGATTCCCATGGTCCGGCGAAGGCGGGAGATGTGCCGGTCCTTGTAGGTGTTCATCTCTTTGCCTGCGAGTTTCACCGATCCGGTGTAATCGCGAACTTCGCGGGTTAGCAGCTTGAGCACCGTGCTCTTGCCCGCGCCCGTCTTGCCGACGAAGAAGACGAACTCGCCCGGCTCGACGCACAGAGACACGCCGCGCAGACCGTATACGATCTTGCCGTAACGGACCTCCACGTTGTCGAACTGAATCAACGGGCTGTTGGGTGTGTCGATCACAGGACTCGCACTTTTACCAGTGTCAAGCTAAGTTACCTAGGCTCCTTTAGGTTCAAGTTCCATTTGTGCCGAACTGAGCACGAATGGGCAAACGGGCGGAATTCTCGGACCGCCATAGAAAAAACGTTTACGGGGAAGGAAAGGGCGCGGCGGAACGCAAGGATTTATCCCCGTCGCAGCTAACATGAACCGATGCGCTCTGTGATCGAAAAATCTTTGCGCGAAGCCGACGAGCTTCTTCATGCGTTCCGCACGAATCCCAACATGGTCGATGCGGTTGAACGTACGGCTGACTTGGTATTAGCCACCTTCAAGGCTGAAGGAAAGATTCTTGCGTGTGGAAATGGCGGAAGCATGGCGGATGCGATGCACTTCTGCGAAGAGTGGTCGGGCCGCTTCCGCGAAGACCGCGATCCTTATCCAGCCATTGCCTTGAGTGATCCGACCCACCTCACTTGCGTGGCCAATGATTACGGGTTCGAGCACGTGTTCTCGCGGCAAGTGCGTGCCCTTGGTCAACCCAATGATATGTTGCTTGTGCTGACGACCTCTGGGAACTCGCCCTCTATTCTTGAGGCGGCCAGATCTGCGAAAGATAGGAAGATGAAAGTTGTCGGTTTCCTGGGTAAGGGCGGCGGGGAGGTCTTGTCCCTCTGTGATGTCTCTCTTGTCGCACCTGGCGCGACTTCGGATCGCATTCAGGAATTGCACATGCTCTGTCTGCACATCATCATCGAGGCCGTTGAAGCCGAAATGAAATCGAGTGCCTAGTCTTGCGGTCGTTCGCAGGCTTCAAAGAGTCGCAACAGCATTTCGTAGGTCGGATAAAAGCTGCGCTTGCGTATTGGTGGTATTTCCATTTCAAAGCCCCAAGAGTCTTCGATCGAGTCGAGATACATTTGCGGGATGAAGAAGTGCGGAACCGGCCCATCAAGATCGTAAAAAGCCATTGCCACGCCAATTCCTTCGCACGAAGGGAGGCTTCGAGCAGCCGACAGAATCTCTTGCCAAGTGAATTGATCTGACTTTGTATCGAGCAGAATTCCGATCATCTCGGGATCGTTCGCTTCGATGTATTGTTCAGCGGTTACGGTCTCGACGGGCACCCATTTCTGGTCCCCACCCAATGGCGTGAGGACGAACCACTTTGCGTCAGGAGTTCGGGGTAGTAGGGGTGATTGCGCCCCACGGTGCGCATCGTAAACGAGCAAGTGAAACATGCCGGATGGGTCCAGGTTACAGGACTGAGTGCGCCCAAACACGTTGTCAGGGACAGGCTTAGGGTTTTGTATTTCGCGCCATCGTTTCGCGATCCAGTTCCAGAATGTCATCTCCCGCAGTTTTCATCTTAGAGCATCTTTTGCGGTTCGCCAACTTGCAAATGATTCACAATCCAAAACATTGAGCACGGCCGACATGCCATTCATTCGAAGCAAACGAGCCCGATGGGTGCTGCTCGTGCTCCTTGCATCACTCCCCCTCATCGGTTGGTGGAGTTACGGACTATTCGACCTTGATGAAGGCTTCTATGCATCGGTCACCGGCTCGATGATTCGGCATCACGAATGGATCACGCCGCTTTACAATGGTCATCCCTGGTTCGAAAAGCCAATCCTGATCTATTGGCTCGCTAAGCCAGCGGTGATGCTATTCGGACAAAGTTTCGGTCCCCGACTGCCCAGCGTCTTGGCAACCATTGCTACCTATGCGGTGGTCGCATGGTTTGTCCGGCGGCGGATCGGTGCGATGGCAGCGGTGACGAGCTTGTTCGTTTTAGGAAGCAGCATCTTAGTGGTAGCTATCGGTCGGATGATCATGACGGATGGACCGCTGCTGTTCTTCTTCACGGCCGCGATGCTTGCTTACGGGGAATCGATTGTCGGCGATCCGCGCTGGAAATGGATCACCGCCGCAGGTCTAGGCTTTGCAGTCTTAGCGAAAGGTCCAGTAGCGATTATCTTGTTCGTCCTGATTGCAGCGTGGACAGCATTTTCGAATCGTGGATCTCGAATTTCAGATCGTCAATCTTCCATTTGGGTCTGGCCCATTGGTGCGGCGATTCTCTTTGCAATCGTCGCGACATGGTATGTCCCGGCTTACCTTGTGAACGGACAAACCTTCGTTCAGGAATTCCTGATCAAACAAAACATCGGACGCTTTACGGGTGGAGATTCCGCGCACACGTTGCCGTTTCTCAAGTCCTTTTACTTTTATATTCCGATTCTTCTCGCTGGAATGTTTCCGTGGATTCTTTGGTTGCCCGCTGCCGTCAAATCGCGTGTCGACCCCATTCACAGATATCTATTTGCATGGGCCGCGATCATCTTTCTTTTCTTCACCATCAGTGGCGCAAAGCTTCCTCACTACATCCTGCCGTGCTGTCCGCCCATCGCTATTCTCGTCGGTTCGTACTTCGCCGACCGCTGGCAACTCCTCTCACGAGAACAAGTGCGATCGAAACTCTTGCTTACACTCGCATGGCTTGTAACATGTTGGGTCATCGTCCAAGTCGGTTTCTCGTGGTGGTATGTGAAGAGCGGGCAAATGGAAGCGCACACCTTCGCGCGATTCATAGCGGACCATAAAGACGAGGGAAGACGTGTCGTCTCTTATCAACTCTCTCGGAGGAACAAAGATTTGGGAACGGGGAAGGCGAAAATTCTGGAGACGAGTTTGCCGTCGCTTTCCTTCTATGTGAACGAAGACATGGAGGAAACTGACGACATTTCGAAGATCGAAAACGGTCCTAAACCGGCTTGGATATTCACTCGCAAAGGCAGAATCGACGATAGTCATCCAATCGACCCCCTCGGTGGCCAATTAGACTCCCGGCAAAACGGCGAATATTTCGAGGTCTTTCTCGTGACCGGACCTAAGGGCTAGGTTCAAGAGCGAACGCAGCGCCCCATTCATCCGTAGAAAGTTCCATATCGAACTAATGGCTCATTGTAGACTCTATTGACGTCAGCCGAAATCAGATAAAACGTAGAAAGCTCAGAGATGCCCACGCACCACAAAGGACCCGAGGAAGAGAAACTGGCCCTTGATCTAACGATCAAGTTGGCGCGGGCTGCTCAGGCACTGGCCAATCTTGTCATGTGCGACGTGGTTGCGGCAGGCGTGTCGCCGTCGCAGTTTGGCGTGCTCGATGCGCTTTATCATCTGGGGCCGCTCACTCTTGGCGACGTTGCCAAGAAACATCTCAAAAGTCCCAACAACATCACAAGCGTTGTCGATACGATGGAGCGATCTGGTCTTGTCGTACGGCGTCGTTGCGACAAAGACCGCCGCGTGATTTACGTCGACATCACTCCCAAGGGCCGCGAGATATTTTCACAACTTTGGCCCGGCCATGTAAAGCGCCTTGTGAAAGCGACTGCCGCACTTTCTCCGAAAGAACAGGCAACGCTTGCCGAGCTATGCAAGAAACTCGGGGCCAGTTTGCCTTGCGAAGAGGACTAAGCGCCTAGCTTCAGCGACATCTGGAACTGTGAGATGTCCCCGATCTTCAATCCCGAATCTTCGAACGCGTCTTTGTATTCAGGCTCAGGAAAGAAAGCGGGAATGAAGAATTTCTTGCCCGGATATTCGTGGGCCACTGCAGCGAGAAATATTTTGATTGCCTCGCGTGATGGTTCCTTTGCAAACCCTAGAGCGCGGCACGAAACAACATCTTCACCAGCTAACCCAATCATAGCGAAAACTTCGCCGCATCGAACAGCACGAGACGGTCCGGATAGCTGCTCCACCGTTGCAGGCGACAGAGACCACGATGTCGCGAGAGGTCCGCGCTTTCGTAACGCCGCTGCCACTTCCGCGAACGTCGAGTCTTTCAGAGTTGTTGCCGGAGGCTTTTTCTTCGGGGGCTTTTCTGGTTTGCCGATCAAGGCGGGCTGTACGGCTTCGCCTGCATCGGGCAACATGCCTTCAAATCCGATCAACCTATGCACGATTTGAAATCCCAACTGCTTGTAAAGCTCGATCGCTGGAGGATTCTGCTCGATTACTTCGAGCTGCATTTCAACCTCGCCACGACCTCTTGCTTCTTCGATCGCGCGAGTTAAGATCGCTTTGCCGACGCCTGTTCGGCGAGCGCTCATCGCAACCGCCATGGCAGCGACTCGGCACACCCTTCCACGTCGCGAGATGAGAGCCGCGCCAATAATCTCATCGCCCTCGCGGGCAATCAGGCTGGAAGCTAAATCGATCGCGTCGACACGAATCATGGTTGCGGCCATCGGTGCCGTGAAGTGGGCGGGCATGACGTACCCCTCGAAGCAATGAGTCATTGCTTCCGCAAGTTGCTCAAGCGAAAGGTCGAGCGGCTGGGTGGTTTCCATTAGTTCTTTGGCACCAGCGCGACCCGCGAACCGCCGAAGTCGAAATACACCGTGAACGGTTTCATAAAATCTTGCCCGATGTTGCCAGCGAGGTAACGATCATTAAACGCACCGATTGTCGCTTGAGAGAAGACCGCTTCCGGATTCTCAAATCGATGTCCTGCCAACTCGAACCATGCGATCCTGCCTGCTCGTGCCTCACTTGTTCC